>Ga0079224_100006729_pt1 | contig 15311 bp, 14 predicted proteins | sample Stecom2015_FD_80414 | JGI IMG/M metagenome (GOLD analysis project Ga0079224, IMG submission 80414) | Agricultural soil microbial communities from Utah to study Nitrogen management - Steer compost 2015 | ecosystem: Environmental > Terrestrial > Soil > Agricultural land | place: USA: Utah...
ATGCAGTGATTGGACGTGGTGCAGGCGGAGACCAGCGCGTAGTTCGGGCCCTTGAAGCCGTACATGATCGACAGGTTCCCCGCGATCATGTTGATGATGCTGCCCGGCACGAAGAAGGGGGAGATCTTGCGCGCGCCGCCGGTGGTCAGCGCTTCGTGCGTCTCCTCGATCAGCGGCAAGCCGCCGATTCCCGAGCCGATGACGCAGCCGATGCGCTCCGCATTATCGGGCGTGACCTCGATGCCGCAATCCTTGATGGCCTGAATCGCAGCCGCCATGCCGTAATGGATGAACGTATCCATCCGGCGCGCTTCTTTCGTGGGGATGTACTCGCCGATATCGAAGTTCTTGACCTCGCCGGCGATCTGGCTGGCGAACGGCGTGGCGTCGAATTTCGTGACGCGGGTGATACCGGACTGAGCGGCGGTGATATTCGACCAGGCCTCGGCGACCGTGTTGCCGACGGGGCAAACGATGCCGAGACCGGTGATAACTACTCGACGACGGGACAAAAGCGACCTCGTCTGTTTAGGCTTTCTTGCCGTGCGCGTTGATGTAATCAACGGCTTGCTGCACGGTCGTGATCTTCTCGGCTTCCTCGTCGGGAATTTCCGTTTCGAACTCCTCTTCCAGTGCCATGACGAGTTCGACAGTATCCAGCGAATCGGCGCCCAGATCGTCGACAAACGACGATTCGTTCTTGATCTCGGCTTCGTTCACGCCCAGTTGCTCAGCCACGATCTTCTTGACGCGCTGTTCGATGTTTTCCATGGGATCCTCTGTGTTGTGTTCTGGGTAAATCAGAGCGGGGCGCATTGTAGCAGAACTACTTGGCGATACCGCTCGCCTGAAAGTGCTTTAACAGGGCGCTTGACCGACGCCTTCCTTCGAGCGCTTTTTGCCGACTAAGCGCTTGATTGCGCTGTGCTCGCCTGCACTCATCGTTCAGCGCCTGCGCAGGCTTCTCTCAGCTCATGTACATGCCGCCGTTGACGTGCAGGGTCGTGCCCGTTACGTAGGCGGCGCCCGGCGAGGCGAGGTACACCACCGCCGCAGCTACGTCCTCCGGGCGTCCAAGACGTCCCAGCGGAATCTGGTTCAACAGCGCATCGCGCTGCGCTTCGGGCAACGCTTTGGTCATGTCGGTATCGATGAAGCCCGGCGCCACGCAATTGACCGTAATGCCGCGGCTGCCGATTTCGCGTGCCAGCGCACGGGACATGCCGGCCACGCCGGCTTTGGCCGCCGCGTAGTTGGCCTGGCCGGGGTTGCCGCTCGCACCGACCACCGAAGTGATATTGATGATGCGCCCGGCGCGGGCTTTCATCATGCCGCGCAGCACCGCGCGGGAAAGGCGGAAGACCGCCTTGAGATTGGTATCGATGACGGCATCCCACTCCTCGTCCTTCATGCGCATCGCAAGATTGTCCTGCGTGATGCCGGCATTGTTGACCAGGATGGAAACGCCCCCGTGTTCGCCTTCGATCGCAGCCAACAGCTGCGTGACGGCGTCGGGATCGTTGACATTCAGTGCCGCGCCGCGGCCCTTGATGTTCGCGGCCTGCAGGTATTCGCCGATCGCGGTTGCGCCCGCTTCGGTGGTCGCGGTGCCGACGACCGTGGCACCCGCCTTCCCCAACGCCATGGCAATCGCCTTGCCGATACCGCGCGATGCGCCGGTCACCAATGCGACTTGTCCGGTCAGCATGTTCAAGCCTCCTTCAGCGATGCGATGGCCTGCTCGATCGCGGCCCGGTCGTTCAACGCCAGGCCCTGCACGCCGTCGGCAATGCGCTTGACCAGCGGCGCAAGCACTTTGCCCGGGCCGCACTCGGCGACGTGCGTGACGCCCTCGGCAGCCATGGTGCGTACGGTTTCCACCCAGCGTACGGCGTGGTCGGCCTGCTGCACCAGCGCGTTCTTGATGGCCTCGCCCTCGGGATGACGCTGCACGTCGAAGTTGTGAATGACGGGAATGCGCGGCGTGCTGATCGTCACATTCGCCAGGTATTCGCGCAGGCGCGCGGCCGCCGGCGCGAGCAGCGATGAATGGAAAGGCGCGCTCACCGGCAGCGCCACGGCGCGCTTGGCGCCCTTCTCTCTGGCCAATTCCATGGCGCGATGCACGGCGCCGGCGTGCCCCGCGATGACCACTTGCGAAGGCGCGTTGAAATTGACCGCTTCGACGACTTCATTCTGCGCGGCGGTGCTGCATACTTCGCGCACGGCGTCGTCTTCGAGCCCCAGGATGGCCGCCATCGCGCCCGCGCCCTGAGGCACCGCCTCCTGCATGACCTGCGCGCGGAAGCGCACCAGCGGCAACGCATCCTCGAATTTCAGTGCGCCGGCGACCACTAGCGCGGTGTACTCGCCCAGACTGTGGCCGGCGACCACGCTCGGCTCCGGTCCGCCCAGCGATTGCCAGACGCGATAGGCCGCGTAGCCCGCCGTCACCATGACGGGCTGGGTGTTGACGGTGCGATTCAACTCTTCGGCCGGGCCTTCGGCGATCAGTTTGCCGATGTCCTGTTGCAATACTTCGGAGGCGATGTCGAGCACTTCGCGCACTTCGGGCGCATCGCCGTAAGCGCCGAGCATGCCCACGGACTGCGAGCCCTGCCCGGGAAAAACCATTGCCAACTTCATGCTTGCTCCTTGAACCTCGGTTGCCTGCGCAACCGATTACATCTGCACCAGCACGGCGCCCCAAGTGAAACCGCCGCCCACGCCTTCGAGCAGCACCTTGTGGCCGGCTTTGATCCGTCCGTCGCGCACGGCGACGTCCAAGGCAAGAGGAATGGACGCCGCCGACGTATTGGCGTGGCGATCCACAGTGACGACGACCCGCTCGGCGGCGAAACCCAGTCGCCGGGCAGTCGAATCCAGAATGCGCAGATTGGCCTGATGCGGAATCAGCCAGTCCACGTCGTCCAGTCGCAGGTTGGCGCGATCCACCGCTTCGCGTGCCACTTCGTCGAGCACTTTCACGGCGAACTTGAAGACGGCCTGGCCGTCCATTTCGACGAAGGGATTGCCGACGATGCGCCCGCCGCACAGCTTGCCCGGCGCGGCGAGGATGCCGCTGTAGCTGCCGTCGGCATGCATGGCGCTGGCAAGGATGCCGGGCTTGTCGTCGGCGCGCAGGACGACCGCGCCGGCGCCGTCGCCGAACAGCACGCAGGTCGTGCGGTCCTGCCAGTCGAGAATGCGAGACAGCGTCTCGGCGCCGACCACCAGCGCCGTGCGCGCCTGCCCGGCGCGGATGAGGCTGTCCGCTACGGCCAGCGCGTAAACGAAGCCGCTGCATACCGCCTGCATGTCGAAAGCCATTGCGCCCTTGTTGCCGAGGCGCTGCTGCAGCAGGCAGGCGGTGCTGGGAAACACCTGGTCGGGGGTGGTCGTGGCGATGATGATGAGATCGAGGTCCTCGGCCCTCACGCCCGCAGTTTCCAGCGCCTGCTTGCTCGCTTCGAGAGCAAGATCGCTGGTGTTCTGGCCCTCCTCGGCGAGGTGGCGTTGGCGGATACCCGTACGCGTCGTGATCCACTCATCCGAGGTGTCGACGGTCTGGGCAAGGTCGTGATTGGTGACGAGGCGTGCGGGCAGATAGCTGCCGGTGCCGATAATGCGGGAGTAGGTCACGTGGTCTCCGGAACTGCGAAGCGCTGCGTGATACGCGCCAGGGCTTCGTTGCGTACTTCCTCCGTCGCGCGTTCGAGCGCGCGGGCGAATGCGAAAGCGTCGGCCGAGCCGTGGCTTTTCACCACGATGCCGCGCAGGCCGAGCAAGGAGGCGCCATTGTAACGGCGATGATCCACCCGGTTGCGGAATGCGGACAACACCGGCCAGGCGGCGAGCGCCGCCAGGCGCGTAAGCGGGTTGCGGGTGAATTCCTCGCGCAGGAAACGCGCGAGCATTTGTGCAAGACCTTCGGAGGTCTTGAGTGCGACGTTGCCGACAAAGCCGTCGCACACGATAACGTCGGCGGCGCCTTTGTAGATGCCGTCGCCTTCGACGTTACCGATGAAATTGAGATCGGAGGCGCGCAACAGCTCGGCCGCCTGCTTGACGACCTCGTTGCCCTTGATGGCTTCCTCGCCGATATTGAGCAGGCCGACGGTAGGACGCGGCTGTTGCTCCACTGCGGCGTAGAGCGAGGCGCCCATGATGCCGAACTGCAGCAGATGCTCGGCATCGCAATCGACATTGGCGCCCAGATCGAGCATATAAGTCTTGCCCGTCATGGTGGGCAGCACGGATACGATGGCGGGGCGGTCGATACCGGGCAGGGTCTTCAGGACGAAACGCGCGATGGCCATGAGCGCACCGGTATTGCCCGCGCTGACACAGGCATCCGCTTCGCCGTTCTTGACCAGATTGATGGCGACGCGAACCGAGGAATCCTTCTTGTTGCGCAGCGCGAGGGCCGGCGATTCGTCCATCGCCACGACTTCGCTTGCACGCACGACGCGCAGACGAGCGCTCGAGACGGCACGATGCAGCGCGAGCTGCGCCTGGATTGCGCCTTCCTGACCGACCAGCGCGACCGAGACGCCCGCATGTCCGGCAAGAAATTGCAACGCGGCGGGGACAGTCACGGCCGGGCCGTGGTCGCCGCCCATGCAATCGATCGCCAGTCTGACGTCCCTGCTCATGACTTTTTATAGTCGTGCCCGGCCGAGGCCGGGAGCGCGGCTATGCCGAGGCCCTCCCCTCACTGTGTGCCGCGTCGGCGTTAATCGTTCTTGGTCTGGACGACTTTCTTGCCGCGGTAGTAGCCGCTCGGGCTGATGTGGTGACGCAGATGCGTTTCGCCGGTGGAAGGCTCGACGGCCAGCGGCGGATTGCTCAACGAATCGTGCGAGCGATGCATGCCGCGCTTCGACGGCGACTTCTTGTTCTGCTGGACGGCCATTTTGGCAGCTCCTTCAACTCTCTATTACCTGATCTGTACACAAGGACCGCCTCATGTACCGCTTGTCGAACAACGGCGCCGGGCGATGACACACGGCGCCGCTTTTCAATTCCCGGGATCTCCCGCCTTCTTCTTCAATGACGCAAGCACGGCAAACGGCGAAAGCTTGTCCGCCTTCGCCTCGACCGGCGTCGCGCAATGCGCATGCATGGGCACCATCGGCAGGTCGAGAATCAGTTCGTCCTCGACCAGGGACACCACATCCATGCTGTGCGTCGCCAGCACCCGGTCCACGTCGTCGTCCGCAGTTTCGATGAAACCCGGATCGACCGCCAGCTCCAGCTCGCTGTGCACTTCGACTGCGTAGTCCAGCGGTTCCAGGCAGCGCTGGCATTCCAGTTCCAGCCGACCGACGACATCGACGCGCAGACAAAGCTGCTCGGCCGCGTTTCTCGCGCCCTCGATCACGTAGTCGACACGTACTGCACGACAGCCCAGTTCCGCCAGACGCGACAACGCGTCGAGCACCAACTGCCCCGAGCACCGTCCGCACTCCCGCGCGAACTCCAATCCGTCAATCTGCTCGGCTTGCGACATAATCGCGGGATGATATTATTTTTGCCTCTCAGTCGTCAAAAAAATCATAGAGGTAGCGCACATTTGACGCGCCTCACGTTGCGCCGCCTCCCATGCCTTCTCGCCGCCTCGTCCTAGCCTCCACTTCGCCCTACCGGCGCGCACTGCTGGAACGCCTGCGCCTGCCCTTCGAAATCGCCAAGCCGGACGTGGACGAGAGTCCGCTGCCGGGGGAAGCGCCGGCCGAACTGGCTTTGCGCCTGTCGGAAGCGAAAGCGCGCGAGCCCGCAGCCGCCTATCCCGACAGCCTGCTGATCGGTTCGGATCAGGTCGCCGTTCTCGATGGCGCGCTGCTGTCCAAGCCGCTCACGCACGACAATGCGGTGCGGCAGTTGCGCGCCATGCGCGGCCGGACGGTCGAATTCCTGACCGGCGTCGCCGTCCACGACACACGCACCGATCGCACGCTCAGCCGCCTGGTGCGCTATGAAGTCCGTCTGCGCAATTACACGGACGACACCATCGAGCGCTATCTGCGCGCGGAGGAGCCCTACGATTGTGCCGGCAGCGCGAAGGCCGAGGGCCTGGGTATCGTACTGATTGCCGGCATGGCGGGCGACGATCCGAACTCGCTGATCGGGCTGCCGCTCATTGCGCTGATCGATCTGCTCGGCGAATTCGACTATCCGGTGCTATGAGCGGCACGCTCTATCTCATTCCCGGCCCGATGGGGGGCGATTCGCTGACCGACATCCTGCCCGCCGGCGTCATCGAGCGGCTGCGCCAGCTCGACTACTTCATTGCGGAGCACCCGAAGAGCGCGCGCGCCTTCATCAAGCTCAGCAATCCGCCGCGGGCGATCGCCCTGCTGCAAATCGAAAGCATCGCTGCCGATACGCCGGCGGCGGAACTGGACCGGCTGCTCGACCCGGTGCGGGATGGAAAGGACGCCGGGCTGGTGTCCGACGCGGGCGCGCCGGCCGTGGCCGATCCGGGTGCGCGGCTGGTGGCGCGAGCCCACGCGCGCGGCATCCGCGTTGCGCCGCTGGTCGGCCCCTCCTCCATCCTGCTCGCGCTGATGGCCTCGGGGCTCGAGGGGCAGCGCTTCGCTTTCCACGGCTATCTCCCGGTGGACGGCGCGGAACTGGCGACGCGGGTGCGCGAACTGGAGCGGCGCGCCAAAGCCGAACGGCAGACGCAGATCTTCATCGAGACGCCCTATCGCAACGACCGGCTGTTGCGGGTACTGCTCGATGCCTGCGCGCCGCATACGATGCTTTGCCTCGCCACGCATCTGACGCTGCCCGACGAGTCGGTGCGCACGGCCACGATCGCCGAATGGCGCAAGGCGCCGCCGCAGATCGGCAAGCGCCCGACGGTCTTTCTATTGCTGAGCGATTAGCGCACCGACAGCGACTGCGGCGCGAGCGGCTGCAACACATTCGCCATGGTTCGGCCCAGGCGCTTGGCAAAACGCTCGGCGAAACCTTCGCGCTGCGTAAAGTCGCTCACCCGCTCCGCCCGAATGACATCCCGGGCAACGCTTTGAACGCTGCCGAGCGCATCGGCCAAGCCGATTTCCAGGCTGCGCGCGCCGGTCCAGATGAGACCGCTGTACACGCCGGGTGCATCCTTCAGCCGATCGCCGCGTCCCTCTTTCACCGCCGTGATGAACTGTTGATGAATCTCGTCGAGCATCACTTTGGCGTGCTCGACATGCTCGGGCTGCAAGGGCGAGAACGGGTCGAGGAAAGCTTTGTTCTCGCCGGCGGTCAGCACGCGCCGCTCGACCCCGACCTTGTCCATGGTTTCGACGAAGCCGAACTGGCTCATCACCACGCCGATCGAGCCGATGAGGCTCGCTTTGTCCACATAGATGCGATCCGCGGCTGCGGCGATGTAATAGCCGCCCGAGGCGCAGATATCCTCCACCACCGCGTAGATCGGAATGTCCGGGTGCTCGCCGCGCAGGCGGCGGATCTCGTCGTAAATGATGCCTGCCTGCACCGGACTGCCGCCGGGGCTGTTGATGCGCAGGATCACGCCCTTGGTACCGCGGTCCTTGAACGCTGCTTGCAGTGAGTCGACGATGTTCTCCGCACTGGCATTGCCCGCCGTATCGATGACGCCGTCGATTTCGACCATCGCGGTATGTCCGTCGCCCGGCTCGCTCGTCGGCGTCCAGTCAAAAGCCAGAACCAGCAGCACGGTCAGATAGGCAAAGCCGGCGAGTTTGAAAAAGATGCTCCAGCGCCGCGCACGCCGCTGCTCTTTCAAGGCGCTGAACGCGAGCCGCTCGAGGACGCTGCGCTCCCAGTTGTTGTTGTCGTCCGCCATTCGCTTTCCTCAGTCGTCCTGTTTCAATTCGATGTAACCGTTGCGCTCCACGATCGACACCGGCAGCAACCGGCCGCCGCGGCAGGGACCTTCGCAACAGACGCCGCTGGCCGGATCGTATAGAGCGCCATGGGTGGCACAGATCAGCAGGCCGGTCTCCGGATCGAAGAACTGCCCTTCCTGCCAGTCCAGTTCCACCCCGACGTGTGCGCAGCGGTTGATGTAGGCATGCGCCACGCCCTCGCTGCGGACCACGAAAGCAGGCAGCGTCCGGCCATTGCGTTCGACGGTGAAGCGGATACCCGCGCCGCCGTCCACCAGCGCCTCGCTGGCGCAGATTACGCGTGCCGGCGCAGCCATTGGTGCAACCCCGGAGTCGAATCGACAATGGCCAGCGGCGACAGCGCTTCCAGTTCCTCCGGCGGATGGGCGCCGTAGCTGACCGCCACGGCCGGTACGCCGGCATTCGCCGCCATGTTCAGGTCGTGCGTCGTGTCACCGATCATCAAGGTGCGTTCCCGGTCGGCACCGAGTTCGTCGATTAATTCCAGCAGCATGTCGGGCGCGGGCTTGGGCGTGCACTGATCGGCGCAGCGCGTGGACACGAAACGCCGGTGCAGGCCGGTGTTTTCCAGCACGCGCGCCAGTCCCGCGCGGCTCTTGCCCGTCGCGACAGCCAGCAGATGGCCGCGGTCCTCCAGTTCGGCCAACATTTCAACCGTGCCGGCAAACAGCGGCAGATCGGGATCCTGGCGAAACCAGTGGTAGCGGTAGCGTTCGATCATTCTGTCGTAGTCGGACGGGCGAAGTTCCGGGCAGGCGTGTGCCATGGCGTCCCGCAAACCGAGTCCGATGACGTGGCTGGCACGCTTCTCGTCCGGCACCGGGTAGCCCAGGTCGCGGCAGGCGCCCTGGATCGACAGCACAATGGCGGCAGCCGAGTCCATCAAGGTGCCGTCCCAATCAAAAACCAATAAATCAAACTGCTGCGGCATTTTCTTCAGAGTTCAATGCAAGAAAAGAGGCGAGTTCTGCAGGCAGCGGCGCCGCCAATTCGAGCGGCTCGCCACTCAGCGGATGACGTAGCCTGAGTTCGGCCGCGTGGAGAAACATTCGCTTCAAGCCGGATTTGGACAATTGCCGGTTCAATTCGTAGTCGCCGTATTTGTCGTCGCCCAGTATGGGATAGCCCAGATGGGCCAAGTGCACCCGGATCTGGTGCGTGCGCCCCGTATCGAGGATCGCCCGCAGCAACGTGTAAGGCCCGGCCGGCTGCACCAACTCGAATCGCGTACGCGCTGCAACGCCGGAGGATTTATCGATTCTCACCCGGCGCTCTCCTTCTGTCGTCAGATACTTATGCAGAGGAAGTGAGATATTACGCGAGCTGTTGCGCCATATGCCTTTGACCATGGCGTAGTAAGCCTTGTGGATCTCCCCGTCCCGCATGGCGGCGTGCAGGCGGGTGAGCGCCGAGCGCTTCTTCGCCAGCATCAGCAGTCCGGAGGTTTCCTTGTCGAGCCGGTGGACCAGTTCGAGGAACCGGTTGTCCGGGCGCGCGGCGCGCAATTGTTCGATGGCACCGAAGCTGATGCCGCTGCCGCCATGGACGGCGATCCCGGTCGGCTTGTCGATGACCAGCAGTGCGTCGTCCTCATAGACGATTGGGAAGCCGGGATCGGGGCGCCGCGCCGGCGCCACTTTGGGGGCGGCCATGCGCACCGGCGGGATGCGCACCTTGTCGCCCGCCTGCAACCGGTAGGTCGCATCGACCCGCCCGCTGTTCACCCGCACCTCGCCCGATCGCAGCAGACGGTAAACATGTGTGCGCGGAACGCCCTTCAGTTCGCGCAGCAGAAAATTGTCGATCCGCTGGCCGGCCCGCCCCTCGTCCACTTCGGCGATGGTGACGCGCGGCGCCGCGGCCGTTGACCGCTTTCGATCGGCGTGCCGCGATGCCTTTTTTAAATCCTTCATTCTGCTTATACTCGCCTCGCTGCCTTCGATCGCGGGACAGCGGCCCAAGCGCCGATTGACAGGGGAATTTGGACGAGACGGCATCACCCTCTCGTATGGATGTTCCTTAAAGCGCACCGCCGCCAGCACGTCCCCGGCCAACGGAGTTCAGTAAGACAGCGGCATCGTGTCACGAGACTGCGAAGCGTTGCGAGCGCCGAAACGGCGCCCACGCATCTGCGCTTCGCTTCGAGTCAAACCGGGTCGCCACTACTGAGCTTTCAGGCCGCGAAGTGTGGGCTGGTCCACAGTAGAGGCCCTTCAGCTGGTTAACTCGCTCACCAGAAGTAGCGAATGGTAATTCATTTCAGCGCGACGGAATCACTACGGAAGCTCCGAGGATTCGCTTTCGCATGTGCTGTTACGCAGGCCCGAGGCCGATGATGCGTTGTTCGACAAATGTCGCCGCCCGCCCGCCGATTGCCTGCACACGCCCCATGCTCACGACCTTCCTAGCGGATTCGCGCCGCCGGTTCACGGCGACGCACGAAGCATCGACAAACCCCACTGACCAACGTACCGACCAACCGTACAGAAAGACGATGTAAACACACGTCCTAATGTCAGCGGCGTTTAGTCCTGCCCGCGCGCAGGAGAACAATTAAATGAAGCGCATGCTGTTTAACGCGACGCAGGCCGAGGAACTCCGCGTCGCGATCGTCGATGGTCAGAAACTGATCGACCTCGACATCGAATCGGCCAGTAAAGAGCAACGCAAGAGCAACATCTATAAAGGTGTCATCACCCGGGTAGAACCCAGCCTCGAAGCCGCGTTCGTCGATTACGGAACCGAACGCCACGGTTTTCTCCCCTTCAAGGAGATCGCGCGCTCGTATTTCAAACGCGACGCCGATCCCGGTCGTGCCCGCATTTCCGACGTCATCGACGAGGGCACCGAACTCATCGTCCAGGTGGAGAAGGACGAACGTGGCACCAAAGGTGCGGCGCTCACGACCTTCATCAGCCTCGCCGGCCGCTATCTCGTCCTGATGCCGAACAATCCCCGCGGCGGCGGCGTGTCGCGCCGCGTCGAAGGCGAGGAACGCAACGAACTGCGCGATCTCATGGATCGGCTGAACGTGCCGCCCGGCATGAGCATCATCGGTCGCACGGCGGGCATCGGCCGCAGCTACGAAGAACTGGAGTGGGACCTCAACTACCTGCTCAAACTTTGGGGCAAGATCGTCGAGGCGGCCGAGACCACGTTCCAGGTGCAAGTGCGCGGTGAGGACGGACAGCAGACGACGGAGTCGCTCACCGCCGAGCAGATCGAGACCGCCAAGGCCGAGGGCCGGCTGATCAAGGTCGGCGCCAAGGAAAACCCCGCCCCCTTCCTGATCTACCAGGAATCGAGCCTGGTCATTCGCGCCATCCGCGATTACTTCCAGCCGGACATCGGCGAAATCCTCATCGACACCGACCCGATCTACGAGCAGACCGCGGCGTTCATGGCCAACGTCATGCCGGACAACGTCAATCGGGTGAAACGCTACCGCGACGACATTCCGTTGTTCTCGCGCTTCCAGATCGAACACCAGATCGAAACCGCCTATGCGCGGCAGGTTTCCCTGCCTGCCGGCGGCGCGATCGTCATCGACCACACCGAGGCGCTGGTCTCCATCGACGTCAACTCGGCCCGCGCCACCAAGGGCGGCGACATCGAGGAAACGGCCTTCCGCACCAACCTGGAAGCGGCCGATGAAATCGCCCGCCAGTTGCGCCTGCGCGACCTGGGCGGCCTGATCGTCATCGACTTCATCGACATGGAAAGCCAGCGCAACCAGCGTGAAGTCGAGAACCGCCTGCGTGAAGCGCTGCGTTTCGACCGCGCCCGCGTGCAGATGGGCAAGATCTCGCGCTTCGGCCTGATGGAACTGTCGCGGCAGCGCCTGCGCCCCGCCCTGGGCGAAGGCAGCACGATGACCTGCCCGCGCTGCAACGGCACCGGTCACATCCGCGGCGTCGAATCCACCGCCCTGCACATCCTGCGCATCATCCAGGAAGAGGCGATGAAGGAAAACAGTGCCGCCGTACACGCGCAAGTGCCGGTCGATGTGGCGACCTTCCTGCTCAACGAAAAGCGCGGCGACATCCATTCCATCGAGGCGCGCCTCAAGGTGAATGTGGTGCTGATCCCCAACATTCATCTGGAAACGCCGCACTACAGCATCGAGCGTCTGCGCCACGACGACCTCAACCTCGAAGGCGTGCTGCCGCCGAGCTACAACCTGGTCGACGTCCCGCCCGAAGAACGCCCACTCACCGGCGTCAAGGAAGAGCGTGCTGCGCGCCCGCAAGCCGCCGTGCGCGGCGTCACGCCGGAACAGCCGGCGCCGCCGCATGCCACCGCCCGCCCCGCCCCGGCTGCGGCGGACAGTGCACGCCCCGGCATCATCGATCGCATCTTCGGCTGGTTCCGCCGTACCGAGGCGCCGGCTGCCCCGACCACGCCCGCCAAACCCGCCGCAACCGCGGCCGCCAAAGGCGAGCGGAGCCGTAGCGAGACGCGCCGCGATCGCCAGGGCGGCCAGCGGGGTCAGGAACGTCAGCGCCAACAGCGCGGCGAGCGTACCCAGCAGGGTCGTACGCAGGAATCCGGCCGCACCCGCGAAGGACGAGAGCCGCGTGAAAGCCGCGACAAGCGGAGCGAGTCGCGTCAGCAAGCGAGTGAGCAGCGCCAGCAGGGACGCGAGCGCCAGCGCGAAACACGTGAACAGCGCGAAGTACGTCAGGCCCACGCCGAGCAGCAGGCCGTGCAGCAGCAGGCGTCTGCGCAAATCAACGGCAGCGGCCAAACTGCGGCGCATGCAGAGGAAGGCGCCGAACGCGAACGGAGCCGCCGGCGTCGCGGCCGGCGCGGCCGCGGCGGAGACCGCAGCGAGCGCGCTGAACGTCACACGGAACATCGGGACGCATCACAGCAGACCGCCGCAGCGGACGACAGCACGGCCCTGCCTGTAGCAGCCGTCGCGACCGAATCCGCCCCGGTGGAAGCGCAAGCGATCCCCGTGGATCAGGCGCACTCCGAAGTGCAGCGCGGCGTGACGGCAGGCGAACTCGGCGCCGCGCCGGAAGCCCGGCCGGTCGAGCCCGAGCAACCCGCTGCGCCGGTCGACGCGCCCCCCGTTGAAACGGCGCCCGTTGAAGCCGCTGAAGCGATCGAAACTGCTCAACCTGAAGCGGCCGCAGCCGAAATGCCCGAGCCACCTGCTATGCCGGCCGAACCCGTTGAAGAAGAGCAGCAAGTGAAGGCCGAGTCGGTCGAAGAGGCCAAGCCGATCGCCGCGGAAGCTGAGGAGACTCCCCACGCCGACCTACCGGTGCACGAACCCGAGGTATCGCCACCGGTGGCCGCACCGGCCGCGCCTGAGGTGCACGCCCCGGCCGCGACGACCTCGCTGCCGAGCACCGAAGAACTGCTCGAGGCAAGCGGTTTGGTGCTGATCGAAACCAAGCCCGGTGCCGTACGGCCCGAGCCGGAAGTGCAGGAGAGCGCACCGGCAGCGCCGCGTCGCCGGCGCGAACGGCGCCCGCCCCCGCCAAACGAGCCGCTGCAACAAGTGGAAACGCATAAGTAAGCGTCCCCAACAAAAAAGCCGCTGTTCGCAGCGGCTTTTTTTTACCAGGGCGTTATGCCGCCATGCGGGCGCAAGGCGGTAAGACCTCGGTCCAATTTCCGCGACATACACGGCTCGACCATAAGGCGTAGACGATTCCGATCGGTGTGTACGCGAGCCAGTTCGTCCGCTTCGGCCACAATTCCGCTTGCGCTTCGCTTCGTCGTACTTGCGGGACGCCGACCCGCGGTAAGTATGTCTTTGGTTCCATTGTGTGCACCGGATGCGCATGCCAGCATCGACACACCCGAATTGGAGGGGGTGCGGCAGGCGTGCGAGCGCTATACGACGAGCCGACGCCAAACGCGCGCGGATTTCGTTTTCTCGGATGCGCGCTGTTCGCGTCGGTGACCGCTCTTGTCTCGGCGGCCGTCGAGGTGCAGCCTGCGAATGCCGGCGCTCAACCCCCGCGTATCGGCCTCGCGTTGTCGGGCGGCGGTGCGCGCGGCGCTGCTCATATCGGCGTGCTGAAGGTGCTCGAAGACCTGCGTGTTCCGGTGCATTGCATCGCCGGCACCAGCATGGGCTCGATCGTCGGCGGCGCATATGCCTCCGGCCTGACGCCGAAAGAGATGGAAAAGCTTATCGTGGGCACCGACTGGGGCGAGGTGTTCACGGACCGGCCGCCACGCGCGGAAATATCGATCCGCCGCAAGGCCGACGATTTCAAAAATCTCTATGCGCCCGAGTTCGGCGTGACGGATAAGGGCGTTACGGTTCCCAAGGGGGTCATCGCCGGCGTCTCCGTCGAAAGCTTCCTGCGGGAGGTCACTCAGTCTGCTGCGCAGATCACCGACTTCTCGCTGCTGCCGATTCCGTTCCGCGCCGTCGCTGCCGACATCGCGACGGGGGAGGAAGTGGTGATGTCGGAAGGCAGTCTTGCGGAGGCCTTGCGCGCCAGCATGTCGCTGCCTGGCGTCGTGCCGCCCGTCGAACGCAACGGGCGATTGTTGGTGGACGGCGGCATCGCGAACAATCTGCCGATCGACGTCGTGCGCAACCTATGCGCAGACATTGTCATCGCGGTCGATATCGGTACACCGCCGATGAAGCGTGAAGACATCGGTTCGGCGCTCAGCGTGGCGGGGCAACTCATCAACCTACTTGGGCAGTACACTGTCAATCAACAAAAGCGTTCCCTCAAACAGGGCGACGTGCTGATTTCGCCCGAACTGGGGGATATCGCCTCCACCAGCTTCGAACGCCAGGCCGAAGCGATCGCCATTGGCGAAGCAGCGGCACGGGCAATGACGGAGCAACTGCGTCGCTACAGCATTCCGGAAGCGCAATATGCGGAACTGCGGCGCAAGCAACAGCCCGCCGCCTACCAGCTGGGCAAGGTTGATGAAATCCGCTTCGAAGGTTTGGAACGCACCAACGACGCCGTATTGCGCGAGCTGGCACGTTCGAAGCCCGGAGAGACGTTGACCGAAGACGAGATAGCCGCCGATCTGCGGCGCATCTACGGTCGCGGCGATTTCGAGGGCGTCAATTACCGCATCACCGAACAGGATGGTCGGCGAGCGCTGGTCTTCCTGCCGCATGAAAAATCATGGGGACCGGATTATTTGCGGTTCGGCATCGCTCTCGCCTCGGATTTCGACAGCGAACACTATTTCAATGTCCTTCTCAACTACAAGAAAACCTGGCTCAACCGCCTGGGCGGCGAATGGAGCACCGATCTGCAATTGGGTCGCGATCGCCTCCTGCAGACCGAGCTCTATCAGCCGCTGAACGAGGCGAACGATCTGTTCGTTTCCGGATACGGGCAACTGGCACGCTCCGTCCGCGGCATTTTCATAGGCGACGACCGGGTCGCCGAGTACGACACGCGCGAACGGCGCGTCGGG
>Ga0079224_100006730_pt1 | contig 15311 bp, 11 predicted proteins | sample Stecom2015_FD_80414 | JGI IMG/M metagenome (GOLD analysis project Ga0079224, IMG submission 80414) | Agricultural soil microbial communities from Utah to study Nitrogen management - Steer compost 2015 | ecosystem: Environmental > Terrestrial > Soil > Agricultural land | place: USA: Utah...
AGAGCAAGGTGATCATCCGCTTCTGGATCCTCGGGATCCTGTTCGCGCTCCTCGCCTTCAGCACGCTGAAGATCCGGTGAGCGAGGCGAGGCGAGTCGGCGTGCTGGGGCTGGCCCGGAGCGGGCGCGCGGCGGCGCTGTTGGCGCTGGCCGCGGGGGACCGTGTGTTCGCGTCCGACGCGGGCGATGGACCGGAGGTGCGGGCGGCGGCGGAGGCGGTGCGCGCGGCGGGCGGCGAGGCGGAGACCGGTGGGCACAGCGTGGATCGCCTGGCGGGGTGCGATCTGGTGGTCGTGAGCCCGGGCATCCCGCCGACCGCGCCGATCGTGCGAGAACTGGCCGCGCGCCGCGTGCGCTGCATCTCGGAGCTGGAGTTCGCGTTCGCGCATCTGGGTGCGCCGGTCGTCGCGGTGACGGGCACGAACGGCAAGAGCACGGTGACGGCGCTGGCCGCGCACCTGCTGCGCGAGGCGGGGCTGAACGCGCCGGCGGCGGGCAACATCGGGCTCGCGCTCTCGGAGGTCGCGCGTGAGGGCGTGCGGCCGGACTACGTGGTGGTCGAGGCGAGCTCGTTCCAGCTCGCGGGCATCGAGACGTTTGCGCCGCGCATCGGCGTGGTGACGAATCTCGCGCCGGATCACCTGGACCGGTACGACTCGGTGGAGGCCTACTACGCGGACAAGGCGCAGCTCTTCCGCAACGCGACCGCGGAGAGCCGCTGGGTGCTGAACGGCGAGGACGAAGCGGTGCTGCGGCTGGCGGGCGATGCGCCGGGCACGCGCTACCTGTTCCGCGTGCGCAGCGCGCCGGCGCCGGCGGAGCGCGGCGGCTGGATCAGCGAGAGCGGCGATCTCACGGTGCGGCTGGAAGAGGATGCCGTGCCGCTGGTGCACAGCACGGAGCTGCGGATCCTGGGCGAGCACAACCGCGCGAACGCGCTGGCGGCGGCGATCGCGGCGGGGCTCGCGGGCGTTGGCGCGGATGCGCTGCGGAGCGGGCTGCGCAGCTTCCGCGCGCTCGAGCACCGGCTGGAGCCTGTGGTCGAGCGTGACGGGGTGCTGTGGATCAACGACTCGAAGGCGACGAACATCGCGTCCACGCGCGTGGCGTTGCGCAGCATGGAACGGCCGACGGTGCTGCTGCTGGGCGGGCGGCACAAGGGCGAGCCGTACACGGCGCTGCTGCCCGAGCTGCGCGCGCACGTGAAAGCGGTGGTGGCGTACGGCGAAGCGGCGCCGATCGTGGCGGAAGACCTGGCCGGTCAGGTCGAGGTCGAGCGGGTCGCAGGTCCGTTCGAGGAGGTGATCGCGCGCGCGGCCGCGCTCGCCTCCCCCGGCGATGCGGTGCTGTTGTCTCCCGCGTGCGCGAGCTTCGACATGTTCCACGACTACGAGGAGCGCGGGCGTCGCTTCAAGGAGCTGGCGCTCGAGGAGGTGGGGCGTGGCGCGTGAGGCCGTGGCCGCGGCGGCGTGGGGAGCGCAGCCGGAGGAGCCGCGGCGCTCGCGGCTCGGGTACGGCTGGGAAGCGCCCCTGCTGCTCCTGCTCACGATCGTGCTGCTCTCCTTCGGCCTGGTGATGGTCTACAGCGCGAGCGCGGTGAACGCGCAGACGCTGGGGCTCGCGGACTACCACTTCGTGGTGCGTCAGGCGCTGGGCGGCGCGGTCGGGATGGTGCTGCTGGTCGTGCTCGCGGAGGTGGACTACCACTGGTGGGGCCGGCTGGCGTGGCCGCTCGTGGGCCTGACGGCGCTCGCGCTGGCCGTGCTGGTGATACCGGGCACGGAGGCGATCGCGCCGAGGGTCAACGGCGCGCGGCGGTGGCTGACGCTGGGCCCGGTCACCGTGCAGCCTTCCGAGGTCGCGAAGCTGGTGCTGATCGCGTGGACCGCGAAGCTTGCGGTGAAGAAGCAGGACCTGCTGCCCAGTCTGAGCCGCGGGCTCATGCCGTTCCTGGTGATCTGGGGACTGATCGCGCTGCTGGTGTTCCTCGAGCCCAACCTGTCGAGCGCGTTGCTGATCGTGCTGCTCGCTGCGCTGGTGGTCTTCGCGGCGGGCGCGCGCATCGGGCACTTCCTCCTGCTGGGGCTGGTGGGGCTGCCGCTGCTGTGGTCGCAGGTCGAGTCGGTGCAGTACCGGCTGCGGCGCGTGCTCGCGTTCGTGGACCCGTCGCACGATCCGGCGGGCGTGAGCTACCAGATCAACCAGTCGCTGATCGCGCTCGGCAGCGGCGAGCTGTTCGGGCGCGGCTTCGGGCGTGGCGAGCAGAAGTTCGGCTTTTTGCCCGAGCCGCACAACGACTTCATCTTCGCCATGATCGGCGAGGAGTGGGGGTTCCTGGGCACCGCGCTCATCGTGCTGACGTTCGGCGCGTTCGGGCTGGTGGGCTACCGTGTGGCGCGGCAGGCGCCGGACCTGTTCGGCTTCCTGCTGGCGATCGGCGTGACGAACCTGATCGTCGTGCAGGCGCTGCTGCACATGGCGGTGGCGCTGGCGCTGGTCCCCACGACGGGCGTCACACTGCCGTTCATCTCGTACGGCCGTTCGAGCCTGCTGGTCTGCCTGGCCGCGGTCGGCGTGCTGTTGAGCGTCGCTCGCGCTGCGGACCGGAGGACGGAGTGAGCGGGGTGCTGTTCGCAGGGGGCGGGACGGGTGGTCACCTCTACCCGGCGCTGGCGCTGGCAGAGGCGATGACGCAGGAGCGTAGAGACCTGGCCGTGTACTTCGTGGGCGCGCGGCGCGGCGTGGAGGCGCAGGTGCTGCCGAAGCGGGGCGTGCCGCACCTGCTGCTGCCGTTCGAGCCGCTGCGCCGCGAGCGCGTGTGGCAGAACTGGCGGCTGGTGCCATCCGTGCTCCGGTCCACGGCGGGGCTCGCGCGGCTGTTCCGCAGCGTGAAGCCGGACCTGGTGGTCGGGACGGGCGGGTACGCGAGCGGGCCGGCGTGCGCGTGGGCCGTGCTGACCGGCGTGCCAATGGCGCTCCAGGAGCAGAACGCGTGGCCCGGGCTGACCACGCGCTGGCTGAGCCGGTGGGCGCGGCAGGTCCACCTCGGGTTCCCGGAGGCGGAGGCGCGGCTGAAGCCGGGTCCGCACACGGAGGTCCTCGCGCTGGGCAACCCGATCCGCCCGCCGGACCCGACGCTGGACCGGCGCGAATGCCGCCGGCGCTTCGGGCTCGAGCCCGAGGGGCGGGTGGTGCTGGTCGTGGGCGGCAGCCAGGGCGCGCGTGCGTTGAACGAGGCGCTGCTGGGCGCGATCGAACGGGTCGTGGCCGGCTCGCTCCCGCCGCGGCCGGCCGGGCTCCAGGTGCTGTGGGCGACGGGGCCGGCGAACATCGCCGGCGTGGAGGAGCGGCTGCGCCGTCTCGACGGTGTGGGCTGGGTGCACGCGTTCGGCTACATCGACGAGATGCCGGCCGCGCTGGCGGCGGCGGACGTCGCGGTCTCACGTGCAGGCGCGATGGCGACGGCGGAGTTGCTGGCGTGGGGCATCCCGTCCATTCTGGTGCCGCTGCCGACGGCGGCGGCGGACCACCAGACCGGCAACGCGCGCACACTGGCGGAGGCCGGCGCGGCAGTGCACCTTCCGCAGCACGAGGCCACCCCCGAGCGGCTGTGGGCGGAGCTGACGTTCCTCGTGACGTCCGACGCGCGGCGCGATGCGATGGCTTCGCGCGCGCGTGCACGGGCGCGGCCGCACGCGGCGCGTGACATCGCGCAGCGGCTGCTGACGCTCGTGGACCGGAGGGCGGCATGAACGTGCGCGCGCCCGCCATCGACCTGCGCGAGCTCGCGCGGAGCCGTCCCGTCCACTTCATGGGCGTGACCGGCGCCGGAATGTCCGCGCTCGCGGAGCTGCTGCTGCGTTCGGGCGGGCGGGTCACGGGCTGCGATGCGCGTCCGGGTCCGGCCGTCGCGGCGCTGGCCGCGCTCGGGCTGGAGGTCGCCGCGGGGCACGACCCCGCGCACGTCGAGAACGCGGCGGCCGTCGTCGTCACCGCCGCGGTGCCGCCGGATCACCCGGAGCTGGTTGCCGCGCGCGAAAGAGGGATCCCGGTGCTGAAGCGCGCGCAGGCGCTGGGGGCGGTCGTGAACCGCGGCGTCGTGATCGCGGTGGCGGGCACGCACGGCAAGACGACGACGACGGCGATGACGACGGCGATCCTGGCGGAGGCGGGCCTGGATCCGACGGGCTTCGTGGGCGGCCGCGTGCGCGCGTGGAACGGCGGGCTGCGCCCCGGCTCGGACCGGCTGTTCGTCGTCGAGGCAGACGAGTACGACCGCTCGTTCCTGGCGCTCCAACCGCGGATCGCCGTGGTGACGGCAGTCGAGGCGGACCACCTGGACATCTACGGATCGGTGGAGGCGATCGAAGAAGCGTTCCGCGAGTTCCTGGCGCCGGTGCCGGAGGACGGGTTGATCGCGGCGTGTGTGGACGACGACGGCGCGAGCCGGATCCTGCGCGAGGCGCGGGGCGCGCGCACGCTGCGCTACGGGCTGAGCGCGGAGGCGGAGCTGCGCGCCACGAACGTCGAGCAGTCCGGCCGAGGATGCCGGTTCCGGGTCGAGGAAGGCGGTGTGCCGCTGATCGAGCTGACGCTGCGCGTGCCGGGGTTGCACAACGTGCGGAACGCGCTGGGCGCGCTCGCGGCGGCGCGCGCGGCCGGCGCGGATGTGGACGCTGCGCGGCGCGCGCTGGCGGCGTTCGAGGGCGTGGACCGGCGCTTCCAGGAGCTGGGGCAGGCGGGCGGCGTGATCTTCGTGGACGACTACGCACACCACCCGACCGAGATCTCGGCGACGCTCGCGGCGGCGCGTGCTGCGTACCCGGGCCGGCGCATCGTCGCGGTGTTCCAGCCGCACCTGTACACGCGCACGCGCGACTTCGCCGACGAGTTCGGCCGGGCGCTGGCCGGCGCGGACGTGGCCTGGATCGCCGACGTGTATCCCGCGCGGGAAGCGCCGATCCCGGGCGTGACCGGCGAGCTGGTGGCGCGCGCGGTGGAGGCGGCGGGCGGCGCGGAGGTCCACTACCATGCAGCGCTGGACTCGCTCGCCGAGGCGCTGGCCGCGGCGCTCCAGCCGGGCGACGTGTGCATTACGCTGGGCGCAGGCAACATCGACGAGACCGGGCGCAAGGTGCTCGCGCTGCTGGGCGGGTCCGCCGCGGCGGCGGGCAAGGGGGAGCATCCATGAACCGGTCCGTGCTGCGCTGGTTGGGCATCGCGCTCGTGGCTGCGGGTGTGACCGCGCTGGCCGCGGACCTGCCGCGGCTGCTGCGCCGGCTCGAGTTCTTCCGCGTCGAGCGCGTCGAGGTCGTGGGGACGCGGTACATGGCGCCGCACGACGTGCTCGCGCTGAGCGGCATCACATCGGCGTCGAGCCTGTTCGACGACGCGGATGCGTGGCGCGCGGCGCTCGAGGGCCACCCGCTCGTCGCGGCGGTGCGCGTCGAGCGAGACCTGCCCTCGACCGTGGTGCTGCACGTGACGGAGGCGGAGCCGGTCGCGTTCGTGCGCACGCCGGAGTTGCGGCCGGTGGACGCATCTGGCCGGCTGCTGCCGATCGACCCGGCGGAGCGGAGCCTCGACCTGCCGGTCCTGGCCACCACGTCGCGCATCGGGGATGACGAGCGGATCGCGGATCCGGCATCGCTGGCGCTGCTGGCCACGCTCAACGCGGTGCGCGGCTCGGAGCCGATGCTCGCGGCGGCGGTCTCCGAGGTCGCGCCCGCGGCGGACGGCGCGGTGCGGCTGGTGCTGGGCGAGCCGGCGCACGCGGAGGTGCTGCTGCCGGCGGACGCGGGCGGGCTGCGGCTGCGGCAGCTCGGCGTCACCATCGAGGACCTGCGGGCGCGCGAGGAGTTCGCCCGCGTGAAGCGGATCGACGTGCGGTTCCACGACCAGGTCGTGGTGTCGCTGACATCGAGATCGGCAAGCTGAGATGCCAGGAAAGCTCGTTGCGGGGATCGACATTGGCTCGGCCAAGACCTGCGCCGTGATCGCGGAGGTGGACGGCGATGCGCGCCGGCCGACGATCAAGGTGCTGGGCGTGGGGCAGGCGCGCACGGGCGGGATGCGGCGCGACGTCGTCACCGACATCGAAGGGACGACGGATTCGGTGCGGAAGGCGATGAAGGAGGCCGAGCTGATCGCGGGCGTCGAGGTGGAGGATGTCTACGCCGGCATCTCCGGCGAGCACATCGATGCGAGCATCTCGACGGGCGTGGTGGCGGTCGGCGGGGGCGAGATCGGCGCGGCGGACGTGAGGCGGGTGCACGAGGTGGCACGCGCGGTGGTCGTGCCGCCTGACCGCGAGCTGCTGCACGCGTTGACGCAGGAGTACATCGTCGACCACCAGGCCGGGATCCGCGACCCGGTCGGCATGGCGGGGACGCGGCTGGAGGCGGAGGTCTACATCATCACCAGCTCGGCGACGGCGGGGCAGAACCTGCGCAAGGCGGTGAGCCGAGCGGGCTACCGCATCGCGGCGCTGGTCCACGAGCCGCTGGCCGCGGCCATGGCCGTGCTGACGGAGGATGAGAAGGAGGTCGGCACGGTGCTGGTGGACCTCGGCGCGGCCAGCACGGAGGTCGCCGTGTTCCGGGACGGGAAGACGCGGCACCTGGCGTCCGTGCCCTGGGGCGGCTTCGCGGTGACGAACGACCTGGTCAAGGGGCTCTCCATCCCGTTCGCCGAGGCGGAGCGCGCGAAGGAGCAGTACGGCGCGGCGTTCACGCAGCTCGTGGACCCGCGCGAGACGGTGGAGCTGCCCGGCCCCGGGCCGGACACGACGCGGCAGGTCGCGCGCGAGCTGATCGCTCACATCATCGAGCAGCGCGTGGACGAGATCCTGGGGCTGGCGGCGCGCGAGATGGAGCAGGCCGGCATCGAGCCCGCCCGGCTCGGCGCTGGGGTCGTGCTGACCGGCGGCGGTGCGTCGCTGCCCGGGACCATCGAGGTCGCGCAGCACGTGTTCGGCGCGCCGGCACGGATCGGCACGCCCGGCGCCGGAATGACGGGTCTGGTGGAGGGCATCAGGAAGCCGCGCTTCGCGACGGCGGCCGGGCTGGTGCTGTTCGCGGCCGCGCAGCAGCTCGAAGCGGGCGGCGGTCCAAGCTTCGGCGAGACCGCCGTCGGCCGGCTGGTCGCATGGTTGAAGGAGTTCTTCTGAGTCGGTTGGAGGAGGTTTCGGCCGTTCAACCCCAGCGGCGCGCGCGCTGTCGCGGCGCCGGACACCCAAAGGAGGGTGAGACCATGATGATCTTCGAGTTCGAGGACGGCGCGATCCAGAACGCACGCATGAAGGTGGTGGGGGTCGGCGGCGGCGGCGGCAACGCCGTGAACCGCATGATCGATGAGGACCTGGAGGGAGTCGAGTTCATCAGCGTGAACACGGACGCGCAGGCGCTGAAGAACTCGAAGTCACACCTGAAGATCCAGATCGGCAAGAAGCTCACGCGCGGGCTCGGCGCGGGCGCGCGGCCCGAGATCGGCCGGCAGGCGATCGAGGAGTCGCGCGACGAGGTGCGCCGCGTGCTCGAGGGCGCCGACCTGGTCTTCATCACCGCGGGCATGGGCGGCGGCACGGGGACGGGTGCGGCGCCGGTGATCGCGGAGATGGCGCGCGAGCTGGGGGCGCTGACGATCGGCATCGTGACGAAGCCGTTCCTGTTCGAGGGACGGAAGCGGATGCGGCAGGCCGAACAGGGGCTGGCCGAGCTGAAGCGTACCGCGGACACGATGATCGTCGTGCCGAACGAGCGGCTGCTCTCCGTTGTCGGCAAGGGTACTTCTTTCCGGGATGCGCTAAAAAAGGCGGATGAGGTCCTCCTCCACGCGACGCAGGGGATCAGCGACCTGATCAACGTGACGGGCGAGGTCAACGTCGATTTTGCGGACGTTCGGACGGTGATGGCGAGCCGCGGGCCGGCGCTGATGGGCACGGGCTTCGGGCGCGGCGAGAATCGTGCAGTGGAAGCCGCCCAGGAGGCGATCTCGAGCCCGCTCCTGGACAACGTCTCGATCCAGGGCGCGGCGGGCGTTCTGATCAACATTACGGGCGGACTCGACCTGGCGATCGACGAGGTCACGACGATATCTTCGATCATCCAGGAGGCGGCCGGGGACGAGGCGGAGATCATCTTCGGCGCCGTCCATGACCCGTCGCTGGAGGGCGAGGTCCGCGTGACCGTGATCGCGACGGGGTTCGAGCGGGAGGAGGAGACGCCGCCCGCGCCGACCCGCGTGGTTCGGGCGAGCTTCGCCGGCCGAGCCGCCGCCGCCGTGCCGGTCGGCCGCGTCGCGGCTGTGGCGGAGCCGATGCCGTTCTCGCGGCCGCCGGAGCGACCCGTCACGCGGCACCACCTCGGCGACCTGGACATCCCGACGTTCATCCGCCGCCAGATGGACTGACGGCAGGGCTGAGCCCGACCAACGGATGAGGGTTTGATGGGGAACCCCAATCGAGTGCTGCTGCTCGTCGGCGCGATCGTGCTCGCGTTGGGCGCGTTCGTCGTCTGGCGGCCGGGCCGCGGCGACGTGGGGCCAGAGGAAGCGCTGATGCTGGGCGCACTCTACGCGGCCCCCGTCGAACGCGTGGAGACGCAGGTGCTCGAGCGTGGCCAGACGATCTCGGACGTGATGGCGCGTGCCGGGATCGTCGGAGCGGAGTTCAACGAACTGCTCCTCTCGCTGCGCGAGCACGTGAGCCCGCGGCGGATGACAGCGGGTTCGGAGATCACGATCCGCCGCTGGGTGAAGGACTCGAGTCTGCGCGCGGTCGACGTGCGCATGAACGCCGACACCACGGTCCGCCTGATCCGGGGAGACGTGGGCTGGTCGAGCCAGGTGATCGAGACGCCCGTCATCATGGACACGCTGTACGTGGACGGGCAGATCGACGCGGGCAAGACGCTGTTCGAGGCGTTCGTCGACCACGGCGGGCTGGACCTTCCGTACCAGGAGCGGGCGAGCCTGGTGTGGGACCTGGCGAGCGTCTACGAGTTCAAGCTGGACTTCACGCACGACATCCACCCGGGCGACCGGTACCGCGTGCTGTACGAGCGGGAGGCGCGGCCGGACGGGACGGCGCGGCGGCGGCGCATCCTGGTGGCGGAGATCGTGAGCCAGGGGCGGACGTACCCGGCGATCTACTTCGACCCGGACGGCAAGTCGGGCAACTACTACGACCTGGACGGGCGGTCGTTGCGGACGGCGTTCAGCCGTTATCCGGTCCAGTACGCGCGGATCACGTCGTCGTTCTCGTGGCGGCGCTACCATCCGATTCTGGGCGTTTACCGGGCACATCTGGGCACCGATTTCGGCGCGCCGACGGGCACGCCGGTGCGCGCGACGGCGGACGGGACGGTCTCGTTCGCGGGGTGGGATGGCGGGTACGGCAACGTCGTCATGATCCGGCATTTCGGTGGCTACAGCACGCGCTACGCACACCTGAGCCGGTTCGCCTCGGGGATCCGGCGTGGGACGGCCGTGAAGCAGGGCCAGACGATCGGGTACGTGGGCGCGACCGGGCTCGCGACGGGGCCTCACCTGCACTACGAGCTGCGCAAGGACGGCCGGCCGATCGATGCCCGGTCGGTGCGGCTGCCCGGAGCGATCCAGCTCACGGGCGAGCACCTCGAGGCGTTCAAGCCGCACGCGGTGGAGCGGGTCGCCCTGCTGGAGCGGCTTTCCGGGTGGGGCGCGCAGCTTGCAAGGGCGGAGGCGGCGAACGGCGAGGTCGTCGGGGCCGCCACGGAGAGTGGAGGCGCCGAGATGCCCTGACGGGGCGGATCCCACCGCAGCGAGAGGCGTACAAGACCAAGCCCGCCGGCCGGTGCCCGCGGGCTTTGTTTCAATCCGGGAGCGCACGGGATGGAAGTACTGGGCTGGTCCCTCTACGCTCTGGCTGCCGTGGCCGGGCTCGCCGTTGCCGGCTACATCTATCTGATGCGGGAGACACCGGGGCGCGGCCGACCGCTGCTCGCCCTGCTGAGGTTCGCCGCGATCGCGCTGCTGATCCTGTTGATCTTCGATCCCGAGATCCCCGCCGCGGGCATCGCGGCCGGCGGCAGCCGGACGCGCGTGCTGGTGGACGGGTCGCTGAGCATGCGGTTGCCGGCCGATACGTCGGGCGCGACGACCCGTTGGGAGCGGGCAGCGGCGGAGGCGCGGCGGCTCGCGCCGGGCCGGGACGTGGTGGTCTTCGGCGCGGGGCCGCGCGTGCTCAGCGCCGACTCGCTGGAGGCGTTTCGCCCGGATGCGGCGGCGAGTGAGCTGATGCCGGCGCTCCAGGCGGCGTCGGAGTCGGGGGCGCGGCACGTCGTCATCCTGAGCGATGGCGGGCTGGAGGATGCGGCCGAGGTCACGCGCATGCTGCCGCAGCTCGGGATGGACGTGGAGGTGCGCAGCGTGGCGGATGCCGCGCCGGCGAACCGCGCGCTGGCCGAGGTCTCGCTGCCGCCCTGGGCGGAGGCGGGCAAGCCGGTCGAAGCGCGCGTGGGCGTGACGTCGCTCGGGCCGGAAGGCGATTCCGTGACGGTCATCGTCCGCCAGGGCGATCGGGTGGTGGCGCAGACGCGCATCGCGACCGGGGCGCCGGGCCGTGTGGCCGTGGGCACGCTGCGGTTCACACCCGAGTCGCCGGAGGGCGGCGGTGGGGCGGCCGGCGAGCGCGGCACGCTCGTGCGCTACGACTTCGAGCTGGATCCGGGCGATGTCGAAGTCGACGACGACCGGCGCAGCGCGTACGTTTTCGTGAGCGAGCGTCCCGCGGGCGTGGCGCTCGTCTCGTTCCGGCCCGACTGGGAGCCGCGGTTCCTCCAGCCCGTGCTGGAGCAGACGCTGGGCGTGCCAGTGCGGGGCTTCGCGTTCGTTGGCGACGGCCGCTACGTCCGGATCGGGGCGGGGCTGGAGGCGGGGCTGCCCGCGGGCGAGGTGGAGGTGCGGCGCGCGGTGGAGCAGGCGGACCTGCTCGTGCTGCACGGGCTGGATGCGGCTGCGCCGGCGTGGGCGCGCGAGGCGGCGAGCCAGGCGCGGCGGCTGCTGGTGTTCCCGGGCGACGGCGCGGCGGTCGGCCTGCCGGTCGACGTGAGCGCGCCGGCCCCGGGCGAATGGTACGTCTCCTCCGAACTACCATCCTCGCCGCTCGCAGGGATGCTGGGCACGTTCCGGGCGGAGGAGCTACCGCCGCTCGCGGGGCTGCGCACTGCGGGCGGGGCCGGCGGCTGGACGCCGCTGGTCGCGAGCCGGAGCCGCCGTGGCCCGACGTCGCCCATCGTCGCCGCGGGCGAGCGTGCGGGCCGGCGCTGGGCGGTCGCGCTCGGGGACGGCTACTGGCAGTGGGCGTTCCGCGGCGGCGAGGCGCGGCAGGTCTACCGGCGCTTGTGGGCCGCGCTCGGCGGCTGGCTCGCGCACGAGGAGCGTACGGTCGCGGCGACGGCGGTCCGGCCCGTGGGCCGGACGGTGCCGCGCGGCGAGCCGGTGCGCTGGGTCGCGCCTGGCCTGGCGGCGGACTCGATCGCGTTCCGCATCACGGCGGAGGACGGCGCGGTCGCGCTGGACACGGTGATGCCCATGCTGCGCGGCGACACGGCCGCGACGCCGGCGCTCGCGCCCGGCCACTACGCGTTCGAGGCCCGTGCGTTCTCGGGCGGTCAGGAGGTGGCGGCCGCCGCGGGGCCGTTCACCGTGGAATCGTATTCGCCGGAGTTCACGCGCCAGGCCGTGGAACTGGCGGGGCTCCAGGCGGCGCGGCCGGGCGGCGTGGCGCCCCGCCGGCCGGGCGGCGAGCCGCTGCACACCTCGCCCTGGCCGTACCTGGTCCTGGCGATGATCGTCTGCACGGAGTGGGCGCTGCGCCGGCGTTGGGGCCTGCGCTGACGGGAAAGGGCCGCGAGGAAGCGGACGTGGGGATGAATGGCTAGACTTTTCAAGCGAAGCGGAGAGAAGAAGAGCCTCTGGCAGCGCATCAAGGAGGTCGCGTTCACGGACGTGAACGTGCTGATGCGCGGGCTGGACGAGGGCTCGCTCGAACGATTGGAGGAACTGCTCCTGGCCAGCGACTTCGGCGTGGATGCCACGCTGCGCCTCGTCGACCACGTCGAGGGGCTGACGCGGCGCGCCGAGGTGAAGACCGAGGGCGAGTTCCAGGACGCGGTGCGCCGTGAGATCCGCGAGATCCTCACCGCCGGAGACGCCGATCCCGCGCTGCGGTTCGCGCCGCCGGGCGAGGTGACGGTCTTCCTGATCGCGGGCGTGAACGGGGCGGGGAAGACGACGACGATCGGCAAGCTCGCTTACCGGCTGAAGCGGCAGGGGCACCGCGTGCTGCTGGCTGCGGGCGACACGTTCCGCGCCGGCGCGATCGACCAGCTCCGCGTGTGGGCCGAACGCGTGGGCACGGACTTCGTGGGCTCGCGGCCCGGCGCCGACCCGGCCGCCGTGGCGTTCGACGCGATCGAAGCGGCGCGCTCGCGCGGCGCGGACGTCGTGATCCTGGACACGGCCGGCCGGCTGCACACGCAGAGCGACCTCATGGCCGAGCTGGCCAAGATCGAGCGCGTGGTCGCCCGCAAGCAGCCGGGTGCGCCGCACGAGACGCTGCTCGTGCTGGATGCGACGACCGGGCAGAACGCGGTCGCGCAGGCGCGGCTGTTCGGTGAGGCCCTGAAGCTGACAGGGCTCGTGCTCGCCAAGCTGGACAGCACGGCCAAGGGCGGCATCGTCGTAGCGCTGAAGCAGGAGTTCGGTCTCCCCGTGAAGCTGGTCGGCGTGGGCGAGGGCGTCGAGGACCTCGAGCCGTTCGATGCCGATGAGTTTGCGCGCGAAGTCCTGACCGCATAGCCTTCGCGGTGCGTATGCCTGCGACGAAGGCCTTCCCGCCTCTTGACGCCCCCGCGCAGTACCTCAAGGGCGTCGGGCCCAAGCGCGCCGAGGCGCTGGCGCGGCTGGGCGTGCGCACCGCCCGCGACCTCCTCTACCACGTCCCCCGCCGCTACGAGGACGCCAGCACGGTCGCACCGATCGGCTCGCTGGACGTGGGGATGGACGCGACGATCATCGGCGAGGTCGTCAGCAAGGGCGTCATCCCCACGCGCTCCGGGCTGCGGATCTTCCAGGCCGTGCTGCGCGACGAGACCGGCCTGATCGAGTGCTCCTGGCCCGGCCAGCCGTTTCTCGACCGCACGATCCGCAAGGGCGACCTCCTGCTCTGCACCGGGCCCGTCCGCTTCTTCCACCGACGGCAGATGCAGCCGCGCGAGTACGTGGTGCTGGGAAGTGCCGACGAGGAGGACGGCGGGGCGGGGAAGGTGCTGCCGATCTATCCGGCGACGGAGGGCCTCTCGCAGCGCGTGCTGCGCGGCATCATCGAAGCGAACCTGGACAAACTCCTGGAATGGGTGGAGCCGGAGGAGCCGTTCGACGCGGCGCGGCTCCGCAAGGCGGGCGTGCCGCCGCTGCGCGAGGCGCTGGACGCGCTGCACCGGCCGTCCAGTCTCGCGGCGGCGGAGCGTGGGCGGCGCCGACTGGCCTACGAAGAGGTCTTCTTCCTCCAGCTCCTGTACGCGCGCGCGCATCACCGCGAGACGAGAAAGCGGCAGGGGATCGCGTTCCGGCGCACCAACGAGCTGGTAGGCGCGCTGTACCGCCAGCTCCCGTTCTCGCTCACCGGCGCGCAGACACGCGCGCTCCGCGAGATCTTCGACGACATGGCGTCCCCCCGGCGGATGAGCCGCCTGCTCCAGGGCGACGTCGGCTCGGGCAAGACCGTGGTCGCGCTGTTCGCGATGCTGCTGGCCGCAGAGAACGGCTACCAGGCCGCGCTCATGGCGCCGACCGAGATCCTGGCCGAGCAGCACGCGCGCACGTTGCGCACGCTGCTCGGCGAGATCCCCGTCCGCGTCGTGCTGCTCACGGGCCGGCTCGGCGCGGCGGCGCGGCGCGAGGCGCTCGCCGCCATCGCGTCCGGCGAGGCCGCGCTGGTCGTGGGCACGCACGCGCTGATCCAGGAGGGCGTCTCCTTCGCGCGGCTCGGCCTGGCCATCGCGGATGAGCAGCACCGCTTCGGCGTGAAGCAGCGCATGGCGCTCGCCGCGCTCGGCGAACGGCCGGACGTGCTGGTGATGTCCGCCACGCCGATCCCGCGCTCGCTCGCGCTCTCGCTCTACGGCGACCTGGACCTCAGCGTTCTGGACGAGCTGCCGCCGGGCCGCAAGCGGGTGCGCACGGCGGTGCGGGCCCCGGCCGCGCGCGAGCGGGTCTACGCGTTCATCGCCGAGCAGGTCGCGGCGGGGCGGCAGGCGTACATCGTCTACCCGCTGGTCGAGGAGTCCGAGAAGGTGGACCTGCTGGCGGCCACCGAGGAGTACCAGCGGCTCGCCGGCGAGGTCTTCCCGGACCTCCGCGTCGGGCTGATCCACGGCCAGTTGCCCGGCGATGAGAAGGACGCGGTGATGCGTGCCTTCATGGCCGGCGAGCTGGACATCCTGGTGTCGACCACGGTCATCGAAGTGGGGATCGACGTCCCCAACGCCACGGTCATGGTGATCGAGCACGCCGAGCGGTTCGGCCTCTCGCAGCTCCACCAGCTTCGCGGGCGCGTGGGCCGTGGCGCGGACGAGAGCTACTGCGTGCTGATCGCGGGCGGCGGCGAGGAAGCCACGGCCAGGCTGCGCATCTTCGAGCAGAGCGAGGACGGCTTCGAGATCGCGCGCGCCGACCTCCGCCTGCGTGGCATGGGCGACTTCTTCGGTGCGCGGCAGCACGGGCTGCCCGAGTTCCGCTTCTTCCAGCCCGAGCGGGACGAGGACCTGCTCGAGGCGGCCCGTGCGGACGCGCGCGCGCTCATCGCGTCAGACCCAGAGCTGGAGAGGGCGGAGCACGAGCGTTTGCGGGCGGTGCTGGCTGGCCGGTATGGAGAACGCGAGAGGCTCTACGGGGTGGGGTAGGGTTCGGGTGGCTCCTCCGCGTCCTCCGCGGCTCTTCTGTCACGCGGAGGCGCGGAGTTCACACAGAGACACGGAGGCTAGGCTCACGCGGAGACGCGGAGGCGCGGAGGAGGTTGCCGGGTCGGGCTGCGTTCGACGTGAGTCCGAGCGTTCCTCGCCCGGATCAACGTTCATGACCAATGTGGTTTCTTCCGGGGGGATCCGTGCTCATCCCGCCGCGGAGGGTGCCGGGCGAGGGCAGCTCCACGCCGCGAAGGCTGGCTCGTCCGGAGCAAACCACACCATCACGAGGTTCCGAAAACACGCCGCGAAGTCCCGGCAGCGCGTAAGAACCAGAAGCACCCCTCCTCGCCCTCGCCCCCGCCCT
>Ga0079224_100006731_pt1 | contig 15311 bp, 13 predicted proteins | sample Stecom2015_FD_80414 | JGI IMG/M metagenome (GOLD analysis project Ga0079224, IMG submission 80414) | Agricultural soil microbial communities from Utah to study Nitrogen management - Steer compost 2015 | ecosystem: Environmental > Terrestrial > Soil > Agricultural land | place: USA: Utah...
GTGCCATTGGGGTCAGGTCTTTGATTTATGATCCTTTCCTGTAATCAGGGAGAAGGACAAGTCTCTCCTCCAGCGCGTCCTTACACCCAACACAGCCTCACCAGCGCCTACGGAACCGGGGGCCGGCCAGACCGGCAAGACCTACCGCTACGACGGCCTCGGCCGCCTGCTCACCCGCGTGGACCGATTGGCGGAGAGCACCATCGAAGGCAGGACCACCTGGACCCAGGACAGCGCCAACAGTGGCCTCGGCCAGCTCGACCACCCTCAAAACACCGCCAGCAGATTGCCAAAAGTGGCTGGATGCGATCAGCCGGCGGAATACCAGGACGCAGGAACTGCTCCTGATGTCCAGCATCCGCGCAAGTTGCGGCAGTCGGAGTGAGGCCATTCAGCACAACAGTGGAATTGCCGGTATGATGGTGGTTGAAACTACCCGGGCAGGCGGATATGGCAAGGGACATTGACGAAATCATCGAAGAGATCCGGCGACTGGAACAGCAGCTGGAGGCCCGCTGGGACTCCCTGCGCAGCCAGTTTCACTACAGCCTGAAGGGCAACAGGATCCGCTTTGAAGATGCCGTACAGAAGGCCCACCGACGCTTCCGCACCGGACTGCTCGGTTATATTCTCGGGGCCCCGCTCAGGCACCTGATTACCGCGCCGGTGATCTATGGGATGATCGTTCCCCTTGCCCTGCTCGGCCTGTTCTTACTGATTTACCAGCAGACGTGCCTGCGCGCCTATGGCATCCCCAGGGTGGTGAGGGGTGACTACATTGTGTTTGACCGCCACCGCCTGGCCTATCTCAACGCCGTGGAGAAACTCAATTGTGTGTACTGTGCCTACGGCAATGGCCTCATCGCCTTCAGCAGGGAAATCATCGCCCGCACCGAGCAGTACTGGTGCCCTATAAAGCACGCCCGCAAAACCCGAGGCAAGCACCTCAGATACTATAAATTCAGTGAATACGGCGATGCCGAAAACTATCGCAGCCAGTTGCTGACGCTGCGCAACGAGCTGACCCGGGAGAGCCCGGAACAAGAAGGGCCTTCCGACAGGGACGGGGCTACTGGCCCTTGACCTTCTCCAGGCCACAGCGGCTGCAGCGATACAGGGTCACCAGCTTACCTTTGCGCACATCAAACTTGCGGTCCTTGTCCACCACCCAGTGATGGAATCCGTGCTGACAGAGCCCTTTCCCCTTGACGGCGGGTTTTTTAAACGGCAGCACATCGCCCATAGCGTCCTCATTCACTTATTGCACTGGTTTGCTGAAGATTCGCTGAGAATAGAGGTTTCAGCTCGGTGGGTCCAGAATTTCTCCCGTCGTGGCATTGACCCGAAACCAGCCCGCGATACTGTAGCGGGTGCGCACTGCCGGAAGCACCTCGTGATCGAAATCCTCGCTGAGGAATACCGCCAGGGTGCCCCCGTGGGGCATCAGCCACAGCCCTCCCGGGTCTTCCCCGGTATAAAGCACCAGCTCGCCCCCGTCCGCTGGTTGCCAACTGGGGTTGAGGTAAAACACCACCGACAATACCCGGTTGCCCTGGCCGCGGAAGGCGTCCACATGGCGCTTGTAGCAACTGCCGGGGGGATAACAGGCGTAGTGAGCCTCGAACTCAAACAGGCCGAGAAACAACCGCCTATTGATGGCCTGGCGCAACTCCTCCATCAGCGCCAGCCACTCGACGTCCGCCGGATGTTCGGATTCAAGCCAGTGAACCCGGTCGCTGCGCACCCGCACATCACCCCGGTAATTGTCGCCGCGACCGATCCCGGCGGGGACGTAGTCGGAAATGGTTCTCGCCCGCTCCAGCAGCGGCCACCAACGGACCTTGGGGAGAAACCCGGGGATGATCACCCAGCCCTGTTGCCGCAAACCATGGGCAATGGCGTCCAGGTGACTGGGGGTGAGCTCTGGTTGCGCTGGCAGGTTCAGGGGGGCAATCTCATCGGTGGTTGGGGCTGGCGGGCACCCAACCACCCCCAAGCTGCAGCCATCATAGCACGGTCAGCTCGGGGGCAGCGCGGGAGCTGGGCCTAGCCAATTGATTAAGGGATCTCTAATTACACACAAGTCAGATCCAAAAGCTACAGGGCGGTGGTGGCCGAGGGTAGAGGGTGCCAGCACCGGCACGAGTAGATCCCTGTCGCCGACGCTGCTGGAAACCTCTGCCCGCGACCCCAAAGTGTCACCCCAATTTCCGACTTGTGAGCAATCATCGGCCCCTAAAGCCGACCGGGGACTCGTCGCCAGTTACCCTCGCCTCGGGGCGCCGCTGGACGAATAATCGCTGTTCGGCTGTTCATTGAATTCCCAGGGTTCTACAATCGGTGATTCCGTCGGGTTGTTCATCCCACCGCCACCCAAACCATAATTCACGGACTAGCCACTGATGACAGATAGCGCCATTACCCACGACACCCCCTTTGTCCCAGAGGACGACACCTTCCACCGCCTCAGCGACGACCCCTACGAAACCGAAACCAACTGGTGGGCCTTCAACTGGCCGGAGCGCAAGATGGGCTGCTGGGTCCACGCCGCGGTCAAGCCAAACCGGGGGGAGGTCACCTGGCGAATTTTCGTGTGGGACGAACAGGCCGCCGACCCCTTGCGCCTGGCCTACTACAGGAATGTCACTGCCCCCATGCCAGACGGTGCCGATCTGCGGGACATCGAATTTCCCGCCGGCGGCTATCGTCTGAAAATGCTCAAGCCACTGATGGAGTACGCCGTGCACTACGAGGACAGGGACAACAACTTCGCCCTCGACTTTGAGTTCAAGGCAGTGCACCCACCTCGCCGCGCCACCCCCGGTGAGCCCCCTACCCTCCACAACCCCCACCTGGATCAGCTGGGCTGGTTCACCGGCCGGATGGTGCTGCGGGGGGAGCAAATTCCCCTCAAGTGTCTGGGTGTGCGCGACCGCACCTGGGGCCCCCGCGGCGGCCCCCACAGCGCCAGCCAGAAGAAGCCTGTGGACCCCAACAAGTCCCGCGTCCTGCATCCGGGCGGGCCGAGGTGGCGAGAGATCGAGCGCGAGCGCGGCCGCGGCCGGCTCCAGTACATCTTTGGCCACGTGGACGAAAGGACCGGCTTTCTCAGTTTTATTCGTCCCCAGGACGGCGATGCCGACGGCTGGTCCCCCATGAACAACGGCTGGCTGTTGCGGGATGGGGTGTTCGGCCATATCGATAAAACCAGGAGCCGCAGCAAAAACTATCGGGATCCGAAAACCGGCTGGAGCATGTTCATGGAGGTGGACGCCTGGGACAACCTGGGCCGCAACATGAAGGCCGAGGGCTACTGTGTGAGCCACATGTGCGAGCACGGCGAGGGCTCCAACGCCCTGATGCGCTGGGAAATCGACGGCAAGGTGGGCTGGGGCGAGGACCAGGACACCTGGCAGCACGAGCACTTCCGGCGTATGCTCGAGGCCCTGCGAAGCCCCAACAACAACCGTCTTTAAGCCTTAGCCGACACCACCGCCAACAACCCATCGGGGATTTTATTATGGCCGACCACCCAGCCCTCAAACCCGGCAACGTCGCCGTCATCACCGGCGGCGCCAGCGGCATCGGCCTGGCCGCTGCCAAGAAGTACGCAAGTTTTGGCATGAAAATCTGCCTCGCGGACCGCAATGAGGACCAGCTGTGGCAGGCGGTCAGCGAGGTTTCCGAACTGACCCTGACGGGCGCGGACGACGTGCTTGCGGTAGCTGTTGATGTCAGCGACATGAGCCAAATGGAAGGGTTGCGGGAAAACGTCTACACCACCTTTGGCCGGGTGAATGTGCTGATGAACAACGCCGGCATCGGCGCCCGCGCCGGCAGTTGGGACGGCTACGAGAACTGGCAGAAAACCCTCAACACCAATCTGTGGGGGGTAATCAACGGCGTCCAGGCCTTTACCGCCGCCATGCTGGCTCAAAACACACCTGGGCTGATTGTCAATACCGGCTCCAAGCAGGGTATCACCTGCCCCCCCGGCAACACCCCCTACAATGTCTCCAAGGCCGCAGTAAAGGCACTTACCGAAGGGCTTCAGCACAGCCTGCGCAACGAGCCCGGCTGCCAAATCTCCGCTCACCTGCTGGTGCCGGGCTTTGTCTATACCGGCATGATGAAGGCCCATTTGCCGGAAAAGCCCCCGGGTGCCTGGACGCCAGAGCAGACCATCGACCATATGCTGGAGCGCATCGCCAACGGCGACTTCTATATCCTGTGCCCGGACAACGAAGTCACCCCGGAGATGGATCGCCAGCGGATACTGTGGGCGGCGGGGGATCTGGTGGAGAACCGCCCTGCCCTGTCCCGCTGGCATCCGGATTATCAGCAGGCGTTTGCCGAATTTATCAAGGGTTAGGGGGCGGACTGACTGCCCCCATCGAGCCCTGGGGTCCACCGGGCAACAAACCCGATACCCTGGCTGCATGACCCAGATGCAAAGGATTTCCCCAATGCAACACACCGAGCTTTTCAACAACCGCAGCCAGGGCAAACTCCCCGAGCACCTGGGCATGGCCATTACCCAGGTGCTGGACCGAGAGGTCCGCGCCGAGATGCCCATCAAGCCCTTTCACCTGGCGCCCAACGGCTTTCTCCATGCCGGCAGTATCGTCACCCTGGCGGACACCACGGCGGGCTTTGGCAGCTTTGCCACGCTCCCGGAGGGCGCCAGTGGTTTTACCACCGTGGAGCTCAAGTCCAACTTCCTGGGCACCGCCCGCGACGGCACCCTGGAGGCGCGGGCCACCCTGAGCCACGGCGGCCGCACCACCCAGGTATGGGACGCCACCGTCACCCACAGGGAAACCGGCAAAACCCTGGCCCTGTTTCGCTGCACCCAGATGATTCTTTACGGCAAGGGCTGAATATCAGCCCTTCTCACCGAACACAAGGGAGTCAACATGAAAGTCCTCGACCTAGCTATTGATGTGACCGCCGCTGCCAATCTGGGGGAGCCTGCCACAGTGGCCCTCAGCGTCCACCTCCCCGATCCCGACACTATCGGCGACATTCCGGTGGTGTGCTTTGCCAAGCCGGGCGGCGGCTATTCCCGGGGGTATTACACCCAGGATCTCCCGGGTCCCGCGCGGGGGGGCCAGGCGGAGTGGCATGCCCGGCGAGGCTGGATTTTTGTCTCCCTGGATCACCTCGGTGTTGGCGACAGCAGCCTTCACGCTGCAGAAAAACTCGACTACACCACCGTGGCCGCAGGCAACCAGGCGGCGGAGCAGGAGGTATTGAAACGCCTGGCGGAGGGCTCCCTGGCGGAGGGCTTTCCCGCCATAGTCAACCCCTTGAAGCTGGGTATTGGCCAGTCCATGGGCGGCTGCATGACCATTATCCAGCAGGGCCGCTATCACTGCTACGATGGCATTGGAATACTGGGCTACAGCGCGGTTCACACCCATCCCCCCACCAAACCCGGAACGCCACCCATCGTCGCTCCCTGGCTGCCCAGGGACACCCTGCTCAAGCAGCCCCTGGTGATGGTCAACCCCAGGCCGGTGGCCGAGTTTATGGCGGCCAACCAAAATGCAACAACCGATTTCAGCGCCATGGGCTGGGGTTTCCACTACGACGATGTGGCCCCGGAGATCGTCGCTGCCGATATGGTCCACTTTGCCCGGGGCATTCACGACCCCAGCCTGCACCGGGGCTTTACCCCCAACCCCTGGAATTCCTTCACCACCCCGGGGGCGGTGGCCCAGTCCTGCCTGGCCCCGGGTGCGGTGGCGCCGGAGGCGGCGGCGGTGGAGTGCCCGGTGCTGACCGCAATGGGCGAGCGCGACGTGATTGGCGATCCCCGGGGGGAACTCCGCGCCTTTAAATCCTCCGCCTCGGTGGACTTCTACATCTGCCCGCGGATGGGCCATATGCACAACTTTGCCGGTACGCGGGAACTGTTCTGGCAGCGCATCGCCAGCTGGGGGGAGTGGGTAAAGATCTGGCGCACGGCGGCGACCCGCTGAGGGCCGCCCCCCTCACACCGCCTCGGCGGCCACCTCAGCATTGCCCCTGGGCTTAACCACCCCGGCCACCACCACATAAAACAGGGGCACGAAGAAGATCGCCAGGAAGGTGGCGGCAATGGTGCCTCCCACCACCCCGGTGCCGATGGAGTGCTGGCTGCCGCTGCTGGCTCCGGTGGCCAGGGCCAGGGGCAGCACGCCGAAGGTAAACGCCAGCGAGGTCATGACGATGGGCCGCAGCCGCATCCGCGCCGCCGTCAGGGCCGCTTCCACCAGGGGCTTGCCCTGATTCTCGTACTGATCCCTGGCGAACTCGATGATCAAAATGGCATTTTTCGCCGCCAGGCCCATGGTGGTGAGCATGCCCACCTGGAAGAATACATCGTTGGCCAAACCCCGGGCCAAGGTCGCCACCAGGGCGCCGAGAATCCCCAGGGGTACCACCAGGATAACCGCCATGGGCACCGACCAACTCTCGTACAGCGCCGCCAGACAGAGAAAGACGATCAGTGCCGACAGCCCGTACAGCAGCCCCGCCTGGGCACCGGCCTGGCGCTCCTCGTAGGATATGCCGCTGTAATCGAGGCTGATGCCCTGCGGCAGTTGGGCGGCGATCCGCTCCAGGGTGGCCATTGCGTCACCTGTGCTGTAGCCCGCCGCCGGCTGCCCCAGGATCTGTACCGCAGGCATGCCCTCAAAGCGCTGCAACTTGGGAGAACCACTGCGCCATTCACCGGTGGCGAAAGCCGAAAAGGGCACCATCTCGCCGCTGGCGTTGCGCACATACCACTTGCCAAAATCCTCGGGGGTCATCCGGGCATCCATCACTCCCTGTACGTAGACCCGCTTGACCCGGCCGCGGTCGATAAAGTCGTTGACATAGGCCGAGCCCCAGGCCGCGGACAGGGTTTGATTGATATCCGCCAGGGACAGCTGCAGGGCGCGGGCTTTCTCGTCGTCGATAATCACCTGGTACTGGGCCTCATCCGGCAGACCATTGGGTCGCACCATGGCCAGGGACGGCTCCCGGTGGGCCAGGTCGAGGAACTGCCCCATGGCTTCCATCAGCCCCCGGTGGCCGAGGCCGGCGTTGTCCTTGAGGAAAATATCAAAGCCGGTGGCGGTGCCAAGCTCGAGAATTGCCGGCGGCACAATGGCGATGGTCATACCCGCCACGATCCCTGAAAAATGGGCATTGGCTCGCTCCGCCAGGGCAAACACATCCTGCCCCGCGCCGGTGCGCTCGGCAAAAGGCCTGAGGGTGATAAAGGCATTGCCGGAATTCTGGCTGCGCCCGGCGAAATTGAAACCGTTGACGGCAAACACTTCCGCCACGGTGTCGCCTTCCTCCTCCAGCAGGTAACGCACCACTTCATCGAGGACTTCGGCGGTACGCTCGGCGGTGGCATTGGCGGGCAATTGCACCTGGCCGATCATCAGGCCCTGATCTTCATCCGGCAGAAACGCGGTGGGCAGCTGGTTGAACAACGCTGCCGCCAGGGCAACGATCCCGAGATACAGTGCCATAAAGCGCAACCGGCGCCCCAGCATATAACGCACTCCGCGCTGGTAACCGTTGGTGCTGCGGTTGAACATTCGATTGAACCAGCCGAAAAACCCCCGGCTACCGTGATGTTCGCCGCGCTTTAGTGGGGTGAGCAGAGTGACACACAGCGCGGGGGTGAAGATCAGCGCCACCAGCACCGAAAAGGTCATCGCGGAAATAATGGTGATGGCAAACTGGCGGTAGATAACCCCGGTGGAGCCGCCGAAGAACGCCATCGGCATAAATACCGCGGAAATCACCAGGCCGATTCCCACCAGGGCACCCTGGATCTGGTCCATGGACTTGCGGGTGGCCTCCTTTGGCGACAGCCCCTCCTCGGACATGATCCGCTCGACGTTCTCCACCACCACAATGGCGTCGTCCACCAACAGGCCAATGGCCAACACCATGGCGAACATGGTCATCACATTGATGGTAAAGCCGAAGCTGAACAGCACCCCAAAGGTGGCCAGCAGCACCACGGGCACCGCCAGGGTGGGAATCAGGGTGGCGCGCCAGTTTTGCAGGAACAGCAGCATCACCAGGAACACCAGGACGATGGCCTCCACCAGGGTATAGACCACCCCCTGGATGGAGTCCGCCACCACCGGCGAGGTGTCGAAGGGGTACACCACCTTGACGCCTTCCGGCATAAAGGGCTGCAGTTGAGCCATGGTCTCCCGCACCGCGGCCACGGTTTCCAGCAAGTTGGCGCCAGTGGCCAGGCGCAGACCCAGGCCCACCGCAGGCTTGCCGTTGTACTGGGAGGAAATGGAAAAGTTCTCGCTGCCCAGGCCAACCTCTGCCACATCCCCCAAACGCACCTGGGAGCCGTCCCCATTCACCTTGAGGAGAATATTCTCGAACTCTGCGGCACTGGTCATCCTTACCTTGCCGATTACCGAGGCGGTGAGTTGCATTCCGCCGGGAGCCGGCAGACTGCCGAGCTGGCCGGAGGACACCTGCACATTCTGGGCGCGAATGGCGGCGATCACATCTGCCGGCACCAGCCGGTAGCTGTTCAGCCTGTCGGGGTCGAGCCAGATGCGCATCGCGTACTGGCTGCCCAGCACCATAAAATCCCCCACCCCGGAGGTGCGCACCACGGAATCCTGGACGTTGGCGACAATGTAGTCCCCGAGATCCGCGGAGCTGAGGCTGCCATCCTCCGACACCAGGGCCAACACCATCATGAACCCCGCCTTGTATTTGACCACCCGGATCCCCTGGCGCTGGACCTCTTCCGGCAACAGGGGAAGAGCCTGCTGCACCTTGTTCTGCACCTGTACCTGGGCGATATCGGGATTGGTGCCCTGCTCAAAGGTGGCGATCACCACCATGGTGCCGTCGGCACCGCTCTCCGAGGAGATGTAGCGCAGGCCGTCGAGGCCATTGAGCTGCTGCTCGACAACCTGGGTCACCGTGTCCTGCACGGTCTCCGCCGAGGCACCGGGATAGTTCACAAAAGCGGCCACCGCCGGGGGAGCCACATCCGGATACTGGCTGACCGGCAAGCTGACAATGGCCAGGGCACCGCCGAGCATGGTCATCAGCGCCAGCACCCAGGCAAAAATGGGACGGTCAATAAAGAATCTGGACATCGGCCCTCAACCCCCTTCCGCGCCCGGAGCGCCAGCTTCCACCGCCAGTTGAAGGTCATCGGTGGCCACCGGCTTGACGACAATTCCCGAGCGAATCCGTTGCAGCCCCTCCACCACCACCTGCTCACCCGGCGCGAGTCCGCCACCGATCAGCCAGGCATTGCCCACCGTGCGCAGGGTTTGCAGTTCCCGCAGATGGACGCTGTTGTCAGCCGCCAACACCCAGGCTGAGGGCGCTCCCCGGCTGTCGCGAACCACCGCCTGCTGGGGGACCAGCAGGGCATTCTCCCGCACCCCTTCCTGCAGCCGGGCACGAACAAACATGCCGGGCAATAACAGCTTGTCCGGATTGGGAAACTGGGCCCGCAGAGCCACCGTGCCAGTGCTCTGGTCGACACTGACTTCGGCAAACTTCAGGGTGCCGGCAAGGGGGTAGACCGTGCCGTCCTCCAGGATCAATTCCACGTCAGCTTCGCCCTCGGCAACGGTTTGCAGATCGCCCTCCGCCAGGGCCCGACGCAGGCGCAGCATATCCGTCACCGGCTGGCTGATATCGACAAAAATCGGGTCGAGCTGGGTGACCGTGGCCAATTCATCGGCTTGGCCATTGGCCACCAGGGCCCCCTCACTGACCGAGGAGCGCCCCACCCTGCCGCTGATGGGCGCCACGACCCTGGTGTACTCCATATCGATGCGCGCCACCTCGACCTCCGCCTGGGCCTGCTTCCAGGCGGCCATGGCATCGTCCTCCTGTTGCTCGCTGATGGCGCCAGTGCCCGCCAGGCGCTGGAAACGCTTGGCCTGACTTTCAGCGCGGGCCAGATTGGCCTCGGCCCGCATCAGGGCCGCCCGATAGGGTGCCGGGTCTATCTGATACAACTGTTGGCCCTGCTCTACCCAGGCGCCCTCGGTGAATAGCCGGCGCTGAACAATACCACTCACCTGGGGCCGTACTTCGGCAATCCGGTAGGCGCTGGTTCGCCCGGGCAGCTCTGTGGTGAGGGCCAAATCCTGCCCGACCAGGGTGTAGACCCCCACTTCCGTGGGTGGTGGCTCCGGGGGTGGCGGTGGCTCGCTGCAGGCCGTCAGGGCCAGGGCCAGACTACAGATAAGCATCGTGCCCGCAACAGGGCGACGGTGGAATGGCATAGGGGTCTCCTTGCGGACACCGCAATTCCAGTACTCCGACGGGGTGGATTCGGGTTGCTGGAGATCGCTGCGGTCACGCTGGGCATTGAGAGATTGTCTGTACCACATTATGATACAGCGTATTGATACGATCAACCGCGCAGACAAACTTTTACACTCCCGCAACCAGCCCAGGGTGGAACTGAGATGGCGAAGAAGAAACCCGCATTTCACCGCGAAGCCGACCACCATCACCAGGGCGGCATCCAGGTTATCGCCCGCAGCAGCAGGGTGATGCGGGCCCTCAGTGCCAACCCCCAGGGCCTCAGCCTTGGCGAAATTGCGGCCGAGGTGACCCTGCCCCGCTCCACGGTACAGCGCATCATCAATGCCCTGCTGGTGGAAAACCTGGTGGAAGCGGTTGGCCCTGGTGGAGGCTATCGCCTGGGACCAGCCCTGGGCCAGATGATCTACCAAACCGAAGCGGACATCACCGGGGTGGTTCGACCCCACCTGGAGCGACTGTCCCAGGCCCTCGGGGAAACCGTCTGCCTGTCCCGTCTCAGCGGTCGTCAGACCAGCATCGTCGACGTGGTGGTGGGCGAGCAGATCCTGCGCATCGTGCCCCCTCTGGGTATCACTGCCCCTCTCCATATCGCCGCCGACGGCAAGGCGATGCTGGCGCGAATGAGCGACGCCAAGGTATTGGAGTGGCTCGACGGGGACCTGCCGCCGCGCACCCGCAACAGCAAGAATCTCAAAGAGCTGCTCAAGGAGCTGACGGAGAGCCGCGCCACCGGCTTTGCCTACGACAACGAGGAGCACACTGAAGCGGACAGCGCCATCGCCATGGCCCTGGGCACCTATCGCGGCACCTACGCCATTTCCGTGGTCACGCCGACACCCCGGATGACCGCCAGGGTTGACGATTTTCGCCGCGCCCTGAACGAGGCCCGCGGCATTATCGAGCGTCTGGTGGGGTTGCCTGGGCACTGATGGGATGGGCGCTTACAGTAGTCCAGAGCAGGTGAGGCTAGATGGCACCCTACAGCCCTGTGGTCATTGTCATTGCTGTCCCGCAACTGTCTTGAGACATGGATCCGCTACTGCTTGTTGCGGCCCTCGGCAGCCAGGCGGGCGGGGATTGCTGCGCCGGCAAACACCGGGTCTAGCAGCCTGTTGGCCTCGAAACACCGCTCCCACAGGTCGGATTTGGCCACTGCGCTTCGCGGGCCACCCTGAGCGTAGCGTAATCCGACAACCCCGTGGGCTTGACGAAATTCCCCGTCGGATTACGGCTGCGCAACCAAAAGTAGGCGCTCTAGGCGATCCGCCCTACGCAAAACCGCCACCATTGAGATGTTTCTAAACTATCGAGTTTCATCACGAGTAGGAGCCCGGCACCCAGGGCACTCGCTCCGCTCGTGGGGCAGGCTCTCCTCCGGGCGAACAGAGGTGGGAAAGTCGCCCTATTCGCTTCGCATCACCACCATTCCCCCGGAGGGCAGGGCGCCTACAATTGAACCGGAACATAGAACACTAGTCGGCGGCGATAGCGGCCAGGGCTGCGCGATACTCCTGCTTGAGCCGGGTGCACAGCTCCCCTGTGGTGGGCACGTCGTCGATGCCCCCTACCCCATGGCCAGCGGACCACAGGTCTTTCCACACTTTGACGTCGTCGGCGACGTCAATTTTTTCCGGCTTGGTGAGGGTGGCCAGATCGAGGCCGTTGCGCAGGATGCTGGGGGCGAGGAAATTGGCATGTACTCCGGATAGCTTGTCGGTATAGACCACATCGCTGGCCCGGGACGCCACCAGCATCTGCTTGTAATCGTCCGGGGCCAGGCTTTCCCTGGTGGCGATAAAGCGGGTGCCCAGGTAGGCCATATCGGCGCCGGCCACCCTGGCGGCGGCGATGGCGGCGCCGTTGCCTATGCTGCCCGCCAGCACCAGGGTTTTGTCCCCCAGCAGGGGGCGCAGTTCGGCGATCATGGCAAACGGGTTGACCGTCCCCGCGTGGCCACCGGCACCGGCGGCTACGGCGATGATGCCGTCCACCCCCGCCTCCAGGGCCTTGGCGGCGTGGCGGGCGCCGATCACATCGTGGAAAACCAGACCACCATAGCTGTGAACCGCCGCAATCAGCTCGGGAGCCAGCCCCAGGGAGGTGATCACCAGGGGCACCCGGTACTTCACCACCAGGGCGATGTCGTCCTGCAGCCGGGTATTGGTCTTGTGAACAATCAGGTTCACCGCAAAGGGTGCCGCCTCGGGAGCCGAGGCCAGGGCCTGGGTGATCTCCTCCAGCCACTGGGTGAAAATGTCCGACGTTCTGGCATTGAGGGCGGGGAAACTCCCCAGCAAGCCGTTGCGGCAGGTTTCAATCACCAGTTGGGGGCCGGAAACCAGGAACATGGGAGCGGCGATGGCGGGGATGGCCAGGCGGTCTTTCAGCGGTTTGGGTATCGACATGGAGGATCCTCAAATAAGTGCGAGTGCGCGGTCCAGATAGACGCGCCCCAGTTTACCCGTTTCCACCGCATTGGCGGCAGCGGCGTTGCCCTGCTGTGCGCGCTGGCGGATGCCCTCGCAGATACCCCCTATGCGCAGCAGGGCCAGGGTGCGGTAAAAATTGTCGAGGGGGGGCGCCGCGGGGAATTCCCGGTAGTAGACGGCGAGAAAGTCCTCCGCTTTGGGCAGGGTGGGGTCCAGCTGTTCGAGCCCCATTATCCCGCCGTACTCCTCGGGCCTGGTGTCCCAGGTGGTGACCAGGGTGAACGCGAGGTCTGACACAGGGTCGCCGATGGTGAACAGCTCCCAGTCGAGAATGGCGGCCAGTTCCGGCCTGGTGGGGTGGATCAGCAGATTGTTGAACTTGAAGTCCCCGTGGATCAGACACTGCAGCTCAGTGGCGGGGCAGTTGGCCCGCAGGTAGCTCGCCACCGCCGCGGCGTCCGCCCCGTCAGGGGTGCCCGCATAGGCCTGTTCCCAGCGCTTGATCTGGCGCCGCAGGTAGCTGCCCTCCCGGGAAAACTCCCCCAGCCCCCGGGCGCGCCAGTCCACCTGGTGCAGCTTGGCCAGTTGGCGGGCGGTGTCGGCGTAGATCAGGGCCCGCTCCCCACTGGGGACACCGGGCAGGGAAAAATCGTAATACTGACGGGCGGGCACCGACTCCATCAGGTAGAAGTCAGTGCCCACCACCTCCTCCCCCGGGTGGTAGAGCACCGGCTCGGGCACCGGCACACCGGTGCCCAACAGCGCCTGCTGGACCTTGAATTCCCGTGCTACATCATGGGCGCCGGGCACCAACAGGCCCCTGGGCCGCTTGCGCAGCACCAGAGTGCGCTGGCTGGAGGTGACAAAATAGGTGGGGTTGGACTGCCCCCCGCCAATACGCTGCAGCTCAATGGCGCCCTCCATCCCGGGCACCTGCCGGTGAAGGAAGGCGATCAGGCGGTGGACGTCAAAATCCAGGGGCTCTGCGGGTGATGAGGATTTCATCGGCACTCTCTCCGGCGGGCCGATTGCCGTTGGGAGTAACCCCATGGACTTTCTGTATTCATCTTCACTGCCCGGCGCTCGGTTGTTGTTGATCGAAGGTGAAAATATACACTGGAGTGGCACTCCGATTGTTGGCGTTAGTCAGTCGAAGGGCAACCCCTACCCCCACAAAAGACCAATAACCGGGAACCCATGACCCGCACACCCCAGCCACCCTTGACAAGTGCTGAACGGCGACAGTGCCACAACCCTCATAGGCTGCGTTTATTGCTGTCCCCCCGGGGTGGCCACTCCCTGACCAACAAGTGCGCAGGTCCCTTGACCCCCCGCAGCCCCTGCCCTGGAGAGACAAGCCAACGGGTCGCCCACATCCCACCCACAGAGTTATCCACAGATTTTGTGGATATCGGTGCTTTCCGTCATATCAAGATTCCGGCACCAGGGGACAGAAAACACTTGACAAGAGACTGCCCAAGAAACCCGGCAGCAGAGCAAAACCTCGAAAATACAGGGCTGATCACTTTCTGGACAGAACCTCCAGGGGCCACTAATACCGGGGCTGGGGGCAGATGCCGACGGGTAGCCCACATGCCAGTCACAGGTTTATCCACAGATTCTGTGGATAACGTCCGCAAGCCAGCCCAGCGGCAGCCAGTGACAGGTTTTGTCCTTTGCCTTGAGCCCGGGGATACGCTAGGCTCAAAAGATCCCAGTCATGTAGCCACCCGCCCCAGGAATCCCTATGTCAGCCAACTACCAGCGTGAAGAAACCCTCAGCCTCGATGGCCGCGACTATATTTATTACCCTTTCGATGAAGTGGCCAAAAACTTCCCCATTCAGCGTCTGCCCTTTTCCATCAAGATCCTGCTGGAAAACCTGCTGCGTCACGCCGACGAGATTTTCGTCACCACTGAGGATATCGAAGCGGTGGCGGGCTGGGACCCGGACCGGGAACCGGACACCGAAATCGCTTTTGTCCCCGCCCGGGTCATTCTTCAGGACTTTACCGGGGTGCCCGCCATTGTCGACCTGGCCACCATGCGGGATGCGATGAATGCCCTCGGCGGCGACCCGGACCTGATCAACCCCCTGTGCCCGGCGGAGCTGGTGATTGACCACTCGGTCATGGTGGACCATTTCGGCGCCGCCACATCGCTGACCCAAAATACCGAACTGGAGGTCAAGCGCAACCGGGAGCGCTACCAATTCCTGAAATGGGGACAGCAGTCCTTCAACAACCTCAAGGTGGTACCCCCGGGTACGGGCATCGTCCACCAGGTCAACCTGGAGTACCTGGCCCGGGGGGTGTTTGCCGACGCCAAAAGCGGTCGCCACTACGCCTACCCGGACACCTTGGTGGGCACCGACTCCCACACCACCATGATCAACGGCCTGGGGGTATTGGGCTGGGGAGTGGGTGGTATCGAGGCGGAGGCCGCCATGCTGGGCCAGCCCATCGCCATGCTGCTGCCCCAGGTGGTGGGTTTTCGCATCAGCGGCGCCATGACCGAGGGCGCCACCGCCACCGACCTGGTGCTCACCGTCACCCA
>Ga0079224_100006732_pt1 | contig 15308 bp, 12 predicted proteins | sample Stecom2015_FD_80414 | JGI IMG/M metagenome (GOLD analysis project Ga0079224, IMG submission 80414) | Agricultural soil microbial communities from Utah to study Nitrogen management - Steer compost 2015 | ecosystem: Environmental > Terrestrial > Soil > Agricultural land | place: USA: Utah...
AGATTCCGGCCATGAGATTAGAGGTACGGTAACTTTCCAAACCTGTAACGATCAAATGTGCTTCCCTCCTGAAGATTTGGATGTAGCTTTAGTATTACCCTGATCAACTTCTGATTTCCCCGGTGATTGGCTGACCAATTTTGGCTAATCTATCTTAAATCTTGTATATAGCGCTGATTAGGTAGTGGCCGCCAATAACACCTGCCATGCCTGATCAATTTTATGTTGCTTTAATAACTCTTTTGCGTACAAATGCAAATGTTGCTCGCGCAATTGAGGATTCTCTGAATGGGTTTTTAATAGTTCATTCAATCGCTCATCCGGCTGAGGTAAAGCAGCTACTATGGGTAGTTCGCTACTGTTAGCCAACATGCCTAAGTCATTGCCTGATAAAATTTCGCTGTTACGAATAGATTCAGGAAGTTGATCCATGCCAATCCCCAATTCTAAGTTGGGTTTAGGAACTTCAAAGACCGCATCTCCGGATGCCCGGCAATAATAGTCTTTTCCCATTCGGGCTACTAAATCAATCTTGTGCGGATCTATTTGTTGTGTGGCATCTAGGATGCGCTCGTCTATATGCATTTGCAATACTTCACAGATGACCAGATTCGCTGCTCCTCCTTCTTGGCTGGTCTCTATGACTTGGAGCACCTTACATTCTAAGTTTACAGGAGATTCTTTAACCCGATACGGTTTTACAAGATTAGCCGCAATTGGGGTAAATCCCGATTTGGCAAACTCGTTTACTTCTTTAGGATATTCACAACTGGCTACATTTACTTGTTGTACCATATCATAAGTCACCACATTGATCACCACTTCACCTGTCTCTTGAATATTTTCTAAGGTATGCTTAATGGTATTGTTGCGAACTCGTCGAGCCGGAGAGAATATACAAATGGGAGGTTTACTTCCAAAAACATTAAAAAAGCTAAATGGAGATAAATTAGGATTCCCTTCCTTGTCAATAGTGCTGGCAAAGCAAATAGGTCTGGGTCCTATGCTCCCTAAAAGGTAAGCATGTAGCTGCTTGGTACTTATATCGCCTGGAGTAATAATCATAAAAGAAATATGGTTTGCTCCTCGCTGTCATTAGCATAGAGGGGTCGCAAATATACACAGAAATCGGCTTATGATAGGCATTCTAAATCTATGATAAAAAATAATCAAAGCATGGAGGATGCCTCTTTTGACGGGAAAAATTTACGACCTTCGCAGCGATTAAAATTGATTGCTGTACCTCAAATTGCTAGCGCTTAGTGCTTAATTTCTTTAGGAGTAATAATCCCTTGGCGGTTGTCATACTGTTACTACTGACCATCTTTTGCAAGTTGCCGGTATTGTGGCATCCTGAGTTGCCGCTGTACGTGGCAGATAGTCAGTATGTATGGAAAATCGTCGCCGGCATTCTTTCAGACTTTTTGGGTCAAAATGCTTTTTTGGTTTCCACCTTGGCCTTACTCAATATTTTTGGACAAGCTTTGATGTTAAATCACATTGCCAATCGACACCATATCTTCCCTCAAAATACTTACCTGCCGGCAATGACCTACATCCTGTTGAGTTCACTTTTTGTAGAGTGGAACTACTTGTCGGCAGCATTAATAGCGAATTGGTTTTTATTGGCTACTTATGCAGCCATATTTCGCTTATCCGCCGAGGGGCAGGTGCGGAAAGAAATTTTTAATATTGGTTGTTTCCTCTCCTTATCGGCAATGCTTGTTTTTCCAAATATTTTTTTGCTCTTGGCATTGTTTGTAGCCTTGCGCTTATTAAGGCCATTCAAGCCTGCTGAATGGGTGTTGGGTTTGTTAGGCTTATGTACACCTATATATTTTTTAGCCGGTATCCTTTTGCTTTTTGATAAGTTGCCGGTTTTGCATGACCTTATTGCTATCGGATTTGAACTACCGGGAAAATTGCTGCATCCGGAAAAAGTAATTGCACCACTTTTCGTCATGCTCTTATTATTTGTGGTTGGTGCATTTTTCTTACAAGGCTTTATGAGCAGGATGTTGACCGTTACAAAAAAGCAATGGACCCTGATAATTGTATTACTGGGATTGACACTGCTTGCCGGAACCTTTACTGTTGCCAAAGGTTACAACCAATGGTTGGCAGCCTTAGTGCCGGTAACTTGGATAATTGCTAACCTATGGGTGGCAGAAACAAAAAAATGGATCATGCAGGTTTTATTCTATTTGTTGATAGGAGTTGTTATTTTTGTGCAATGGTTCCCAAATGATGCTTTAGTTTAACCTTTTTAACCTTATAATTTAATACTTACCCTGAAGCGAAAGGGGGCTGGCCACCTGATTAGCTTTCTATAAATTACCCTTTTTATGAAATTTGGAATAGTGGTATTTCCCGGATCTAACTGTGATCGTGATATGCAACATGCTTTGGAAGTGGACCTGAAGCAGGAAGTGGTGATGTTGTGGCATAAAGACCGCGACCTGACAGCATTTTCTACAGATGATTGCATTGTACTTCCTGGTGGATTTTCTTATGGAGATTACTTACGCTGCGGTGCTCTTGCTCGTTTTAGTCCTATGATGGAGCAAGTGATTGACTTTGCCCAACGAGGTGGAAAAGTATTGGGCGTTTGCAATGGGTTCCAAATTTTATGCGAAGCGGGTTTGCTGCCCGGAGTATTGTTACAAAATGACAATCAGCGTTTTATTTGTAAGAATGTACATATTCGAAAAATGGGTAGTGGTAATTTATTAGCTGACCAAGTGCCGGATAAAGCCCTTCAAATTCCTATTGCCCATGGTGAAGGACGTTATTTTGCCGATGATGAAACGATAGCACGTCTGGAGCAAAATAACCAGATTATTTTTCAATATTGCAATGAAAACGGAGTGGTAGATGCCAGCTTTAATCCGAATGGAGCTAAAAACGACATTGCCGGTATTTGTAATGAAGAAGGAAATGTGTTTGGTATGATGCCTCATCCGGAAAGAGCTTGCAGTGAAGATTTAGGAAATATCGACGGGCGCCATATTTTGTCTGCCTTAGTAAAAAGCTGGTCTTGATAATTTGTTTAAGTATTTCTGATTAATATTCCAGGTCTTTTGTAGCGCTACTTCGGTAGCGCTATTTATTTTTCCAAAAATCTTGCATTAAGGAATGTAGTAAAGCCAATCGTACTTGTTCAAAGGGATGTTTCGATGAAGGTAAAACAGCAAAGCTGGCACCCGGTATCAGTTGAGTTGCCTCTAAGGTTTCCGTAATACTGACCATTTTATCTTGATCACCTACCATCATTTGTACCGGATTTGCAATAGCTTTTAATTGTGCCTCTTGCAATAATGGGAACGCTCCTAGTCGCTGCATCATATCTCCGGTTGACAGTACCAGTTGTTTCCATTTATGCTGACCATGCCAGCGTGCCAGTTGTTCCGCATATGCCGGTATTTTTTTGATGATTTGTTCCGGTATAAGCAATTTGCGTTCTTGAGCAGCAATAGCTGCAGACCAACTCATTTTTGTTGCCAAAGTGAGTACAGATTTTACCCGATCCGGCTCTTGATGGGCATATAATAAAGCTACATAACCACCCAGACTATAGCCAAATATAGTAAGCTGATTGAGCTCATTTTCTTTTACATAATCGGCTACTTGCTGTACCAGTTCTTCTACCGGAATCCCCTGGGGACTCAGGGCCTGAGGGCCATGTCCTCTGAAGCAAAGTGTGTGAATGTCGAATTGCGTATGCAGCAAAAGTTCAAGTTGCCGGAATTGATCAGGATGACCTAAGGCCCCATGAAGTAAAATGAGTGGTGGTAGCATAGAATAGGGTTGTGTGGGTGTTAAAGGCTTCTTGCTGCGAAAATCGGCACTTTGCTATTAAATACGATTTCCTCTGTAGTATCTCCTTTTAACAACTTATGCCAAAAGCCATGTTGGTGTATAATAGCGATGATCATTTCAGCTGACTGCTCAATAGCAAATTCCAGTACTTCTTTTGGTACTTGTTTACCTTCTTCAGTATAGAAGCGGGCTTCTATGTCCGGAAACAGATGATGAGCGGTTTGGAGGTCAGAGTTTACTTCCTGTGCTACACCTGCCAAACCATTATTAACTTGGAGCACCATTAATTGTGCTCCTGTTTTGAGGACCATATTACTAATCAAATTGGCAGGAGTTTTTTCTATTCTGTCTTTCTGAAATGGTAGGGCTAACACTATATTTTTTACCGATTGAAATGCACTGTCCGGCGGAACAATTATTACCGGACAATGTGCTTCTTGAGCTACTTTTGTCGTTGTGCTGCCTATTACCTTTTGAGCGAGCTTTCCTTTGCCACTGAGCCCCATCACTATATTGTAGGCTTGGTGAGATTTTACCAGCTGATTGAGGTAAGCCAAAACAGGCTCTTGGTTGGTCTCTATGGTAAGTTCAGGGCAGTTTGCTATACTTTCCAGCTGTTGCTTCAATTCTATTAATGCTTGCTTCGCTTTAGCTGCCACTCCTTCTATCCCTATTTCGGATACTCCGTCATCGGCAATGTAGCTATGGTACAAATGCAGCTTGGTAAAGCCTAACTGAATAGCCCATTGGCAAGCGTATTTAGCTGCATTAATAGAGGTAAGTGAAAAATCAACTGGTACTAAAATCATGGTTTGTATATTTTTGTGGAAAGCTAAGATACTCAAATTCACAAGCAATTAGAGAGGACTCTATTAGCTTTTGTAAAGCTTAACTAGTAGCTAGAGGGAAAGTTTAGTGCCAGCCTTGTGTTTCTTGTTGCAGCCGGCTTATTTGGCTGGTTGAAAATTGTCGCTTTTCAATTTTTTCAACGGCAATAATACCCCTTACAGCATTACTCAGGAATACTTCATCAGCTTGTAGTAATTCATTCGGAGATAGAGAAGCTTCTGTTACCTCTTTGCGAGTAATTAATTGTTGTCTGAAAATGCCTTCTACACAGCCTTCTGATAATGGAGGGGTATATAGTTGTCCCTCTTTTACCCAAAAGAGGTTGGCCATTGTACTTTCTACCACTCGTCCGTATTGATTCAGTAATAATGCATCAGGCTTTCCTTTTGTCTTTGCTTCTTGGCTGGCAAGAAAATAACATTGCCTATCTGCGGATTTTAGAAAAGAAAAAGGTTGGGTGTAGCATAGGGCTCTTTCAGCAAAGATTAGCTGAATGGGATCTTGGCTAAGTAGCACAGGTTTCGCTTGAATTAACCACCATAGTTTACCGTTTTCGTCGGGGCCGGTTTGTAGTCTCAGTCGCAGGCTGTCGGTCGTTAATCCAGAAATGGTTTTATGAAGCTCCGCCTCAAGAAAAGTTAGTGTCCATAGGCTATGATTTAGCCCTAAAGTTTTCAATCCTTTGATTAGTCGTTTGTGGTGAGCTTCAATAAAGCGTATGGTTCCGTTTTGGCACAACATGGTTTCGATGAGACCTATGCCTTGCAGCATGCTAAAAGGGAATCCGGGTGTCGTGATGCTTCCTGAGCTTACTTGGCCGTTGAAGTTGGAGATGATTTGGCTCTTGAACATAATTACAGCCTAAAAATAAGAAAATTTATTTCCGGTAAATGAGAGAACAGCCTGGAATATCAGCATTTCATCTTATCCGAAATGTTTTTCTTATTTTTAGCAATTAAAATACTCCTGATATGATCCAAACAAAATTACTTTTGTCCACCTTCCTTTTTAGTGTTTTATTGTTTTCATGTAAAACAAAATATGAGTATAATGCAGAAGGTATGGCTCAGGTGACAGAGGCCCTGAATAGTAAATTTGGTACAGATGCTTGGTACACCGGCGTCACTATTCGTACAATTAGTGAAAAGGAAAGTGCATTGGTGGCAGAGGTAACGGAGGACCCTAATTCGTTGAAGCAGGAACAATGGTCGAAACAAGGCGATAGCTGGCAGCTGGCAGCCAATGTTTCCCTGCAAATACAAAACGGTAAACCCCAAGATTATATGTTTCAGCTAGGCAAACAAGCTAGCCTTACTACATTAAATGAATTGATTCAGAAGTGTCGTGAAAAATTAGAAGAGGTGGAACAAATTAGCGATGGCCAGGTAACCTTTGCTTCTATAAAATCAGCTACTGAAGTTAGGAATGCCGATGAAAGAATTTTATATACGGTTTCGATGCATTCTCCATCAAACAATAAAAGCTATAGTTTTGTCTTTAACCAGAAGGGTAAACTGAAGGATTTTAATAATTAATAGCAAATATTGAAAATCAAAAGCCGGGAAAACTATATTTCCCGGCTTTTGATTAAAAAGAATTCAAGATTAAAAATCAGCGTTGTTAGGTGTTCTCGGGAAAGGAATCACATCGCGAATATTACCCATTCCGGTTACAAACTGTACCAGTCGTTCAAAACCCAGCCCGAATCCCGCATGAGGCGCACCGCCAAAACGCCGGCTATCCAAATACCAGTACATTTCTTCTTGTGGAATGTTTAGTTCATCCATACGCTGTTGAAGTTTATCCAGGCGCTCTTCTCTTTGTGATCCACCTACAATTTCACCAATGCCGGGTGCCAGTATATCCATAGCGGCCACGGTTTTGCCATCATCATTGAGGCGCATATAAAATGATTTTATGTCCTTAGGGTAGTCCGTTACAATTACCGGCTTTTTAAAATGCTTTTCTACAAGGAAACGTTCGTGTTCGCTTTGCAAATCGGTACCCCAGCTTAATTCATACTTGAATTGTTTCTTTTTATAGGGCTTGGATTGTAGCAGGATATCAATAGCTTCAGTATAAGAAATTCGTTCAAAATGGTTGTTTAACACAAATTCCAATTTTTCAATCAGTCCCATTTCATTGCGCTCAGACTGTGGCTTTTGTTTATCTTCTTCAGCCAGGCGTTGTCCTAAAAATTCTAAATCTGCTTGGTTGTGCTTTAGTGCATACCGAATTACATACTGTATAAATTCCTCAGCAAGATCTGCATTATCTTTTAGATCATTAAAGGCGACTTCAGGCTCCACCATCCAAAACTCCGCTAAGTGTCGGGCTGTATTGGAGTTTTCAGCCCGAAATGTAGGGCCAAAAGTATATACTTCACCAAGAGCCATTGCCCCCAATTCAGCTTCTAGTTGCCCGCTGACCGTTAGGTTGGTACTGCGCCCAAAAAAATCTTCTTTAAAATCAACTTTCCCTTCAGGAGTCCGTGGTGTTTGATCAAAGGGTAGGGTGGTTACCCGAAACATTTCGCCTGCACCTTCAGCATCAGAAGCGGTAATGATGGGCGTGTGTAAGTACACAAAACCTTTATCATTAAAAAATTGATGGATAGCAAAGGCTAAGCTGTGGCGTACCCTGAAAACAGCGCCAAAAGTGTTGGTGCGAAAGCGTAAGTGGGCTATTTCGCGCAGGTATTCCAGTGAGGGACGATTTTTAAGCTGCAAGGGAAATTCTTCAGGGTTACAGCTGCCTAATAGTTTAATTTCACTGGCCTGAACTTCAAGCCGCTGCCCCTTGCCTTGAGAGGCAATGACTTTCCCGGTAATTTCTAAAGAAGCTCCTGTGGTAATTTGTTTCAATTGGTCATCCGTTAATTGCCCCTGAGCTACTACCACTTGAAGGTTAGCTAAGCAAGAACCATCATTAAGGGCAATGAATTGATTGTTGCGAAAGGATCGCACCCATCCTTTTATAAGGACATCGTAGTCTGTTTGGTCGTTTTGAAGTATAGAGTTGATTTTGGTTCGCATTGCTATTGAAATAAGGCTGAAATATTATGGAGCGCAAAGGTACATCATCTCCATAATAAACTCTTGTATAGCTATATTATACTGTATATAATTGAAGGAAACGCTTTACTGCTTTACCATTACCCAAAAAAATTTAGTACCGGTGAGCTATATTTGGCCATATGTTAACATAAAAATGCGTAGTTATACGTAAGGAAATAAGTATAAATTTCTTGGTAAAATGAAAGGAAAGTGTAAAATTTGTACTCAGTTTTGTGAAAGCCATATTTATCCTTCAAATTATAAGAACCCATAATTGAAAAGATGAATCCCCACGAAACAGAAAACCATAACTATCAAAAAACCCATTAACCCATGAAACACAGTAACCCCACTGTTCCTTGCCCCGACTTGCCCTACAAGAATGAAAGTCTGCTGAAAGAAATTCAAGATTTAGAAGTAGCGGTTATACGCAGCTTACCAGAAGCTACAGATGACTTACTACAAGCCTATTTCAACAGTGAACTTGCTATTGACGAATGCGTACCGGCAGTTGATCTGCCCGATTATCGACCTTTACTCAATGGAATGGACGAAGAAGAAGCTACCTACCACGCTAACAATTTTCAAGCTCTGGATAATTCCATTCAAAAAGTTAGAGAATTATTAGCATTGGTGCGCAATTGCAGCGTAGATTCTTTGCTGGAAAAATAATTCAAAAAAAATAATTAAAGTCTTTTAATTAAGCCCCCTACCATCTTGACCATTTTAAGATGGTAGGGTAGTTGTAGCAATTGGTACAATTTCCCTTTTCTGTCAGGTATACTCACACCTGCTTATAGTTATGCTATATGCCGGAATCTTATTTCTTAGAATCCGCCAACACCAATTTGCCTATAAAAGCAACTGAAATTTTCCAGGCCAATACGAGCTAATTTTTATCACTAAAACCAGTTCTTAGCCATGAAAATAAATTTATTGCCCTCAATACCTCAATTTCTGCCCGGAATATGCTTAGCATTGAGTCTATTGCTGAGCTTAAACCCCAGTCCTGCTTGGTCCCAAAGTTCCTACAACGGAATTGGTAATTTCGAATTAATAACCAACCCATCAGAATTGGAACCCGGTTATTATGTTATCACTAATGAAAATAGTGAGTTTGCCCTTACTAACGGCCGAAGTGGCTCAGCCACCACCGGATACTATTTGCCCGCAACTATTAATTTAAGTAATGGTGTAATAGCAAACCCGTCTATTGACCAAGTGTGGAAGATTGATAGCAGTGAAGCCGGATGGACGATTTACAATGAGGAAACAGCAGTTTATATCGGATGGCTAAGCGGAAACGCTGCATCTGCCGACTCTTTTGTTACAGATAATGCCCGGTGGGTATTTAGTTATACCACTGATAAGTGGACTGTAAATAATCTTTCTACCCCCCTTCGTCAATTGTCCTATAATGCTGGTAATCCCCGATTCGCTGCTTATGGAAATGCCCTGCAGCAAGAGTTGCAGCTGTATAAATTGATGATTTCACCTGCATTATCATCCAATCCCAATGCTCTTACCGGCTTGGATTATATCATTGGATCAGGTCCGTCCTTGCCTCAAACACTAACTGTAAGTGGCCTTAACTTAAATGGCACGGTTGTTATTATTTCTCTACCCGGCAATGCTGATTTTGAAATTGCCGGTTCTATGGCAGGCAGTTTTGGTCCTCAAGTTACATTCGCTTCTTATGATGGTACATCAACGTCCATCTATGCGAGATTGAAAGCAGGATTAGCAGTTGCGAGTTACGCTGATACTTTAATCGTTTCTGGTGGAGGTGCCAACACCTTAAATGTTAGTCTTTCCGGTTCTGTTAATGTAATACCGGTTATCCCGGAAATAACTCCGGACACCATCTTTGCGCAGGTAGGGCAGTTCGTAAATCACTCTTTGTCTGCTACTCATAACCCTGCAAGTTTTGATTTATCAGGAGCTATTCCATTGGGAATGGCATTTGATTCCGTTTTGGGCATTTTTAATGGAACTCCTAGCGAAGGGGGCGTTTTTACGCCCTCCGTTACCGCTACCAATATAGCAGGTACAAGTGCAGCGGTAACTATTGTTATAGATGTTGCGCCAGGAGTACAAACTTTAAGTCTAGCAGATTTAAACCTGGCAGTAGGAGCTGCTGATGTTAGTTTGCCTGAGCAAACTGATCAAGGGGTTGGCGTACTTTATGCCAGTAGCAATTCATCGGTGGGTAGTATTAGCGGAAATATACTGAGCCCCTTAGCAATAGGGCAAGCCTCCATATATGTGCAAGCCGCTGCCACAGCAGATTATATGGCTTTTGCTGATACTTTTATGCTTTCGGTGGTAGTGCCGGCTTGGGAAGATTTTGAAGCCGATACCAAAAATAGTTATGCTGCGGGCTCTATTAGTGGTAATGCGGGAAATTGGATTTTGTCTGATGCCTTATTGGGTACAAGTGCCGGAGATTTAAAAAGTGGAACTCAGTCAGTAAGAATGAGAGGTCTTGGCTTTATTGAAAATGAATTTGACATTGCAGGCGGTCTTGGAACAGTTACCATCTATCATGGTTATTACGGTAATGATGGACCGCAGGATTGGATTTTAAAAATTTCTGATGACGGAGGAAGCAGTTGGACAGCATTCGAAAGTGAAGTAATTACCAGCGGACCTACTTTAGAGCCGGCAATTATTGCCGTTAACCTTGCTGCTGATGTGAGGATGCGGATTGAAACACTCAGTACATCAAGTAGCCAACGTATCAATATTGACGACATCAACATTACTCCATTCCCTTCAGGACCTACAATAAATCTAAGCTCTCTAAGTCCGGATACAGTTTGTACCGAAACGGCGTCAAGTATTGAAGTAACATTTAATTCGGCCGGTATAATCGGAACGCCTAGCTATACGGTAGAGTTAAGCAATGCATTGGGTGATTTTACAAACCCGATTGCCAGTACTACGGGCACCACATCACCCATAAACCTGCCAATAGCTGATGATTTGTTGACTGAAGGTATCTATCAAATTCGCTTGGTATCCGGCGCAACAGTTAGTGATAGCATGAATTTGGTAGTATTGGCTGGTCCATCGGCCGGATCAATTACTGCTTTGAACGGAACCAATAACTCTGATGTGATATGTGCCGGCGAAGTAGCTCAGGTGCTGTTTACTGCTACCGGTGGTACTGCTCCTTACACCTTGACATTTTCAGATGGTAGCACTAATCAAATTGAGGTCATTAATGTTGCAGCTTCAGATTTAGTAATCCTGAACACTGATCAAGAGCTTACCGCTACTTACGAATTAATTAAACTGGAAGATACTTTTGGTTGCATATTGGAATAGATTCAGTCTTTTTTCCGTTTCATATCGACAGATTTGCTTTTATAACCATACCGATAGAAAAATAACGATAAGGTCCCACTACATAAATTGATTCAAAATGAAAATATTATCTGTAATCCGCTTCTTTATTGCGGACTTAAATACAAAATTTGCCATCGGACTTTTGCTCGCTAATGTTTCAGCAGTAAGCCTGCATGCGCAATTAAGTGGTCCGGTGACTATTAATGTGGCCTCTCCCAGTATGGCTATGGTCACCACTACCGAAACCGCTAATCAAAATGCAAACTCCACCGAATTATACACAGTGGGAAACTCCTGTGATGCTATTCTGCAACTTACGCCTCTTTCGGATTTAGGTTTGGTAACGGTAAAAGTATCATTGGGTAGCCTTCCCGGTTCAATAAACGGGCAGCCATTTTTGGGTCGTCATTATGAAATTCATCCGAGCCAAAATTTCAATAGCTCCGCTGATGTGACCTTGTATTTTGCCCAAAGTGATTTTGATGCTTACAACAATTTGCCGGAAGTGATAGACGGAACATTTCCTGCTATATTACCCGATGGATCTAACTTATTGATTACTGCTTTTCATGGCTTGCCAACAGATGGAACTACAGGCCCAAATGGAGAGTGGGATATTAATGAAGTTGAAGTTTACAACCCCATAGTGACCCAAACCAGTGCCGGGATTTTTGAATCGACATTTACGGTAAATGGTTTTTCCGGTTTCTTTGCCCATACCAATACGGCTGGCACACCATTGTTTTTGGACATAGTTGATTTTACGGCAATTAGTAAAGGGGCTACAAACCAAATTAACTGGACAAGCATAAACGAATCGTCAGGCGATTTATTCATTCTGGAACGAAGTGATGATGCAAGCAGTTTTCAAAAGTTAAGGCAGGTGGCGGCTTCAGGTCATCCATCTAATATGTACCAGGTTATAGACCAAAATCCTTTAGCCGGAATGAATTATTATCGCCTGAAAATAATCAATAAAGATGGTGCTCAGCGCTACAGTAGGGTAGTTTTCGTACGTAATGATAATGATTTAACTGTTGTAGCCTATCCTCACCCGTTAGAAAATGAACTATTCGTAGAGATAAAGGGTAGTGTTGATCCACATTCTGTATTGCGCATTACAGATGTATTAGGTAAGGTACTGGTACAACTTGAAGTTTCTTCCGACGGTATTTTGGAACTATCTACTCACAACTTATCTGCTGGTATGTATTACTTACAGCTCAGCTCAGGAGAGCAAACCAAAACAATTAAACTGACCAAGAAATAAGTGTGTAGATAAAACTTTTAAAACTAATAATACCTTGCCCCAAACAGGCTATAGTAATATTTTGAAGCTGTATCGATTATTATGGAAGGTTACCATTCAGTAACGGGAATTTCTTCTATTGGCTCTGCGGTATCAATAATTGGATTCCCATTACTATCGGTGCCTGTTACCCCACCTTCATCATTGTACTCGGGGTAGTATTGACCGGCAATCCCACCTAAATCCCCACAATTACTGAAATCCTCTGGAGCAATAAACTTAGCGCCAGACTTAATGCCGGTTTTAGAATCGGCAAATACTTTTTGGAAGAAATAGGCCCAGATAGGCAAAGCTGCCGAAGCACCTTGACCTTGAGCTGTGCTGCTAAAGCGTAGAAACCGATCATCACAACCTACCCAAACCCCTGCCAGCAACTGAGGAGTATAGCCTATATACCAGGCATCAGCCTGGTTGTTAGTGGTACCTGTTTTTCCTGCCATCTCCCCGTTCAACCCATACCGATAGCGTAATCTTTTTGCCGTTCCCATTTCGGTAACCCCTTTCATCATGTTCACCATTTTAAAAGCGGTATGTTCATTGATTATCTCTTTCTGCACCGGAACAAAATTTTGCAATAAGTTTCCGTTTTTGTCTTCAATTTTAGCAATAAAAATAGGCTTAGTGTTGATTCCTCTATTGGGAAACATTGTGTAAGACCACAGCATTTCAAAAAGAGAAATGTCGGAAACTCCAAGCGCAATAGAAGGAACACTTTCAATGTTGCTGCTGATGCCACAGCGATGAATGAAATCAATAAAAGAGCCAATGCCTACTTGATTTAATAAGTATAATGAGGCATTATTGACAGACATGGCTAAGGCTTGGTTCATCGAAATGGAACCATACTTTGATCCCCCGGCATTGTAAGGTGTTTTTTGTCCGGCAAACTGTTGTGGTGCAGTACTTACTGAGCTGCATGGTGAATAACCATTGTCCACTGCAAGGGTATAGAGCAGTGGCTTAATGGTGGACCCTACCTGTCGTTTTGTACCGGTATTAACGTGGTCATATTGAAAGTAATTATGGTTTATGCCGCCCACCCAAGCTTTAACTTCGCCAGTAATAGGATCCATTGCCATAAATCCCGCTTGCAAAATTGCCCGCATGTATTTCAATGAATCCAAAGGAGTCATTGTGGTGTCTATCGTTTGGTTCTTTGTTTTCCAGGAAAAAACCTTCACTTGAGTTGGCGTGTTAAACGCTTTCATAATTTCCTCTTCAGAATAATCGTTTTCCTTCATGATCAGATAGCGATCAGATCGTTGAATCAATTGTTCCAAAGTCTGCTTCGGCTTGCCTGATTTCCAAACTGTACCATTCTTGATTTTAGACTGGGCAGCAAACGCAGTTTGCAGGCTTTTCATGTGTTTTTCTACAGCCTCTTCTGCATACTTTTGCATCCTTGGATCAATTGTGGTGTAAATCTTCAGACCATCTTTATAAATATCATACTGATCTCCGTTTTGTTTCTCATGTTGCTTACACCATTTTTTAATTTCCTGCTCTACTACCTGGCGGAAATAAGGGGCTAAACCTGCATGATTGTCCAGCTTTCTGTAGTTCAATTTAATCGGTTGCTGTTTGAATTTTGTGGCTTTATCTTCCGATAAAAAATCATACTTCACCATTTGATCGATTACCACATTTCTACGATCAGTAGCCCGCTCGGGGTTTCGCCTTGGATTATATAAGGTATTCCCTTTCAACATACCGACCAATACAGCAGCTTCATTTACGGTCAAATCATTGGGTTGTTTGCTAAAAAAAGTTAGCGAAGCATTTTTTATTCCATATGTGTTATCGCCAAAAGGTACCGTGTTTAAGTAAAGTGTAATAATTTCTTGCTTGGTTAGATTTTTTTCCAATTTAATCGCCATAATCCACTCCTTCAACTTGATTATGGGCATGGTGATAAAACTTTGGTTTTGCCGAGGGAATAAATTTTTAGCCAACTGTTGAGTAATGGTACTTCCTCCGCCTTTACTACCCAGTAAGAATACTGCTCGCATTACTGCTCTACCGTCGATGCCGGAGTGTTCATAGAATCGTTCATCTTCTGTGGCGATCAAAGCGTTAAAAACATTCGGAGAAATTTCGGCATATTTAGAGTTGGATCGATTCAAGATGTAATATTTTCCCAGAACAGAGCCATCGTTGGCATACAGTTCGGAAGCGATAGAACTGGAAGGGTTTTCTAGTTCTTTTAACGAAGGCATTTTGCCCATCAAGCCCAAATTAATGGCTGTTACCAAAATAATAAGGAATCCAATGCCTGCAAAAAACAAACGCCAGATAAATCTCGATGCCCTTGACATAATACTTTCTATGTTAATTACTAAAATAGTATAACGGAACTTTGCCGTTTACCCTGTAAAAAAAGCAATTTTTAGCCTATCGGCAAAGTTTTTGTACCTATAGATCCGTTTTCAAAAATAGATTTAACAAATGGAGTAAGTTATATTTGCAATTCAAGCAGGGGAATATGGACTACAGCTTTATCGGCAAAATTGCCGGCACACATGGTTTGGATGGCGGATTAATTTTCTTTCATCGCTTTGGTAAAAAGAACAAACTCTTACAACTGAAGCATGTCTTCATTGAGCTCAACCCGGGTAGCTATATCCCATTCTTCATCGTTGAAAAGAAAGTTCTGAATGAAGAAGAGATTCGGTTTCGTTTTGACGAAGTGGATTCAAAAGAAGCTGCACGGGAGTTGAGTGGTAAATCCGTTTATATGGAGGAGAATTTGTTCCGACAGTTACATCCTCAAACAGTAGATGAAACCATGGAGGGCTTTATGATCATTGACGAGAAATTAGGAACTTTAGGAGCCATCAATAGTCTGGTGGAAACACCCGGACAAGTACTTGCCGTCATTCAGTACCAACAGAAGGAAGTACTCATTCCGCTTATCGATGCCACCG
>Ga0079224_100006735_pt1 | contig 15306 bp, 15 predicted proteins | sample Stecom2015_FD_80414 | JGI IMG/M metagenome (GOLD analysis project Ga0079224, IMG submission 80414) | Agricultural soil microbial communities from Utah to study Nitrogen management - Steer compost 2015 | ecosystem: Environmental > Terrestrial > Soil > Agricultural land | place: USA: Utah...
AAAAAAAAGTGCGGCGAGCCGCACTTTCGTCGAAGCACCCATCGTGCGAACTCGAGCCTGGGTTCAGCGAGAGGCCGTAGTTCGCACGGTGGACATGGTCGGTGCTCCGGTCTGTAAGCCTGGTAGGCGCGATTGGATTCGAACCAACGACCCCCACCATGTCAAGATGGTGCTCTAACCAACTGAGCTACGCGCCTAAGCCGGCCATTATAACCATAGGAAGAGCGCACTGTGAAGGGTGGCGTCAGCGCTTTCCGAGGGCCCTCGCCAGGGCGAGCACCGGCAACATCGCCACGACCACGATCAGCAGCGAGGGCAGCGCCGCCTCGGGCAGGCGCTCGTCGCTCGCGAACTGGTAGGCGACGACCGCCAGGGTGTCGAAATTGAACGGCCGCAGCACCAGGGTCGCCGGCAGTTCCTTGAGGCATTCGATCATGACGAGCAGCGCCGCCGCCGCGAGGCTGCGCCTCAGCATGGGCCAGTGCACGTCGCGCAGGACCCCGAGGCTCGTGCGGCCGAGGCAGCGGGCGCTCTGGTCCATCGACGGGCTGATCCGCTCGAGCGCCGCACCGAGCCCCTGGTAGGCAACCGAGAAGAAGCGCACGCCGTAGGAGTACACCAGCGCGAAGACGGTCCCGCCGAACAGGCTCGCGCCGAGAACGGGCTGGCTGATCCAGCGGTCGACGGCGCCGACGAACGCCAGCAGCGCGATTCCGAGCACCACCCCCGGCAATGCATAGCCGCTGTTGGCCAGCGCGAGCGACCAGCGGGTGGAACGCCCCGGATGCAGCCGCGCCGCGTAGGCGCCGAGCAGGGCGACAGGCAGGGTCGCCGCCGCGGCGATCGTCGCGATCAGGGCGGTGTTGCGGATCCAGCGCCCCAGCCGGGGATCGATCACCGCATCGCTGCCCAGCCAGCCGTACAGCAGGATCAGCGCCGGCAGCGCGAATCCGAACACGATGGGCACCAGGCACCACGCCAGCAGCCGCAGGCCGGTCCACCCCCTTGCCATCACGGGCGCGAGCTGGGCCCCGCCGCGGGTGAAGAAGCGCATGCGGCCGCGCTGGTGGCGCTCGAGCACCACGACGATGCCCACCAGGAGCAGCAGCACGATCGCCAGGCGCGCCGCCGTGACGCGGTCCCCCATGCTCTGCCATGCCCGGTAGATGCCGGCGCTGAAGGTGTCCACCGCGAAATACGACACGACGCCGAAATCGGCGAGCGTCTCCATCAGCACGAGCAGGCTGCCCGCCACGATCGACGGGCGCGCGACGGGCCAGACGACCCGCCACCAGACTGCGGCGCCCGACAGGCCCAGCGACCGGGCGGCCTCGGTCATCGACGGATTGGCCTCGGCGAACGCGGCGCGGGAGAACAGGTACACGTAGGGGTACAGGGCGAGCCCGAGGAACACGCCCGCGCCGATGCTGGTCCGGATGTCGGGGAACCAGTAGTCGCCGATGCCCCAGCCGGTGACGGCGCGCAGCATTCCCTGCACGGGCCCCGAGACCTCGAGGAACTGGGTGTACGCGTACGCCATGACGAAGCCCGGCATGGCCAGCGGCAACACCAGCGCCCAGGAAACGATCCGGTGGCCCGGGAAACGGTACTTGGCCACGATCCAGCCGCAGGAAACGCCGAACAGCAGGGCGACGGCGAGTACGACGATGCTGACCCAGGCCGTCGTGAGGATGTACTCGGGCAGGACCGTGGAGACGAGGTGCCCCAGCGTGCCGGCGATCTCGCCCTCCTGGACCGCGACCAAGGCCAGCGCGATGACGGGGGCGGCCGTGAGCAGCGCCATCAGGATGGCGCCCGCTCGCAGGAAATCGGGCCGCGCGACGCCCACCCGGTCGGGCACCGGCGCGTCGACTGCCGGGCCGATCGGCGGGCGCAGTTCGGCGGCTGTCGGGTCCGGGTTACCAGGCATCGGGCTCATGCAGGCACGCTGCATGGATACAATTGCGATTGAGAATTATAGGCATTCGAATGCGCGCCATTTCCGAAACCGGCCTGCGCTCCGGCGAGCCGACCGGGACCGCCGTCCAGGCGGTGCTGCAGGTCGACGGGCTGCGGGTGCACTACGACACGCCCGAGGGTCGCCTCGAGGTGCTGCGCGACCTTTCCTTCAGCCTGCGCCAGGGCGAGATCGGCTGCCTGCTCGGACCCTCGGGCTGCGGCAAGACGACCGCGCTGCGCGCGGTCGCCGGCTTCGTGCGGCCGGCGAGCGGCTGCATCCGCATCGGGGGCAAGGCCGTCAGCGACTCGCGCCACTGCACCGCGCCCGAATCTCGCGGGGTCGGCGTCGTCTTCCAGGACTACGCCCTCTTCCCGCACCTCGACGTGGCCGCCAACATCGCATTCGGCCTGCGGCGGCAGGATCCCGCCACCCGCCGCCGGCGCGTCGCCGAGATGCTGGAGCTGGTCGGTCTCCCCCGGATCGGCGATCGCTATCCGCACGAGCTCTCGGGCGGCCAGCAGCAGCGGGTCGCGCTCGCGCGCGCGCTGGCGCCCTCGCCGTCGATCCTGCTGCTCGACGAGCCGTTCTCCAACCTCGACCCGGACCTGCGGGAGCGGCTCGCGCTGGACCTGCGGGAGATCCTGGAACGCGCCCGGATCACCGCGCTGCTCGTGACGCACGACCAGTACGAGGCATTCGCGCTCGCCGACCAGGTCGGCGTGATGCACGACGGCCGGATCGAACAATGGGATACGCCGTACCGGCTCTACCACCAGCCCCGTACGCGCCGGGTGGCGGACTTCGTCGGATTGGGGTCCTTCCTCCCGGGACGGGTGCATCACTGCGACGGCCAGTCGCGGGTCTCCATCGAGCTGGGCAGCCTGCCGATCCGCGCGCGCGCCGACCAGGCGATGGCCGCCGCCCAGGCCACCTCCGAGGGCGACGTGCAGGTGCTGCTGCGCCCGGACGACGTGGTGCACGACGACGAGAGCCCGATCCGCGCGGAAGTCATCCGCAAGGCGTTTCGCGGCGCCTCCTTCCTCTACACCCTGCGCCTGCCGAGCGGCGCGACCCTGCTCGCGCTGGTGCCGAGCCATCATGACCATGCCATCGGCGAGCGGATAGGCATCCGGTTCGATGCCGACCATGTGGTGACGTTCCCGATCGACGGGGCCGCCGACTGACGTTCCGCGATGGCCGCGCCCGCCTGCGCCCCTTCAGGTCGAGGGGCGCTCGAGCAGGAAGGCGCGGCCCGCCTCGAAGCGGCGCGCCATCTCGTTCATCCGCAGGGACAGCGCGCGCCGGTCGGGATGCCGCACCAGCAGGGCCACGGTGCGCTTGCGATTGATCCAGGCGACCTTCATGTAGCGCTGGCCCCCGTCGCGGCTTTCCATCTCGATCCAGTCGCCGCGCGCCACCCGCTCGAAGGCCTCCCGGGGCTCGGCGAGGACGCGGCGCGGCTGGGCCGGCAGGTCGCCGAGATCGACCGAATTGAGCACTTCGAGCAGCCGCTGGCTGCGTTCGTCCGGATCGACCGGCTCGGCGCGCCCGTCGGCCCCCGGCTCCGCCTCCACGAGCGGCACTCCCGGTGACGGGGCCGATTCCTGGTCGCCCCGGCCGGCGCCGGCCTCCCCCGCACGACAGCCGCCGATCGCATCGTTCGCGTCGCGCCTCGCCGGCTCCGGGACGGAGTCGCCGGTGCCGCGCGCGGGGGCCGCCCCGGCCTCGTCGTCTTCCAGCGGCTCCTCGTCGGCATCGCCCACCGTCGAGGCCATCGCGCCGGTCGTTCCCGCGACGCGCCGATCACTCGCGCGCTCCATTGCGTGGACCGGGTCGCGCAACGTCGGCACGCTCCCCTGCACGTCGTATGTCGTCGTGCGCGAGCCGCGACCGGGACGGCTTCGTCCCGTGCCCGTGGTGGTGGGCGTGTCGTCCCCGTCGCGCGGCCGCGAGGCGTGCGCGTCGCCGCCCGGGGCGCTCCCCGGCGCCGTGCCGCCACGGTCGCGCCGCTGCAGGCGCCGCAGGTGGATCAGGAAGAGCTCGTCGAAGAAGGCGCGATGCTCCTCTTCCTTCGCGCCGATCGCGCGCAGGCCCTGCGTCAGGACCTGGATGAGGGGCGGGATGCGCTCGACCAGCTCGCGACGGCTGACGCGACCCTCCGTCTTGTCGTCCAGGCTCCAGAGCAGGTCGTCGACGACCTGCAGCGCCACGCGGAACTCGCCGCTGTCCTCGCCGTCGCGCAGCACGGCGGTGCGCAGGTGCCGCAGCCAGACCTTGCGCAGGAACTCCTGCACGGATTCCGGCACGGTGTGCCGCGCCAGGCGTTCGTCGAGCAGGCGCTGGATCCGCTCGGTGACCTCGCGCTCCTGCTCACGGCTCGGCCGCCGGGTGTAGTCACGACGATTGCGCCGGCCCGGCGTCGATTCGAGCGCGGTGCGCTCGCGCACGATGCGCTCGATGAGCTGGCTGACATGGCCGGCCGCCCGCGTGTACTCGCGCTCGACCTGCTTCGACATCACCGCGGAGCGGGTCTGCAGGGCGCTGGTCACGATCTCGACCGCGCGCACCACCGTCTCCATCCGCCGGTAGAGCTCGCTGCCCCGGGTAAGGTCGTCGGCGAAGGCGTTGGCGATCGCGCCGAAGTTCTCGACGAGGCGACGCAACGAGCGTGGTTCGTCGCCGAGATAGCCCGGGTCGAGCAGTGCGAGGGCGAGCGCCGGCTGCTGCAGGCGCCATACGAGGGGATGCGCCGCCTGGGGCAGGCGACGGTCGTCCACCACGTAGTCGAACATCGCGGCGACGACATCGACCACCGCGAGCTGCGCCGGCGTCGCCGACGCCTCGGCGAGCCGCTTGCGGACATTGGCGAAATAGCGGCTGCGCGAATTGCGGCTGTACGGCACCTCGCCGATCGAATGCGCGAAGGCCACCGCATCGCGCTCGATGTCCACCACGGGCTGCAACGTGGGCAGGACACGCAGCCGGCCGTCGGCGGCCAGGGTGGCGAGCGCCGAGGTGCCGAGTCGGCGGGCATCCTCGTCGGCGCCGGCCACCCGCTCGGCCAGGCGGTCACTCGCCGAGCGCTGCGTGGTGTCGTCGTCCGCGGTCCGGGGTGCGGGCGCGGCCGGGGCCTCGTCCGCCTCCCTCCCGGCCCGATCGGTACCGCCCCGACCCGCCGTGCGATGCTCGTTCCCGGCGGCGAACGATCCGGACTCGCCCGCGGCGGCGCGCTCGGCACGCACTTCCGACGGCGCCATCGGCTCGACGCCCAGCCGGGCCATGCGGCGCTCGGCGCTCGCGATCAGCTGGCCCAGCAGGGGGGCGACCCGCGGCGGCAGGATGCTGCGCAGGCGCTGGCGCACCGGGCCCGTCTCCAGCACGTCGGCGAGCGAGACGACGATCGCCTGTGCCAGGACACGCGCGCCCAGGGGATTGAGCGCATCGTCGACCCATGGCACCGGGCTCACGCGGCGAACGCGCGCCGTGTAGGTCTCGTATCCGGTGGGATCGGCCTCGCGCACGACCCGGGCGAGCGGCTGGGCGATCAGCTGCGCCTCGAGTGTCTCCTCGTCCATCAGGGCAAGCGCCTCGGCCCTGGCCGAGGGATCATCGAGCTCCGCGGCCTCGATCGTCCGCCGCACCAGGCCGTCGAAGATGCCGGCGATGCGCGATGCGCGGCCGTCGGGATCGATGCGCAGCGTCGAGCAGGCGGCGAACAGGGCGCGGCTGTCGCGATCGGAATCGGCGCGCTCGGCCGCGGTCTCGAGCTCCGCGGCGATCACCGGCAACAGGCCGCGAAGCCCCTGCGTGAGCTCGCGGGCGAGCTCGGCGCGGACATCTGCGAAGGTCCTGCTTGCGCTAGTCGACGGATCGGCAGTCATCGAGTTCGTATGGGTGCGCATCGGACGGCGATTCCGTGCGCGTCGGGTCCGATCCTAACTGATGCCCGGGACCGCGGCCGTGACGAATGTCCCCGCCGTCACGGGATGCCCGGAGACCCGATGTATAGTGGAAAACCCCACCCGGAACGAACCGGATTCGGAGACTTCTCGCATGCTGAGCAGGCCAAGCAAGCTTCGCATCGGGCTGGCGCTGGGTAGCGGCGCGGCACGCGGCTGGTCGCACATCGGCGCGATCCAGGTGCTCGAGGAGGCCGGCATCAGGCCCGACATCGTCTGTGGCACGTCGATCGGCGCCCTCGTCGGCGGCATCCATGCCAAGGGCAAGCTGGAGGGCTTCGAGGCATGGCTGCGCAACCTGAGCTGGTCCGATGTGGTCAGCTTCCTGGACTTCTCGATGGGTGGCGGCCTGATCAAGGGGTCCAAGCTCCTCGGCTACCTGGGCAACATGCTCGGCGACTCGGACATCGCCGATTTCGGGATCCCGTTCGCCGCCGTGGCGACCGACCTGCACACCGGACGCGAGGTCTGGCTGGAGAAGGGCCCGTTCCTGGAAGTCGCCCGGGCGTCGATCTCGGTGCCCGGCCTCTTCACGCCCGTGCTGCGCGACGGGCGCTACCTGGTCGACGGCGGGCTGGTCAATCCGGTCCCCGTCTCGCTCGCCCGGGCGATGGGGGCGGATGTCGTGATCGCGATCGACCTCGGCGCCGACATGCTCGGCCCGCTGGGCGCCGGCCAGCAGCATGCCTCCACGTCCGTGGTCCCGCGGGAGCCGGACGACGGGCTCCTCGCGCGGCTCCAGGCCGGGTTCGCGTCGCTCTTCTCCGGCTCCGGGAATGGTGATTCGAGGCCGCCCCCGCCTTCGATGATCGATGTGCTCGCCACCAGCATCAACATCATGCAGGTGCGCATCACGCGCAGCCGACTGGCCGGCGAGCCCGCCGATGTCGTGATCACGCCCCGCCTCGCCCACTTCGCCCTGCTGGACTTTCACCGGGCGGCCGAGGCGATCGAGGAGGGGCGGCGGGCGGCCGAGGCGGTCCTGCCGCAGATTCGCTCGCTGCTCGGACCGTCCCAGCCGCCCTCGGGCGATCACCCCATCGTGCAGGCGTCGGCGCGCAAGTAGCGTCGAAGAACGGCTGGCGCGCGCCGGACGCGCGCGTCAGCGCAGCCGGGCCGGCGAGAGGTCGTGGGCACCCAGCCCGAGCCGCTGCAACGGATCCGGCAGCGGCTGGCCGCGCAGCAGCGCGGCGCAGGCCCCTGCCATCGCCGGCGAGGTCTGGATGCCGTAGCCGCCCTGGGCGGCCACCCAGAAGAACCCCGGGACTGCCGGATCGAAGCCTCCGACGAGCCCGCCGTCGGCGACGAAGGAGCGCAGCCCCGCCCAGGTGCGCGCCGGCCGCCGGATCTCCAGCGTGGTGAAGGACTGGATCCTGTCGATCCCGATCGCGATGTCGAGCTCCTCGGCGACGACGTCGTGCGGCGCGACCGGATCCGCATTGGCCGGCGAACCGAGGAGCATTCCCGCATCGGGCTTGACGTAGAAGGATTCGTCGGCAGCCAGGAAGGCCGGCCACGATCGCACGTCGAGCCCCTCGGGCGGCGCGAACACGAAGGCGCTGCGCCGCTTCGGCTGGAGCCCGATCGGGGGAACCCCCGCCAGTATCGCGACCTCGTCGGCCCAGGCGCCCGCGGCATTCACCAGCACCGGCGCCCGCCAGCGACGGCGCCCATCCGTGACTTCCCAGGCGTCGCCATCGCGCCGCGCCTCCCTCACCTCGACCCCCGGCTCGAACAGGCCGCCGGCCCGCCGCATGCCGCGCAGGAAGGCCTGCAGCAGCAGGTCGACGTCGATGTCCATCGCGTCGGGTTCCAGCAGTCCGCCGGCGACCACCTCGGGGCGAAGGACGGGAACGCGCGCGAGCGCGGCAGTGGCATCGAGCCGCACCGCCTCGATGCCGAGCGCGCGGATCTCGTCCGCCCGCTGGTCGAGAAGCGCCTGCTGTTCGGCCGTGCCGATGGTCAGGGCGCCGCGCGGCGTCAGGATCGGGCGATCGACGAAGCCCGTCGGCGGGCTTTCCAGGAACGGCCGGCTCGCCAGCGTGAGGGCACGAACCTGCGGCGGACCGTAGCTCTCGAGATAGAGGGCGGCCGAACGGCCGGTCGCGTGGTAGCCGGGCTGCTGCTCGCGCTCCAGCACCACGACGCGGCCGTGGGGCGCGAGGAAGTACCCGAGCGAGATGCCGGCGATTCCGCCGCCCACGACGAGCCAGTCGCAGGACACCACTTCCCGTGTCGTCATTCCTGTCCAGTTCGTGTTCGACCCGACACCCCCACTCTAGCAACGACCGTGAGCTCGTGCAGGAACACGGTCTGCCACCGGTTCCCGCGGTCCGGCCTTTGGCCGCGCGGTTCGCCGCGAGGGCCCCTCGCGGCGACGCGATCGTCTCGCTAATATGCGCGGATGCCGCCGCAGCCCCACCCCTCCAGGAACTGGTTCGACGCCGGGGGCGAGGCCTATGCCCGCTTCCGGCCCGAGTACCCGCCGCAGCTGGCGCACCGGCTCGCGGCCGCGTCGCCGTCGCGCGGGCTGGCCGTGGACGTCGGCTGCGGCAGCGGACAGTTCACCACCACCCTCGCCGACGTGTTCGACGAAGTGGTCGGTTGCGACCCGAGCGTCGACCAGCTCGCCAACGCGCGTGCCCGCAACGGCGTGCGCTACGTCTGCGCCGCGGCCGAGGCCCTGCCGCTGCGCGACGGCTGCGCCAGCCTGGTCGCGGCCGCCCAGGCGGCGCACTGGTTCGACCTGCCGGCCTTCTACGCCGAGGCCCGGCGCATCGCCGGCGCCGGCGCCGTCGTGGCGCTCCTGGGCTATGGCGCGCCGCGCCTCGACGACTGCCTGCAGGCCCGGTTCGCGCGCTTCTACCACGACGAGATCGGCCCCTGGTGGCCGGCCGAACGCAGGATGGTGGACAGCGGCTATCGCGACCTCGATTTCCCGTTCACCGAGCTGGCGCCGCCCACGCTCGAGATTCGCGCGTCATGGACGCTCGACGAGTTCCTCGGATATGTCTCGACGTGGAGCGCGGTCCGGCGCGCGCGCGAGGCGGGCAGGATCGGGATCGTCGACGACTTCGCCGTCGATGCGGCCACCCTGTGGGGCGACCCGGCGGCCCGGCGGCCGATCGCCTGGCCCATCCACATGCGCCTTGGCACCCCGTGACGCACGACCATCCCCCACCCCCGGTCATCCTGCGCGAACCGCGGATCGGCGACCTCGGCCTGGTCGTCCATCGGCAGGCCGTCCTCTATGCGACCGAATACGGCTGGAACTACGACTACGAGGGACTCGTCGCCCGCATCGTCGCCGACTTCCAGCAGAACTTCGACCCGGCGCGGGAAGCCGCCTGGATCGCCGACATGGACGGTCGCATGGTCGGCTCCGTCTTTCTCGTGCGCACCGGCGATCCGCAGGTCGGAAAGCTGCGCCTGCTCTACGTCGAGCCGGATGCGCGCGGACATGGCGTCGGCCGGATGCTCGTCGATGCCTGTATCGAGCGCGCCCGCGCCGTGGGCTATGCGCGGCTCGACCTCTGGACCAACAGCGTGCTGGCGAGCGCAAGGCGCATCTACGAGCGTGCCGGCTTCCAGCTGGTCCACGAGGAGCCGCACCATTCCTTCGGGCACGACCTCGTCGGGCAGACCTGGTCGCTCGACCTGCGGCGACGGCCTTGAGCATGCAGGGCCTTCTCGTCGTCTTCCTCGGTGCCGGCCTCGGCGGGGCGATGCGACATGGCGTCAACCTGTTCGCGCAGGCGCTCTTCGGAACGGGCTATCCGCTCGGCACGCTGGTCGTGAACGTCGCGGGATCCTTCGCCATGGGACTCGTCGCGGGAGGGCTCTCGCCGAAGCTCGATCCCGAAGGCGCATGGCGACTGTTTCTCGGGACCGGCGTCCTCGGCGGCTTCACCACGTTCTCGGCCTTCTCGCTCGACGCCGCGCGTATGCTGGAACGGGGCGATCACTGGACGGCGGCCGGCTACGTCGGCCTCTCGGTCCTCCTGTCGATCGCCGCGCTCTTCGCGGGCCTCCTCCTCGCCCGCCAGGTCGGTTAGGATCCGCAGCGTTCCCAACGACCCGGTCGAGAGCCTGCAAGACATGCGTTGCCTCATCCAGCGGGTAAGCCGCGCATCCGTCACCGTCGACAACGAGATCACCGGCGAGATCGGCCGTGGCCTGCTGGTGCTCGTGTGCGCCATGCAAGGCGACGGCGACGCCGACGCGGAGCGCCTGGCGCAGAGGACCGCGAAGCTGCGCATCTTCCCCGACGAGGCCGACCGCATGAATCGGTCGCTGCTCGACATCGGCGGCGAGGCGCTCATCGTCAGCCAGTTCACGCTCGCCGCCGAGACGAAGGGCAACCGGCCCGGATTCACGCGCGCGGCGGCGCCCGACGAGGGTCGGCGCCTCTACGAGCTGTTCGGCCGCGGGCTGGCCGCGCTTGGCGTGCGAACGGCGTGGGGGCGATTCGCCGCCGACATGCAGGTCGCGCTCGTGAACGACGGCCCCGTGACGATCTGGCTCGACACCCGGGCGCCCTGAGCCCGGACCGCGGGCCGGTCGACGATCACATCCTCTCCCGTCGGCGATGGGGTTCCGCGCGGCGATCCCCGCGGGCCCCGCCGCTCAGTCGTCGATGCTCGAGAGCCGGACGAGCCCGGCACGCAACCGGTCGGGATCAGGCAGGCCGGCTTCGATCTCACCATGGATCCTCCGCCAGATCGGGACCGCGGCAGCGAGCGCCTTGCGCCCTTCGCGGGTGAGCCGGAGAAGGCGCGCGCGTCGATCCGCCGGATCGACCGCGACCTCCACGAATCCCTTTCGCTCGAGTGGCTTCAGGTTGGCGGTCAGCGTCGTACGGTCCATCGCGAGGAGCGCCGCGACATCGCCCATCTTCGGCGGCTCCGGGCGATTGAGTGACATCAGGAGCGAGAACTGGCCGCTGGTGAGCCCGACGGGCGCCAGCGCGAGATCGAAGCGGCGCGCGAGCGCGCGGGCCGCGCGCTGGGCGTGCAGGCACAGGCAGGTATCGCGCACCAGCAGCGTGGTGGCGAAATCCGGTCCGGCCGCCGACTTGCCACGACCGGTCGGGCGCGCGCGATCACTCATGATTTCGTCTTGACAGGGGAAAGGCTTTCACGGTTAGATCGTCCCGTTACGTTTATATCAACATATCCGCGCCCACCACAAGCCGGGTGCGGGTGGAAACGGAGACCGCCCGTGAAGATCGTGACGAGCCTGAGCTTCCGTGGCCAGTGCCGGGAAGCATTCGAGTTCTATGCCGACGTGCTCGGCGGGAAGATCAGCGCCGCCCTTCCCTACGCGGATGCCCCGGCGGACATGCCGATCACCGACGCGAAGTACAAGGACTGGCTGATGCACTGCTGGCTGGACGTCGGGGACCAGTCGCTGATGGGCGCCGACATGGACATCGACTGGGCGCCGAATGTCGACAAGCCGAAGAACGGCTTCGACGTCACCCTGCATACGCAGGACATGGCGCAGGCGCGGCGCTGGTACGACCGGCTCGCGGAAGGCGGCAGGACCATCATGCCCTTCGCGGAGACCTTCTGGTCGCCTGGCTTCGGCTCGCTGGTCGACCGGTTCGGCATCCCGTGGATGATCAACGTGATCCCGCCCGCGGACTGGAGGACCGGCCAGTTTCCGGCGGCGGGGCAATCCTGAACCCGGTACGGGCGGCCTCGAGGCCGCGGAGGACCAACGCGTGACGAACGACGGCTATCGCTGGGTCATCGTCGCGGCCGGCGGCCTGCTCGGCTGCGTCGCGATCGGGGCCATGTTCTCCCTGCCGGTGTTCCTGCGGCCGATTTCGGAGGACACGGGCTGGTCGGTGACCGGCATCTCCACCTCGATGACGATCGGCTTCCTCGCCATGGCGGTGGGCAGCATGCTTTGGGGCAGCCTCTCCGACCGCTTCGGCCCACGCCCCGTCGTGCTGGCTGGCTCCATCCTGCTTTCCGCGAGCCTGGCGTTCGCGAGCCGCGCCGCCACGCTCCTGGAGTTCCAGGCGGTGTTCGGCTTGCTGGTGGGCATCGCGACGGCTGCGGTCTTCGCTCCCATGATGGCGGCCGTCACCGGCTGGTTCGACACGCGACGAGGGCTGGCGGTCTCCCTCGTCTCGGCGGGCATGGGGATGGCCCCGATGACCATGGCCCCGCTCGCCGGCTGGCTCGTCACGGAGCAGGACTGGCGCAGCGCCATGCTGGTCATCGCCGGCGTGGCGGCGGCACTCATGATCCCGGCGGCCCTCCTCGTGCGTCGCCCGCCCGCCCTCGAGGCTACGCCTGGCGGCGACTCGCCGGACGATCCCCGGGGGGACATGACCGTTCGCGAGGCGGTCCGTTCGCCACAGTTCGCCACCCTCATGCTGGCGAACTTCTTCTGCTGCGCGACGCATTCGGGCCCGATCATCCACACCGTGAGCTACGCGGTGACCTGCGGGATCCCGATCATCGCGGCCGTGTCGATCTACAGCGTCGAAGGCCTGTCCGGGATGTTCGGCCGCATCGGATTCGGCCTCGCGGGCGATCGCTACGGCGCGAAGCGCGTCCTCGTCCTCGGCCTGCTGGCACAGGCGCTGGGCGTGCTCGCCTATGCCTTCGTCAGCGGGCTGGCGGGGTTCTACGCCGTCGCCGTCATCGTCGGCTTCATCTACGCGGGCACGATGCCCCTCTATGCGGTCATCATCCGCGAGAACTTCCCGCTGCGGATGATGGGCACGATCATCGGCGCCATGGCGATGGCCGGCAGCCTCGGCATGTCCACCGGCCCGGTCCTGGGTGGCCTGCTGTTCGACAACTTCGGCACCTATGCGCCCATGTACGTCGCCTCGTTCGGACTGGGGCTGGTCGCGATGCTCGTCCTCGCCATGTTCCGGCCCTTCCCTGCCCGGGCGCCGGGACTGGCGCCGGCGTAGCGGCGGTCCGGAGGGCCTCAGCGCATCTGGAAAGCCTCCTGGTGGAAGTTCCGCGCCGGCAGTCCCAGCCGGGCGAGGCCCTTTCGCATCGCATCCCCGAACGACCTGGGGCCGCAGAACCAGACGTCGGCCGACCGCAGGTCGCCCGCGACCTGCGCGACGCGTTCCTCGGTCAGGAACCCGTCACGGGGTGGCACGACGACATGCAGTCGCACGCCGGTCGCCGCGGCAAGCTCGCGCAGCCGGCTCATGAGTGGTTCGGGCGCCTCGTCGGTAGAGAAGAACAGGTCGATGTCGCGTTGGCCGGCGGGCGTCCCTCCCGCGCCCGCGAGCCGCTCGAGGCGCGAGATGAAGGGCGTGATCCCGATGCCGCCCGCGATCCAGACCTGTCGTTCGTGCCGCCCGTCGAAAGTGAAACAACCGTAGGGGCCCTCGACGACCACCGGGTCTCCCGTCGACAGGCGCGCCGGCAACGAGCGCGTGTAGTCGCCCAGTTCCTTGATGGCGAGCACCAGGTGGCCGTCGCCGGTCCAGGGCGAGACGACCGTGAAGGGATGGGCTCCCTCCTCGGCATGGAATGTCACGAACACGAACTGGCCGCTTTCGTGGCCAATCCATGAAGTCTCCAGCTCGCAATGCACCTCGAGGACCCCGTCCTCGTGCAGTCGGAGCGACGTGACACGCCCGAGCGCGCGGCGCCGGAAACCGATGCGCCCCGTGAGCGACAGGACGGCGGCCACGGCGCCCCCTGCGAGCAGGAGTGCCGTGATCGCGCCCGCGACCGATGCCCAGTAGGCGGAAGGCATCAGGACCACCGCATGGAAAGCGAGCATCAGGTACCCGACGGGCATCAGCTTGTGCACCTTCGCGAAGCGGTGATACGGGATGCGCTTCCACAGAGCCACGACGACCAGCGCGAGGACCAGGTACAGGCCCCACTCGCCCAGCTCGCCAGCGAGGTCGTGCCAGTCCGCGAGCGGCGAGGAAGCACCGCCACCGCGACCGGCCCGCCGGGGCGGCTCCAGCCAGCCTTGCCCGACGGCCCATCGAGGCGCGATCTCCACCAGCCAGTGCGCCACGCCGAAGGACGCTCCCCACAGGCCGAACCTCCTGTGCAGCTGGTAGAACCTGTCCAGGCCGCCCAGGAACCGTTCCAGCTTCGCCGGTCGCGAGGCGAGGACCATCGCGATCGACATGCACCCGATGGCGAGGTAACCGGTACCGAGCAGGAGATGGCGGCGCAGGGGCCAGAAGTTGCCGAGCGCCTCCGCGGTGTAGGTGCCCGACGGCTGGCTCACCAGCCAGCCAAGGACGAGGATCGCAAGCGCGATGAAAGCGTGTCGCCACATGAAGCCCGTCTTCCGTCCCGGAGCGCGCACCACACCGGTACGCGCCGCGACGGACGCGCGCGTGCCGGAGCCAGATCGTCCCCTCCATGCTGCCTGCGCCGCGCAAAGGGGCGTTGATCCCGGTCAAGGCTGCGCCGATGCGGCGGATTCCGCGTCCATGTAGATCGCCTCGAAGACGTGGCCGTCCGGATCCTCGAAGGCCCGGTTGTACAACCACCCCATGTCCACCGGGTCACGGACATCGGCCTTGCCGCCATTGCGAGCGGCCGCCGCGACCGCGGCATCGACCGCCTCCCGGCCGTCGAACGTCAGCGCGAGCAGGACCTCGACGGCGGCATGCGCATCCGCGACCTTCCTCGGCGCGAAGCTGGCGAAGTAGTCCGTCACGAGCAGGTGGAAAGCGATGGTGTCGGACCACACCATGCTCGATGCCTGGTGGTCGCTGAAGCGTTCGTCCCTGCGGCAGCCGATCGCCTCGTAGAAGCGCGTCGCAAACGCGAGGTCACGCACCGGCAGGTTCACGAAGATCATTCCTGGCATGGGTTCTCCCTGGCGACGTTGCGTCCGGCGCCCGGCGGGCTCACCGGTACGCAAGCGCGATGACGAAAAGGGCCGTCGCCACGAGCGAAGCGACGGTGCGGACGTGGTTCCAGCGGGTCCAGTCGCGCAGGTAGCGTTCCCAGACCCGGCCCTGTTCCGGGCCGGCCCCCTGCAGGGCGTTGTTGAGCGGGACGTTGAACGCCATGGTGCAGGCGAACATGCCGCCAAGGTAGAGCACGGCGCCGGCAAGGATGGACGCGGAGCGCGGCCCCTCCCATTGCAGGGCGGCGAGGATCCCCAGCACCAGCGCGAGGACGGTAGTGCCGAAGAACAGCGGCATGAATGTCGAGCGAAGGATCACACGGTTGATCGAGTTCATCGCGGCGATCCCCGCCGCGGGCTCGATACGCCCCAGCGCGCTCATCACGAACGCCGAGAATGCGAAGTAGAGGCCCGCCATCAGTCCGCAGCCGAGGGCCTCCAGCAAGAGCAAGGCATCGGTGATCCGGTCCATCCGCCGTCTCCCTGCGTTCGGAAAACACGAGAACTCCTCGTATTTGC
>Ga0079224_100006736_pt1 | contig 15305 bp, 10 predicted proteins | sample Stecom2015_FD_80414 | JGI IMG/M metagenome (GOLD analysis project Ga0079224, IMG submission 80414) | Agricultural soil microbial communities from Utah to study Nitrogen management - Steer compost 2015 | ecosystem: Environmental > Terrestrial > Soil > Agricultural land | place: USA: Utah...
AGGCTGCCAACCAAAGGTTATAGGGATAAAAGAAAATAATAAGATTTGTTTAAAATTTAATTTTCTTTTAGAAGCTATTATAACCCCATATAATGCAATCGTGAAACCAAATAGTGCGGGAATATCGTTAAAGATGAAATTATTATATGTTAACATATAATAAGAAGAAAAAGTTAGCATAGCTACAATTAATGCCAGATACTTATTCTTTATGAGTTCTTTAGTTAATATATACCCCATAAGAAATGATAGGAAAAAAAATAAATTCATTACTTGTCGTGCTACATAAACCTGAAGGGAAAAATTATAATTAAAAGGATAAATTATAAGCCCTGTAATAATGAAGGGAAATACAGGAAATCTATTATAAGCATCGTATAATATTTTATTATCTTGTAATTCTCTACCGGCAAACATAAATAATGGATGTTCACTATTTAAAAGATTCTTTGATATAGTTACACCATGAACTGAAACACCACTATACAATCCTCCCGGTATAAATCCCCCTTCAGTTTTCTCAGTTGAAAAAATTAACAACCCCGCAAGAGAAATTAAAATTATTGGAAGCCAATAATCGATCTTCAGGTTCACTTTAATGAGCAATTATTAAAAGCCTTTGTACTAATTATTTGTGTTTTTTCTACAAAAACAATCTAATTCTTTCTGAAAAACATGATATGTTCTTAACCGAAAAATAATTATTTTTTTATAAACACACCTGCTTAGGCAATTTTTCTTCCTATTACATCGGCAATAAGCCTTATCTGTTTCATCAGTTCTGTGAACTGTTCGGGAAGAAGAGCCTGCGGTCCGTCTGATAAAGCTTTTTCCGGATCGTGATGCACTTCAACCATAATTCCATCTGCACCAGCAGCAACTGCAGCTCTTGCCATTGGAATAACTTTATCTCTTATTCCCGTTGCATGAGACGGGTCAGCAATCACCGGCAAATGGCTTCTCTTATGAACAACAGGAATTGCTGAGATATCAAAAGTGTTTCTAGTATAAGTTTCAAAAGTTCTTATTCCTCTTTCGCACAGCATAACATTCTGATTGCCGCTTGATAAAATGTATTCTGCAGACATCAGCCAGTCATCAATAGTTGCAGAGAGTCCTCTTTTAAGCATAACAGGTTTTGATGCTTTACCAAGATCTCTAAGTAATGAAAAGTTCTGCATATTCCGGGCACCAACCTGGAAGATATCTGTATATTTTTCAATAAGGTCAATCTGGCTACTCTCCATAATTTCTGTAATTACAAGTAAACCAAATTTATCCGCTGCTTTGCGAATGAGTTCAAGTCCTTTCTCTCCAAGTCCCTGAAAAGAATAAGGTGAAGTTCTTGGTTTAAAAGCACCTCCTCTTAAAATTTTTGCACCGGCTTTTGAAACTATCTCAGCAATTGTAAAAATTTGTTCTTCACTTTCGACAGAACAGGGTCCTGCCATAATTGCAATTTCATCACTGCCGATCGAAACATTACTCAACTTTATTATTGTGTTATCTCTTTTAAAACTTCTGCTTGCAAGTTTAAAAGGTTCGGTTATTCTGTATACTTCGGCAACACCATCAAGTACTTTTACTCTTCTTATATCAAAATTTGGCTGTACACCAATTGCACCAAGAATAATTTGTTCAACGCCTGTAGATTTATGAACTGCAAATCCAAATTCTTCAAGGTGTTTAATTACATTTTCTAATTGTTTATCAGTTATATTTTTTTCAAGAACAACAACCACAGTATTAGCTCCATTGATTAATGAAAATTCTTTTCCCCGGCTTTTACAGCAAAATCTATATAATCTTCCTTCGTTGGAATTGCACAGGAATATTCGGGACTATATGCACAATAAGGATTATAGGCGAGATTAAAATCTATTGTATAAACAAAATCTTTATCGGGGTTAAGTTCGAAATCAATATATCTTCCGACACCATAAGTCTCTTCGCCAGTAGTTTTATCTGTAAACCAGATGCTGTAGTAAATATCTCCTGTTTTGGAAAATCCCTGGTAAACATTTACTTTATAAATATTCCCTTTATAATCCAGATTAACATAACCATATCTTACAACTTTTCTTTCATCACCTTTGGTTCCAAAAATAGTTATAGTATCCTTGGAATCATATTCAAATAATTTACTCTTAAAAACAAACTCAGGATCGGGTTCATAATATTTTAAAGGCTCAAAATCAACTTTACCTTTATAATTAAATGGTGAGTTCGGATTATTCTTCATATACTCATCTTTTTCTTTCCTTAAGCTATTTATCATCTCAATATATTCTTCTTCTTCCGGAGTATAGTTTTTACCGCAGGATGTTAAAAGAAAAGTTAATGATAAGAAATAAATCAGGACCTTAATCTTTTCAATACTAAATACTTTTTTACTCATTTATTGTTCTTCACTTTCTTTTTTAATTCACTTAATTTATTTAATGCTTCGAGAGGAGTAAGTTTCTCAATTTCAATATCATCTATCTCTCCTCTTAATTTATCATCCTGGAATTCAAATAAACCTATCTGGTTATCGTTTGATGATTTCATTCTTGCAAGTTTTTCTTTACGTTCTTCATAAGGAGTAAGTTCTTTACTTTCAAGATTATTAAGAACCTCTTTTGCCCGTTTAATAACATACATCGGAAGACCAGCCATCTGTGCTACCTGTATACCATAACTATGGTCAGCACCTCCCGGAGTTACTTTGTGAAGAAAGATAACTTTATCATCATATTCTCTTACTTCAACTTTATAATTTTTTATCCGGGGGAAAATTTCAGACATTTCATTCAACTCATGATAATGAGTTGCAAAAAGAGTTTTTGCTCTTAAGTCGGGATTTTCATGTAAATATTCAGTAATTGCCCAAGCAATTGAAATTCCATCAAACGTACTTGTTCCTCTTCCTATTTCATCAAGAAGAATTAAACTTTTTGATGTTGCATTGTTAAGAATATTTGCTGCTTCCTGCATTTCAACAAGAAATGTACTTTCACCGGCAGTGATATTATCACTTGCACCTACCCGAGTAAATATCCTGTCAACCAAACCAATCTTTGCCTCTTTTGCAGGAACAAACGAACCGATTTGTGCAAGCAGAACAATCAGTCCGGTTTGCCTCAGGTAAACAGATTTACCTGCCATGTTAGGACCGGTTAGAATTATTATCTGGTTTTCATCATTATCAAGAATGCAATTGTTTGGAGTAAACTTTTCACCGGGTGGAAGTATTCTTTCAACAACAGGATGCCTTCCTTCAATTATTTCGATTTTATTATCCTCACTCAGCAGAGGTTTTGTGTAATTATATTCTTCTGCACATTCAGCGAAAGACAAAAAGCAATCAAGCATTGCAATTAGTTTAGCATTATGTTGTATTGCCTCTGCTTCCGATGCAACAAACAATCTTATCTCATTAAATAACTCAGATTCAAGTTCAAATATCTTTTCTTCAGCATTAAGGATTTTATCTTCGTACTCTTTTAATTCGGGTGTAATATATCTTTCGGAATTAACGAGTGTTTGTTTACGGATATATGTCGGAGGAACTTTTTGTTTATGTGCATTGCTGATATCAATATAGTATCCAAAAACTTTATTATAACTTACTTTAAGTGATGGAATACCCGTCTTCTCTCTTTCAGTTTTCTGAAAATCTGCAATCCAGTCTTTTCCATGCAATGAAATATCACGAAGCTCATCAAGTTCAATTGAGAAACCGCTTCTTATAACTCCGCCATCTGCAATATTAAGAGGCGGCGAATCAATTAATGCTGATTGAATTTTATCAACTAATTTATCGAGAGGATTTAAATCATTACTTATTTGCTGCAGAGTTTTTATACCTGCTTTTGAAAGATGCTCTTTAATGGCAGGAATTTTTCTTAAAGAAGTTTTAATTGCAACTACCTCTCTCGGATTTGCTCTTCCTGTACAAATTCTGGAGATTAATCTTTCAAGGTCACCAATCTCCTGAAGTTCTTTTAAAAGATTTTTTCTTAGAATTTTATTTTTTAATAATTCCTCAACACTCTCCTGTCTTTTAATAATCGGTTCAAGTTTTCTTAAAGGAGCAGATATCCATTTCTTCAACAACCTGCCGCCCATCGGGGTAACAGTTTTATCCATAATTTCAATTAAAGAACCTTCTCTTCCTCCTCCCTGCATTGAAAAGACAATCTCAAGATTTCCCTTGGTTGCAAAATCCAGAGTCATAAAATCGGAAGGGTTATAAAGCGAAATATGATTTATGTGAGAGAGATTGGCTTTCTGAGTTTCCTGCAGATAATTTAAAATTGCACCTGCAGAGATAATTCCTGTAGTTAAAGAATCAACTCCAAACCCTTTTAAATTAACTGTTTTGAATTGCATTAAAAGAAGTTCTTTTGCATAATCAAAATTAAAAATCCAGTCATCAAGTTTTGTTATTCTGATATCCTTACTTACTTTAGAAATTATTTCTGCAACTTTATCCTTATCTCTTTTCTGAACAAGAATTTCAGAAGGATTAATCGTTTCTATCTGAGAAGGTAATTGAGAAGGAGAAATTTCAAAAGTATAAAATTCACCTGTTGAGATATCGCAGAAAGAAACACCTGCATATTCATCACGCAGAGCAACCGACATTACATAATTATTTTTTTTATGGTCGAGAAGTTTATCAGAAAGAGTAACACCCGGAGTAACTACTTCAATCACTTCTCTCTTAACAATTCCTTTGGCAAATTTTGGATTCTCAACCTGTTCACAAACTGCAACACGGTACCCTGCACGAACAAGTTTCGGTAAATAATTATCAATTGCATGGAAAGGAAAACCGGCAAGAGGTACATCTTCTGCAGCACCATTTGCACGTTTAGTCAGAGTAATACCTAAAACCTTCGAAGCAGTTTTTGCATCCTCATCAAAAGTTTCAAAAAAATCACCGACGCGGAACAGCAGAATGGTATCAGGGTTCTGTTCTTTAATCTTATAATATTGAGCCATCAAAGGAGTTTGCTGCATAGGTAAAGATACCTCAATGGTAAAATAATTTCAATTTGTTTGCTAATTGTGTAAGATTATAATCAGTAAAACATTTAATTTCCTCATACAAATTTTTCTATAATATTTTAGATAAACAATAGATAACACAGAAAGGTAAAAAATGATAAGATTATTTCTGAATATTACTTTTTTATTCCTTCTTTCAGCTTCTTTAACTTTTGCACAATTTGATATTCTTAATAAAGTTAAAGACAAAGTTGAAAAGAAAGTAGAAGAAAAAATTGATGAAGGAATAGATAAAACAATAGATGATGCTGTCGATGGTAATAATGAAGCTGAAGAATCCGTCGAAAAAAATTCCGAAGAAATTTATGATAATGAAGAGAAACAAACATCGGAAACTGCAAAAACAGAAGAGTTAAAATCATTTACAAAATATGATTTTGTTCCTGGTGACCAGGTGCTTTTCTTTGAAGATTTTTCACAGGATGCAATCGGAGATTTCCCTGCATTATGGACAACAGATGGTTCCGGTGAAGTGAGAACCACTAATCTTTACCCGGGAAATTTCTTTTACATGAATGCATCGGGTAAAGTGTATAACCTGATGAAAGATCTTGAACTTCCAAAGAATTTTATTTTTGAATTTGACGTTATACCAACAAGTGAATATGAGGAAGGCGGAGGTTCTCATTCATTTTACCTGACTTTATATAACGATGATGATGACTGGCTTAATAACGAATTATATCCCGGTAAAACCGGAGTACATCTTACAGTAAGAAGTTACGATTGGGATGTGATAGCCTATTCTTCCGAAATAAAAACAAAAGATGGCTATGATTACAATGTAAACGGCGGTTCGGATATAGCACCTGTTCAGCCAAATAAATTAAACCATGTTATTATTTGGGTTCAGAACAGAAGATTCAGAGTTTATCATGCCGGTCAGAAAGTTCTTGATATGCCGACACTCATACCTGAGAATACAACATTTAACAGATTAAGGTTCAGTTTATGGAGTCAGGATGGTCATCCCTATATTTCAAACATAAGGTTCACAACTGCATCACCCGATATGAGAAGCAAATTATTAACTGAAGGTAAAATTGTTTCACATGGAATTTATTTTGATTCAGGCTCCGATAAAATTAAACCTGAATCCTATGGCACATTAAAAGAGATTGCAAAAGTGCTTACTGAAAATCCTGATGTTAAAATTAAAATTGTTGGGCATACCGACAGCGACGGTGCAGATGATTTGAATCTGGAGCTTTCAAAAAAACGTGCTGCTTCGGTCAAAACCGCTTTAACGAATGATTTTGGAATTGATGCATCAAGAATGGAAACAGATGGTATGGGAGAGAGCCAGCCTATTTCAGGCAATAACACTCCCGAAGAAAAAGCAAACAACAGAAGAGTTGAATTTATTAAACTGTAAAATGGAGCTTTCAAAATGAAAAAACTTTCCTTACTCACTGCTTTATTATTACTCTTTAATTTCTATGGATGTGGTGAATCTGACGAAGAAGTTCAGATAAAAGCTTCAGATAAAGTGAAAGAAATTACCGGAATCCCGGAAGAGGCATCTTCTGATTTTAATATGGTAAAAAAATATCCTCTTAAATCAGGAATTATAAAATTTGAAAGAAAAATTCTCGGCGAAACAAGCAAAGTAGTAGTTTACTTTGATGATTACGGAACAAAAGAAAGAAATGAATCTTATAATCCTGAAGGCAATATTGAAGAAATTAGATTTACAGATGGAGAAAAGATGTATGTAATCAGTTATAAATACAGCGATGAAAGTGTTGCATACATAGTGGGTTCAGGTACAATGGGAACAGAAATGAAATTTGTTCCGGAGCCATTTGTTTCCGATTCCGATAAAGAAAAGTATGGCTACAAAAAATTACCTAATATTCAGGTCGCAGGCAGAGATTGTGAAGCTTACAGTACAACATCAAAAATGGGTACTGTTATTTTTGCAGGAAATAATAACCTGCTTCTTTACAGCAAAGCTGATGTATCATCAGGTGAATCTGAATTAAAAGCAATAGAGATAAAGGAAAATGTTGAAGTTGATCCATCTTTATTCAAAGTACCTGCAGGTTATGAAATAAAAGACATGTAAGATTATTTTATGAGGCTGGCAATATGTCAGCCTCTGATTTTCTTTTCCTTTAAAATCCGTCAATGCTAATTTGACAATCTGATTTCATTCAATTAATATTTGCAAGTAAAACTTCATTCCTATTGAAATCCCTGAAGTTTAAATTTAATCCTTGATTCATAAACAATTCCTGGGTAATAAATGAAAAAAATCGGAATACTGTTCGGGCAGGAAACAACCTTCCCACCTGCTTTTGTTGAAAGAGTAAATTCCAAAAATGAAGATGGAATCACAGCAGGCTTTGTAAACATTGACAAAGTTATTCAGGGTGAACCTTCCGGCTATGATGTTATAATTGACCGCATTTCACAGGATGTTCCTTTTTACAGAGGTTATTTAAAAAATGCTGCCTTAACCGGAACTGCTGTTATAAATAATCCGTTCTGGTGGAGTGCAGATGAAAAATTTTTTAACAATGCACTTGCAGTTACTACAGGTATTGCTGTTCCCAAAACTGTTTTGCTTCCTTCAAACCAGCATCCGCCGGATACAAATGAAAAGTCATTCAGAAATCTTTCCTATCCGCTCGACTGGGAAAGCATTTTTAATTATGTAGGATTCCCTGCTTACTTCAAACCTTTCGCGGGCGGCGGGTGGAAAAATGTTTATAAGCTGAATAATCCTGATGAATTTTTTAAAGCATATAATGAAACCGGTCAGCTTGTAATGATGCTTCAGGAAGAAATAATTTATTCGGATTATTTCAGATGCTACTGCCTCGACAGGCAGGATGTACACATTATGCAGTATGATCCCAAACAACCCCATCATTTAAGATATGTGAGAAACCCAAAACCTTTTGAAAAGAAATTTCTTGATAAGATAAGAGATACAGTTATAAAAATTAATGAATACCTTGGTTATGATTTTAATACAGTTGAACTTGCTGTAAGAGATGGAATTCCTTATGCAATAGATTTCTGCAATCCAGCACCTGATGCAGATATAAATTCTGTTGGTGAAGAAAACTTTGAATGGATTGTTGAAGCAGCAGCTAACATGGCAATAAGAAGAGCGAAGAAACATAAAAACGGCAGAAATAATTTAACCTGGGGGAAATTTGTAAAGTCGTTTGCAAATAATGAACCTCTTTAAATAAAAGGATTATCTCTATGCCTGAAGAAAAACTTTTCACAATAGGTGTTGAAGAAGAATTCCAGATAGTTGACCCGGAAACACGCGAACTCCGTTCTCATATTCAACAAATTCTTGAAGATGGAAAGATGCTTCTGGCAGAAAATGTAAAACCTGAAATGCATCAGTCGGTTGTTGAAATGGGTACGGATGTTTGCCAAGATATTCATGAAGCACGTGAACAGGTAACGCGCCTCCGCCGCAATCTTGCTGAACTGGCTAAAAGTAAAAATTTAAGAATTGCCGCTGCCGGTACACATCCTTTTTCTCACTGGAAGGATCAGAGAATTACATCTCATCCAAGATATAAAACTATTGTTACGGATATGCAGCAGGTTGCCCGCGCTAATTTAATTTTTGGTTTGCATGTTCATATAGGTGTTAATGACAGGGAAACTGCACTCCACATTATGAATGCTGCAAGATATTTTCTTCCGCATATTTTTGCTTTATCTACAAACTCTCCTTTCTGGTTAGGAAGAAATACCGGATTTAAATCTTACAGAAGCAAAGTATTCGACAGGTTTCCACGCACAGGTATTCCTGATTATTTTAATAGCCTTGCTGAGTATGATAATTTTATTAATCTTCTTATAAAAACTAACTGCATTGATAATGCAAAAAAAATATGGTGGGATATCCGTGCACATCCTGTTTTTAATACACTGGAATTCCGAATATGCGATATTCCATTGCGTGTTGATGAAACAATTATGCTGGCTGCTTTAATGCAGGCTGTTGTTGCAAAGCTTCATAAACTTATAAAACAAAATCTTGGATTCAGACTTTACAGAAGAGCGCTTATTGCAGAAAATAAATGGCGCGCTGCAAGATATGGTATTGATGCAAAGCTTATAGATTTTGGTAAAAAAGAAGAAGTACCTTTTGCCCACCTTATAAAAGAACTTTGTGAGTTTGTTGATGATGTGGTTGATGAACTTGGTTCAAGAGAAGAAATAAAGTATGTTGATAAAGTGCTTGAGATGGGAACCGGCGCAGACAGGCAGCTTGCAATATGGGAACAATCTTATGATACTAAAAGTGTAGTTGACTATATTATAGATGAAACTCATTATGGTTTATAATTTTTTTTAAGGAATTAATATGATTAAAGCCGCTATAATTGATCTTTACAACAATGAAAAGAATGAAGGAATCCGCTGCATTAAAGATATTCTTTTTGAATCAAATGAATATTCAGATTCAGAAGTTTTGTTTGATCATTATGAAACAAGATATAAAGATGATATCCCGGGAATGAATTATGATATTTACATTTCATCGGGAGGTCCGGGTAGCCCTTTTGAAGATGAAGGAAAGAGCTGGGAGAAAAATTATTTTAACTTGATAGATAGTATCTGGAATTATAATCAAAAATCTGAAAAGAAAAAATTTATTTTCTTTATCTGTCATTCATTCCAGATGATGGCAAGGTTTTTCAAATTCGGCAGTGTTACAAAACGTAAACAGGAATCATTCGGAATTTTTCCTTTTGAAAAAACAGTCGATGGGAAAGATGATATACTTCTGAAAGAATTAACAGATCCATTCTATGGTGCTGATTTCAGAAAATACCAGGTTGTTAATCCTGATGAAAAATTATTAAATGAACTTAATGCGGAAATTCTTGCTTTCGAAAATGAAACTGCTGAAGAAAATAATCCTGCAATTATGGCAGTGAGAATTTCCAATGAGATTGCCGGCACCCAGTTTCATCCCGAAGCTGACCCTGAAAGCATGAGTTTTCACTTCAGCCAGCCTGAAAGAAAAAAACATATCATCGAGAGATATGATGAAAATAAATACAAACAGATGATTTCATATATTGAACAGCCTGACAAAATTAAATTAACAAGAAAAACTGTTCTCCCTAATTTTTTAAAAGAAGCAATTAATTATCTTAATAAACTATAGACTCCCTTTCATTCATCTGTATGATTCCCGAATTAAGAAAAAAATTTAACAGAGAATTTTCTGAAGAAAAGTATCGGAAATTTCTTAATGAAATAAATACAACTTTTAAATACCCGGCAGATTTCAGAATCTCTGAAACTCCACTTTTCATTTCCGGAGAATTCTATAATGAATTAATAAAAGCCTGTGATGATTTAACAACTCAAATTTCATCTGAAACTTTTAAGAAAAGAACCGAAGAGATTATTCCTTCCGGAAAAAAGGTTAGAGGAGAAGAAGAGCATCCTCTATTCCTTCAGCTTGATTTTGCAATTTGCCAAAATGATGATGGTTCATTCATTCCGCAATTAATTGAATTGCAGGGTTTTCCATCTCTTTATGCTTACCAGAGTTTTTTTTCTGAAATTCTAAAAAAGCATTTCGATATAGATAAAGATTTTACCAGTTATTTTAATAATCTTAATAAGGATAGTTATTCATCTCTTCTTAAAAAATTAATTGTGGAAGATTATAATCCTGAAAATGTTATACTTCTTGAAATTAAACCTGAAGAGCAAAAAACAAGAATTGACTTTGCGGCGACAGAAAAAATACTTGGAATAAAAGCAGTTGATATCTCCGCAGTTAAGCGTGTGAAAGATAAATTATTTTATAACAATGGTAATGCAGATATCCCTATTCACAAAATTTATAACAGGGTTATACTCGACGAAATTGAAAGAAAAAATATAGAGTATGATTTTAATTTTTATGATGAACTCGATGTAAAATGGTGCGGGCATCCAAACTGGTTTTTAAGAATCAGTAAAATATCTCTCCCCTTGCTTAAAGGTAAATATGTCCCTCAATGTTATTTTTTAAATGAGCTGGAGGAACTGCCTGATGACTTTTCACAATTTGTTTTAAAACCGCTTTTCTCTTTTGCCGGGCATGGTGTTGAAGTTGATTTAAAAAAAGAGCTTCTTGAAAATATTTCCGATAAAAAAAATTATATCCTTCAGCAGAAAATTGATTACGCACCATTGATTGAGACACCTGATGAATATTCCAAGGTTGAAATAAGAATGATGTTCCTGTGGGAAAAGAATAAAAAGCCGCTTCTTGTTAATAACCTTATCAGGATGAGTAAAGGAAAAATGATGGGTGTGGATTTCAATAAAAACAAAACATGGGTTGGGTCGAGTGTAGCTTATCATTCAAATGATTAATGTTTACATAATTTCAGTATTAAATTTCTCATTACCTCGAAGAAAACTCCAGCTTTATTGTAAATATTCAATTTCATAGCATTTTGCAAGGATTTTCATATTCTATGCAAGAATTTTCCTAACTGCCTGCCAAATCTCTTATGTATGTTTGTATTCGATTTATTCCAATTTTAAATCTTTACGGAGGGTTATGTATGAGAGTATTTTCCCTGGCTTTCAATCAGGTTATTATTCATTTAATGATAATAATTGCCTTCGTCATTTTATACAATTCAAAGTTTTTTACTCAGGACAGGGGGGGTGAACTCAAATCCCTTTCTGAATCTGCAGATATAATTATTATAGGAAAAGTAATTCAGCAAAAATCAAGCTGGAATGAGGGTAAAACAAGAATATTTACCGAAGTAACGATTGATGTAGAAGAATATTTAAAAGGTAGTAATGTATCTAATATTGTAGTCACTCATCCGGGAGGTGAGGTTGGCGAAGTAGGAGAATTGTATACTCATATGCCAAAATTCAGGACTAATGAAGAGACCCTTCTTTTTCTTGAAAAGAATAAACAAGGGAATGGTTTTAGAGTCCTTAATGGAGAGAAAGGAAAAATCACTCTGGTAAAAGACAGTGTAACTGGCGAAAAGCTTACTTCAACTAAAGAGAAAATTTCAACATTTAAAAATCAGATTAAGAAATACATTGAGGAGGAGTAATAATATGAAAACTATCAAAATTATCCTCCTGGTTTTACTTAGTTTTAGTGCAATTAGTATCGGTTTAGCACAGCAGTCTAATAACAATGCATTTTTATTTAATGGTGAATCGAGTCTTCTTTATGTTTATGATGGACAACCTGCAAATACGAATGCCAAACAAAATGGGTTCGGCTTTTTTAATAGCAGCAGTTCAAAAAACAAAATAACTGTTCAGGCATGGATATATCTTTTGGGTGATACTCCTGTCGATGTTGAATATCCGGTTATATACAGAAAAGTAAACAATGGAACAACATTTTCTTTATATGTTAAAAACAACCGGGCATATTTTTCTGTTGGGAATAACAACTCACAAACTGTTTCAACTCCGGAATTTCCTGCTTTTGGCTGGATAGCTATAACTGGTTCCTATGATGGAGCCAACTTAAAAATTTATCTTGGAGGATCTTTAGTCTCAAGTGTTCCGTTTAATATGACTCCCGGTTATTCAATTACAAATGGTGAAACGGGTTTGTTTGTTGGGAAATCAGAAACAGGTGCATTTAAAGGTTTAATCGATGAAATAAGAATTTTTAATACTGCATTGGGACACAATAATATTAATGGATCAGGCGGAAACGGAATTCCTGCCGAGCCATTCCCCTCCTCAATTGCTCAATATTTAGCCGGACAATGGTCTTTTACTGAAATAAGTACAGGTAATCTTTTAAAAGATTTATCATCAAACAAAAATAATTTATTTGTTAATAATATTGACCATGTGTTTCCGAGTAAAAAGCTACCATTCTTTGTGGTAAAATCAGTTGCAGATGAACCCGATGCTGTTTTAGGTGACGGCAGTGCTGTCTCATTAAATGGAGAAGTAACATTGAGATCAGCCATACAGGAATCTAATGCACTTTCAGGTTCGCAATTAATTTATTTTTACATTCAGGGAGTTCCACCTGTTATACAGCCGACATCTGCTTTACCTCATATCACCGATCCCGTTTTTATAGATGCTACTATTCAGAACGGATATTCTGGCTCCCCGGTTGTTCAATTGAATGGTAATTTTGGAAATTTAACAATAACCGGAAGCGGAACTACATTGCAAGGAATTCAAATTAACAATCCTTCCGGTTATGGTGTGATACTGTCCGGATCGGGAAATACAATTATCAAGAACCAGATTTCCGGATTAAAAATAAACTCCCCCGGCAATAGCATTTCAGAAAATCTTTTTACAAACTCTGTGGCTGCAGGAGTTGAAATATCTGATGGTGCGGTTAATACAAATTTCTTTAACAACACTATTTCAGGAAATGAAACCGCGATTGAATTTAATGTTTCCGGTTTTTCATTAACAAGTGAAAATATTATAACTGCTAATACAGGAAATGGAATCATTGTAAACGGCAGCAATAATAAAATTAGCAATCAAAAGATTTTTAACAATGGTTCCTCCGGAATTTTTATCCAATCGGGAACTAATAATTCTTTACTGAATAATTCTGTTTATAGTAATAATTCATTGGGTATTCAGTTAGCAGCCGGGACTAATGATTCTCAGGTTTATCCGACTTTAAACACACTTTATACCTGGCAGGATGAAACTGCTCTGCCTGAGATTAAGGGTGGAACATCAATTCAGGGAACACTAAGTAGCGCTCCTAATGAAAATTTTAAAATTCAGTTCTTTGCTAATTCAAACACAGTAAACAGAGAAGGTAAAACTTTTCTTGGTGAAATAAATGTAACAACAGATATTGCAGGTAGTGTGGATTTTCTGGCAAACCTGAAAGACATTGTTTTACCGGATGGAGAAGTTGTAAGTGCAACAGCAACAAAATTAGATAATACGGGAAACACTTTAAGTACATCTGAATTCTCCGAATCAATATCGCGGGAAACAGATGAAGGTTTGCATTATCTGGTTAATACTACTTTAGCAGGAATTCCTCTTCATTGGAAGAATGGAAAAGGTAATTATCAAATTGCACAATCGGTTGTAAATCTGGGGTATGATGATGAGATAGAAAGCGGGTTTAACACGTGGAATGCATTAAATCAGATAGAATATTCACGTAATCATTTTACCAATACTGAAAACTGGGGAGGAAATGCTGATGGTATTAATAATGTTGTCTGGATACCAACAACCGCTCAATGGGAATCAATTACAGAGGCTCCGACAAATGTAATTGCTGTTACAAGAATAAGATATAATGCATTGAATGGTGAGATGGTTGATGTTGATATTGCGTTTAACGGTGAACCGGTTTCACTTACCGGGCTTGGTCAGTTTCACTGGGCAACCGATGGCTCCCAGGATAAACTCGATGTTCAGAATACAGCTACACATGAAATAGGTCATTACTCCGGATTAGCCGATTTATATAACCCGGGAGATTTGAATTATACTCTTGAAATGAAAAATTATAATCATCCTGCTACCATGTATGGAAGAATTGATATTGGTGAAACATATAAAAGAGATTTACATCCCAATTCTTATACTAATCAATCGGATGTTACAACATATGATATTGGTGGAATAAATTATATTTATGATAATCTTGGATTTGTTTACTATGATATCGTCCTGGTATTTGATGGATCAACTAATTTTACATCTTCAAGTATTATTGATGGTTTTTCCAAATCGAAGAATGCTTCACTTGAGCTTCTTACTAAACTTAGAGTTGGAGACCGAATAGGATGGATCAATGGTACAAATGAAGTACAAGCTATTGGAGATAATTTTAGTCAATTATTTTCTTCCCTGGATCAGCTTGAGCCTAACCATACAGGCAACTTAGCCGAAAGAATAACTGCTGCACAAAGCCTGTTCAATCCAACATCTCCAAATAAAAAAGTCATAATTCTTTTTAGTGCGGGCGAAATATCTCCTGTTTCATTAATTACAAATATGTCCTTTGAACCAGAGATAAATATCTATACAATGGGATTTGAGGGTTTTGATGATGGGCAGGATTTGATGAGCTGGCTTGCAAATGAAACCGGAGGGGAATATTACGAAATGGCTAGTTCAACAGAGATTTCAACTGCTGTAAATATAATCTGGTTTCATTTGCTCGGACTGCAAATTTCATATTTGTCCGAAGAGATTAGCAGTGAAGTTTTTAACGGTCTTGCATGGCAAGGTGGTTTAGCCTGGCAAGGAGGTCTCGC
>Ga0079224_100006737_pt1 | contig 15304 bp, 9 predicted proteins | sample Stecom2015_FD_80414 | JGI IMG/M metagenome (GOLD analysis project Ga0079224, IMG submission 80414) | Agricultural soil microbial communities from Utah to study Nitrogen management - Steer compost 2015 | ecosystem: Environmental > Terrestrial > Soil > Agricultural land | place: USA: Utah...
ATCGAAATCGCTACCACCCGTCCCGAAACAAAGCTCGGTGATACCGCTGTCGCGGTCAACCCGAAGGACAAGCGTTACAAGCATTTCATTGGCCAAACCTTGGAAGCCAACTTCCTCGGACAACACCTTCGCCTGGCCGTCATCGGCGACGAAGGCATCGACATGGAGTTCGGGACCGGTGCGCTCGGAGTAACGCCGAACCACAGCATCGTCGATGATCAGATGGCGCAAAAGCACGGGCTTGAAAGAATCCAGGTCATTACCGAAGAAGGGACCATCGTTTCGGGCATTGAAGGCTTTGCTGGCATGAAAGTTGAAGATGCCAAGAATAAGGTCGTGGCCGAACTCGAACAAGCTGGACTTATTTCCAAAGTGGAAGAAGTATCACAAAACCTGTCCGTCTGTTCCCGTTGCAAAACGCCTATCCAACCGTTGATCTCCAAGCAATGGTTCATCGATGTCAACCATCCGGTGGATTCCTGGGACCACGAAGGATTAAAGCTGGAAAAAGGACGGGCTTATTCGCTCAAAGAAGTCATGCAGCACGTCGTGCGCGATGGGCAGATCGAGATCATTCCTGATCGTTTCAACAAGATTTATTTTCACTGGATCGACAATCTCCGTGATTGGTGCATTTCCCGTCAGCTCTGGTGGGGACACCAAATACCTGTTTGGTTTCAGAAAGACAATCCAGATGAGGTGAAGGTTCAGGAAGAGTCTCCAGGGGAAAATTGGGTCCGAGACTCCGACACGCTCGACACCTGGTTTTCCGCCGGTCTTTTCACCTTCTCCCCGCTAGGCTGGATCGATGGACATGAAGATTTCAAAAAATTTCATCCGACTTCCGTATTGGAGACAGGGTATGACATCCTCCCTTTCTGGGTCGCCCGCATGATCCTCATGACGACCTATATGACGGGGCAGGTCCCTTTCGAAAAAGTGTACTTGCATGGATTGATCCGCACTCGCGATGGCAAGAAGATGAGCAAATCCGATCCTTCGACAGCGATCGATCCCCTCGACATGATCGAGGAATTCGGTGCCGACGCCCTGCGTTTGTCCCTCTTCGTTGGCTCGACCCCTGGGAATGACATGCGGCTCTACAAAGAAAAAATCGAAGGGTATCGCAACTTCGTCAACAAGCTTTGGAATGTGGCAAGGTATATTTTGACTCAAACGGATGAACGAAAGAACGAAAGAACCGCGGAAAAGAATGTTCATTCGTTCATGAGTTCTTCCATTCTTACGTTAGCCGACCGCTGGATCCTCAGCCGATTCCAGTCCGTCATCGAAAACACCACCAAGCTGATTGCCGAATATAAATTTTCTCAAGCCGCTGAAGATCTGTACGCCTTCACCTGGAACGACCTGGCTGACTGGTACTTGGAAATATCAAAAGTGCAGAAACAAGCCGATGAAAAAAAGAAAAAGAATACGGACGATATTCTCGCCTACCTCTTGAAAAATCTGCTTAAACTCTGGCACCCGTTCACGCCGTTCGTTACCGAAGAACTCTGGAAGCATCTCCAATCAGATGCTGTGGAAGGGGTTCCCCCTGCCAAGGGGGTTAGGGGGTCCGGCAAGGCAGCACCTGATATGCTCATCACCGAATCATGGCCGGAGAAAGAGAAAGAATTGATGGATCCTGACGCGGAAAAAAACTTCGAACTGTTTCGAAATGTCATTACGACCATTCGCAATCTCCGTGCTGAATACCAAGTCGAACCGGCAAAAAAAATCGATGCAACGCTGATCAGTAATGCCTATCAGAAATCATTGGATGAAAATGCGGAAGTCATCAAGTTTCTGGGACGAGTGGAAAACCTGACCGTGATGGGCAAAGGAAAAGCTCCAGATAATGCGGTTACTGCCGTTCTTGAAGAACTTGAAATCCACCTCCCTTTGCAAGGTCTGGTCGATGCCGACAAAGAAAAGGCACGCTTGGAAAAAGAGATCACACGCCTCGAATCATATCTGGCAAGCCTTGATGCCAAGCTGAGCAATGAGAAGTTCGTTCAGAATGCGCGACCTGATATAGTGGAAGCGGAACGAGAAAAGCAGAAGAAAGCACGAGAAGAATTAGAAAAATATCAGGAGCAGTTAAAAATGTTGAAATAATGGCTCGCCACTCTGACCCCCGTCCCCTTAGAAGGGGAGATAACCTTCCCGAGCCATTTCTAGAGTCGCTGAGCGTGTTGTTCCCTTTTCAAGGGGTTGGGGGTTAAAAGGGGCGACATACCAATGTTCAATTATGATGCATTCCTATCCAAAATTCGATTCCTCCCTCCTCCCTCATCGCTTCATCTACTTCGGCGATGGCGTGCCGGAAAGCTACACTCCCAGCGAAAGCGGTGATGGCCAACAGGGAGTCTCTGAAGCAGCTGCAGAACGCGCCGCGGAGGAGCGTCGGCAAACGGCAGCCGCTGCCAAGCAGCAGCGAAAAGAAGAAAGAAAGCTGAAGAAGCGGGACAATAAACTCGCGGATATCATCAAATTCTTCATCCAGGGTCAAAAAGATGATAAGCTGGCCATCCTTCTCAGCCGGCTGCTGCATCGAAATACCCCTGCCGATATTCTCCTGGCGGTGCTGAGTCTGAATTTCAAAGATGTCATCACGGTCCTGGAAGACTATTTGGAGGAAGAGCGGGATGTTGTTCCGGACGCGGGTCCTACGGAAGCCCAGCTGCAGGCAAGTAGCACCGCCCTCGTCCAGTACGGCCAGGAAATGGCCCAGGCGCTGTCCGAATGGACGCGGCGTATTTTCACGCATGCCTCCTTTCACCCCATGAAATCGATCATCTCCCTCGCCCACCATCATGGGGTCGACCACAATATGACCCAGTTGACCGCCTTCATGATCCAGGATTACTTCAAAGAAGTCGGGCAAGAAATCGATTTTGAACGAATCCGTGAATTTTCCGAGCTCTTTTGGCGAGACACCCTGAAGCGCCTCCACCAGTTAGCGGACGAACGGGGCCTGCTCCCCGACCCCACCCGAGATCCAATGGAGGACGAAGAAGACGAAGACGATGATTATTAAATCGTGACCAAAGTCACGAAAATAAATAGACAATCACAGTTTTAGCTGGTTTACTGAATCCGAGAAATCCCTCAAAAATACCAAGGCTGACCATTGTGAAAATGGCTGATTTTTGGTATAATAATATGATTTCTTTCCTATTCTTTTGAAAGAAACATGACCCAACAGCTTCTCGGAAAAATCGAACAACAACGCAAGCAGCCTTTCAGTGCGGCAGAAATTCAGCGCCTCCTCGCCACTCGGGCGACATTAGAGGCCCTTCATACCGAACAAGGCCTGGAAAAATGGATGACCGTCGATGAGCTGAAACAAGCCCTGGAAGGTCGTTTGAAAGCCATGAAGGATTTAGTGTACTTCAAAGACTTGGAAGAAAAACTCACGACCCGCGTCGAAAAGAAGCTGGAGCAAACCTCCGGCGATTTCCGCGAACAAATAGCCGATCTCCTCCATCATGTCAGTGTTTTGGATGAAGGCGTGCTCGAACAGGTCCGCAGTACCCGTGAACAGGACATTTTATCGGGGGAAGTCATGTTTGAGCAGGAGAAAGTCGAAGCTTACATGGAACTCGTCCGTGAAGAACTCAAACAACAGGTCTTTCGCATCAAAAATCTCGCCTTGCCCAAAGCTGGTGAAAGCAAAGACCAAATCCGAGATTTCGCGGAGAAAAGTTCATACTTGCTCGACTTCATCGTCTCTCACGGAGAGATGACCACAGCGGAAAAAAATTACCTGAAGGCCTTTCTGCTGCAAAAAATCCGCTCCAAAGAATCCCTCTCATTTATCCAAGAACTCTACGAAGAACTCCAGGGATACTTTCAAGAAAAAGACCCGGAAGGAAGCCGGCGGAAAATCCAGGAAATGGTAAAAAAACTCTGGGAACAACAGGACAAAGCTAAGAAAAAGCACATTCTCCAGGTGCTCGAAAAACACCTGCCCCAACTCGACTTCACAGCTGAACAACTGAACGAAATGCTCTCCTTTGGGGTGCGTTCCCAGGGCGACGTTTCCTTCGATCAACGAGTGGCGCTCCATCTGGAGGAAATTGAAATGGCCCTCTTCGAGATGGAGTTGGAAAACATGTCCGCCCATCCTGAAGCGAGTCGGATAAAGGAACAGCAAAAATTATTGAACCAGGAACTAAAAGCGCTGGAAGAAGACATCGATGACTTTAAAAAATCCAGATACTCTCTCAATTACTCCATCGACCAACTCCCGGAGGACACCGCTTCCGCTGCAGAGAAAGAACGCCTGCGAAGTGCTTGCGATTTCCTCAAAAAACACGAAGGAGAAAGCGAAGAGGCCTTGAAGAACCGGCTGGAGTCCATTGACCGTATCGGTGTGGAAGCATTCCTCCGTGAGGCGGAAACAAAAGCAGAAACGTATCTGTGCGAAACCGCTGAGCCTCCATTCCAGCGCGAGTCACTGGAAATGCTCAGGAAAAACGCGCCATACTTTGACATCTTCGTCATCGTGACGGAGCAGGAACGATATGCCAATCGTCCTCAAGCAACAGCTGAGAAGCCAAGCGAGTACCACGAAAATGTCGACACCCTGCAAAAGTTGGAAGACCTCATCAAGATCATGGAGGCGGAGGTAAAGGCACAGTTCACAACCCCCGGATCAGAGGAGCGGTTCGAGGCGGCCCAGCAAGAATTCCGAAAAATCCAGGACGAAACCGGCATCATCGTGGCGCGACTCCACTATGAACTCGGAGACGAAGTGCCTGCCGACCAGCAGATCCAGGAAGTCCATGAAAAAACCTATCTCACGCTCCCTGCCGCCCTCTGGAACCGCTACGAAGTGGCCCTCACCGCCAAAGACAACCTGAACCGTTTCAAGCGCAGCAGAAAGAGTATCCTGTCGCTGAAAAACTTTGATCGTGATGACGCACAGCTCCGAGAAGGATTAGCAGCTTTCTTTGCCGATTACTTTGAAGTAAAAGAAGCGAGAGGGGTCGAGGTCAATAAACTTTCTAAGGTCATGAGCCTCGACCATCCCATCACGGCCATTCGCTTCAATGCCGCCGATAAAAAACCTTTTGATAGCCGCCGTGGTTTTTATGATTTTCATAAGCTGGAGGGGCGTCCCGCCACCTACCGGCAACGCTCTGTGGCGCTTTTGAAAACTGTCCAGCAATGCCTGGCTTCTGGTGATTTTTCCCAACTTTTGAAGCTTTTCAACCGCGGCGAAAAAGCGGACCGCTTGTACATGGACAGTATTTTCTTCCCGATCAACACCATCAAAAACCAGTACCTGGAAGAAAGTATCGTGTACGATACGACGACCAGTAAAGAAACAGGCGAAGAGGTCCAAACATTTACGGGCAAGATTCCCGATTCATCAGACTATGACCGTCTCTTCGGGATGTACAAGGACAAGACATCCGCTGAATACCGGAAGCACGTGGAAAAATACCAGGGGACTTTGAACGACATCAATGCGGACAACCTGGCCGAAGACGAACAGTTCACCAGAGCCTTCGAAGAATCCGAAGAGAATCTAAAGATGATCGAAGCGTATCTCGATGCTCTGAAAATCAACGAGGATGGCAGCGCTTCGATCGACCTCGAACGCTTCACCCTCAGCACCGGAGAAGTCGCGGCAGCCGGGCTCTTGGACCTGGAAGACCTGCGCATTGACCGGGACACTCTGAAAAAACTTCAGGAACACTCTCCGCTCATTGCCGGACGTGCGGCACAATTCAATAGCATTAAGCGCGGCTACATGCTTGGGAGCATGGAACTTCTCGGAAGAGAAGCGATGGACATCGCCCGACTGCCAGGTCAGGCTCTAAAATCCTACGGAAAAGCCTACTGGAAGAATATAAAGTTTTATTCACTCACCAGTATTGTCATCGCTTTTGAGGAGTTTTATGAACACGTAGCGAACCTCGCTGATTTCGGCCGAAAGTTCAAAGCCTACAATCTTCTGAAAAATACTTTCGAAGGAACGATCATTGGCTCGGAATTCTACAAGCTCTTGCAGTCGAAAGAAAACGAACGCGTGGATGCCTTCGGAGGCGCTTTCGCCCAATATGGTAATGAAGACATTAAGGCAAAGCTGCTCAATCCTCGCGACCGTTTCGAATTAAAAGCGACCTTGATCGCAGGTTTCGACAATCGTGGTCTCTTTACGATCGAAGATATTTTGAAAAATGAAGTGTTTGATGTCATCAACAAATTCACCCCCTCGTACATCATCCCCAAGAAGTATGAAGATGAAGAAATGATTCGTGATCCGGAGAAAAAAGCGGAGATGACCAATCACGTAAGACAAGCCCTGGATAGCATCTGGGGACAAGGCTCCTGGTCAGGATGGCGCACGAATGGAGCTTCCAAGTACGAGGCCAACCGCAAAGCTGCGAATGATAATTTTAGCGCTCTTACGGGAGGCGAAAAGATGAAGAACTTCAGTCAATGGTGGGAGTGGTTGAAGGAACCTGACGCTGATAATCCTTTGCTGAAAATAGCTCCTTCGGAACTCGTCGGCAGTATCGAAAACGATATGCAGCGCTGCAACAACGACTCCGGAGAAATCTTCGCCATCATGCAGGCCTTGATTTGTAAGGGCTATGTCCGTCTCGAGCACCTGGCCAGACTCCAGGACGCTCATACCAATGACTTGCCCATCTATACTTTGTTGGAGCCGGAACAAGCGCGATTCTGCGGCATGGAGGATTATATTCAAACAGCATTGAATGAAAATAAGCCGTATACCATGAAGGACAATCCCATTGTCCAGTTTTATCAGGGGAAAAAGGCTCTGCGTTTAAAAGCATTTCGTGATGTGGGAAAATGGCAAATCCCGAAAAATGAGAAAAAATACAATGAGCTTGTAGAAGAGAAAAAAATCGAAAATGTAGACCTAACTGTCCATGAATTGCAAAAAGTCCGTGAGCCTCAGCCGAACTTTATAAAAAAAATGGATAATGGCGTAACTGGTATCAATGGTCCTGCCTATTCGATTGAAAAAATCCAGAACGCCTTTAACCGCAATGCCCAGGGAGACATCGATGACGCGCGTGATCATGACGTGGTGGCTCTTTACCGGGGAATGCATGAAAAAATGGCCGCCTACATGAAAGATTTGGGAGATCTGGATAAAGAAATGGATGAAAAACAGTTCAAAAGAACAGTGTACAATGCTTATGAAGAGATTGGGAAGACCAGCGCTTTCGCGACATACCTCGCCGGGCATAAAAACCGTGAAGACTACGACATTAACCTCGCCGACGGATCACCGAACTATGATGGTGAAATGGTAAAAAAGAGCAATATGCCTGAAGGACTCTCAGCTTTTGAAAAGCTCATCATCCCCAATACCGGTCGCGCTCAGCGTTTGAATGAAAGCAATGACACGCTTGATGCGATGCCGGATGGTGATGGGTTTAGTGAATTTCGCAAACAGTTCAAGCTCATGGCTGGTTACCAGTATACTTTGGGAGTCCATTCGATCGACGGAAAGAGAAGTGGAAAGAAGGTTCCCTACGACCGGACCAAGTATCGGCCTTCTGATCATTTTAGGCAGGTGATCAAGAACTTCGAAAGATACGTCTTGAATATGGCAAAAAAACGAGCGGAGAAATTCAACAAGCCGATCTTTTATGAAGAAATCAGACAGTCATTGAAGCGCAGCGAAATGGCCAATTTTGACCTCAACAATGAAGTCCGGCAAGAACGTTTGAACAGCTGGAAGGTCGATGAAGCCGAGTTGGACTAATGGATCGTCTCCAAAATCTCTTTCGCTTGCTCCAGGGTCTCGACCCGGACAAGTTTTTCCCGCAACTCGCGGGCACCAGGAAGGCCTTTAATATACGCTGCCAAGTGCTTGCGGATTTCCAGCATTCCCACCCGTTCCCCTTTCGTCTGCACGGACAGTTCACAGTGGCGCAGGACCACCGGCTTCTTCCGTTCCCAGGAAATCTTTTCGGTCCGCGGAAATAATGCATCTAGCTCCTCATCGCTGAGGTGATCGTATTTTTCCCGGTTTTTGGAATACTCGATGATGTCCCCCAGGATCCACGGATCACCGAAGGTGCCACGGGCGACGAACACTCCATCCAGGTTGCCAATTCTTTGGCGATAAGCACTCACGCTGGTGATGTCGCCATTCCCCATCACCGGGATCTTCAGCTGGCGTTTGAGTTCATAAATAGGTTCCCAGTTCGCCAGTCCGGTGTAGCCCTGCTTGGTCGTCCGTCCATGGATCGTCACCGCAGCGCAGCCGTTTTGTTCCAGCTCTTTGCAAAATGGAATCAAGTCCTCATGATTCTCCCAGCCCAGGCGGGTTTTGACTGTTACCGGGATTTTCACAGCCTTGGCCATATCATTGACGATTTTCATCGCCGTACAGCGGTTCTCGATCTTGACGAGGGCTGAGCCGTGGTCGCTGTGGATTACCTTCTTGGCTGGACAGCCCATGTTGATATCCACTCCGTCGTATCCCATCTGTTCCGCCACCTGTGCTGCATAGACGAAGCGATCGGGATGCTTACCGAAGAGCTGTAGGATGACCGGATGTTCGGACTTGTCGAAAGTCGCCATCTGCATCGTCTTTTTCGACTTATAGTAGATGGCATCTGCTGAAAGGAATTCGGTCACGACAATCGCCTCCGGCGCGCACATACGAGCAATCTGCTTGTAGGCGCTATCGGTGTAGCCGGCCATCGGCGATTGGACGATCGCCGGATTAGAATTGTTGTAGTTGGACCAGGAAAACATGAGAGAAGGGACGTAAGGTCCGTTAGGGCCGTAAAGACCGTAACGATAAATGCAAGGCCTCTATTAAAGCCTACATTGAACGAATTTTAAAGGGTAACCGCAGGAGATTCATCCTCACGGACCTAATGGACATTACGGTCTTTACGGTCCTGTACTTTCTGCTAAAGTAGTCGCACAAATAGTCAAAACACCACCTTATGGACAAGTACTTGTATCACTTCGAAGAAGGCAACAAAGATATGAAGAACCTTCTCGGCGGGAAAGGGGCGAATTTAGCGGAAATGACGGGTTTGGGGCTTCAGGTTCCTCCTGGATTTACCATTACTACGGAATACTGCAATTGGTATCTTCACGAGAAAAAGCATGAGGATTCTTTCGTAGAGCAAGTGAAGGCTGCTGTTGGTGTGGTGGAGGGAAAAATCGGTAAGAAGTTTGGCGACAGCGCGACTCCCCTGCTGTTTTCAGTTCGTTCGGGAGCCAGAGCGTCTATGCCAGGGATGATGGACACTGTGCTGAATCTTGGATTAAACGACGTAACGATCCAGGGCATTATCGGGCAAACCAAGAACGAGCGATTCGCATATGACGCGTATCGCCGTTTTATTAATATGTACAGCAACGTGGTCCTCGGGGTCGACCACAAACACTTCGAAGAACAGTTTAATGATTATAAGGCAAAGAAAGGGTACACAGCAGACCTCGACATGACCAGTGAGGACCTCAAGGAATTAGTTGGTATCTATAAGTCAGTCGTAAAAGACCATTTGGGTCATGAATTCCCCTCCGATCCATGGGACCAGCTCTTTGGAGCGATCAACGCGGTCTTTGAATCCTGGAATGGACACCGGGCAGTGGTCTACCGCAATTTAAACAAAATCCCTCATGACTGGGGAACGGCCGTTAATGTGCAATCCATGGTGTTTGGCAATATGGGGGAGGATAGCGGCACAGGAGTAGCTTTCACTCGCAATCCCTCTACAGGCGAAAAACATTACTACGGTGAATACCTCACCAATGCTCAGGGGGAAGATGTGGTGGCGGGTATTCGTACGCCGAAAAAAATTGAAGAATTGAGCCAGCAAATGCCGGAAGTTTACCAGGAACTAACCAATGTTTTTGAGAAGCTGGAACAGCACTACAAGGACATGCAGGACATCGAGTTCACCATTGAAAAAGGCAGGCTCTTTATCCTTCAGTGCCGTGTGGGCAAACGTACTGGGCAGGCCGCCATTCGGACGTCCGTGGACATGGTGAAAGAAGGAATGATCGATAAAAAACAAGCCGTGTTGCGTGTTGACCCGCGCTCGCTTGAACCAATACTCCACCCCGGATTGGATCCAAAAGCCGAAAAAAAGGTGCTCACCAAAGGACTCCCTGCTTCTCCGGGAGCGGCCTGCGGGAAGGTGGTTTTCACAGCCGATGAAGCGGTCGAAGCTCATCAGAAAGGTGAAAAAGTCATTCTGGTTCGCCACGAAACTTCCCCTGAAGATATTGCCGGGATGCATTCCGCGATGGGGGTGCTCACTTCTACCGGTGGAATGACGTCTCACGCCGCAGTAGTCGCTCGTGGCATGGGCAAATGTTGTGTGGCTGGAGCTGGAGAGGTAAAGATCGACTACGATAAAGAGCAATTTGAAGTAAAAGGTATGATGATCAAAAAAGGTGATGTGATTACCCTTTCCGGAAACAATGGAGAAGTCTACCTCGGAGAGATCAAAACCATTGATCCAGTCCTGGACGAATACTTCGACGAACTCATGGGATGGGCCGACGAATTCCGAAAAATAAAAGTTCGCACCAATGCGGAAACTCCGCTTGACTGTCGCAACGGTCGCAAATACGGCGCCGAAGGAATCGGACTCTGCCGCACCGAGCACATGTTTTTCAATGCTGAACGCATCCTCCACATCCGTGAAATGATCCTCTCCGACGACCTCGAAAGTCGTGTAAAAGCCATCGACAAACTGCTCCCCTATCAGAAAAGCGATTTCGTGGAAATCTTCGAAATCATGGAAGGATTGCCAGTGACTATCCGCCTCCTCGATCCTCCTCTTCACGAATTTCTCCCCCATGAAGATGACGAAATTGCCGCCGTCGCCAAGGAATTGAAAGTCACCCCGGAACACGTCAAAACGAAGATCAAATCGCTTCATGAAGTGAATCCCATGCTCGGTCACCGTGGCTGTCGTTTGGGGATCAGTTATCCGGAGATCACCGTCATGCAGGTGAAGGCCATCATCATGGCCGCACTCGAAGTGAAGAAGTCCGGCAAGACCGTCATTCCGGAAATCATGATCCCGCTCGTGGGCTTGTCCGAAGAACTGGAACACCTCGAGAAAATCGTTCGCAAATTTGCCGACGAGCTCATCGCTGAAAGTGGCATGGAACTGGAATATAAGCTGGGAACGATGATCGAAGTCCCACGCGCTTGCGTGGTCGCCGACCAGATCGCCCAGCGCGCCGAATTCTTCTCCTTCGGGACCAATGACCTCACGCAAATGACCTTTGGATTCTCCCGCGACGATGCCGGGAAATTCATCAGCGACTATCAGGAAAAAGGTATCTTGAAGGAAGATCCATTTGCTGCTATCGACCAAGCGGGAGTGGGAGGCCTCATGAAAATGGCTTTTGAAAAAGGAAAATCTATCCGTCCGGATTTGAAGGTGGGTATTTGCGGCGAGCACGGAGGAGAACCGTCTTCTGTGGAGTTCTGTGTGAACCTGGGCTTTGACTATGTGTCTTGCTCTCCTTTCCGCGTTCCAATCGCTCGATTGGCAGCCGCGCAAGCGGAACTCAAAAAGAAATAATTTTTATATTTTTTCTTCATGAAAAAATTCATTCCGCTGTTGATCATTATCGCTGTTGTTGTCACCGCTATCGTGTTCTACCGCAACAACTCGCTGCAAACGCAACTCTTGCGCGATCAACAGACGCAAGGCGAACAGATACAGATCAATAATGCCCGGACGGCACAAGACTGTCGAAAGTTTTCCCAGGACGTCGCGAACAAATGCTTCTTGCAGCTAGCTCTTCGTGAAAAAGATGATGCTTACTGCGCTCAAATTTCACGTTCCATCGACAAAAGAAAATGCGAACGAGAAGTCGATATGGCCCAATAATCATAAATGAAAGCGAGGATGGCCATCCTCGCTTTCAATATATAATCTTATGAAAATCACCCACCTCAAAGCTCGCCAAGTCCTCGACAGCCGCGGCAATCCCACCGTCGAAGTCGAAATGTACGCCGATGATATGGTAGCTCGTTCCATCGTTCCCAGCGGAGCTTCGACCGGCGCTCACGAAGCGGTAGAACTTCGCGATGGTGACAAGAGCAAATACCTGGGTAAAGGGGTCCTGAAAGCCGTGGCGAATGTCGAAGGCGAGATCGCCAAAGCCATCATCGGGATGGAACTCGGCAAGCAGCGCGAACTGGATGAACTGCTGATCAAACTGGACAGCACCGAAAATAAATCACGGCTGGGAGCGAACGCGATTTTGGGGACTTCCTTAGCATACGCGCGATTGTCCGGCGGCGAACCGCTCTACAAATATTTGGCGAACATTTCGGGAACAAAACAAACGTCCATGCCCCGTCCCATGATGAACGTCATCAACGGTGGACAGCATGCCGACAACACTCTGGATATTCAGGAATTCATGCTCTTCCCGAAGGCCAAAACTTTCTCAGAAAATTTGCAAATCGGCACGGAAGTGTTCCATCATCTGAAGAAATTGCTTCAAGAAAAAAACATGGCCACCTCCGTCGGCGATGAAGGCGGTTTTGCGCCCAATTTAACAACGCATGAAGAAGCTTTGGGCGTCATGTGGGAAGCCACCAAGCGTGCCGGACACGAAGAAATGATGGAATTCGCCCTCGATGCCGCTGCCACCGAATTTTACAATGAAGAAAAGAAGGTCTATCTGATCGAAGGCGAAGAAACCACCGCCGATCAGCTCATCAGCTATTACGAATACCTCTGCAGCAAATTCCCGATTGTTTCCATTGAAGACCCTCTTTTCGAGGACGACTGGGAAGGATGGGCGAAGATGACCGCGAAGCTCGGCTCAAAAATCCAAATCGTGGGTGACGATTTGCTGGTGACAAATGTCAAACGGCTGCAGAAAGCCATTGATTTAAAAGCCTGTAACGCTATCCTGATCAAGTTCAACCAAATCGGGACCCTGACCGAAACGATCGATGCCATTCAATTGGCCCAGAAAAACAACATGAATGCCATCTCTTCTCATCGCAGCGGCGAGACCGAAGACACCACCATTGCCGACCTTGCGGTCGGACTGAACTGCGGACAGATCAAAACCGGGAGCTTGAGTCGTACCGACCGCATCGCCAAGTACAATCAGCTCATTCGCATTGAGGAACAGCTGGGAGGCTAGTGTCATTGCGCCCGCCGTGGTGGGAGGAGCTTCCTTTTGTCATTATTTTCTACCTTTGCATCCATGAGGCATAAAAAGACCACCTCGGATTTAAATCAACTAACAGGGGAAATTGTGGAGGGGTTTGAACTGGTCGCCAAATCGGTATTGACCCCCGACCAACAAAGAAAAATCGGTGCAGAGATCTATAGCGTGATTACCGAAATAAGAAATATTGGTGACAGTCAGCTTCCCAGACCGGGATTTCTCTTCCGAGCTGAAATCAAAAAATTACTGGGAAGATAGACCAATCCGCATTCTGCTTCCGGAGTGAATTTGCTATACTCCCGTGTGAATTAATCTTCATTATGCGCTTTTTCATCAAACAAGCAGCTGATTCCGTTGGGAAATCCGTTACTGTCCAAGGTTGGATGTACAACAAACGAGGTTCGGGGAAAATCTTTTTCCTCCAGCTCCGAGATGGCTCTGGCATCATGCAAGCCGTTGTAGAAACCGCCAAGGTCAACGAAGAAGTGATGAAAAAAGCGGAGTCTTTAACCATTGAATCTTCGGTTCGCGTCACCGGAGAAATCACCAAGCATCCCAAGCACGAGGGCGTTTACGAAATGCAGGTTTCAGACATCGAAGTCGTACAAATCGCGGAAGAATATCCGATTGGCAAAAAAGAACACGGTCCTGACTTCCTCCTCGACCACCGCCATCTCTGGCTTCGCTCCGAACGCCAATTAGCCATCCTCCGCATCCGTGATGAAATCATCCGCGCCACCGTCGAATGGTTCCATGAAAATGGCTTCTTAAAAATCGACACCCCAATCCTTTCCAATAATGCCTGTGAAGGGAGCGGCGAACTCTTTGAAATCGACTACTTCGGCGAGCCAGCTTACCTGTCTCAATCCGGTCAATTGTACTTGGAAGCTGCTGTCATGAGCTGTGGCCGAGGTTACGACTTCGGACCGGTGTTCCGCTCCGAGAAATCCAAAACCCGCCGCCACCTTACCGAGTTCTGGATGATGGACGCAGAGGCGACTTTCTGCGACCTCGAAGGGATTTTGGAAATCGAAGAAAACCTGGTTTGTCACATCTTGAAGCGCGTCCTAGAAAACCGTGTGAAGGAACTGAACCTGCTCGAACGACCCATCGAACCGCTGCAAAAAATCAAAGCGCCTTTCCTTCGCATGCATCATGCTGATGTCGTAAAAAAGCTTCACGAACTCGGCTCGGACATCAAAGAAGACGACGACCTCGGTGGCGATGATGAAACCATGCTCACTCAGCAGTACGATCAGCCAATCTTCGTGACCCATTACCCGTCCAAGGTAAAGGCCTTCTACATGAAACGCACTCCAGATGGTACTCGAGCTCTGTGTGCCGACCTGCTCGCCCCCGAAGGCTACGGAGAAATCATCGGTGGCTCGCAGCGCGAAGATGACCTGGAACTCATGAGAAAATGGATGGCCGAACACGGCATCCCGGAAAAAGGCTTGGAATGGTACCTAGATCTCCGCCGCTATGGTTCAGTTCCTCACGCCGGCTTCGGCTATGGGCTTGAACGCATCGTCACCTGGATCTGTAGCCTCAAGCACGTGCGCGAAAGCATTCCGTTCCCGCGTATGATCAGTCGGTTGACGCCTTAGGGCACCTCCTCCGTCCTTACGTCCTCGTCCTCCTTTAAAGGATGACTTCAGAGGACAGCGAGCGATAGTGCAGCAGATGAAGGTGAGTGTTATGGTTTTCTCAACCTGAGCGCTGTTTTTGGATCTATTCCAAGTCTGATAAAATGTTGAATTTCAGTATAATCAGTAATCCCCTCTTCGTAAAAACTTAAAAATGCATCAAACGGAATATTATCTCTCAAAAGGCTACGTGTGGTAAGGCAAGCGATTGGTATGGCAGCATGGGTATTTTCTTTTTTCTTGAGATCAGTCAAACGATCGAGCTTCTTTGAGGTGATCCCATTCTTATGGAGCTGAATGATAAAATCCGCTTCAAAAACACCGATTCGATTATACGATCGTAAAATATGAGGAGATATATGATTTTTATAGAAATCAGCGATCACATTGTAAGGATAATATCCGACTGGTGTGTGTTCTAAATATGGTGAATAGAGTGAAAGATCAAACCCTACAGCATGGAATTCCTCAATGGC
>Ga0079224_100006738_pt1 | contig 15303 bp, 12 predicted proteins | sample Stecom2015_FD_80414 | JGI IMG/M metagenome (GOLD analysis project Ga0079224, IMG submission 80414) | Agricultural soil microbial communities from Utah to study Nitrogen management - Steer compost 2015 | ecosystem: Environmental > Terrestrial > Soil > Agricultural land | place: USA: Utah...
GTGAAAGTTTATAAGCAAATGTATGTTCGCGACCACCGGAACCGAGGATGAGGATATTCATAATTGAAATGTTTTGTTTCGGTGTCAAAAATAATTGTTTGTAAATTGACACCCTAATTTATTACAAAATGAATTTGTTTGAAAATGCATTGAAGTTTAATGGCTTTCCCATTGATGAAGCAAAAGAGAAGCTTAAAAGCATTGCGCAAATTCCTGAAAATGATTACGAAAATTATATTCACAACGCTCGCAAAGAAATAGTTCAATATCATATTCAAAACAATACTTTTTATAGAAATTTTATAGGAAATGAAAATGTGTCTTGGGATAACATTCCAGTTATGACCAAAAAGCATTTGCAGCGGCCTTTAGAAGATAGGCTTTCGGATAAGTTCACTCCAAAATCTGTTTATATCAATAAAACATCAGGTTCCAGCGGCACACCGTTTATTTTTGCAAAAGACAAGTTTTGCCACGCCCTTACTTGGGCTGAAATAATAAATCGGTTTGGGAGTTTGGGAATTGATTTCAACTCATCGTTGCAAGCGAGGTTTTATGGCATTCCATTAAATTTTAAGGGGTATTATAAAGAACGGATTAAAGATTTCTTCAGCCATCGTTATAGGTTTCCTGTTTTTGATCTTTCCGAAAAAAAGATGGAAAGAATCTTAACCGCATTTAAAAGCAAAAAATTTAATTATATCAATGGATACACAAGTTCAATAGTACTTTTCGCAAAATTTCTAAAAGAAAGAAATATCCTGTTAACTAAAGCTTGTCCTACTTTAAGATATTGTATAGTTACCAGTGAAATGCTTTTTGATGACGACAAAAAATTAATGGAAAGTGTTTTCGGAGTTCCTGTTATTAATGAGTATGGCGCTTCGGAATTGGATTTGATTGCATTTACCAATAAACAAAACGAATTTGTAATAAATAGTGAAACTCTTTTTGTAGAAATTCTTGATGAAAATGACGTAGCCGTTACTTTAGGGAATTCCGGACGTATTGTAATCACTTCATTATATAACAAGGCGCATCCTATGATTAGGTACGACATTGGGGATATAGGTATTTTAGCAACCTCCAGCACATATAAAAAGCCTATTTTAGAAAAACTAATAGGCCGCACAAATGATATAGCTACACTGCCAAGCGGTAAAACCGTACCAGGCCTCACGTTTTATTATGTTACAAAAAGCATAATGTCAAATGATGGCAACGTAAAGGAATTTATTGTTGAACAAACCGAATTGGATACATTTAAAATTCAATATGTTGCCGATAATGTATTATCGCAGCAAGAGAAGCTAGAAGTTCAAAAGGCCATTTTTGAATATTTGGAAAAAGATTTAAAAGTTATTTTTGAAAGAGCAGCTGTTTTAAAACGAAACAAAAGCGGTAAATTGAAGCAGTTTGTTTCCTTGGTTAAAAATAAAATGAAATGAAAATAACTATAGTTGCCGGTGCTAGGCCAAATTTTATGAAAATCTCGCCAATCATAAAGGCGATAGAAAAACTTCAAACTGAAAAAAATACTATTACCTATAGATTAATACACACCGGGCAACATTACAATGCCAATCTAAGTGATACCTTTTTTGAAGAATTGCAAATCCCTCATCCCAATGACAATTTGAATATTAAAAGTGGGACACAAGCTGAGCAAACAGCTGGGATTATGATTTCTTTTGAAAGAGAATTAATTGAAAATAAGCCCGATTTTGTTCTGGTTGTTGGGGATGTAACTTCTACAATGGCATGCTCAATTGTTACAAAAAAAGCCAATATATCATTAATTCATGTGGAAGCTGGGATTAGAAGTGGAGATAAAAAAATGCCCGAGGAGATAAACAGAATGGTGACAGACAGTATTACAGATTATTTTTTTACAACTTCTGAAAAGGCTTCGGAAAACCTTCTTAAATCTGGACATTCAAAAGAGAATATTTTTTTTGTTGGGAATGTTATGATAGATACACTTCTGCAAAACCTTGCTCTTGTTAAAAAACCTATATTTTGGGATGATCTAAATTTAACTTTAAAAAATTATTATTTGTTAACGCTTCACAGACCTTCAAATGTAGATGATGGCTCTTCATTTATTAAATTATTAAAACAAATTATTGAGCAGGCGGGAGATGTGCCAGTAATATTTCCTGTCCATCCAAGAACGCAGCAAATTTTAGCAGAAACTCAGAATGAATTTAAAAATTTACATTTTGTTGAACCTCAAGGATATTTGAATTTCATTTATTTGTTAAAAAATGCCAAAGCGGTATTGACCGATTCCGGGGGTATTACAGAGGAAGCCTCCATACTGAATATTCCCTGCATTACTTTCCGCGATTCTACAGAACGTCCAGAAACTTGCGAATTCGGAACCAATATTTTAGTTGGTAATGACAAAATCAAGATTATTAAAGCTTTTCAAAAATTGAAAGCATCTAACTGGAAACAGGCACAAAAGATTCCTCTTTGGGACGGAAAAGCTTCTGAAAGGATAATCGAGCGGTTAATGAAGATTTTTTATGGATAAAAACATTCTTCTCATATCAAACTACTTTACACCAGAAAAAGGTGCAGCAGCCAACCGAATGCAAAGCGTTGCTGAAGGTTTAGTAAAAGCTGGTTATTCAGTAAATGTTGTTTGTCCGCTGCCCAATTATCCCAATGGAAAAATTTTTGAGGACTACAGAGGGAAGTTATCATTTTCAGAAAATACAGCTTTCGGAGAAATATCGCGTTTGTGGGTTTGGCCAAGCAATTCAGCAAATAAATTTGTGCGGTTGCTTTCGATGCTTTCATTTTCACTGAGCTTGGTGCTGTTTTTTATTTTCAACAAAACTCCAAAAAAGATATTTATTCAGTATTCCCCAGTTTTTGTAGGCTTTACCGGAGTTTGTTTAGGGCGATTGTTTTCAAAAAAAATAATTCTCAATGTTTCCGATATTTGGCCGTTGGCAGGATTGGAAATGGGAGTTTTAAAAAAAGGTTTGTATTATTCACATTTACTGAAAATGGAACGTTTTTGTTATCGAAACGCAGATTTAATTGTGGGTCAGTCTGAAGAAATTCTTCAACATATTTCAAAGTTTGAAAAAGAAAAACCTACTTTTTTGTATCGAAACATTCCAAATTTTGATGTCCCTTTAATAAAAGAAAAAACAAAAACTGAAGAAATTAAAATCGTTTACGCTGGTTTGCTGGGAATAGCGCAGGGAATTTATGAAATTTGCCATCGAATTACATTTCCCAAAAACGTGAGTCTTCATATCTATGGAGCAGGACCACAAGGGGAGAAATTAAAGACTTTGCAAAAGCAAAATGTTTTCTTTTATGGTGAATTGAACAGAGGTTTACTTCATAAGGCACTTCAAGAATACGATATAGCTTTTATTCCATTGATTAAAAGGATTTATGGTTCCGTCCCTTCAAAAATATTTGAATATACGCGTTTGGGATTGCCAGTTCTTTATTTTGCTGGTGGTGAGGGCGGCGAAATTGTTGAAGAAGAATCTTTGGGATGGGTTGTTCCTGTAAACGAGTTTGGGGCGCTACAAGATTTTATAAATTCGATTTCTGATAAGGAATTGAAAAGTTTTCCAAAAGAAATAGTTCAAAGAAATTCTATTTTGTCATTTAACTTCAAAAGCCAGTTTGAAGTATTTATTGCTTCAATTGAAGCTGTTTAGTATGCCTTATCTTCGCCACGAAGTGCGTTGAAGATAGTTTGGAAGACAATCTTTATGTCGAGGAAAAGGCTCCAGTTCTCGAGATAAAAAATATCGTACTTCACTCTATTGATAATATGGCTCTCACTTTCCACCTCGCCACGGAAACCGCTTACCTGGGCCAATCCAGTGATTCCTGGCTTTATAAAGTGGCGTACCATAAACTTGTCAATCCTTTCGGCATACATATGAGTATGGCTTACCATATGAGGTCTTGGACCCACGACACTCATCTCTCCCTTTAATACATTGATGAACTGTGGCAGCTCATCGATACTCGTCTTGCGTATTATACGTCCAACCCTTGTTACGCGTTCATCTCCCTTTTTAATTTGATGTAAATGCGCCATAGGGTTTGGCTTCATGGAGCGGAATTTGTAACAATAAAACTCTTTATAGTCCAGACCATTCCTTTTTTGCTTAAAAAATACAGGTCCTTTGGATTCCAACTTTATCCATAATCCAAGCAAGGGTGTTAGCCAAGACAAAAGTCCTATGATAACAATTAGAGAAAGTACAATGTCAAAACTTCGTTTTAAAAATTTATTGAATGACTCATCCATGGGAATTTTTCGCAAAGAAAGTATGGGAAGAACTCCATAATAAGTAAAATCCAGTTTTTTGCTATATATCTCTTTATTATCTGGAAGAAATTTTAAGATTTTGAGATTGTTGTCCACAAAATCAATTAACTTAATAATATCTTTGTTCCCAATTTCCGCTACGGAAGAATACACCTCATCTATTTCTTCCCTCATTATATAATCCATACAATCCTCAATTGAAACTTTGTCTGAACCTTTTAAATCAAAGGTTTTATAAAGTTTATATCCATAAACTGGATTGTTCGTAAAAAATTTTCGGAGTTGATCTGTCTTTTGATTTAGACCAATGATTACAACTTTACGCAAGTTTCCTCCAAGAAGTAAACGATATTTCTTAAGAAGGAAGAAAACACCCAATTTCACAATGGTAACACAGCCAATTACCAAAAGAATGTAATTAAATATAGTTGATGCCGAAGTGGGAAATTCATTATAAAAACCAAAAAAAGAAAAAACGATCAGAACAAAAATAACCCCTTGTTTTCCTATTAAGGAAATTATCTTCGTAAGATGTGTAAAGCGATAAATTTCATAAAAACCTGATCTTAATGAAAGCAAGAGCCAAGCAATTGTCAAAAAAATAACATAATTAAAATACGGAAAAAGAGTTCCAAAAAACTCAAAAGCAAAAAAATGGATCAAGAAAAGATCTATCCCATAAGAAACAGGCCTTAACCATCCAGAATATCTTCCACTTTTAAACATCTATCTTTTATCTATTGTGCTTTGAAAAATCTTTGTGCTCACTTTTAAAAAGTTCTTCATTAGGTAGATTTTTAAAAAACTCAAAAGTTTTCTTCATTCCTTCTTCTCTAGAAACTTTTGGTTCCCAATTCAATATTTTCTTTGCTTTAGAAATATCTGGTTCGCGTTGCATAGGATCGTCTTGAGGCAACGGTTTAAAAATTATCTTTTGGTCTGTGCCCGTTAATTTGATAATCTCTTTGGCAAAATCAAGAATAGTTATTTCTTCCGGATTACCGATATTAACAGGTAAAGAATAATCGCTCATCAATAAACGATACAATCCCTCAATCTCATCATCTACATAACAAAAAGAGCGTGTTTGTGAACCATCGCCAAAAACCGTTAAATCTTCTCCTCGTAATGCTTGACCTATAAAAGCAGGAATTACACGACCATCGTTAAGGCGCATACGTGGGCCATAAGTATTAAAAATACGAGCAATCCGAGTATCTAAACCATGAAATCTGTGATAAGCCATTGTTATAGATTCCTGGAAGCGTTTGGCTTCATCATAAACTCCGCGAGGCCCAATAGTGTTTACGTTTCCATAGTATTCTTCTGTTTGCGGGTGTATTAAAGGGTCTCCATAAACTTCAGAAGTAGATGCGATTAGGATTCGTGCATTTTTTTCTCTAGCTAAACCAAGAAGATTGTGTGTTCCCAGAGATCCTACTTTTAAGGTTTGGATTGGAATTTTTAAATAATCAATAGGACTTGCTGGTGAAGCGAAATGAAGAATGTAATCTACCTTTCCAGGTACGTGAACAAATTTGGTCACGTCGTGATGATAGAATTCAAATTGGGACAATTTGAAAAGGTGTTGGAGATTTTTTAAATCTCCTGTGATGAGGTTATCCATTGCAATAACTTCAAAATCCTCAGCAATAAATTTATCACAAAGATGCGAACCTAAAAATCCAGCTGCACCTGTAATCAATACACGTTTTATCATAAGTTAGTCGATTTTCTTCCTATGGAAACATACATAATTCCCTCTGTTTTCATATCATTTACATTGTATAAATTTCTTCCATCGAATACTACAGGATTATTGAGAAGTTGATTCAATTTAGAAAAATCTGGAGTTCTAAATATGCTCCATTCTGTACAAATTAACAATGCATCTGCTCCTTCGAGCGCTGCATACATAGAATCTGAATAAATCAATTTATCACCAAAACGTTTTTTAATATTTGGCATCGCCTCAGGGTCAAAAACCTGAAGTTTTGCACCTTTTACCAGTAAAGCTTCCATCATGTCTATGGAAGGAGCTTCGCGAATATCGTCTGTTTCAGGTTTAAAGGAAAGTCCCCAAACAGCGATTGTTTTCCCTTTTAAATTGTTATTGAAATAATTTTCAATCCTTGGAAGTAATATCGTTTTTTGGGCTGAATTGATTTCAATTACTGAGTTTAATATTTTAAAATCGTAGTTTTCATCTTTTCCAGCCTTTTGAAGTGCTTTTACGTCTTTAGGAAAACACGATCCACCATATCCAATGCCTGGAAAAAGGAAGCGTTTACCAATACGGCTATCAGTACCCATTCCTGCACGAACCATATCTACATCAGCACCAACTTTTTCGCAATAATTGGCAATTTCGTTCATAAAAGTAATCTTAGTAGCCAAAAATGAGTTTGCGGCATATTTTGTGAGTTCAGCCGACTTTTCATCCATTATTATTATTGGATTTCCAGAACGTACAAACGGACCATAAAGTTTTTTCATTAGTTCAGTTGCTCTTTCACTGCTAGAACCAACAACGATACGCTCGGGCTTTAAAAAGTCGTCCACCGCAAAACCTTCACGAAGAAATTCTGGGTTGGAAACCACATCAAACTCGCAAGAAGCATTTTTTGCAATTACACTGTATACTTTTTCAGCTGTTCCTACAGGCACCGTACTTTTGTCAACGATTACTTTGTAACTTTTTATTTTTTTACCTATTTCTTCGGAAACATTTAAAACATAGGAGAGATCTGCAGAACCATCCTCATCTTCTGGAGTAGGAAGGGCAAGAAAAATAATATCGCCATGTTCTAAGCCTTCATCAAGAGAAGTTGTAAAGTTTAAGCGATTCGCCTTTATGTTTCTTTCAAAAAGCACGTCTAAGTGAGGTTCATAGATTGGAACTTCACCATTACACATTTTTTCTACTTTTAATTTGTCTATATCAACACAGATTACTTCGTTTCCGGTTTCTGCCAAACAGGTTCCTGTTACAAGGCCTACGTAGCCTGTTCCTATTACTGAAATTTTCATACACGTGCCCGCATAGGCGGGTATCTTTTTTAATTTAACGACTGCAAAAGTACGATTTGCAATTCTTTTTATATCTTTTTTATGTTGTTGTTTTCCGTGGATTTAGCGTTTGTCATTAGTATGATTAAAATGAATCCCACGTAATAAGCTCCAATTTGTCTATTAAATAGGTTTTCAACACTACAATACATTACCAAAATTGCCAGCATAGCTGTGGGTAAAAATTGCTTTTGGGCTGAAATAAAACTTAAACCTACAAAAGCCAAAAAAAGTAACAATACTATAAAACCTGCACTTAGATAAAAATCTAAAAATTGATTATGTGTGTTATAACGGTGGGAAACGAAACTATCTCGTTTTTGAAAATCTTGTATATTGTTTTCATAACAATATACAAGTCTATCTTTTGTTTTGTCAAAGCCAATTCCCGATAGAGTAAATCCTTCTTCATTTATTATACTCTCAGCACAGTCCCAAACTACAGCCCTTAATTCATATGTCAACGAATTTTTAATAAAAGCTGGAGGGGATTTATAGTTTTCAATTGAGTTATTTTGATTGTTTCTTTCATTTTTAATAATAATGAACAATCCTACTAAAGCAATGATTGCAACGACACCAATTGCCATCTTCCATATTTTCTTTTGTCCATAAAACTGCCGTATAAGCACTAACACAAATAGAGAAATAATAGCAATCTTTGATGCAATCAAAATTATAAAAAGCAAATTGATAAAAATGTTGGCTAAATAATAATTGTTGTTCGGATGGTATTTTTTCTGAATCGCTTGAAAGGAGATCACTATGCTGAAGGTGCAAAGCAACCCTAAATAAAGCCTGTCAACTAAGAGTGATTCTATAACCTGCGGAGAGTCGCCAAGAGCAAAACTTCCTGTGGCATCAGTTATAAGCACGAAATTATAGACTGAAAAAACAACTGCGGCCAAGGCTGAAAGGATGATGGCACTGTTAATTTTTTTTACATCATTTACTGGAATATAAAGAATAACCAATCCTAATGCAATCATCACTTTTTTTATAATATTAAAATCTTCTTGCATTCTTCCGCTAAAAAAAGAATTGATACAGAGATATACAAAAAGAGCAAGAAATAATACTATGGGAAGTGATTTCAGTTTTTTGAAATCCTCTTTTTTTACGATAAATGGAAAGGCAACGACCAAAATGGCCACAAGTATATTGGGCAATGCCCTTATATAATCATCAAAAGGAATAATGAGGTATAGCAGTAAAAAAGCATAGGGGTATATAGCGGAGAGTAGTATCCTCATAATTAAATATAGAAATCCAAAAATTTCAGGGAAGATAAAAAACTATTCCTTAAAAACCTTCCCGCTTAGCTCTTTTCTGGATTATGATTTTCTGTCTTCAAAAAAGGTTAAGAATCCTTTTCAGCTTCAGCTTTATATATATTTTCTAAATTGTGAATTGTGTTTTTAATATTGAAATGCTCATTAAAAAGCTTTAATGAGTTTTCTTCAAATTGTTCCCGTTTTTTATCATCTTCCAACAATTCTAAAATCGCGTTAGCGAACTGGTTACTGTTTTCTTCTTTAATAACAAATCCATTTTTATTGTTGACAATGAGATCACGGTTGCCATCTGCATCAGAAACCACACAAGCTTTTTCAAGAGCTAAGGCTTCAATCACCGAATATGGCAGACCTTCATACCTAGCAGTGGATATATATAGTTTAGAATCTTTGATGATATTAAAAATATCTTCGCGCTTAGTCCATTCCAGTAAAGTAATATTAGAATTCAGATTGTATTTTGATATAAGCAATTTCACTCGCTCTAAGTTTGGAGCGTGATAACCTACGCCCATTAAAACCAAATGTATATCTGGCCTTTTTTCTTTGATTAAACGCAAAACTTCAATCATTAATTCAATATTTTTCTGAAATGACGGACGGCCAACAGAACAAATATAATCGTCTGGCCAGGTTTTTTCAATACTTAAATTCGGAATATTCGTTATTGCATTAATAGAGTTATTAAAAAGTAAGACTCGCTCATTTCCATATCCAACTTCTATTAAAGCTCTATTTTTTTCAGAATTAGAAGACGCTAAAATCTTGTTATTCCACTTAGCAAGAAATTTTTCCAAGCCGAGAAAAACATTTTTTTTCAATTTATTATGGGCACTTAAAAATGAATAGGCCTGAGGTGTATGGAGCACAGGAACACTGTTCATTTTTCCCACAATTTTACCAATAACACCACCCTTGGCGCTATGTGCATGAATTAAATCCGGTTTTTCACTTTTAATTATTCTATTTGTAGCTTTAATAGCGTTGTAATCCTTTGATGGTTTAATATCACGAATAATTGAAATGGGGTAGCTTTTTACCGCATCACCTTTACTATTTAAAAAGGGTTCATTTTTATCCGAATTTCCATGTATTACGATTGATTCAAATTTTTCTGAATCAATGTTTGCTAAAATCAATCTTAATGATACGTCTACACCGCCTACTGAATGAAGGATGTGAACCACTTTAATACTTTTCATATTACTTTGTGTGCTTTGATTTTTCAATATGCATTGGGAATAGAATTAATATAAAAATTATTGTAAATAGGTAGGCTCCAATTTGTCTTTGAAAAATACTTTCAATAAACGCAAAAGCCATAATCGTTAAAAGTAAGGCCATTTTATAATATGACTTTTTATTTTTGAGATAGATAATTATAAAAATTGCTGGGAAAAGTACAAAAGCGAATATTCCATAACTTAATAAAAAATCTAAATATTGATTATGAGGATTAAACCTTTCTTCAATGAAATAATTTCTTTTATCTTCATTAACTATCAAACCATTATAGCAGGTTACGAGTTTATCTTTTACGGCATAAAAGCCGTTTCCTGTCAATAGTGCCGTTTCGTTTTTCAATAAATTATAATTGCATTCCCAAATAACAGCTCTCGGCTCCCAAGCCAAAAATAATTCGACATAACTTTTTTTACTTTCACTACTTTGTGTGTAGAAAAAACGCTCGCCAAGATTTTTATTGAGTTTAAAAGCCCCAATTGTGAGCGCTAAAACACAAATAAAAAAAATTATATATTGTTTTTTCTTATTTGAATAAAAAATGAGCAAAATGAACAATAATAATAAGAGGATAATTGCAATTCTCGAAGATATAAGTAACGTAAATAATATACATAAAACTATATTCGCCAAATACAACCACCTATATTTACTATGCGTGTTGACCATAAGACCAATTGAAGTTAGCACGCTTAATACACAAATAAAACCAAGATATAGTCTATCTATAATTAACACTTCATTTATAGCTGCTCCATCCGCAAAACTAAATTCGCCCTCTATCGAATAAAGCATATATAGGTTATATAAACTAACCCCTATACAAGCTAGTACTGAAATTATAACGGTTTTATTTAAATTATCCGTTTTATCCAATGGAATAAATAAAATTAACAATAACAAGGACGAAAAAATCTTTTGGACTATCTTAATATCATCTTCGATATTTTGAAAAAGTAGCATATTAATAAATAGATATACTACCAATACCATAAAAAGCATGATTTCCTTTTTCAAAAGTTTTTTGAAATCACTTTTTCTTACCACAAAAGGAAATAATGCCAATAAAGTTATCAATACAATATTGGGTACCGCTGTGGCATATTTATCTAATGGAATGACAAAGCAGAAAAGCAGAAATAAATAAGGATATATGTTCTTTAGAATTAATCTCAAAATTTAATTTTTAGTAAACCGGCGCAAAGTGATAACTAATAATCTTCTAATAAATTTTGCTATTGAATATGTCCAGAGGAATAATAATTCAGGAATCTTAATAAAACCCAATTTATATCCAAGTTTTATATTATGGAGCTCTCCTTTTTCCATATTCCATAAATCTGCACTTAAGCCAGAATCACCATATATTGCCTTTCCTGTGACAGACTTTATCAAACTTTCATTTAATAGATAACAATTGAAGTTTTTGCTAATTCTTAAAAAGTATTCCCAATCTTCCGAATGGTTCATGTTCTCATTAAAATATCCTATTTCATCTATAATCTCTCTTTTAAAAATTATTGAAGACGTCATAAAGAAATTTTTGTACAGCAATATTCGTGATGTAATTTTTGTTACTCTATTTATTTTAAAGCCTAAGAAATTTTTCAATATTGCTCCGTCTCTATTGGTGCCGAGCAAATCTATGCTTTTGTTCTCTTGAAGGATTTTAAGTTGAATAGCAGTTTTGTTTTTATCCCAAACATCATCGCTATCTAAAAAACTTATCAAATTTCCCGTAGCATTTTTAAGCCCAAGATTTCGGGCGGTGGAAACACCTTTGTTTTCTTGAAATATATATTTTATGGTTATTGCTTTATGTTTATCTATAAAGTTTTTAATTAAGTTTTCAGATTGGTCAATTGATCCGTCATTGACAATTATTATCTCAAAATTGTCATAGTTTTGATTAACAATAGACTTTAAAGCAGCCTCAATGGTCTTCTCTGAATTATATACAGGAATTACTACACTTATCAATGGTTTCATTGATTTCTTTAAATTTGAGGCAAATATATAGTTTTATTAAAAACTGATTCTTTAATTTTAAAGATTAACTATCGTTTTTACTGACTAAAAATACTTTTAATATGAAATCTTTCAGAATATTAATTATCATACTCTTTAGCGCAACATTATCTATATATGCCCAAGATCCAAACATTCTTTGGCAAAAAGGGTATTATGGAGATTTTGAATATCAATTTTTAAATAAATCTTTTCAAACCTCAGATTTAGGTTATATTATGGGAGGATATATCGCTATTACTGGCCCTGATTTTTATCAAGAAGTAACTAAAATTGATGCCTTGGGTGAAATCATATGGGAAAAACGTAATATATATGGTATTTTTGGAGATCTTCAGCAGACATCGGACAATGGGTATATTCTGGGAGGTTACTCAAATCCTGTAGATCCAAATGGTGGATATGACTTCCTCATTTATAAAATTTCTGAAAACGGAGTTATACAATGGAATAAACGTTTTGGCGGTAATTTTGCAGACAAACTATACGCAGTTCAACAAACTAATGATGGGGGCTACATTTTAGGCGGTCCCTCCGATTCTAACATTTCAGGTGATAAAACAGAAGATAGCCGAGGAGAAACAGATTATTGGATAATAAAACTTGATTCCGCGGGTAATATTCAATGGCAAAAAACTATTGGTGGTTCTGGATATGACGATTTAAAGAGAATTATACAAACTGCAGATAATGGATATATTGTGGCAGGAACCTCAGAATCTCCTATTTCAGGAGAAAAAACCGAACCCAGTCGTGGAGGCGATGACTACTGGATAATTAAATTAGATTCCACTGGTAATATTCAATGGCAAAAGACTATCGGCGGTAATAGTGATGATGATTTAACTGATATGAAGATTACTTCGGATGGTGGTTATATAGTCAGTGGTACTTCTACGTCCAATATCTCTGGTGAAAAATCGGAAAATAATTATGGTTTAAAAGATTATTGGGTATTAAAATTAAACTCTACTGGAGAAATAGAATGGCAAAAAACGCTGGGAGGCTCAGTTGACGATACTTCAAAATCTATAATTCAAACTTCCGATAACGGATATTTGGTTGGGGGAACATCAAATTCAAACATTTCTGGGATTAAATTAGAGAACTCACAAGGGATGAGTGACTATTGGATTATAAAATTAGATGTCAACGGGAATATAATTGGACAAAATAACCTCGGAACAATCTATTATGATGATCTTACCTCTATTAGTGAAAACTTGGATGGAAGTTTACTTTTAGGTGGATCTGCAAATTATTATACATCTGGAGATAAAACGGTTGAAGGAAAATATTGGATTATCAATCACGGTTCGATTTTAGGGGCACAAGACTATACCACTACAAATGAGTTAACTGTTTATCCAAATCCTGTACAATCCGTATTAACTATTGAAACCTCTGGAAATCCTATTGAAAAAATCAAAATTTATGATATTAATGGTTGGCTTATTAGTGAATTTAAAAATATAGAAAACCCGAAGGCTATAGATTTGTCGTGTTTAGAGAGTGGTATTTATTTGGCTGAATTTTCAAATAGAGATGATATTACTATTAAGAAAATTATTAAAGAATAGACCAATCTCTATACAATTATTCTTTAAGCACCTTCTTCACTATTGTATTTCCTTTTTCATCTGTAATTTTTATAAAATACATTCCGTTGTTTAAATGAGAAATATCAATTTCATTTTTATTAAGAACTGACAAAATTAGTTGTCCTAAATGGGTATAGACGTCTATATTATTAATTGTTTGGTTACTTTCTATTATTAGTTTCCCAGTAGTTGGGTTAGGATATAAAATAAAATTAGTTGAATCTATATCTACAATGCCTAAAATACAATCTTCGTCATAAGTAGCTGTGTTGTCTTTAAGCCAGCCAGATTGATTATTCGCGTAAACTGCATCATCCACTCTGATACATACAAGATTAGGATTTCCATCAGCACGCATACTTACTATATTATCGTTATTTCCATTCTTCAAATTCAATTCAGATAAATTATTGTCATAAACCTTAACAGATTCTAGGTTATAAGTATCACTTAAATTTATAGCTGTTATTTGGTTTTGGTAACAAGAAAGCTGTCTCAACAGAGAATGTTCATAAACATCAAGTTCCTGTAAATTATTCTTCTCACATTTAAGAATTTGTAACTGGTTAGTTTGACTAAGGTCTAAACTATTTAAAAGATTATTTTGGCATTCCAAATAACCTAACCGCCAGTTTTGTGTAACATCTAAATTACTAAGCATATTTCCGCTACAATACAAAGTAAATAAAAGGGTATTTTGAGTTACATCTATTGAAGATATATTGTTATTAATAAAATAAAGTTTTGAAAGCAATAAATTATTAGTAAGATTTAAGGAAGTTAAATTATTTTGATTTATCCCTAAAACTTGTAAAGCGTTATTTTGACTTACATCAATTTCATTTAATTGGTTATTAGAAACATTAAGTTGCTCTAAGGCTATATTACTTGTAAGGTTTAAATTATTTAATAAGTTATTATCCCCTGATAGATATCGCAATACTGGATGTTGTGATACATTGATTTGTGATATTTGATTATTGTTAAAAAACAAGCCTGTTAGTGCGGTATTCTGACTAACATCTAATGTCTCAATATCATTAAAATTACATTGAAGCCATTGTAAATTTAAATTATTTGACACATCCAATTCCGTTAAATTGTTAATTTCTATGTTCAAAGAGCCTAGGTTTACGTTATGCGATAGATCTATAGATGCTAAATCATTCGCATCAATTGCTAAATCTATTAAGGCACTATTTTGAGATAGATCAATAAATTCTATTGAGTTCCAACCTAGATAAGCCGTTTCTAAATCTTGATTGCTTGTTAAATCAATTTCTGTTAATTGATTGCTATAGCAATCCAACCATTTTAATCTTGAAAGTGTGTTTAAATTTACATTTTGCACATCGTTATAATCAAATTCTAAACGTTCCAAATTAATAAAGTATTCCAGGCCTATTAATGACACTATGTTCTTACTGTCTACAAAAAGACCTAGAACTGCCTCAGCTTCGCTAACTTGTATTTCACCATCATTGTTGGTGTCAGCATCTGCCACCCTCATATAACTCCCATCAAAATTTACAGATAATCCATTTACCAATGCGTTTTTAAAATTTGCATCAGGAATGTTAACAATCTGCCCTTGGCATAAAAGGGTTGTTGCAAAAAAGAAAAGTATAAAGTGTTTCATAATATTTTAATTTTTGAGTAAGTATTTGAAAGCTTAAAACCAGAAATAAATCATTAATTTTTTATCACTTTCTTCACGGTTGAATTCCCACTTTCATCCGTAATCTTAACA
>Ga0079224_100006739_pt1 | contig 15303 bp, 31 predicted proteins | sample Stecom2015_FD_80414 | JGI IMG/M metagenome (GOLD analysis project Ga0079224, IMG submission 80414) | Agricultural soil microbial communities from Utah to study Nitrogen management - Steer compost 2015 | ecosystem: Environmental > Terrestrial > Soil > Agricultural land | place: USA: Utah...
CTTCAGCCTCAGTTACAGACACAGCTTGACCACCTTGAGGAAGGCTACCAAGAAGTCGGTATGTAGGGCTTATTTGTGTTCCTACGTTAGTCACTGTAGGAGTGCCTAGGAGAGTTGCTAATCCGGGTACTGGATTGATTGTAGATAGGTTGTAATAGGGAACTGATACCCCTCCAGTATAAGTGGGATTCTGATACACCGTGGCACTAAGCTCATCTCCTATGAAACTAAACACCCTACTCTTAATCAACACTGGCTTAGCACCAGTGCGGAGGATGAAGTCTCTATTAGCTCCTACAAGGAATGCTGTATCGTATGTAGCAAGCTCATACTGAACACCGTTCTTACAGTTTGCTTCGATGAAGCTCTGTGTTGTAAAGGCTTGTGTGCCTGCATACACTCTAGGATCAATACCGTTGAAAGGGAGTATTGTATCTGTGTAATCTTGAACAACTAGAGGGCCAGTATTTCCCTTCACCCAAATAGGAGTGCCATTCCCTTGAATGAGAATTGTCTGTCCAATATAGAGAGGAAAGGCATCTGATGTTGCAAGAGGAGGAACACTAGCTTGTAATACTAGGATAGGGGACGATGTGTTGTTGGTGAGGATTAAGCTTTTAGTAGAAGCATATCCAGACAACGAGTAAAGATTAAAGTAAGATACTGTGCTTGGAATACTTACTACTTGCATTTCATTCCCCTAGGAATCTATTGCTTTTATTATAAATAGGTGCCCTGAGTGGAACATCCGGGCCAGACGCAGGAGGAGGTGAAGAAGTCCACTCTCTGAACACACATGAATGGAGGGATTCATGAGATGTAATATGGTGCCCCGCATCTCAGCGTAATGTAATTTCTTACAAAAGAGGTTGGGGAGCGAGGTCTTTAAGGGGGCGTCCCCTCTCTTTATGTTGGAGCGGAATATCGGCAACGATCCGATCTAGCTACCTTGGAAGGGCAGTTGCTCGCCCTGAGCAATCCCGCTGAAGTCTTTAAGACTACATTCTGTAGGCTCTCATAATAGTGTCGTGAGAGGTATTAAACTTTTCAGATAATGCTCTAGCACCTAACTCCTTATGGTAAGGAATCAAATTGTCCTTGATAAACTTAACTTGCTCTTGAGTCAGCTTAAAGTGTGGGCTATCAAAACCTTTAGGTGGTCTAACCAACAAACCATTATCAATGGCGTGCTGAGTATTCTGTTGATAACTAACCCACTCAAGGTTTGTATAATGATTGTTTGTCTTGTCAGAGTCCCTATGGTTTACAGGAACTTTACCGTACTTAGTAGAGGATGCCGCTAAAAGTAAATCTTCAGAGGGTTTGTCTAGAAAGGCTTCTGCAACCATCCTGTGAACCCTAAGAGAAATTGCTTTACCTTGCCTACCATCCAGTCTAGAATTTAGGACTAAATATCCAGTGTTAAGCTTGGTTAATTTTAACAGCCTCAAAGTTCTTTTAGAAAAGACTTTACCACAACTAGATATTCTGAAATAATCCTCATAACCTACAACATCTTTCCATTCTTCTTGCATACAAACCTCTTTAGTCAAACTACCTGTGAGCCGCAACAGGAGTCTCAACACACCTACTCAAAGTAGTTTGCTGAAAAGGTTTCCTGTTGAGATTTTTAACAGCCGTTGCGCGGCTGGAATATAAATGGCATACTTATGACTCGCCTTACCATAGGACGAGATAAACCCCAATGGGATCATTCGCGTAATGCATTCCCGGCAGGATTTGAACCTGCGACCTAGGGATTAGAAATCCCTTGCTCTATCCATCTGAGCTACGAGAATATTCTTTAGATACTATCTTTCAAATTCATGGGATGATTGTATCATACTTTCCTGAGGCGTCAACCCCTTAACAGCTCTAAATACAAAATAAATCATATTTATATAAAATAAATTCTAATGTAGCCACTCTACCATGCTCATTAGACGAATAGACAAGTGTTCTATTCCTCTCCACTTAGAGACATACTAACGCAAGTGTCAAGCGTGTATACCAGAGGGTAGCGAATCCCTGATACACAACCAAGGGAATGTGACGCCTAGACGTACATAACGGCCCCAAGGAGATTCTTTTAACTAATACACAATCTAACATCAAACATTGCATCTGTGTCATTGTGCAGGAATTGTTATAGAATTATTATTCTGTTTTAGCTGGTGCTGATCCAACAATCTTTGAGAAGTCTACTACTGGAGCAAGAGGAAGTTCTTCGTTATCCTCATCATCCACTTTCTTCTTAGCTGGAGCTTCTAGCACTTGATAGATTTCTTTGAATTCAGACAGGATGGTTTTAGCAGCAGTCATCTGCACTGTAGGAGGAACATCGTCTCTCCCCATAAGCTCAACCATCTTTGCAACAGCATCTGGGACATTCTTCTCAAGCTGTTTCAGCAGAGCACGAAGCTTTGCGTTAGGAGCGCGTCTTAGCTCCATCTCTTTCTTGGAAGGTCTACCATTAGGGTTTCCTGTCTGTCCCGGTTTCCATGCATTTGATGGAACAGTTTTCTTTTGTTCGGCCATTGTTAGATATACCCTATATAACTTTTATTCGGAGTCATGTCTAATAGTATCACTAAAAGTTATATTTGTCAAGTGTTAATCATTCATATTTACTTTTAATTGCGGGATGTAGTTGATTATCCCAATACTACCCTCAGTAATATCTCCAAACTGGTATTCATGATGCTCTATGTAAAGATCATTAACATCCAGAAAGACAATGTAGTTACAGGCATTACATAAATCTTCAAACGAACCATCATCTTTTGTCTTTGTTAATTCTGTACCAGACAGAACTACATTACAACTCTTGCATCTACTCATACTCCATTCTCACCTCACTTTCAAATGTCTTGTATTTAAGACATAATAGTAATATTGTATCGTTTACGATACGTTGTTAACCTTACGTTAAAATCTTTACAATCCCCAATACACAACAAATCTAAAGCCTTACTCTAGTAATAATATAATTAATACAAATCTAAAAGCTTTTGATCTTATATTAAAGAATTATACTAATTAAATAGAATATTTATTATTTATATACCTTAAAAGATGTATTATATTAAAGAATTATTTATATTAGATTTATCTAATAATCTATTATAATATATCTTGTAAGAGCATTGTATCACCCTTTTCTCCTGTGTCAATAGGGTAGAGCCCCTTTTCTTGAAAATAAGTGAAAATAGTTCTAGAAGCCTTGGATTCACTTTGTTCTAGAGGTTGTTACGGAGCTTGACTAGCAGTATGAGATGTGTGAACATGGACTCATCCTTTGGGTCGTATCGGGGCTTCTTCTCTTTCCTTCATAAAAAGAGGTTGTTTTGTCTTGTATCAGGGTAAGTGGTAGGGTAGCCTAGCCCAGATGGACATCGTTGGTTCTATGATGCTAGAACCATAGGAAATGGGCTGTATTGATTGATTGTATGGCTGTATCTGAGAGTGGTATAACAAAGTGAGGAGGATTTATGAATATTAAAGACAAGCCAGTTGTAAACCGCGAGCGTCAAGGTAAAGAGTTTACTCAAGATGTAGCTTGGCCAGAAGGCACACCAGATGAGGTTATTGAATACATGAACAGCCTAAAAGTTGAATTTCATTTTGTTGAGGATTTGACGATTGAATCATATTGGTCTGGGTATGAAGACTGTTTCTTCCAGGTGAAAGGTACAAAGTTTGAGACTGACGAAGAAATGAAGAATCGTATTAGTTGGGAAGAGGAATTGCTAAAGGAGTGGGAAGAAGATTATATTGTGTGGATGGAAACTACAGGAAAGAAGAAAGCTGCAAGAGAGCAAGCAAAACTTGATGAACAACTTCGTCAATTTAACCTTCTAAAAGAAAAACTTGAGAAAGCTGGCAAATTACCTATTGACAAATGAAGTTTATGTGGTAGAATACACTCTCAAACAAACCAATGGAGGATTTACAAATGGCTAAAGAAACAATTCAAATCACACAAGCTAACTTCACTGTACTGGTGATGGAGCTTGAACATGCAATCAATAAGGGTTACACTCTGGTAAAGGAGGGTGAGAATCGTCCTTATCATGCAATCATGGGGAACTTTATCCTTACTCTTGAAAAAGAAGTTGATGATCAGGAGTGCAGTCCAGTGGTTGAAGTTGTTGAGGACAAGGTGGTAGAAGGTGAACCTATATCTACAGAAATTCCTGAGAAAGCTGCTACTAAGCCTGCACAACAACGAAACCCTAAACCAAAGAAATGGTTTATACGGGGAGGAGCAATCCTCCCATTCCAATAGGAGGGGCAATGGATATTAAGAAACAATTTATTGAGAATCTTCTTGACAACTCAATTGAAAACGCGAAGAGTGAGCTACAGAAAGTTGGTCTTGGTGCAGACATCTTCGATAGCATCGACAAAGCTGTTCTGGTAAATGAAATGATTACCAAATGTACATTGAGTGGAGAGGAGTTGCTTGAAGTTGAAGCATTCCTTAGCTCTGAGTTGTTTAAGGAGTATCAGGATAGCGTATCGGCAATGGCAGACGTTGTATTCAAATGGGCAATGAATGATATTCAAGAGAGTAGCGAAGGGAAGGTTTTCCATTAATTGATTTGGAGGTGAATATGAAACAGAATCAGCAAGGTGTTGTTCGTGCTCGCCGCGATAAGAAAGCTGCTGAAGGAAAAGTGATTAAAGGTAAGTTTATTGTAGAACGTAATGATCCTCCAGTGATTGTTGCTAAAACTGAAAAACAACGTGAGTATTTCAAAGCCCTAAATGATCCAAACATTCAAGTTGTGATTGCACTTGGTTTCCACGGCACTGGTAAAACATTCTGTGCGTCTGTGGTAGCTGCCGATATGTTCCGTAAGAATCAACTAGAAAAGATCATTGTTTCGCGTGCTTATGTACAGACTGGTAAGTCTAGTGGATTGAAGCCTGGAACAGCTTTAGATAAGCTATATCCTTACGTTCGTAACGTACTAGATACGATTAAACACCGTATTGGACAAGGAGCTTACGAGATTGCACTAAAGGATGGTGTAACTGGAGATATTGAGGTTCAAGAAGTTGAAAGTATTCGTGGTCGATCTTTTGATCAGTCAAGCTTCCTGATTATCGACGAAGCGCAGCAGACTTCGCCAGAAGAGATGCAGTCTATTGTTACACGCATCAGTGACTCATGTAAATTGGTGATGTGCGGTGATATACGACAGAAGGATATTAGAGGTGAGAGCGGAATCGAGTGGTTTATGTCATTCGCTCAACGACACAATTTGAAAGGAGTTAAAATTATTGATTTCTCTGACCCAGACGATATTGTACGTGGTGGTCTGGTCAAGGATATCGCAATCGGGATGATGAAAGATAAGGAGGGTAAATGAATATGAATCAAACTAAGATGGCGAGCAAACGAGCAAACAACGATCCCGATCAGCAAATGATGCTGCGTAGTCCGCAAGTGCTTCACACTCCGTATACAAGCTCTGTATATGATATTTACATTGATGGTGAGATTGGTGAGCCTAGTAGTTATCGTGAAGTGTACCATGCGCTCACTAATGCTGGCCCGCAAGACTTAGTTTTGCTACACATCAACAGTAATGGTGGCCGTCTTGATGCAGGCACTCAGATTATCAACCACATCAACAACTGCAAAGCTAAGGTGGTTGGTATGATGCATATGGAAGCTGCAAGCATGGCTTCAGCGATCATGTTGGCTTGCGATGACTGGGAACTTAATACATTCTCCACTTGCATGATCCACTCTTGTTCGTATGGGGCTATTGGGAAGCAGAGCGACATCCGTACTCGTGTTGATTTCACTACTAAATTCAATGAACGCTACATCCGGGAGAACTACACTGGCTTCTTGACAGAAGAAGAAATTGATCGTGTGTTGAAAGGTGATGACCTTTATCTTGACTCTGAAGTGCTGGATGAGAAGCTGAAGGCATTCAAGCAGTATCGGGAAGACAAGGAAGAAGCTGGTGAGCTGGAAGAGCTTGAACAACCAATTGAGGTTGAAGTGGTGGCTCCTAAAGAGAAACGCAATCCTAAACCACGAGCTAAGAAAGTAGCTACTAAATAATTCTTGACAATAACGTGTGGTCAGCTTACTCTTAGTGACCACTCATCATAGGAGGGATTATGAACAAATTAAAGAGGCAGGTTAGTCATCGTAAGTTCACCCGTGTACTGCGTAATTTCAATTCTGCTGCTTGCAGGGCTTACCGATACCAACCAAGGAAATACGCTCCAGAAGCATCCCTAGAGGCTTATGTATTGGGAGATTACTGCTACGCTATCTTCCTAGTCAACCGGGGACAAGATAAGCTTGAGAGAGTGTATATGCGCTACTATGTCAAAGACGGTAATCGTGCTGATGCCTTTGCTTATGTGCTTGGGTATAACGAGAGGTTTTAGGAGGGAGAATGAAACGTAAGACAATTAGGTATGAAGTGTTTAGTACCTTTCCCATACTGTCTTGGAAGGTTTGTCACTTCTGTAATTATGAGTTCATTCGTGAGCGTTTGTGGTTCTCAGTAACAAGTGGTAGGGTGATTTATAGCTGTAAAGAGTGCTCTCCAAGTGAAGAATCATTCTGTGAAAACTATGACAATTGGATTAGTAACATAAAACCTCCAAAGGCACCTAAAGCCCCACCTGCACCGCCACGAAGACCTAGTGGCCGACTTATTAAAGATGAAAGAGAAATCAGGGAGTGTACAAATGACTAAAGATAAAGAAATCCAAATCACTATCATAGATATGTCTGAGCTTGCAAATGATGACTTCCGCCACCCTTCAAAATACTACATTATCTCAGCTATGGGGTACTGTGTATATATTCATGTGCGTACTAGGGCTGAAGCAGAAGAGTGGATCAGTAAGGAATATGGTAAAGGGTTTTACAAGCTACGAACAAGCTCTGTAGAAAAGCCTAAAGGAGATGTCACTTGTAGTGGAACTGCTACAAGACCTCGCCAGAGTAGCAGGCCACCAATGTAGGAGGGAGGTATGAGAAAGAGAACAGGAGAGAGTCCACTAACATATGAAGATGTTATCAAGGCTGCTGAAGCAGGGGATGAGGCTTTTCGTAGCTGGGATATAGCAAGAGAATACACTTCCATCCTTTCTAGGAAGTCAGCTTTATTTGTAGATCAGATTTGGCAGATTATGAATGCTTACCCAAAGAAACATAACCTCCACAGGATCACAATGAATTCAGAACGTACATTGCAACAAATCAGCAATGGTTATTTCAGTGTAGTTTATAATCCTCTTACTGGAAAATGTTTTGTAAGACCTAACCATAAAAATGTTGTGCTGATAAATTATATAGAGTGCTGAGGTGATTGTCATATTACTAATCTGGAAGAGCTTGAGAGATTCTGTGAGACAGCCAAGTTTATAGGAGGGATGGGAGATGAATACTGAACAAATTACTTTTATTAAATCTCTGGACGGCTTGTGTGTAAATGGAACTGTACAGAGCGTTCTCATGCGTAAAGACTTAGATACTCTTGATTTTGATGAAGCCTTGGCTTTCCTATTGAAACGTACAATGCAAGAGAAGTATGCTCTTATTGAGCAGAACACTCAGCTACGGAAAGTGCTTATCAAACATGGGTTGTATACGTTGGAAGTGTTGTGAATGGAGGGGTGAATATGACAACAGAAGAACTTTTGAAGAAAAAGACACAACTTACAAAGGCATTAGATAAGTATAATAAGTTAAAATCTGAAGTAAAGACCGAGTGTCACCACCCTTTAGAATATTTAGTACCGGAGGAGAAATATTACAGTGGCGGTTATGATTATTATGAAGAGACACACTACTGGGATAGGTGTTCAATCTGTGAGCAACAACTAAACAAAAGAGTGAAGACAGGTAGTCACTTCCAATGAAGATTAAACATAAGTTGGCCTACATGGAGGAGTATGGCGTTATCAATCTTTTTGAGTACAGTGAAGAATCTCCGAGTAAACTAGTATGGAATAAGGACAGGGGTATTTCTATAAAAATTGGGGATTTTGCTGGTTGGAGGGACAAGAAGACTGGATATTTTAGAGTGAAAATAAATGGTAAGTGTTACCAAGCTCACAGAATTGTATTTGCAATTTTCAATAAAAATGAAATTCACTCCATAAAAATTGACCACATAAACCGGAACAGGGCAGATAATACTAGAATTAATTTGAGAAAATCAGACAACTTTGGAAATGCAAGAAATAAGAGCAAGTATAGGAATAATACATCTGGTTTTAATGGTATTTCTCTTAGGGAAGGTAAGAGATATGTAGTACAGTGGTACGAAAATGGAGCCTTACGTTCAAAAAGCTTTTTCTATAAAGAGATTTGGACAAGATTTAGCGCTCAGTATGGCAAAAATCTTTCGGGAACAACTAGAATCACTTTATAATTATTCAGAGGGGCATGGAAATGAAAAAGAAGCATAAAATAGCTTACCTAGAATGTGCAGAAGCTTTCGCTAAATGTTCTGTTGGTGTAAGGTTGAAAGTGGGGAGCGTTATTGTAAAGAATAATCGTATCATCTCTTGTGGATACAATGCCCTGCCCGAACACATTACTGGTATGCTTGAAGACGAACAGGGTAAGACAAAACCAGAAGTGAGGCACAGCGAAAAGAACGCTCTAATGGGATTGGTAAAGTCTAGTGAATCTGCACAAGGAGCTGCACTCTTTTGCACCCATGCGTGTTGTTATTTCTGCGCTGTAGATATTGTTGACTCAGGTATCAAAGAGTTTTACTACAGGGAAGAATACCGATGCACTCAAGGAGTGGAATATCTAAAGAAAAACGGAGTGGAGGTTTACAAGATATAAGGGGGTAGGTATGTATCCAGTTGTAGATGGTAATTATGACTTTGCAGCAAGAGATTGTTTTAGGCAGAATAAAAACACTTGTATGAGCTGGTTCCTTAGTGCATCATATGCCTACTATATCAGGTACGAGAGCTTGCTATCTGATGAAGTGTATGATAAGATGGCCAAATACATCCTAGACAACTATGATAGTATAGAGCATCCTCATAAACCCTTAGTTACGAAAGATATGCTAGTGGCTGGTACAGCATTCAACCTAAAAGAGCAAGATTACCCTACAATCGTTAAAGTGACTACCGAAGACTTCATCAAGGAGGTTAATCTTGCTAGGAATTAAGAGTTGGGCTAAAAAGATATTTAAAAGCCTACCTTAGACCACCACTTATTCTGGTATTTCAGCTATGGAGCACAGAAGGAAGACAAGCATTGGTTTTCTGACTTTGAGAGTGAAGACCATTTTAATGAAGTTCTATTCGAAAGTAGATATGGGTGGTTATGCACTCAGTTTAAGATGCCAAAACACCACATGTTATACGCCTTAAAGAACATTCCACCACTAGGAGGAAGTATGAGTGAGAAGCTAGACAATGAAATCATCCGAGAGTGGTGGAAGAAAGTGGCAGAACATGCTAAGGAATCTGGTCTAAAGGATTACCAAGGTATTCACGAACCTCTTTACCATCCTGTGATGAACAGACATAGGATTATGGTTGCACAGATACGGACAGAGCAATGCTATAATTATCTCTGTAGTATGGGAGTGCAGGTTAATGTAAACGGGGAAATATTCCTTAGTGCAGACGAAGCCTTGCAATATGTACAATTTCAACGAATGATGGAGGATTAGAGATGGAAGAAATTATCAATGAAGAGTTTGTGGCAGATACACGTGACTTGTAAAATATTAAAAATTAATAATGGATAGGAATAGGTAAGCTTACATGAGAAGTAAAAGAAAACTGGTCTTTGGTGTGGGAATAAATGACGCGGATTACTCAGTTAGCCCAGTTACTAGCCTTGGTAAACAGGTAAGGTGTGGATACTACAAAACATGGGCGGATATGCTTAGGAGATGCTATGATGTCAATCTGAAACTAAAGTACCCCACATATGCAGAATGTATTGTTTGTGAAGATTGGAAGTATTTCTCTAAATTCAAGTCTTGGATGGAGACTCAGGACTGGGAAGGTAAACAGTTGGATAAGGACTTACTTATAAGGGGAAACAAGTTATATTCTCCAGATACTTGTGTATTTGTCGAACTCAAAATAAACTCCTTTTTATTGGAAAATGACAAGACTAGGGGGCAATACCCTATAGGTGTGTCTTTCCATAAAATAGTCGGAAAATATACTTCCCGTGTTGGGATTAGATCAGGTAAAGAGAAACATCTCGGGTATTATCACACACCAGAAGAAGCCCATCAGGCTTGGTTGAAAGCAAAGTTAGAATTAGCTAAGGAATTATCGAATGAAATCCTAATTGCGGGCGGAGATTTAAGAATTGCAAAAGCTCTTATAGAGCGTTATGAGAACTACAATTAATCTAGGAGGTTTGAAATGGTTGAAATTAAAGATACGAAGGATATCCAGTTGTTCAGTGTAATTCAAGCAATGGGTGTACTAGGCTATCAGCTCATGCGTACAAGTAAGGGTGGTAAGATTTTCTACAACGCTTCTAAGAGTAAGTCAGGAGATGCCTTGGTCTGTATGCGTAGAGCTATTATGCTGCACAACTGCATTGACCCTATCTACCCACACGGATATGACTCTTACACTGTAAACCAATTCCTTGCAGCTAAGGTGGTGCATAATGTCAAGTTGCAGTATTCTAAGCGTAGCAAGCAAGTGTACGTGAACGGAGGGGAGAATGCTAATTACGTTGCCTTTACTGACCCAAGCTATCCACATCTGTTTGGTCTGTTTGAGCCTTCCGAATAGGAGGGATTTCTATGTATAATAATCCAAATTGGAAGTGGGTGATTTCAGACCATGATACTGCTTTAGAGACTGATAAGTGGTTTGTGGCTAACTACAAACTAAGAAAGGTTATGAGCTTCAGTTTGAGTCGCCTAATAAATTATAATCCGGGATGGAGGCTTACTGTACAAGCCCACTCTAAGATACAGAAGTGGATTGCCAGTAGACTATCTTTAGAACAAACTAGATATACGAATGTCTACCTAACTGAAGAAGAGCTAAAACTATTTCTAGATGATCTTGATCAGATGATGGAGATACTTTATGGAAAGACTTGACAACAGTTTCAGTGATGTAGTTAGATATTTTATAAGAAACAATAATCCACATTTGATATCAACACTACTCAGTGTCAGAGATCATGGTATTAAGACCTTGGGTCTATATGGAGCAAAACTACATCTAATGGATGATGGGAGGTGGTTGATAATGGATTATCTAAACATCCCTGATGCCCCTAGACATTACATTGATTGTATTGAGGGGAGTGTTTGCAATGTGAATGTAAGAATCATATCTGAGAGCACTAAATTAGAGATAGAGAAGAATCAGGAGATATTTAATGATGCCTTGTAGTAATACACTTCAGAAGGACATAGAGCTTTGTATACATACAATCTACTTGATTGATGAGGATAGACTTGATAGTTGGCATCCTACAATATTTAAGAATAATCTATGTTCTGATCAGAGGACAAGGAATATTATTGATTCAATGGGGATTGACAGGTTAGGAAGGGAAGAGGTATTATCGTTGCTGAACATTTTGGAGACGATTGAATGAAAACTAAACCAGATATTAAAGACGTGTTGATCTCTCTGCTACATGAGCGCTACGACAGTATAGATAGGGATGAAGCTAAGGTTTGGTATTTCCCTAAGCCTGATAACCAAATTTCCCTGAACGTGTATGAGTCTATCACAGGGAAGACCACTACTAATTTCATTTGGCTGAAACTGGATAAGGAGATTCTTAGCTCTTGGATTAATGCTTTGGAGGCTATATCGGAATAGGAGGGTTTATGGATAATGATACATATGGAAACTTACAAGAGTTTAAGAGGCGTGTAGCTATAAGGCACAATCACAGGTCAAGTGAGTATTTAAGAGACTCCTCCGAGATGTTGTTTATAGTGCAACATCTCTCCGATACAACGACACACGTAATTCATTCCGTAACCGGTGGATTAGTAGAAAGTCCCTCATTATTTATAATTAAGTTGAGTCAGGCAGATGTGGAGAAAGTTATTGAATTATTGGAGGTGATATGTGAATGATGATGTTAAGAAAACATCCTTTGCAAGAGGGTCAATCTATTACACAAACGAAGCTACAAAGATTAAGACAGAGATTGCTTGTGATAAAGGGATTCTGAGGTATTTGATTGATGTTGGTAGACTGAATCCCTCCCATACAACCAGTGCTGGACACTTACAAAGAAACTTCTTCTCTGAGCAAGGGAGGAACATAGTTTCTTCTTTTGGTGCTTTACATTTCTCTAAGGATGACCTAGAATCTATGCTTGAATTGTTGGAGATGGTGGAGGGATGAAGTATGTATACAATACAAAGTCTTATAAAGAAGATGAAGACTGATAGTCAATATCCCGTAATCCTCATACACGTAGGACTTTGTCCAGAGAATGTTAAAAATATCATTAACATTATAGGAGTTGAACCTTATGCTGATGTTGTATACTTGCTAAATACTGATGATGCTGATAGACTACTAAATATCTTAGAGACTTTGGAATGATGGAGGGAGAATGAAAGATAATTATGTATTATGGTTTATTGCTACAATATTCACTTTGCACATTACATCTTGTGGTGACGCTTTACAGCGGAGAGAAATAATTAAGGAAATACGTGAAATTAAGATGGAGCTGCGTAAATGAGCATTCATATCGTACACCAATACTACAAAGACCCCGATACAGGCACAGAGATGAGCTTTTCAAAACATTCTGATTATGGGTGGTGTATTAGCTTCCCGTTCCTTGACATTAGTGAATCTCTAGACTACACTGGGGATATTCCGTGGCCTAAGCTATCTACAGAAGAACAAGCTGTAGTGGATGAGAGCTATGAGAAATTACATGAGGTGATGGGAAGGGAGGGATGGTAGTGAAAGAGATTAAAACACTAGATATGAGGTTGCACAAAGGACGTATCTTCTTTACAACAGACCTACATGGACATTATGACCTATTGCATGAGCATCTTAAGCTTGTGTCTTTTGATAGCATTAAGGACATCCTCATCTTAGGAGGGGATATGTGTGATCGTGGCCCAGACAGCATACACGTCCTGGATTACCTAAATGAACCGTGGATTCACTGCATACGTGGAAATCATGAGCAGATGGTGGTGGATTACATTGAGGCTCTTGCTGAGGCAGGAGGGGATTCTAGGGATGTACGTCAACCCTTTGAAATGCTATTCTGTAACGGAGGGCAATGGTTCTTCGACATTAAAGACAGTCATCAGATGAGGATATATGAATCCTTCAAAAGTCTCCCCTTGGCAATTGAACTACTAACCCCAACAGAGAAGATTGGTATTATTCATGCTCAGTGTCCTTACAATAATTGGAATGAATTTAGTAAAATGCTTCCAGTTGAACTTGAGTATAATGGGGCTGCTACAGCACAATGGGCAAGAATTAATTACCAAAAAGACATTCTTGTAGAGGGGGTTGATCGACTACTTGTAGGACACACTCCAACAGACAGTGGAGAAGTTGAAGTGTACGGTAATACTTGGTACTCAGACTTAGGTAGCTTCTTTCGAGACAAGATATCGTTTATTCAACTTATGTAGGGAGGAATATTGAGCAATACAAAGTTAGTGAAGTATTACAAGAAGCTGATGAAGGAAGTATCTAAAGAAGAGCCTAGGTACGAATACATTATAGAGGCTTATGAACAAAGGATTAAACAACTACAGACGGAGGATAGAGTGAAGTTACAGAGACTTAGAAGGAAGGGACGATGTTAGAATACAGAATAGACAACATCCCTCACTACCCCACCCTTTTCATAAGGGATGGGGATTTTGTGTATGCAACAAATAAAGATACAGGGGAGATAACCAATACACTATCCCTCGGGGAATATGTAATGCTGTGGAGAAAGGAATTCAAAGAGAATCCATACGTGAACCACTACTACACTAAAGGACTCTTCCAACCAAATAAAGACCCAGATACGGCTACAAATACAACAGAGCTAAAGAAGTTATGCTCAGACACATCAAGACACAGGAAGGGAGATACTGGATACTTACTAGACTTCCTAATGCTAGATCAATGCAGTAAGACAGAATCTAAGGTGTTCCTCCACCTATGCAGGAAAGTGATAGTATGGAGCTACAGTACAACAGACTTAGACGAAGTTCAGGCTATCACAGAGCTGAAGAGTAAGAAGCAAGTGAAGGCTGTCTGGAAGTCATTGCAAGATAAAGGATTCCTATCTGTAGTCAATACAGGGTTTTATACTGATGGGGAGTATAAGACTCTAGTGAAACTCAACCCCAAGATGTACTGGAAAGGTAGGTATTCAGCATGGGCTGTGAAGTGTAAAGCTGATTATGAGTATGAGGATTCTCTACCTCTAGACTAGCTTAAACACTAGGTGGAAATTGAATTTCCAATAAATGCCCTACAGACCCCTAAATGCTGGGGTCAAGTTCTGCACATAATTATAATATATGCAAGATTGTAAGCCCCTTCACTGTAACTAGTGTTGGGGCTTTTTCTATTTCTGAAATTTTTATTTTTCTAAAAATTAATATTCCATATCTACAGTATCCAGAAATATCCTGAGCAGTAATATCCTTTCTCATATTTTGGAAACTATTACTATGTGGGTTTCCTTTCTCAAATTTTCTTAACTCTTAATATGAGCACTTAGCCAACAACCCTAGCCCAATATCACGTCTCTATCAATTCTAAAATATCAACACCTCTCTTGTCAACACATAAATTCCTATCAATTCCCTCCGGGTCATAAATAAATTCAATGGGAATAATGACATATTTCTGGTGTGTAATTTAATCAATTGGCATGCTACTTGCTTATGATTTGCTGTTGTCTGTTAGTAGTAATATTCTATTAGCGTATCGCTAATAATATAAATTGTTGTATTGCGAATGCAATAAAAGTGTGGTAGGTGGGAGTGCTTAACCAACTACGCGAGTATTGAAGTTCAGAACAATAATTCCCTAATACAAACAACAAAAGAGCAATAAAACATTAGTAAACCAACATATAACAGGATAATAGCTTATAAAGCATGGCTTTATGGTGGTCACTATTCATAAGCAACGCTTATGCTTTATATAGCCCTAGCCGTTGATTCTAGGGGGTTTACAGGAGGTTTACCGACTACCCTATACCATCGTATTGGTTAGCCTTAGATCGTCGTTTAAACGGCATAACAGAAAGCTACAGGCTTGTTTTATAGGCATTAAAAGCCC
>Ga0079224_100006740_pt1 | contig 15303 bp, 15 predicted proteins | sample Stecom2015_FD_80414 | JGI IMG/M metagenome (GOLD analysis project Ga0079224, IMG submission 80414) | Agricultural soil microbial communities from Utah to study Nitrogen management - Steer compost 2015 | ecosystem: Environmental > Terrestrial > Soil > Agricultural land | place: USA: Utah...
CCTCTCCAGCTCCATCGGCGGCGACGGCAAGGGACGCATCACCAGGGAGCTCTGGCACAACGGCAGCCTGGACCTGCTCGCCGGCGCCGATGGGGCGCTGTATGCGACTTGGACAGAGTACGACGGGCCGCTGTGGTTCAGCCGCTCCAGCGATGGCGGCAAGAGCTTTTCGCCGCCGCGGCGGCTTGCCGGCGCGGCCGACGGCAAACCTGCGCGGGCTCCCGCGCTGGCCCTGGGGCCGGACGGGGTCGTGTACCTGGCCTGGACCAGCGGCGCGGCTGAAGGCGGTGACATCCAGATAGCGGTGTCCACCGACGGCGGAGCCAGCTTCTCGACACCGCGGGTCGTTGTCGCCACCGCCGGCTATTCCGATGCGCCCAGGCTTGCCGTCGATGCCGGCGGCACGGTGCATCTGGTCTACGCCGACAGCGTCGGCGGTCCCTTCGAGCCGTTTCGCATCCACTACACCCGGTCCGTCGATCGCGGACACAGCTTCAAGGCGCCCCGGGTCATCTCGGAACCGGCACCGGAAGGCACCGAGAGCGCCGCTTTCCCACAGCTGGGGCTCGATACCTCGGGTAACCTCTACGTGGCCTGGGAGCCGTATCCGGACCACCTGCGGCGGCCGCACGGCCTGGCGTTCGCGGTCTCCCGCAACAGCGGGCAGAGCTTTACCGAGCCGATGCTGGTGCCGGGCAGCCGCGACCCGGACGGCGGCAGCAACGGCGGCCTGCAGGGCCTGCTGATCCAGAAGCTGGCCGTGAACAGCGCCGGCCATCTGGTGATCGCCAACAGCAGCTTCAGGGATGGCGAGCAAAGCCGGGTCTGGCTGATTCGCGGCGAGCTGCAGCAGGTGACGTCGGCTGGCCGGCAGTAGATGCGCCAGGGCGCATCCCTGACAAGGGCGGCTTCTCCACCAGCCGCCTCAGCGGGCGGCGGGTGGCAGGAAACGGTACAGCCAGGTCTCGGTGAGGGGCCGGCCGTCCAGGCGCAGGTAGGCGCGCAGCTCGACCAGCTCGTTGTCCGGCAGGTCGATGTCGAACACGCCGCGCCAGTTCTCGGTGCCGACCACCTTGAGGGCGTACGGATTGACGATCTCGCCGCGCGAGGCCGTCACCACCATCTCGACGTCGTAGCGCTGCGCCAGAGCCGCGAGCGGGCCGCCGGTGAAATCGATGGCGAACTTGTACAGGCTCGGCGCGCGCGAGTGGGGCTGGCCGGGCACGCCGCCGCGGCCGATGCGGGTGGCCACCACGCGGCCCACAGCGGCCGACGGGTACGGCTCGCCCGCCAGCCAGTGCAGGCGGTAGTCGAAACGCAGGCGCTCGCCACCAGCCACCGGCCGGGCCGGCACCCAGTAGGCGACGATGTTGTCGTGGATCTCGTCGTCGGTGGGAATCTCCACCAGCTGCACGGCTCCCTCGCCCCAGTCGCCCAGCGGCTCCACCCACAGGCTCGGCCGCTTTTCGTAGAAGGCGCTGTCGTCCTGGTAGTGGTCGAAGGCGCGGTCGCGCTGCAGCAGCCCGAAGCCGCGCGGGCTGTGATCGACGAAGCTGCTGGTCTCCACCCGCCGCGGATTGATCAGCGGCCGCCAGATCCGTTCGCCGCTGCCGGTCCAGAGTGCCAGGCCGTCGCTGTCGTGCACTTCCGGCCGCCAGTCGATGGCGTCGTAGCGGTTGTTCTCGCCGTACCAGAACATGCTGGTCAGCGGCGCGACGCCCAGGCGCTCGATGGCCGTCCGCGGGAACAGCTCGGCGCGCACCGCCATGACCTGGCCGTTGCCCTGCCGGCAGTCGAAACGGTAGGCGCCGGTGAGGCTGGGCCCTTCCAGCAGGGCGTGGATGCGCAGCGTATCGCTGCCGGAGGCCGGCCGCTCCAGCCAGAAAGCGGTGAACAGGGGGAATTCCTCCTGCCGGCCAGGCAGCGCCGTGTCGATGGCGATGCCGCGTGCCGACAGGCCGTACTGGTTCTGCGCGCCGGCGGTGCGGAAGTAGCTGGCGCCCTGGAAGGCCAGCCAGTCGGTCTTGCCATCCGGATTCATCACCCGGAAGCCGGCGAAGCCCAGATTGGCCGGCAGCTCCCGCTGCAGGCCGGTGCGGCCGTAATCGAAGGCCTCGGGTGAATAGGCGAGTTCGCGCTCCTGGCCGTCCTCCACCACGAAGATGCGCACGGGCTGCCTGACGCCGCTATGCAGATGGAAGAACTGCACCTTGAACGGCGAGTCGGTGCCGGCCCACAGCGCTTTCTCAGGCCGGAAGCGGATCTGCTGGATGAGGTCGTAGTCGATCCGGTCCAGGGCTGCCGCCTGCACGGTCGGAGGCGGCTGGTAGGGGCTCTCGGCCAGCACCCGCGCCATGGCGCTCAGACGCTCGAAGCTGAAGCCGGTACCGAAGTCGGGGGTGGCAGCGAGGAGCTGGCGGATCGGCTGGCCGAGCTGCAGCAGCGGTAGACCGGCCAGGGAGGCGAGCAGGCGGCGACGCGTGACCATGTTGTGGTTCCTTCTACATGCATGGGTCAGGCGGAGTCAGAATATTGTCGTGGCAGCGACGGCGGGCTTAAAGGGTGGGGGCGCTCGCCGACGCCTCAGAAGATCCCTGCCCATTGAGCGGGAACGGGCAGGGCGGCGGGAGGGCGCGACGGAACTGCTCCGTCGTCCGTGCGACCAGTGTCGTGCCTTACTCGATGCGGGCGTAGTAGCCGTGCTGCTGATGGAACGGGCTGTCCTTGGCGATGACCTCGCCCAGTACGGCGGCCGCTGGATCCTGCAGGTTGAGCACGGCGTGGTCGGCACCGACGCTCTGCAGCCGTACCGGAGTACGGGTGAGGACAGAGAGCGCCTGGATCAGATGGCGTACTTTGCCCTCGGAGAGCAGACGGTTATGAATATAGGCGTCGAGCGTGGGGCCGCTGCATTCCGCCGGCTCGATCCATTCGCCGACCGTGGGTTCTTGGTCTTGCATCTGAACGCTCCATTATCGTAAGTGGTTGATCCGGGCAGGACGATTGTAAAGGCAGGAGCGGTGCAACAGGGAGAGCGGAAAGCGCCGCGATCTTGAAAGCTCACGGGGGCCAAGCCCGTCAGCGCCGCAGGCGCCGCCAAGTGCCCGGCGAGTATCCGGTCCAGCGCTTGAACGCCCGTTGAAACGCACTCTGTTCCGAATAGCCCAACACGAACGCCACCTCCGCCAGACTGACGTGCGGAGCGCGGATCAGCTCCTCGGCGAGCTGGCGGCGTGTCTCGTCGAGCACGGTCTGAAAGGTCGTGCCATGCCTGGCAAGCAGGCGCTGCAGTGTCCGCGGCGAGCAGCCAAGCTCCCGCGCAACGGCGGCGAGCGTGTACCGGCCGCTTTCAACCGCCCGGCGCGTGGCAGTGGCGACGGCGACCAGTTCCGGCGCGTGCTCGCGCAACTCCTGTAACTGCCGTTCGGCCTGGGCATCGAGCAGTTGCCGAAGCTGCGCGTCGGCCTGGGCCAGGGGCAAATCCAGAAAGGCGGCCGGGAAAACCACCGCGGTGTGCGTGCTTTCGAAGCGCACGGGTGCATCGAACACCTCGCGGTAGACGTCGTCATCGCCGCTGTACGGGTGCTGAAAGTGGACCTCGTGCGGCGATACCTGCTCGCCGAGAATCCAGCGTGCATACGTCACCCAGGCGGCCAGGGCGGTTTCCGCCAGCTCGGGCGGCGGGTAGGGCTTGAGCGGCGAGCGCCAGCGCAGCTCGGCCAGCTCGCCATGATGCACGAGCTGCGACTGGCTGAGCTCGCCGACCAGCCGTTCAAACCGCACCAGGCGGTCGATCGCCTCGCCCAGGGTGTCGCAGCTCATGGTCACGTAGCCGAGCAGGCCGTAGTGACGCGGCTTGATGGCCTGGCCCACGCGCAGGGGCAGCCGGCGGTCGCCGGTGACCGCAATGGCCTGGCGGAACAGCTCCACCCACTGCAGTACGGGCAGATTGCCGCGGCTGTCGTCGCTGTCCAGGCGTTCGGCCAGCCGCTGCCCGAAAACCTCGGCCAGCGAGTGCCGCTCACGGAGATAGTCCAGCAGCGAGCGCACATAGGCCAGTGAAACGCGCCCGCCGTCGGTTTGCAGATCCATGCTCACAACTATCGGCGCTTGGCGCGTTTTGTCAATTTTCCCTCGCGCGCTGTCAAGACCGTGCTGGTAGCACGTGAATAATCAAAACGATAAGCAGAGAAGACGAACGGAGGAGAGCACTGCCGTGGAGATGGTCAGCGCGCTCATCGGCCCCTTGGGCTTCGAATCGTTGGTGTTAATGATGCTGGCGCCCGTGTTCCTCGCCTGCATCGCCTGGGAGGCACTGTACTGGCACGGCCGGCGGCCCGTTTACAGCTGGCGCGACACGCTCGGCAACGCAGCCCTCGCCTTGAGCCATCAAATCGTCGATGCAGCTGCCTGGATGGGGCTGATCGGGCTGTTCTGGCTGGCTTATGAGTTCCGCCTGTGCGACATCCCGACCACGGCCTGGTCGGTGGCACTGCTGTTTCTGCTGCAGGACTTCTGCTACTACTGGTTCCATCGAGCGAGCCACCGGATTCGCTGGCTGTGGGCATCCCATGTGGTCCATCACTCGTCGCAGCGGCTGAACCTGTCGACCGCGTTCCGCCAGAGCCTGATGTACCCGGTTTCGGGCATGTGGGTCTTCTGGCTGCCGCTGGTGCTGTTGGGCTTCAGGCCCGAACAGGTCCTGCTGGTGGTGGCGATCAACCTCGCCTACCAGTTCTTCGTGCACACCGAGGCGGTGCAGAAGCTCGGCTGGCTGGAATGGGTCTTCAACACCCCGTCGCACCATCGGGTGCACCACGCTCGCAACGAGAAATACATCGACCGCAACTACGGCGGTGTGCTGATCATCTGGGACCGCCTGTTCGGCACCTTCGTCGCCGAGGATCCGGCCGAGCCGTGCGAGTACGGCATCGTGCGGCAGATCGAGACGGACAATCTGCTGGTGATGATCTTCCACGAGTGGGTCGACATGTTCCGCGACGCCGCCCGCCCGGGCCCGCTCTGGCAGCGCCTGCAGCATTTCTGGCGGCCGCCCGAGTGGCAGCGGGAGCAGGCCCGGGCTGCGGCGGAGGGGCAGGGGTGAGCGCGGTGGCAGGCCGTACTGCCGCTACGGCAGGAAGGGTTGCCGTGGCGGCCAGCCGCCGGATCCCGGCCGATCCGGCGCGGGTATTCGCCCTGGCGCTGAACACTGGGCTCTTTCCGAGTCTGTTCCCAGGCTTTGGCCCCATCCCTGCGGTACTGTCGGTGGAGAGGCTGGACGATGGACCGCTTGCAGTCGGCAGCCGGCGCCGGGTACGCAGCAGCGACGGCGGCGAACTGCTCGAACAGGTGCTGGAGCTGGTCGAGGCACGGCGACACCGTTATGTGGTGAGCGGCTTTCGCCCGCCATTCTCCTGGTGGGTGCAGGCCGCCGAGGCAGACTGGCGCTTTACACCCTGTGCCGAAGGCACGGAAGTGCGCTGGGAGTATCGGTTCGCGGCGCGTGGCTGGCTGGCACGGCTGCCGGTCACGGTGCTGGCACACCTGTGCTTCCGCCCCGCGATGCGGCGCTGTCTGGAGCGCCTCGCGCATGTCAGTGCCGCGCGCCGGTTTTGAACGTCACGCCGGTCTCGAAAGACGCCGGGGTTATTGCCCTGGCTTGGTCAGGGGCGGCCCGCGGCCCTGACCGTGGCCGGTTTACTGGAGCGTGTCGGGGTTGCCCGCCATCGGCAGGCTGCCGGTGTGACTTTGCAACTCGCGGAACGCCAGCGGACTCCCCGTCTCGGCCCAGGTCTCGGCAGCCTCAAGCGCGCTGAACAGCGCCTGCTGGCCGCTCTGGCGCATGACGCGGAGCAGATCCATCAGGGTCACGAAAGCCTCGGAAAGGCCGGAGAACAGCGCGGCGGTGCCGGCAGGTCCGCTCTCGGCCAGGCCCATGTAGGCGCTGCGGCCGAGGTCGACGAAGTAGCCGATGCGCACCCGCCGGCGCCGGGCCTGTTCGGGGAACAGGCCGGCGTAGAGCAGGCACTGGTCACCGACGTTCTGCAGACGGTCCTCCCGCAGCCGGCCCTGCGACCCGATGGCTTCCAGAAAGCGCAGCGCCAGCACGGTCCTGGCAAGGTCGGCACGGGTCAGATAGCGCATCAGCAAAAAGACCAGATAGCTCTCCTTTTCCTCGTCGAGATGGCAGCTCAATCGTTCCTCGGCTTCCTTGACCAGGCGGTGCCATGAGGCCTTGGCCGTCGGCTCAATCATCAATTCGTTCATGTTCTGCCTCCTGTTAGCACTGCGGCAAATCCGCTGCTAAATGGCGAGAGGAAACGCCTTTATTGATAATTTGAGCAGGATGGCGGACAGGCCGCAAGATTGCTGCCTTTGCCATGAATAATGGTGGCGGCGAGGGGCGCTTTCACCTGGGTGGTGCCGTTCCGTCTTTGGATTTGGCAGCAGCAGATAGCTGCTGCTAATTGGTGTTTTTGAGTCGAATTTCCAAATCGGATTTCCGGGAAGGACAGGCGGCGAGTACAAGGTGCCTGGGAGCCGGGCAGCTCATTGCCCTGTGGCCGCTGCCAGGCAAGGGGCTCTGGGTTGTCTAGGCCGGAATGAAGACGCGCCTCGGCGGTGGCCGAGGCGCGATGTCAGGAGAACCGGAAGCTCGGGCGGCGGTTACCGCCCCGAGCAGTGGCCGCCGCTGGCGGCCTGGCCGCTGCCGAGCGCGATCGGCGGCGGCTCGACCCGGTTGCTGCTGCTGTGCAGGGTGTCGAGGGTGATCAGCACTGCGAACAGCAGCCAGAACACGGCGGTGGCGAGGCGGAAAGCACGTTTGCTGATCATGCCGCCACCCCCTGCGCGGCAGGCGCGCCTGCCGGCTGGCCGCTGACCCGCTGGCGCAGCCGCACGCCGATCAGCGAGCCGCTGAAGGCGAAGGCGAACCACACCCAGCCATGCACGCTGGCCGAAGCAATGCCGTCCAGGAAAGCGCCGACATTGCAGCCAAACGCCATGCGCGAGCTGTAGCCGAGCACCAGGCCGGCGGCGGAGGCGATCAGCAGGCGCTTGGCCGAGGGCACGCGGATGTCGGCCGGGCCGTTCCAGCGCGACGCCGCAAAGGCACCGAAGACGAGGCCGATGTTGGTCACCGAGGTCACGTCGGCGAGAATCGGCTCGGCCAGCCGCTGGGCGTGCGGAGCAGCGCCCCAGAAGGCGTCGCCAACCGGGCTCCAGCCCAGCGCGGTGGCTGCCTTGGCGCCCCACAGGCCGATGCCGTAGACGATGCCCCAGGGCTGACCGGCCACCACCAGATGCACCAGATACAGCACGGCGAGCAGCACTGCGCCGATCCACCAGTGCTTGGCGGAGCCGAGCGTGACGGTCTGGCCGGCGGCTGCCAGCCTGGCCCGGTGGCGGCGCGCGCCCTGTCCTGCCAGCCAGGCGACCAGCCCGCAGCCGATCACGGTGATGGCGAGCGCGGTCGGCCAGCCGAACTGCAGCATGTCGATCGGCGGCAGGCCGCCGAGCGCGATCCAGGCCGGCTGGTGGGAGGCACCGATGAAGCTGCCGATGGCGAAGGTGGGCAGCACTGCGATCGACATCGGCGCACCGGCGCCGGCCTTGTACAGCGTGCCGGAGCCGCAGCCGTCGGCCAGTTGCATGGCGGCGCCGAAAAGGAAGGACCCCAGCACCAGACTCAGGGTCAGCGGAGCGACGGCGCCGACCAGTTCGCCGGTGCTATTCGCCAGCAGCGGCAGGGTGAGAGCAGCTGCCAGTACCAGCAGCAGCATCTGCGCCCACAGACCGCGCGGGTCACGGTGTTCGATGTAGTTGCGCCAGCCGGTGGTGAAGCCGAAGCGGGCACCTTGCAGCACGGCACCGAAGCCGATGCCGAGCAGGGCCAGCAGGCCCTGCCGCAGTCCCGCGCCGAGCATCACACCGAAGGCGAGCGCCAGGCCACCGAAGACCAGCGCGAAGCGCGTAAAAAACAGCATGATCCGCCTCTTACTTCTTCAGCGCACGCTTGGCATCCAGCACCAGCGCTTCCAGTCGGGACGGCTGATTGTCCATCGGCAGGTCGGTCTTGCTCCAGGCGACCATCGATTCCGGATACAGCTGGACTTGGCTATTGCCGGCAATCTCGGACAGCACGAACCAGTTGGTGGCCGCCCAGTGGCCGGTGTTGCAGAACGACACGGTCGGGGCGTCCGCCACGCCGGCCTGCTCGGCGATGGCGCGCAGCTCCTCGGCCGGCTTCAGGGTCTTGCCGTCGGCATTGAAGAAGGTCGAGAACTCCAGCACCTTGGCGCCGGGCAGGGTGCCGTAGCGGGCGGCGGCATCGACACGCTGTTCGCCGTTGAAGAAGCTCGCCGGGCGGGAGTCGAGCAGCAGCGGGCCCTGGCCGGCCTTGACGATGGCGGCGACATCCTCGGTGCTGGCGATCAGGCTCCGGTCGTAGCGATAGGTGAACTCGCTGGGAGCGACTTCGGGCACGGCGGTGTCGAGCGTGCCGCCGGCCGCCTGCCAGCCCAGCGTGCCGCCGTCCAGCACCGACAGGCGGGTCAGGCCGCCGACCTTGAGGGTCCAGTACACCCGGGCAGCGGCGCCGAAATCGGTGGCGTTGCTGCCGGCGTGGGTGACGACCACATGGGTGTCGTGATCGATGCCGGCCTTGCGCAGCAGCTCGGTCAGCTCGGCTTCGGAGCGCAGCGCACCGGCGTTGTCCGCCGGCCCGCGGTAGGCGCCGTAGGGGGTGTTGACCGCACCCGGAATATGCCCGGCGGCGTAGTCCTGCGGGGCGCGAATGTCGAGTACGCGGACGTTCGGCTGGCCGAGCAGAGACTGCAGCTCGGAGGCTGTCAGCAGCGGCGAAACGGCGGCCGGCGTCGCTTCTGACGCTTCGGCGAACGCAGCGGACGGCAGCACAGCGACAAGGCTGCCTACCAGCAAAGCGGCGGTAAGGCGAATGTTTCGTAGCATGGCACTTCTTTCGACTGAGATGGGCCGCCGGCCGGCGGCAGGATAGAGGTAGACGGGCGATGCTAAGAAACCGATGCGAGCCTCTCAAAGAATAACTTCTGATTTGCTTATGGATATTTGTAATAAGGCGCCTGTCACTGTAAGCGCTGCACAAGTTCCACCGCTGCCGGATCGTTGCGCTTGCGCAGGTTACGAAGGGCGTGCCTGATGATCCAGCGGGTTTCCGGTTGCGCGTCGGCTGCCCAGTCCTCGCACAGGGCGAGGACCTGCTCCGGATGGTCGGCGGCAATGTCATGCAGGTTATTGGCGACCGACTTGCGGACATAGGCCGACGGATCGGCCTTGAGCGGTGCGAGCAGCGTCAGCACCGGCTCCGGATCGTGCACGAAGCGGTGCAGGCGGCGCGCCCAGGGCAGCCGGCTGCGGGTGCCCTCGCTTGCCAGGCGGCGGTGATGGAAGTTGGGCGAGCCGGCCCATTGCCGCAGGCGCGCCATTGTCAGGTCGTAATGCCGGTCGATGTACGGCCGCACGGCGTATTCGGCGGTATGCCGGCAGGTGATCTCGCCGAGCGCATCCAGGCTCTCGACCGGGTCGTCCATCCCGTACGCCTCGACGAAATAGGCGACCGGCATCAGCCAGTAGTACTCCGAGAAGGTCCCGGTCTGGTTGGGATTCTCCGGGCCCAGGATGCCGCGCAGGATGGCCAGCGCCGTCGGGTAGTCATCCGGCAGGTACTGGCGCAGGGCCTGCGCGATCAGTGCTACCCGGGCCTTGAGCGCCAGCGGCTCGACCGCACCGGCGACGGTCGTCACAAAGGCCGCAGCCGCAAATCCCGGGTAGACGGCGCCAATCCGCGCCGCCAGTTCCTGGGCCAGAGCGGCGCCGAAATAATCCTTGTACGCCACGGGTCAGGCCCGGTACTGGTCGGCATAGGCGGCCCCCGGCGGAATGACCGTGATCACGTCGATCAGGACGCCGTTCGGGTCGACAGTGATGAAATGGCGCTGGCCGAACTCCTCGCTGCGGAGCTCCAGCAGGACAGGAAGCCTGGCGTCGACCACCAGTCGCTGATACTCGGCATCGACGTCATCCACTTCGAAGTTCAGCAGCAGGCCCTGCGCTGGACGGCGGAAGCCATCCGGCACGGTGGGGTGGCGGCAGTCCACCAGTGCCAGTTCATTGTTGGGCGACGCCGGCTGGCGGAGGCTGACGTACCAGTCGGCCTCGAAGGTCGGTTCGAAGCCGAAATGCCGGCAGTAGAAATCACGGCTCTCGCCGATTCTCTCGGTGCCAAGCACCGGGTAGAAACTGCTCAGGCTGTGCATGCCGATCCTCCTTGAATGTAGAATACATACAGATTGTACGTATAACACATACAGACTGTATGTCTAGGGGGGTGTGATGGAGAAAATGCAGCGGCGGATTGGTAAAGCGGAGCAGCGCGAGGCGACCATGGCCCGCTTGCTGGAAGTCGCCCGGCAGGCCTTCGCAACCCATGGTTACGCGGCAGCAGCGACGGAGGAGATCGTCCGGCAGGCTGGCGTGACCCGGGGCGCGCTCTACCACCATTTCGGCAGCAAGGAGGGCCTGTTTCGGGCCGTGCTCGCACAGGTTCACGCTGAGGTTGGGCAGCGAATCGGCGCTGCTGCCGATGCCGCGGCCGATGGATGGCAGGCGCTGCGGGAGGGTTGCCGCGCATTCCTGGTCGCGGCTAACGACCCGGCCATCCAGCGCATCATGCTCGTCGATGGTCCCGCGGTGCTGGGCTGGAGCGCTTGGCGGACCTTGGACGAGCAGCACTCGATGCACCAGCTGCAGGAGCATTTGGCGCTGCTGATGCAGCAAGGCACTGTTCGCGACCAGCCGGTCGCTGCCTTGGCGCATCTGCTGTCCGGTGCGATGAACGAGCTGGCGCTATGGATTGCCCAGCAACCGGATGCCGCCCAGGCGGCGCAACAGGCGTGGGATGTCCTGGAGCGGGTTCTGGAGGGGCTGCGCCGCGGTTGAAGAGCGGGGAGCCGGCAGGCCCGGCCCGGCGCGGAGAGGCCCGCGAGTTCGGGCTCTGCTGCCGCCGGCCTGGGCGGCAGCAGAGCGTTTACCCGATCAGTAGTCGATGGAGCCGGTGACCGGCTGCCACTTGCCGTTTTTCACCTGCGCGACCAGGGCCTGGCTGGTGCCGATGTGCTTGTCGGGGCCGAAGGAGATGGTCGGGCCGCCGAAGATGTCCTGGTAGCCGGAGATCTGCTGCAGGGCCGCGGTGAAGCTGGCAACGGTGAGATCGGGGCCGGCTTTCTCCAGGGCATGCACGACGAGATCGGCGGAGATGTAGCCGAGCTGGGCCGAGGCCGTCGGCGCTTCGCCGTACGCCTTGCGATAGCGCTCCAGCCAGGTCGTTGCCGGACCCTCGGCAGCGTCGTCGTAGACCAGGTTGAAGCTGGTGACGGCGTAGTAGCCCTCGGTGGCGCCGCCCTGGGCTTCCGCGACCACCCGGTCGTAGGAGGCGATGTTGCCGATCATCGGCACGTTCCAGCCCATGCGCTTGGCGGTGCCGTTGATGAGGATGGTGTCGCGCAGGATGGTGCCGAGGATGATGGCCTCGCAGCCGGCGCCGCGCAGGCTGCTCAGCGCGGTGACGAAGTCGCTGTCGGTCGGCTTGTGGCGCGTCTCCGCGGTCAGGGTCTTGCCCATGGCCTTGAGCTGGTCGCGCACGGCCTCGGCGGTCTCCTCGCCGAAGTCGCTGTCCTGGGTCATCATGCAGATCTTGTCGGCGCCCAGGGTTTCCACCGCGTATTTGGTGCCGACCCGGTTGTGGTCGTAATAGGTCGAGGTGGCGGCGAATTTCAGCGGATGCAGCGGGTGGGCCATGGAACGGGCCGCGGTGTAGGGGAAGAGGTTGGGAATGCCCTTCTCGATCAGGCGCGGCAGCACGGCGTTGTTCATGGGCGTGCCGAGCGCGCCCAGCATGGCGAAGATGCGGTCGCGGTTGATCAGCTTGTTGCTGACCTGCACCGCCAGCGGCACCTGATACTGGTTGTCTTCCACCACCAGCTTGATCTGGCGGCCATGCACGCCGCCGCTCTTGTTCACCTCATCAAAGCGCATGCGCATGCCGTTCACCGAGCCGACGCCCCAGCCGGCCACCGGACCGGAAAGCGCGGTGTGCATGCCGAACACGACTTCCTTCTTGCTGACCCCCTGGCTTGCCGCCTGGGCGCCGCCGGCCACCGCCAGGCCGAGCGCGGCGGTCATCGTCAATGTGGCGATCTTGCTGTGCATGGGGTTCTCCTCCCGTTGTTGTTCTAGTGGCTGTACATGCTGTCGATCAGGTCCTTGTACTTCTCGCTGACGAACTTGCGCTTGAGCTTCATGGTCGGCGTCAGCTCCTCGTCCTCGGCGGTCAGCTGCTGGTCGATCAGGCGGAAGCGCTTGATGGTCTCGACCCGGGCGAGGTGCTGATTCACTTTCTCGATTTCCCCCCAGATCAGGTCCTGCACCTCGGGCGCACGGCACAGGCTGGTGTAGTTGGTGAAGGGGATGTCGTGGTCCTGGGCGAATTGCTCGACGTTCTCGTGATCGATCATCACCAGGCAGGTCAGGTACGGCCGCTGGTCGCCGATCACCACGGCGTCGTTGATGTAGGGCGAGAACTTCAGCTGGTTCTCGATCTCGCTGGGGGTGATGTTCTTGCCGCCGGCGGTGATGATGATGTCCTTCATGCGGTCGGTGATGCGCAGAAAGCCGTCCTCATCGACCCTGCCCACATCACCGGTGCGCAGCCAGCCGTCGGCGTCCAGGACTTCCGCCGTCTTCTCCGGCTGATTCAGGTAGCCCACGAAGTTCAGCGGGCCGCGGACCATGATTTCGCCGTCGGCCGACAGCTTCAGCTGCGTGCCGTCGATCGCCTTGCCGGCGCTGCCGAGCTTCATGTTTCCTTGCCAGTTGCTGGTGATCACGCCGGTGGTCTCCGTCTGGCCGTAGAGCTCGTACATGTTCACGCCCAGGGCCATGTACCAGCGGATCAGGTCGGGTGAGATCGGTGCGGCGCCGGTGACGGTGAAGCGCACCCTGTCCAGGCCGAGCAGCCGGCGGATATTGCGGAACACCGCCCACTCCGCGAGCAGCCGCAGTGCCCGCAGCGACAGCGGTAGCGGCCGGCCGGCCAGGCGGTAGTCGACGGTGCGCAGGCCGACCGCCAGCGCGGTCCGGTAGGCCCACTGGCCGAAGCGGGTGGCATCCTTCATCTGCAGCGTGATGCCGGAGTAGAACTTCTCCCAGATGCGCGGCACCGCGAAGAAGACCGTGGGCGACACCTCGCGGATGTTCTCCGGCACCGTCTCCAGGTTCTCGGCAAAGCTGATGGTGGTGCCGGCCGCGAGCGGCCACAGCACCGAGAACGAGCGTTCGGCGATGTGGCACAGCGGCAGGAAGGACAGCTGCTCGTCGCTGTCGTAGACCGGCAGCCGCTGCAGCGCGAGCGTCATCTGCGCCAGGCAGTTGCGCTGCGACAGCATCGCTCCCTTGGGCGGGCCGGTGGTGCCGGAGGTATAGATCAGCATGGCGATATCGTCAGGCCGGGACTGGTCGATCAGCCTGTCCCACAGCTCCGGCTGGCTGGCCTGCAGCTCCTCGCCCAGGGCGTACAGGCTGTCGAGGCTGATCACCATCCCGTCGCTGAAATCGCGCAGGCCTTCCATGTCATAGACGATGACCTTGGCGATGCCGGGCATCTGCTCGCGCAGCTCGAGGTATTTGTCCAGCTGTTCTTCGTTCTCGACGAACAGGAAACGGGTGGCGGAATCGTTGACCAGGTAGGCGAGCTGACGTGCCGAGTCGGTGGCGTAGACGCCGTTGGTAATGCCGCCGGCGCATTGCGTGCCTATATCGGTGAACAGCCATTCCTTGTTGTTCTCCGACAGGATCGAGACGACCTCGCCGCGCCGCAGGCCCAGGGCGACCAGCCCCAGGCCGACTGCCCGGGCCCGGCGGCCGTATTCGGTCCAGCTGACCGACTGCCAGATCCCCAGCGACTTCTCGCGCATGGCGGTCTTGGCGCCATACTCACGCACCCGCTGCCGGAACAGCTTGGGCAGCGTGTCGCAGCCGGCGATCTCGAACCGCGCTTGTACAGGCTGCGACTCGCTTTGCGGCAGTGGCTCGATTGCGCTGGTCGTGCTCACGGCGCTATCTCCAGGTCTTGCGGCGTTTCCAGCGGCGCTGGCCGCGCACGCCGCTGTCCTTGATGCCCAGATAGAACTCTTGCACGTCCTGGCTTTGCATCAGCTGTTCGCAGCTGTTCTCCATGACGATGCGGCCCACCTCCAGCACATAGCCGTACCGGCCGGCCTTGAGCCCCATGACGGCGTTCTGCTCGACCAGCAGCATGCTGACGCCGTGCTCGCGGTTGAGGCGGACGATGATGTCGAAGATCTCGGTGACCAGTCGCGGCGACAGGCCCAGCGACGGCTCGTCCAGCAGCATCAGCCGCGGCTTGGCCATCAGTCCGCGGCCGATCGCCAGCATCTGCTGCTGACCGCCGGACAGATAGGCTGCCTGTTGGTCGGCGCGCTCGCGCAGTACCGGGAAGTACTCGTAAACCAGCTCCAGATCGCGGCGAATGCCGGCGCGGTCGCGGCGGTTGTAGGCGCCCAGTTCCAGGTTCTCGCGCACCGTGAGAAAGGGGAACACTTCGCGCCCTTCCGGCACATGGGCGATGCCCTGGCGCGCCACCCAGTCCGGATCGCGCTTGCTGATCTCGCGGCCGGCGAAGCGGATGGAGCCCTTCTGCGGATCCATGGCGCCGGAGATGGTCTTGAGAATGGTGGTCTTGCCGGCGCCGTTGCCGCCCAGGATGGTGACGATGCTGCCTTCCTGGACGTCCAGGCTGACGCCGCGGATCGCCATCACCGGACCGTAGTAGGTCTCGATGTTGCGCACGCTCAACAGGGGCTCAGGCATGCTCGTCGCTCCCCAGATAGGCCCGTACCACCGCCGGGTCCTGCTGCACCTCGCTGGCGCTGCCCTGGGCCAGCACGCGGCCGTCGGCCAGCGCCAGTACCCGGTCGGAGACCTGCGACACCAGCCCCATGTCGTGCTCGACCATGATGATGGTGATGCCCAGCTCCCGTTTGATGTCCTCGATCCAGAAGGCCATGTCCTGGGTTTCTTCGACGTTCAGGCCGGAGGCCGGCTCGTCCAGAAGCAATAGCTTGGGCTGGGTGCAGAGGGCGCGGCCCAGCTCCACCACCTTGCGGACGCCGTAGGGCAGCTTGGCGACAAGCTGGTCGCGGTAGTGCTGCAGGTCCAGCAGGTCGATCACTTCCTCGGCGCGCAGCC
>Ga0079224_100006741_pt1 | contig 15303 bp, 10 predicted proteins | sample Stecom2015_FD_80414 | JGI IMG/M metagenome (GOLD analysis project Ga0079224, IMG submission 80414) | Agricultural soil microbial communities from Utah to study Nitrogen management - Steer compost 2015 | ecosystem: Environmental > Terrestrial > Soil > Agricultural land | place: USA: Utah...
ATATCTTAAAGCAATTTCATGTGAACCACGTGAAATATTTGCAAGCTTGTTTGTTGTAATATCATATGAGTAACCAACTGTTAAGTTTGGAATAGGATACCATCCTACCATGATTCCTACAGCATCGATTGTTCTATATGTAATACCTCCATAAAGCAAGTTGTTCCAAATATATCTTGCATTGATGTCCGCAGAAATCTTTGTAAATTCTGTTCTAAATAATGCTTGTAAATCAATATCACCATTTCCGATGTTTCTAAAAGTTTTACCTCCCATTACATAGTAGTGGCGCTTTGTTTGATATGCATTGTCAATCATTCCTATTTTTTTTCTCAAAACTGACTCACTCAAATGCGTAGAAGAGATTCCGGCATACCAATCGCCTGTTCCTTTGAAGTATAATCCAAAGTTCAAATCTAAATTAGTTGCATTGAACCCAACTGGCAACGTTATGTCAGTTTGTGTTGTAGGTGGAACCCAAACCGGATTTTGTCCAAAGTTGATCATTCCAACACCAGCACCTATTCTCAATTCACCTGCTTGTCCTAATTGAATAGGGAAAGCATAATTCAATAACAAGTTATTTTGGCGGTTAAATCCAATTGCATCATGATAAAATGAAAGTCCCAATCCTCCTGGGATCCATCGTGTCATGTTCGCCTCAATGTTGAACACAGCCGAATTTGGTGCCCCGTTAACTTTGTCCCACTGGTTACGATAAAGCAATGTTGCACATAAGTCTTTATCAACTCCAGTTGCTCCTGGATTCACACTCATCTTATCGTAGATGAAATGTGTGATTAATTTATCCTGCTGTGCAAATAATTTATTTGCAACAACAAGAGAAAGAGCCGTAATAACTAGTAGTCTTTTCTTCATAAAAAGTATTTTTCGGTGTAATATTTACTCAAAAATTTCAAGTTTTTACAATCAAGTTGGCGACTAAAATAATTATTTTTTCAATACAAATGAAAAATTTTTGACTTTGTTCAAGAAAAATCTTTTTGAAAAAATAAAATGTGATGCAACTTTTTTATTTATTAATCTGTCTTAACTATTTTCTATTAAGTTTTTAGCCTCTTTCAATAGCTTTTCTTTATTGATTGAGACAACGCCACTTTCTTCACATACAAGTCCCCCTGCAATGTTTGATATTGAAGCAATCAATTTTAGTGGGGCTTTCGCTGCTAAACATAAAGAGGCTACTGAAATTACTGTGTCCCCTGCGCCACTCACATCGGCTATGTTTCTTATGTGTGCAGCAAAATGGTGCGATTCGTTAACATTCTTTATATAAACGCCATGTTCTGATAATGTTACAAACGTAATTTCGTTTTTTAATTGTTCTTCTAAACGATTAACGGCTTCATGAAATCGTTGAGGCTCTTTTTTGTAATCAAATTGGATGCTTGTACCTTCAATTAATTCTTTCAAATTAGGTTTAAACATCGTTACTTCTTGGTACGCGAAGAAGTTATCTTTCTTCGGGTCAACAGTTGTTAGGATATTGTTGGCTTTAGCTAACTTGATTGTTTCTTGAATAACTCTTGGAGTCAATACACCTTTGTTGTAATCTTCAAAGATTATGACTTGAATATCTTGGTCTGTTATTAGTTTATTAATCTTTTCAATTAATGAGTCTTCCTCATTTTTGCAAATCGGAGTTGTTTCTTCTGAATCAATGCGAAGTAAATGTTGATTGTTGCCCAATACTCTTGTTTTGACCGTAGTCATGCGAGTATCACTGTAAATCAATCCTTCGTCAGAAATTCCCGCATTACTCAATAATTGCTTCAATAATATTCCGTCTTTGTCACTCCCAACGCAGGAGCATATGATAGGTTTTGCACCTAAAGCAACTAAGTTTAATGCAACATTTGCTGCTCCACCAAGTCGTTCCTCGTGTTTGGTGAGACTCACTACAGGTACTGGAGCTTCAGGACTAATGCGGTTTACCTTTCCTACAAGATAAGCATCAATCATTACGTCACCAATTACAGCTACCTTGATGTCGTTGAAATTATCAAAAAGTTGTTGGACTGTCATTAATTTAATTTTTCTAAAGAAATCTTCATGCGATCTAATGCTTGTTCCAAGATTGCTTCAGATGTTGCATAAGAAATTCGAATGCAATTTTTATCTCCAAATGCATCTCCTGATACAACCGCTACTAGAGCGTCGTTTAATAGGTACATGCAAAGATCGTTTGCATTATTGATTACTTGATCGTTATTTTTTTTACCAAAATAGTGTGATATATCTGGGAAAACATAGAATGCTCCTTCTGGTATATTTACTTTGATACCTTTTATGTCATTCAATTTTTTCAAGACTAGATCTCTTCTGTTTTTGAAAGCAGCGACCATATCAGTTAAAATTGATGGATCTGCTTCAACTGCGGCGATAGATGCTTTTTGTGCGATTGAACAAGTTCCAGATGTGAACTGTCCTTGCATTTTTGTGCATGCATCAGCAATTTCTTGTGGCGCACCGATGTAACCAATTCTCCAACCTGTCATTGCCCAAGCTTTTGATACACCATTTACTGTCACAACTTGATTGTAAATATTTTCAAATTGAGCCAAGCTTTCGTGTTTGCCACTGAAGTTGATGTGTTCATAAATTTCATCAGAAATTACAACAAGTTTTGGATGCTTTTCTATCACTTTTGACAATGCCTCTAACTCACTTTTGCTATATACCGATCCAGAGGGATTGCAAGGAGTAGAGAAGATCATCATTTTTGTTTTAGCATTGATGGCTTGTTCTAATTGTGTAGGCGTGACTTTGAAATCACTTTCAATTGTTGATTCAACAACAATAGGAGTTCCTCCAGCTAATTTAACAATTTCAATGTATGATACCCAATAAGGAGCAGGGATGATTACCTCATCTCCATTATCGATTAGACTCAAAATTACATTTGCCAAAGATTGCTTTGCACCTGTTGAAACGACAATCTGACTTTTTGAATAGTTTAGATTATTGTCTCTTTTGAATTTTTTCGAGATGCTTTCACGTAAATCATCATACCCTGGTACAGGTGTATATGTCGTGAAATTATTATTCATTGCTTCTAATGCAGCATCCTTGATAAATTGAGGTGTATGGAAATCAGGCTCTCCTAAACTAAGAGATATGATATCCTTACCTTGTGCTTTCAATTCTCTGCTCAATCTAGACATCGCTAGTGTCGCAGACTCTTCCATATTATTTAAACGGTCAGAAAATTCCAACATAAATATTGTTTTTTACAAAGCTAATTAAAGAAGTTAAATTTAAAATGTTTGTTCAACTTTTTAATTTATTATTAACGCTTCCTTGGTTTGATGTGAAAATGGCTATTTGGAATAGAAAAAAGATTTTTTTCATTAAAAATGACTTAAAATAGCATTAAAAATGGACTTTTTTTGACATTTTTGCAAAAATCAGACGAAGAACTAAGCATGGATTTATATTATTCACTTTCAACAATGATCGTAATTGCATCATTGTTTGCATACATTAATTTGCGTTTTCTCAAGTTACCTTCTACGATTGGAATTATGTTCATTGCTCTTGTGGTATCAATTATTGCTAGAGTGTTTGGTGACCAGTTGTTCCCAAAGATGACAGAAAATTTAAATAACTTGATTAGTGGTATTGATTTTACAGAGATCTTGATGGGAGGGATGTTGAATTTCCTACTATTTGCAGGAGCGATTCACGTTCGTTTTGCGGATTTGAAAGAACAGCGAGTTCCCGTTTTAATTTTCTCTACAATTAGTGTAATCATTTCTACATTCATTATTGGTTTCTTGTTGTATTGGATTAGTCCGCTTTTGCATTTAGAAATTCCATTACTCTATTGTTTGCTTTTTGGGGCATTGATTTCGCCAACAGATCCAATTGCAGTATTGGGAATTTTGAAAAAGGCAGATGTTAGAAAGTCATTAGAAACAAAAATTACAGGTGAATCTTTATTCAATGATGGGGTAGCGGTTGTCTTGTTTGTAGTTATTCTTCAGTTGACTCAAACTCCTAATATAGATATCAATATTGGGCAAATTAGCTTTTTGTTAGCTAAAGAAGTTTTTGGCGGACTTGCTTTAGGTATGGTATTGGGGTATTCGGCTTCTAAAGCCATGAAAGCAATCGATGATTATATTGTGTCGGTATTAATAACATTGTCTGTTGTAATGGGTGGTTATATGATTGCTCACGCAACACATATTTCGAGTCCATTAGCGATGGTAGCCGCAGGATTATTTATTGGTAATTTTGGTGAAAGAACAGCAATGTCCCCTCTGACAAAAGAATATTTGTCAAAATTTTGGGAATTGCTGGATGAAATCCTAAATGCAATTTTGTTCTTATTTATTGGATTAGAATTGTTGATTATAAAGGATTTGAATGATTATTGGGTTGTGTCTTTATTCGCGATTGGAATAGTTTTATTAGCTAGATTTGTCTCTATTTGGGTTCCTTCGTTGGTTGTGCCGTTCAAGCCTAAATTATCGAGAGGGACATTGATTATGCTTGTCTGGGGAGGATTAAGAGGAGGTGTTTCCATTGCATTGGCGATTTCAGTTACAAATCCAGTTTATAAGGAATTAATTTTGGAGATGACCTATTTTGTCGTAGTGTTTTCTATTTTTGTACAAGGTTTAACTATAGGGAAGGTTTCTAAACGAGTGTTGAAACCAGGGGAGGAATAATATGATTAAAGTTCTAAGATTAGTAGCTATTGCAGAAGGTATTTCATATCTTGCATTTGCGCTTACGATGCCATTGAAATATGGTTGGAATATTGAAATGCCTAATAAAATTGTAGGCTCTGTACACGGTTTTTTGTTTGTTTTTTATTTTGTGTATTAGTTGTAGGAGCTGCCCTCAAGTTTAAGTGGGATATGAAAAAAACGATGATTTTATTGCTAGCATCAATCATTCCTTTTGGTACTTTTTGGGCAGAGAGCAAGTATTTAAAAGAAATAAATACAGTAACAGAATGATTCGATTTTTGTTTTTGCTAATTATTCCGTTGTTCTTTTTTAGTTGTAAAAAGAGAGTTACCGATTTTATGTTAGTAGGCAAACTACAAGATAAGACATACAATAAAGGATTAGCAAATGCACGAATTGATATTTTTCAAACATCGATTGGAAGTGCACAAACAAAATTAATTGAAACAATTTATACTGATACTGAAGGAAATTACGAAGTAAAGATTCCTAGAACTCAATTTGTTTCTTTGAAGCTTTCAATCCATAAAGATGGATATTTTGAAGATGAGCGCACTGTGAATTTTAGTGAGTTATCTGTAAAGAATGAAAATCGCTTCGATTTCGATGTGTATGGTTTGTCTTGGGTGAAAATTCGATTGTATCACCAAGATTCTCAAGATACTAAGTTTGATATCGTTAAATCGATAGGAAAAAAGAACTGCCAAGCATGTTGTCCTGATACCTATCAACAATTTGTAGGTAAGGTAGATACTTTTTTAATTTGTCCGAACAATGCAAATTCACTTTATGAAGTCACTTATTTTAAGTTGTATACATCATTTAGTGGTACGAAGAGTGTTGTAACGTCTCATATGGATACATCTTTAATCGAATTAAATTACTAATTATATCCATACTTTAGCTCCTTCTGAGCAATTTTTACAGATTGATATCTCGTTTCTGTTCTTGAGGATATTTTGTCTAAATGCGTTGTATTTTTCTGAATTCCAGATTTGACTGAAGTTATTGTTTTCTAATCGGCCTAACTGAAAGGAAGCATCCTTGTCGAAACAGCAGGGAACCACTCGTCCGTCCCACGTGAATACACAACTCGACCACATTCTCCAGCAGTGATTTCCCAATTTCCATTTTAATCGGTATGTTCCGTCTTTTTGCTTTTTATAACGAGCATATTTTGAATTTTCTGGAATTAATGGATTTCCATGCTCATAGTCGTAAACTTGTGCTGACTTCAATCTTACTTCGTCAGCACCCATCTCTTTTCCGAGCTGAATTATCTGATCAATCTCATGTTCATTTTGTTTGACAACGAGGAATTGAAAAATGACATGAGGTGTTGCTGATTTTAATTCTTTTTTTGCTTCAATTATGTGTTTGGCTCCTTCAAGAACTTTATTTAGATTGCCATGAACTCGGTAGTTTGTATAAGTTTCTTCTGTCAATCCATCAATTGAAATGATGAGTCTGTCCAATTTTGATTCGACAATATTTTTTGCTGTTTGTTTAGATATAAAATGTCCATTTGTCGAAGTTGCAGTGTAAATTTTCTTTTCTTTGGCTTGTTTAATTAAATCAAGAAAGTTTGGATTTAAAAATGGCTCTCCTTGAAAATAATAATTGATATAAAATACGTGTTTGTGAACCTGATTCAAGATTTGTTCATTCAACTGCGTTGTGAGTTTTCCGGTTGGTCGTGTAAATTGTTTTAAACCACTTGGGCATTCGGGACAACCTAAATTACAAGCTGTTGTAGGTTCAATGCTTAATGAAAAAGGTTTACCCTGATGAAAGTTGAACTTAAACCATTTAGCTATAAAATAACTTGATTTTAAGCGAAATAGATTAGCTATTCGAATTAAATTCAAATGCGAAGCAATGTTCAGAGCGTCTTTAATCTTATTCACGAGGTAAAATTACGTTAAATATTACTTTTATTGGATTTAGCTATCAATAAAAAACTGATTTGCAAATGATACATTTCTCAATCTTTTAGGGGACTTTGGGTAATTGTAAGTGATTGACATTAAAAAAATAACATTTTTTGTGTAGATATTTTTAAAATAATTTATTACCTTACTCGTACTATTTATTGGATTATTTACCACAGAAAACAACAATACCATGAGACAACTAAAGATAGCAAAGCAAGTAACAAATAGAGAGACAGCCTCTCTAGACAAGTACTTGCAGGAAATTGGTAGAGTTGATTTGGTATCTGCTGATGAAGAAGTTGAACTTGCTAAAAGGATAAGAGAAGGGGATAGAGCTGCGCTTGAGCGCTTAACGAAATCAAATTTGCGTTTCGTTGTTTCAGTTTCTAAGCAATACCAAAATCAAGGTTTATCTCTTTCTGATTTAATCAACGAAGGGAATATGGGTTTAATTAAGGCAGCTGAACGTTTTGATGAAACGAGAGGTTTTAAATTCATTTCCTATGCCGTTTGGTGGATTCGTCAATCTATTTTGCAAGCATTGGCAGAGCAGGCTAGAATTGTGCGATTACCATTGAATAAAATAGGTACAATTAATCGTATAAATCGTGCATTTTCAGAGTTAGAACAAAGGTATGAACGTGTTCCTACCGCTGAAGAATTGGCAGAATATTTGGAATGTAGTGTAAATGATGTGCGACAGTCATTGATTAATTCAGGTCGGCATGTTTCGATGGATGCTCAATTAGTTGAGGGAGACGAAAGTTCATCTAGTTTATATGACGTATTGCCGAATGATTCACTACCTACACCAGAGGACGGATTGGCTATAGAATCGTTGCGCAAAGATATCGAACGTTCATTATCAACACTTACTTCACGTGAAGGAGATGTAGTGAGAATGTACTATGGCTTAAATGGAAGAGCTCCATTGACATTGGAAGAGATTGGAGAGCGCTTCGATTTAACTCGTGAACGTGTTCGTCAGATTAAAGAAAAAGCTATTCGTCGGTTGAGACATACTTCTAGAAGCAAAATGTTGAAGTCATATCTAGGTTAAGCGGGATCAACATCAATTACTACTTTAATTGCCTTGTGTTTGGGTAATGCATAGAATTGTGCTACTGTTTCACTGAGTATTTCTTTAACTTTGCTGTCTGGAGCTTCTCGTTCGATTTTCAATTTGATTTGTTTCAAATAATTGTTCTGAATTCTTCGAATAACTGGAAATTCAGGGCCAAGTACTCTTTCTTTGAAAACTTCTTTCAAAGTAGATGCTAGCGTATTAGAAGCAGAATCAACGAGGTTTTGATCTGGATGTTTTAAGGTAATATTGATGATCTTATAGAATGGAGGATAGAAATAATTTTTTCGCTCCATAATTTCAGCGTTGTAAAATCCTTTGTAATCGTGTTGGTGAACCTTTTGGATCACCCAATGGTCAATATCTCCCGTTTGAATAATTACCTTACCCCTTTCTTTATCGCGACCAGCTCGACCTGCAACTTGTGACATTAATTGGAAGCTGCGTTCAAACGCTCTAAAATCGGACATGTTGAGCATTAAATCAGCATCTAAAATTCCAACTAAAGTAACGTCTTTGAAATCCAATCCTTTTGAAACCATCTGAGTTCCAATCAGAATGTCAATTTTACGATCTGCAAAGTCATTCAATATGTTTTCGTAAGCGTTCTTGTTGCGTGTTGTATCTAAATCTAATCGTTGGATTGTTGCATTCGGAAAAATAATACTTAAATCATCTTCAATTTTCTCTGTTCCAAATCCAAGCATTTTCAAACGAGTACTTCCACATGCTGCACAGGTACCAACAGGAGGTTGAACATAGCTACAATAATGGCACTTTAAGGAATTTGTATGTTTGTGATAGGTTAGTGTAACATCACAATTTGTACATTTTGGTGTCCAATGGCAAATCTCGCACATCCATAGAGGAGTGTAACCTCTTCGGTTTTGAAATAAGATAATTTGTTTTTTATTTGCTAAAGTTTCCTTAATGTGTTCAATTAGGAAGTTCGAGAAATCTCCTTGAATTGTTTTTTGTATGCGCGCTTTTCGCATATCTGCACACAAAATTTCGGGTAATTGTACTCCACCATATCTTGAATTTAATTCGACAAGACCGTATTTGTCGTTTAAAGCATTGTAATACGTTTCGATTGCTGGAGTTGCAGAACCTAGGAGAACTTTTGCATTGTGCAATTTAGCCAAAACCAATGCCGCATCTCTAGCATTATAGCGTGGAGAAGGATCATATTGCTTAAACGAACTTTCATGCTCTTCATCTACGATGACTAATCCCAAATTTTTGAAAGGTAAAAAAATAGAAGACCTTGCTCCGATGATTAACCTAAACCTATTGGGATTATCATGCAGTACATTGTTCCATATTTCAACGCGTTCATTTTGGTTGAATTTTGAATGATATACACCAATTTGTTCACCAAAATAAGCTGATAGTCGCTGAATTAACTGTGTTGTTAATGCTATTTCAGGAAGCAAGAAAAGTATTTGTTTTCCTTGTTCTAATTGTTCTTTAATTAGTTTAACGTATATCTCCGTTTTTCCAGAACCTGTTACCCCAAATAAGAGTGTAACAAAATGTTTTTGGAAAGACTCTATGATTTGCTTGTATGCTGTTTCTTGTGCTTCAGAAAGCGGTTTGATCTCTCGCTCGTTAGCATCAAGTTCTTTTAAACGACTAATTTCAAGTTTTTCGATAATGATGTATCCATTTTTGTCTAATGTAGAAATTGTTGAATTGGATATACCTTTTTCAATCAATTGTTTTTTTGAGATAAACTCGTTTTTAGTTTCGTGCTTGTGTTGAAGAATTGTAAGAATTGCTTCTAGTTGAGTTTGTTTACCCTTGTTTGCTTCTAAAGATTGGATTACATCATTTAAATCATCTTCTGAAAATACAGGATTGATTGCAACAAAACTCTCCTTTTTGGGAGTGTATTTCTGATTGAGTTCTTCTTTTGTGATGATTAACCCTTTATCAATTAATTTTTTGATGATAGGATGAACATTTTTGATTGCTAAGATTTCAGAAATTTCTTTGAGAGTGAGTTCTTCTCTTAGAGTCAGGCTGTCAATTAATGTCTGTTCCTTTTCGTTTAAAGCACCATTGGAACTATAATCAGGGTGAAGTAAGATTTTTGTTTCGCTTGCAAGCTTAAAATTAGCCGGTAGAGCGACATTTAGTACATCTCCAATTGGAGCCATGTAGTATTTGGCAATCCATTTCCAAAATGCATATTGTTGTCCAGTAATAATTGGCTGTTCATCTAGAATATATTCGATGTATTTTGCTTGATATTCTTTTGGAATATTTTCATGTATCTTGGTTACAATTCCCGTATATAATTTTGACTTACCAAATGGAACGACTACTCGAACACCTTCTTTGATAAAATCATTCATCTCAAAAGGTACACGATAGGTGAACTCTTGATGTATTGGAATGGGTAGAATTATATCCGCAAAGAGCGTTTTTCTTTCATCCATTTGTAAGTTGAGCGGGATATTAGAATTGATTAATTACAATACCAAGTTTCCATTGTTGGAGCGCCATCGGAAACGTGTCTTGAACAGAAGTTTAAGTTACCAGTTAACGGTCCGATACACAATTCTTTTCTAGATTTTTTATCCATAGATTGGATGATGTGCGTATATCCTGTAGCTGGCTTTTCAACTATAAGTGTTTGTCTCGAAGCGAAAATACCTACAACATTATGCCCTTCCGTAATTGTCAAATTTGTATATTTTGGTTTGTTTTGAGCCAACGTTGACGAAGGTTTGTTTACTTCGATATAGTTTGTTAATTCTCTAGAAGCACCTGTGATTTGAACGATAATACCTGTGTGCACTCGTTTTTCTACAATAGATGAAACAGGAATTGTTTCTTTAATTCGTTTGTATAAAATATCACCCGATAATTGGAAGCTTGTAGATGAGTTAAATCCTGGTTGTGTTGCAACTTCACCTAGGTCGTACCAAATTTCATGGTCTGTGGAGTCAGCCAATCCATTTGTAAATTCTCTGTATTGGAAAGCTAATTTTGCGTTCATTTTATACGCTTGACCTACACTTGAAATGTGGAAGTTTTGAGCAGCATATTCTCCTAATGTACTTCCGCTTGTGGTGAATTTTAATGTAGAGTTAATTCCTGCCCAAGTACCTGCTGTAATTCCAGAAACCATAGATGTTTCTCCTGTTACTACAATTCTTCCTCCGTCGATTTTAGCTGTCAACTTATAAGTTGCATCACCTTTCAGTGGATTAGCTGAATCTGTATAGAAAACATATACTTTTTGTTCAGGAGCATAGAATACACCATTTTGATCCTTGTTTTGGATGATTGTATCGTGTAATGTGAAAAGTCGACCAAGAGATCCATTAGATAATACTTCTTGAATTTCAACATCTACTTGATTGAAGTAAGAAGAGTCTGCAATTCCAGCAATATCTATAGCACTCGTGTTACCATCTCCAATAAAAGTACGTGTGATTTTAACGTAATGTGTTGTGTTTGATTGGTCTAAAATACCAACTACGATAGCCGATTCAACAGCCCCTCCAGTTAGATCAATTTTATCTTTACAAGATTGTAAACTTAATATGCTGATTATCGATACTAATACGATACAAATATTTTTCATACAGTTAATGTCTATTAAGGTATCAAAGTTATGAAAATAAATGGTTGAAAAAAGACTATTGACTCAATTATTCCTACGGATTAATCAAAATTGCGGAAGTTATTGTTCTTCAAACTCCATGCTACCTTTGGTGTAGTTTCTCCATTTTTCTAATAATTTTTGAAAACCTGAAGGAAGCTCTGAATCAAATCGCAAATATTCTCCAGTTGTTGGATGTTCAAAACCAAGTGTTTTAGCATGTAATGCCTGACCTTTTGTTAGTTCAAAACAGTTCTCTATAAATGATTTGTATTTGCTGTGTGTTGTACCTTTTAGAATGATATCCCCTCCGTATTCTAGGTCGTGAAACAATGTGTGACCGATGTGTTTCATGTGTACTCTAATTTGGTGAGTTCTACCAGTTTCAAGTTTACATTCTACTAGTGTGACTAAACCAAATCGTTCAAGTACTTTATAATGTGTTACTGCGTGTTTTCCATGTTCACCATCTGGATAAACAGTAAACATTTTTCTATTTTTAAGTGAACGTCCGATGTGACCAGTGACAGTTCCGTCTTCTTTTACATCACCCCATACCAATGCCCAGTACCTTCTTTCGGTTGTTCGATCAAAGAATTGCTTGGCTAAGTGGTTTAAAGCATATTCTGTTTTTGCAACAACAACTAACCCTGTCGTGTGTTTATCTAAGCGATGCACCAATCCAGGGCGACCATAGTAATCTTGTGACCTATGCGGAAGATTGTCGATGTGGTGAACCAATGCGTTGACCAGCGTTCCTCGGTAATTTCCAAGTCCAGGATGCACAACCATGTTGTCTGGTTTGTTTACAACTAAAAGTTGCTCATGTTCGTAATGAATATCCAAAGGAATATCTTCTGGAATTAAATCCAATTCTTGTACTGGATAGGGTAGTACAAGTGAAATTTCATCATTCGGTTTTACTTTGTAATTTTGTTTAACACGGGTTCCGTTCACGAAAATGAAACCGTTTTTTGCAGAATTCTGAATGCGATTTCTTGATGAATTTGGTAGGCGATCCATCAGGTATTTGTCAATTCGAAGAACGAATTGTCCTGGATCAACTTTAATTCTGTGATGTTCGTATAACTCCTCTTCTTGTTCTTCTGATAGTTTTTTCTCGTTATCGTCTAATTCTTCTCTCATTTTGCTTTAATCACTTTATACGTTTTTGATAAATCAGAAGAAGTTTTCACAAAGTAAATTCCATTAGGGTGGTCTCCTAAATCAATACGTTGTTCAGTCGTAGAAAGAATCAATGTTCCCATTGTATTGTATACAAAGAATTCTTCAGGTTGATTGCTTGAAGAAAGAATATTGAAAATACCATTTGATGGATTTGGATAGATAGTCAAAGATGTTTCATTCTTTTGAACTGGATTAATTCCTAAATGAGCATTCAAAGAGGTTGAGAAAATGGGACGAATCATAACAGATCCTTCAAATTCTGATTGACTCCATGTTGCACCTCCATCCAAACTGTAAAATGTTTTATCGTGTTGATCTGTGTTGCGGTCTAAGCCGACACCCAAAGACAACGCATCTAATTGTCTCCAGCCAATGTAGAATGTTCCTGATACAGGAACTCTCATCGTATCTTCTGTTAAGTACATTACAAAACTATTCTTACCATATCCGTATGATGGTTGTCGCAAATTGAAAGATCCATCTTCGTATAAGACCTCTCCTGGTTGACCATTGTTGTCATCCCAAATTGTTAACAAGAAAAGTTTATTTGTAACATTGTTGACCGTTGGTACAAAGTGGATATAAGCTCCAATTACAGAGTCTGCTTGATATGGAGTGTATTGAATTGCCAAACGCGATTGTGCTCCTTGTGGCCCGTATGCTAATTCAGCAGATCCGTCATCGTATGAGTAGTAGTTGCTAAATACCTGTTCTGAATAAGTTGTATCATTTGGTTGGTAATTTGAACCAACAGGAACAGATACAATGGTTTCGATAATGAAAGTTTGATAATCACCAACTTTTGTTTCGTTATATTGAAAAGAAGAAACATCATGTTGTGAATGATATGTTGTTCTTGGTTGATAATCTGGAATTGGTTGAGTAGTTGGATTGTAATTGACAATTGCTTGACCATTTAGGTTGATGGTACCTTCTAGCGTTCCATCTGGAGAATGAAAAATGTTGATTTTACCTCCATTTGCAGATGAAATATTGGCACCACCATTAAGATAGCTGTTTCTTACAACAAGTGAAACGTCTGTTGCCATTTTACCAGAACTATTGTTTTTGTAGTGATCCCAAGGAACAGAGGTGAAGTCTTTGAGTAAGGAAACTGTAGGATAGGAGATTGCAAAATCTTCTACCAAAGTGTCTTGATAGCCAGAGAAATCACGTAGGTGAACATAGTCTATGTGGTAATGATCTAGTGCTCCAGAAAGACCTCCGTAATTTTTGAATCGAAATTGGAAAGCATCTGTAAAGTATGCTGGATTTGTAACTGGGATATGTACATGTTTGAATTCTTCAACTGTTCCTCCAGTTGTACTCCATTGCCATCTCCATTTTTGTGCCATAACATCATAGAATTCTACGATCAACGAGTCGTGGTTTTGGCTTGTTGCTTCTGGGGCATCACCCAAACCTTGCTTTTGGTATAAGAACGATAAATAGATGCTGTCACCTGGACTGCTATTTGATAAATTGATAGGTTTGGATGTTAAATAATCGGCATAACCAGCAAGTGTTGTTCCCATTTGATAAGGGTAACCTTTTCTGTCAATTCCGTCGAATGTCATAACACCAATAGACCATGGATCTTTGGCAAATCGGTAATTATGGTATGCATGATCATCCATCCATATTTTTCCTGGTGTTGCTGCGTGACCAAAAAATTGGCGAGCCGAATCTTGCACTAAATCAGGTCCAACAATCCATACTGTGTCTGGTGTATCGGGAACTCCAATCGTATCAAAAATGTAATATGGAGGAAATCCAGTTACCGTTGTATATTGCACAGGATATTCAGAAAAATCAGCTTTTTTTAATGTGGTTCCCGTAAAATTAGTCGTTGTTGCAGTGTTATCATCTGTATTAAACGTGCGTCGAAATGTTTGTTGCGAAGTGAAAACAGCATTTTGAGCAATTGGATTGTCATTCTCGTCAAGTAATTTGTAGAAAACTTGTGACGTTACTGTCGGATCGGAAAAATCTTCAGAATATTCTTGAATTCTGTTTTTTGAAAAATCATCAAACACGGGCAACGTCAATGTGTCAACCGTATAAATGAAAGTACTGTCAATAGAATTCGTTGATTTCTGGATAGCACTTTGCTTTTTAGCTTTCAATTCATGTTGTTTGATTAGCTCTACATTGTGCGTGATTGGCTGTATAACTTCTTGAGAAAAAGCTTGACCAACAATGATTAAGAAAACTATTAAAACGAGTTTTTTCATATGCTTATAGCTGTAATATTATTGTTTCGAAGCGTGGACAGTAAAAGTTGCACCAGCAGGAATTGTACTTCCTTCAAAATACTCTGGACTTTGAGAATATACTTTTGCAGAGCAACTATCCGCACTTGTTACGCATCCTTCGCAAATCACTACTAAATTGATATTTGCGACACCCGATAAACGTGCTTTTACGTCACATATTGTTAAATCCATCAAATTAGGGACTAAAATTGTTTCCCCTTCACTGCTTTTTCCGACTATTAATGTGATTGTAGAGCCAATTGCAATTTTTTGTTTTTCTGAGGTTGGTTTCCCGTTATAAAGCTGTTGAATAACCGCTCCATTAGATTCAATAGAAGGTTTGTATTCAATTTTGTATTTTAATCCCCTACTTTTTAAAATGTTTTCTGCGAATCGTTGTGATTTGTCAATACAGTTAGGGACTTCGATTAGCTGACTTTTCTTAGATAGCTTAACACGAATGATACGACCTGCTTTTACAAAAACCTTTGATAAATCTGACGGG
>Ga0079224_100006745_pt1 | contig 15299 bp, 12 predicted proteins | sample Stecom2015_FD_80414 | JGI IMG/M metagenome (GOLD analysis project Ga0079224, IMG submission 80414) | Agricultural soil microbial communities from Utah to study Nitrogen management - Steer compost 2015 | ecosystem: Environmental > Terrestrial > Soil > Agricultural land | place: USA: Utah...
GAACATTCTCTTCTAAAGAAAACGCTATCGAAGTTCGATAGCGTTTTCTTTTTATATTAAATAAACATAAGGTTGTTTAATAGTCAAGCGCCACGCGGAACATAAGCGCTCCGACCGTCAAGTTGGTTCGACTATCAATCAATATGGCTGCTCCATTTGCTTTGTTGTCATCATATAAATCAAATGGAAGTACATCAGCTGTTTTCAACCGTACCCGACCAATATCGTTCAACTTAAATTCGTCAGCACTATGTTTTTCCAGTGTGTTGATATCTACATTGTAGACGATTTCTTGAACTTTACAACGAGATAATTTACTATTGTGCTGTATAAGATAGGTTAACGACAGGTCTAAAGGTCTTGTATCCATCCAACATAAATCGGCCTCCACGGTCTGTGATTGATAAGGTAAACTGTCGCTGTTTACAATGACATCCCCTCTGCTGATATCAATATCATCTTTTAAATGAATGGTTACCGATTGACCGGCAAAGGCCTCGTTTAGGTTTTTATCAAGCTGTTCAATTTTAGTGATTGTCGACTTCGATCCCGAGGGCAACACTGTTACTTCATCATGCACTTTAAAGGTCCCGCTGGCAACTTTACCGGCATAGCCACGGTAATCATGAAGCTCTTCTGTTTGTGGCCTAATAACCCATTGTACGGGCAGACGCGCGTATTCTACATCTAAATCATGGCTAACATCTACGTTTTCCAAATAATTTAACAAACTTTCTCCTTGATACCAAGGCATGTGTTCAGACTTTTGCACGATATTATCTCCTTTAAGCGCGCTCACGGGAATATAATTGACCTGTTGCAAATTTAATTGATGAGCCAGTGCCTTGTATTTTGAAATAATGGCATCGAAAACCGTTTCACTATAGTCAACCATATCCATCTTATTGATACAAACAATTAAATGTTTGATACCCAATAAAGACGCAAGGTAAGAGTGGCGAATGGTCTGCTCCACAACGCCATTACGTGCATCAATTAGAATAATTGCTAAGTCGGCGGTAGATGCCCCCGTCACCATATTACGAGTATACTGTATATGGCCCGGCGTATCGGCTATAATAAATTTACGTTTTTCTGTCTGAAAGTATTTATAGGCAACATCAATCGTAATACCCTGCTCCCGCTCTGCCCGTAAGCCATCGGTCAATATGGCTAGATCGATACTGCCATCGTCATTTTTACGTTTAGAATTCTGCAATGCTTCCAGTTGGTCAGCCAAAATGGAGCCTGTATCATAAAGCATCCGTCCAATAAGCGTACTCTTGCCGTCATCCACGCTACCAGCCGTAAAGAATTTCAATATATTCATTTCTCTCTTTGTATTTTAGTACCTTTTGGCACCTTTTTTTATTTCCTTTATCTGCTATACTTACAATTGGCAACCATTAAAAATAACCGCCTTTTTTACGATCTTCCATAGCGGCTTCCGAAACTTTATCATCCATCCGGGCGCCACGCTCACTGATTTTCGATTGACTGATCTCGTCGATGATATCGTCAATTAAGGTTGCGCTCGACTCTACTGCCGCCGTGCAAGTCATATCTCCTACCGTACGAAAACGCACTTGTTTTCTGACGACCTTGTCTTCCTCGTCCATATTGAGAAAGGGTGAAGCAGCCATCAACTGTCCATTGCGTGTAATACAATCCCGCTCGTGAGCGAAATATATAGAAGGAAGCTCAATTCCTTCCCTTCGGATGTAATTCCAGACATCCAATTCAGTCCAGTTACTAATGGGAAATACGCGGACGTTTTCGCCTTTGTGAATTTTCCCATTGTAAATATTCCATAATTCAGGGCGTTGTCGTTTAGGGTCCCATTGTCCGAACTCATCCCTAACCGAAAATATACGCTCTTTGGCACGTGCTTTTTCCTCATCTCTCCGAGCACCACCAATGCAGGCGTCAAAACCATTTTTCGCTATGGTATCTAGCAGTGTTACAGTTTGAAGCGCATTACGGCTGGCATTTTTTCCTTTTTGTTCGATGACCTTTCCTTCATCGATCGAATCTTGTACATAGCCGACGATTAGCTTTTCGCCAATTCGCTCAATCATTTTATCGCGATAAATAATAGTCTCTTCAAAATTATGGCCCGTGTCTATATGTACCAATGGGAAAGGAAACTTCCCCGGTCTAAACGCCTTTTCAGCCAGACGAACCAACGTAATAGAATCTTTCCCACCGGAAAAAAGGAGAGCAGGCTTTTCAAATTGACCAGCCACTTCTCTCAGAATATGTATAGCCTCTGCTTCTAGCTGATCTAAATAATCTAAACTGTTTTTACTCATTTTAATTACATTATGATTGAGCGGCATGTAGGCCGCATTCTTTCTTTGATTGATCTTCCCACCACCATCGTCCCGCACGGAAATCTTCTCCTTCTCTAACTGCTCGGGTACACGGGGCACATCCAATGCTAGGAAAACCCTTATCATGCAAGGTGTTGTAAACGATGTGATTTTCTTTTATATAAGCCTTTACATCAGCCAAAGTCCAATCGAAAATAGGATGAAATTTAATGATCTGATTTCCTTCATCCCATTCGATGTTATCCATTCCTTGTCGATTAGCTGACTGCTCAGCCCGAATACCGGTAATCCAACAAGCATTACCTGCTAAAGCACGCTTCAACGGTTCAATTTTGCGAATATAGCAGCATTCTTTCCGATTTTCAACCGACTCATAAAAACTGCTGGGCCCTTTCGTGCTCACCATCTCTTCCAGCAAGTTTTTGTCAGGATAGAAGGCGTGAATGGGTTTATTATAAATTTCCAATGTTCGATTCCAAACATAATAGGTTTCTGGAAATAACCTTCCTGTTTCCAGTGTAAATACTTTTATAGGTATATTATTACTGAAGATGATATGCGTTAAAGCCTGGTCTTCCCAACCGAAGCTGGTAGAAAAAACAATTTTGTCATTAAATTCTTTTGCCAAAAATGTTAACGACCCAACTATGTCTAGTCCCCTCAGCTTCTCTTTCAAATTGTGTAAGTCCATTTTGATTTATTTTTGTTCAGCTATTTTTTCTGAACCTCCTTAAAACTTTATCCAACAAATAAATGCGTCAGAAATAGTACAATATTTCTTAAGCTTACGATCAGGACAATGACACCAACTAATACCATAATTGTTTTTGCCGATATCCTATTAGAAACCTTAGCCGCAATAGGTGCTGCCAGTGCGCTTCCCAGAATCAATCCCAAAACAGCTTCCCAATGAGCACCCCCAAGCATGGAAATAAAGGTAAGGGAGCTTAATATAGCGATAAAAAATCGCGTGATCTTAACCGTTCCTAAAGAAAATAATGGATGTCGGCCACCTGCAATTAAGTTGGATAGTACGATGGATCCCCACCCTCCGCCAAATGCCGCATCAATAAAGCCTCCAAAGAAACCCAGTAAGCCAATACGCTCAATTTTTTTTCTTTTTTTATTTTTCTTGATATTAAAGGCCTTCATTAGAATAACTACTCCTAAAATACCGGTATACAAAGCTACTAAAGGTTTTGTATATGCGCTGTAATGCTCTAAGGATGAAAGTAGATAAGCCCCAATCACGGCTCCAACCACACCGGGAATGAGCAGCAACTTAAAAAGCTTCCAATTTACATTGCCCATGCGGTAATGCATCCATCCGGCAATACCATTACTAAGCACTTCTGATAAGTGTATTCCCATACTCGCCGGTGCAGGCGGTATGCCCATTGCCAGGGAAAAAGATGAGGAAGTAACTCCATAGGACATTCCTATTGCACCATCCACCATAGCAAAGACAAAGCCTGCTCCTAAAAAGTAATAGAATACAGGGTCAAGCTCCATTAAAAATGATTGGAATTCCGGCTCTTTATGCCAAAAAACCAAGACACCAATCGTCATCGAAAAAATTATAGCCAACCAGATAAGCCACTTAAAATTCCGACGAACACTTTCCGTTGGTTCCGATGTAACAAGCGTCGCAGTTACTGCATTTAATTTTTTGACTTTGTCAGAAAAATCCCCTTTCAGTTTCCCCCGTAAAGCACTCATTTGCTGAAGCGTTTGGTCAATTTCATCCGGTATGCTTTCAGCTAGTACTTCTTTTAATCGTTTAGCAATTGTGGGTGATTTACCGTTCGTTGATATTGCTATTTTGAGATCTCCCTTTTTAACGACAGATCCAAGATAAAAATCACAAAGCGATGGTTTATCGGCTATGTTGACCAGAAGCTTCCGTTCGTGCGCAGCTTTTCTGATCTCTGCGTTTAATTCATTGTTGTTTGTGGCCGCCACGATTAACTGAACGGCATCCATATCGGTCGGCTCAAATGCCTTTTGGAAGATTTGAAGTTGTGTGTGCGTTTCAGCAAATTGATATACTTCCGGAATGATTTCTTTCGCTACAAGCTTGACTTTTACCTGAGGACTGTTTCCAAGAAGTGCCTGTAATTTCTCCAATGCAACAGGGCCACCCCCGATTACGAGGGTGTGCAAATCGTTTAATTTTAAAAAAACGGGAAACAATTGATTTCCTATAGCGTTTTCATTGCTTGCAGCTAAAAGGGCTGCATCATTCTCCAATAACTGAGGCATACTCCTTTACAATCGATTTATATGATGGGTGCAAAGAAACCACCTCTCCGAATACCAATATAGCTGGAGCTGTAATCGTTTCCTGTTGCGCTTTATCTACGATGTTATGCACGTTTCCTACCACCAACTTTTCGTCCTGCGTTGAGCCTTTCTGTATAATAGCCACCGGTAATTTGTCCTTACCCGCTGCTTTAAAAATTTCTACGATTTCCTTGAGCTTCTTCAATCCCATGAGTACAACTACCGTCGCCTTTGTTTGTGCCGCTTGATAGACATCATGCGAAACCTCTCCTGAAGACGTGGTACCGGTAATCACCCAAAAGCTTTCACTCAGTCCGCGATGCGTAACAGGAATATGTTGCAGACCCGGAACACCGATAGAGCTGGATATACCAGGGATAACAGTTACCGGTATACGGTAAGCGGCAGCAAATTCAAGCTCTTCGTAACCTCGTCCGAAAACAAAAGAATCACCTCCCTTTAGTCGTACCACGTGCCCGAAATTCAAGGCATAATCCACCATCAATCTATTTACTACCTCTTGTGAGTAGCTGTGATCACCTGAGCGTTTCCCTACATATACCTTTGTAGCGTTTGGTGGAATAAATTGCAAAAGTTCTTCACCAACCAGTGCATCATACAGTACAACATCCGCCCCTTGCAAAGCCTTTAAACCTTTTAAGGTGATCAGTTCGGGATCGCCGGGCCCCGCACCCACCAAGGTTATTCTCGGTGCGTTATTCTTTTTTATATCATTCATGATTGTAATACCGTCTCTCGTTTAGTTCTCGTTAGTTTTAAAAATTCCTCGGCCTGTTTAAAATAGGCCTGAGCAAAATTGGCAGAAGGTTCTTCTTTATTAATTTTCAACACCATTTCCGCGAAGCTTGTTGGAAGATCGATTTCACCACTGTCCACATATTTTGCATCAAAATCGTTGATAACACCGATATGCGTACTGCTATTCACTCCTTTATCCAACAACATCGCTTTTGCACTACTTATCAAGGTGCTATAGGCATGGTAAATGGCGTCTGACCAAGCGCCATTATCCAAGGCTTGATTAGCCCAGCTAAGTTTCTCTTCTGCTTCCAAAAGTAGGGTCGCTACTAAATCTATCACCACGCCCGCACATTCGCCTACCCCAATAGCCGTCTTGAAGGTTTCCTCATGCCCCCAGTCTACAAATTCCTCCTCGTTCAGGCTGGAAAGATCTGCCAGCGGTTTCAACAATTGATAAAAGTAATCCTTCCCTTGGCGATCGTAATATTGCTGAAATCGCTCCCCCTTTTCCGCATTTGCCTTATAATCATCCAGTAAAGATCTTAAAACGTCTGTAGCGCGTTTTGACGGCGTCTTTATAACGCGCTCAGCAGCACGTCCGACACCATCCCCTACCGTTCCCCCACCAAGCATTACCTGTACAGCAGGCACCACCTTTCCAGCTGCCTTTAACGAACTACCGTGAAATCCTATTTCGGCAAGTCCGTGCTGTCCGCAGGAGTTCATACAGCCACTGATTTTGATCTTGATGTCCTTGTTGAAGACAAACTCGGGGTATTCCTCATACACGAGGTCTTCCAATACCGTTGCCAAGGTCATACTATTGGAAATTCCCAAATTACAGGTATCCGTACCCGGACAAGTAGTAACATCCGCTACCGAATCAAAACCAATTTTAGCAAAGCCGATTTTATTCAATGCGTGAAATAAAGCTGGTAAATGCGCTTCAGGCACGTATTTCAGCAATAAGCCTTGATTTTGGGTGATACGGATTTCATCGGCTACCAAGGGCTGAATCAAGGAAATGAATTCCCTTGCCAGATCCGTTTTTATATCTCCAATAAGCACTTTGATGTATACGCCATAGTACCCCTTCTGTTTCTGTTCAAATACATTGGTTTTTAACCAGTATTCATATTGAAGACGCTCTGCGTCCGATACATCCTCTAAAACTGTATTCACCGGAATATTCGGTGCTTTTACTGCATCAATATCTATTGGAAGTTGTTTAGCTTTGATGGCAATTTTTTCTTTTTCTATAAGCTGTAAGACTTCATCCAAGCCTAATTTTTGAATCAGGTATTTCATTCTCGCCTTATTACGGTTATTGCGTTCACCATACCGATCGAACACGCGTATAACAGCTTCAATGAAAGGAATCAACTGATCCTCAGGCAAGAACTCATAAATAAGATGCGCCAAAATAGGTTGTGCACCTAAGCCACCGCCTATAACGACTTTAAAGCCCCGTTTGCCACTTGGATCAATTTTAGGTATCAACCCGACATCATGCACATAACTGTATGCAGTATCTTTTTCACTGGATGAAAAGGCAATTTTAAACTTGCGCCCCATTTCCTGACAAATTGGGTTTCTCAAAAAATAATCGAAAGTAGCGTAAGCGTAAGGAGAAACATCAAAAGGTTCGTCCGGATCGATACCAGCTGTAGGAGAGGCTGTAACATTTCGCACGGTATTACCACAAGCCTCACGGATAGTCACATCATCGGCTGCCAATTTGGACCAAAGCTCCGGCGTCCGATCCAAACTCACGTAGTGTATCTGTATATCTTGACGCGTAGTTAAATGCAAATTACCACTTCCATATTCGTCGGCGATATCAGCTATTCTCAAAAATTGCTTAAAAGTCACTTTTCCAAACGGAAGCTTTATGCGTACCATTTGTACACCGGGTTGGCGTTGTCCATAAATCCCTCTAGCAAGCCGGAGACTTCTAAACTTTTCGTCATGAATAGAACCTTGTCTAAAGGCATGGATTTTCTTTTCAAGATCTATAATATCTTGCTCCACTACTGGATTCTCTAATTCCGTTCTGAAACTTTGCATCGTTTACCCCTTATTAAATGTTGATGTCGAGTTCATTTGTCAAATGCTCAACCTAATCGATTGCTAAAAACACAAAAAAACTTAAATAACATTAAAAAATCGTTAAGCCAAAAAACAGTATCGAAACGACTTGATAATATTTCCATTTAGCAAATATATAAAGTATACCGTATTAGTAGTATTAATTTTTGACTTTTTTTTAATTTTTACATTCAGCGCACTTATTGCGTGCCCTGAACAGGTTATTCAGCATCGCTTATTTACGTAGCCCTAAACTAAACATTTCCCGGAGAAGAACCTAACAAAGAGTGCATCATTATATTATACGACCTTTCACAAAAAAATGGCCATAACCTCAACATACTTAGATTCGTCGTTGCAAATAAAGCGCATTTTATCTAAGTTTGAGCGCCTAATCCTGTATGTAGAATGCGGTGGGTGGTATCAAATGAAACAGATGAAACAAAAGAGCTCGATTTTATTGCTATGTGCTATCTATTTCTTTTCCTTTACAAATTTGGTGTCGGCAAAGCAACGATATCATTTAGATAATTTTATTGTTAAGGAGAATCTGATCAAAAATAACAAATTAGCCATTATCGCCTGCGATTCACTGGATGAACCAACAGATAAGCTTAACGGTACGTTCCTATTTGTTATTAATGGATTTAAACAGCAGCTTAATTTTTCCGGAGGGGTCGCCATTTCTCCACAAGAGATTGATAAATCTTCTTTTGTCTTTCTTAAGCATCAAAATGAGCATGGTACGCATAGTAAGTTGTATTATGTCATGAAGAATGATGACGGGCTAAAGCCAATTAAAATCAGTTGGGTTTTCTTATTGTTGATTCCGCTTGTCATAATATTTATAGCAACTATTTATAAAAGGCTTATTTTGTTGGCCATCGTCGCGCTGCTGGCTTTTGCTTATTTCAATTATAACAAAGGACTGAGTTTCGAAGGTCTTTTTGAGACGGTATCTGCGGGGATAAGGAGTTTTTTCTAATATAAGTGTTACTTTGTGTAACATTGCTGTCAAGGCACAGTATCTAGGTCTCTTTATTGTTACGTGCCGGACTTCAAAAGCAACGTTCCATCGCCGATAGCTAACGTCTAACAACTTACTACTAATACCTAAAAAGGCATACCAATACCAAAGTTATACTGGATAAAATTATAAGGATCCGGTCCGTTGGTCAGTTTATAGTTTCGTTTAAATTCGCGACTGTTGAATAAATCGGTAATAACCCATTGATCAGCGCCTTCGAATTGTGGGTCTTTGACTTTAATACCTGCGTCAAAACGGAAAACAAAGTACTGCAGGTCAAACCGTAAGCCGGCTCCCGCCCCAATGGCCATTTGTCCCAAGAACTTATTAAACTTAAATTCACCGCCGGGGTTTTCAGCGCTCTCCTTTAATCGCCAAATATTACCGATATCTGTAAAGGTTGCCCCTTTCAATTTAGCACCAAAAAAATCATTCAACAACTTAAACCGATATTCAAAATTGCTGAAAATCTTAATTTCTCCCAGTTGATCAAGATTTCGGAGTCGATTTCTCAAGTCTTCTGTTAAAATCGACCGATTGTAGTTACCGGGACCTAAAGTTCTCGCCTGCCAGGCACGCTGATCATTCATCCCGCCCCCGAAAAACTGCTTTTCGAAAATCAGGAACTCTGAATTATTCCCAAAAGGAACACCTATACCGGCGTTTATGCGGGCCACAAACTGGCGTTCTCCCCCTAGATGCCTATATATCCTGAAGTCAACCTCCGTTTTAACATATTGCAAATACGGAACATTCAATATGGTATTTTGGCCGATATCATTCTTCTTAAAATTAATGATCTTACTGAGTAAGTTAAGCGTATTACCACTTAAATCCAATGCACCCCGGAAATATAAAAAGTTATCGTAAGTATTCAACCGCAAAGTATTGAACGTATAAGTATATTGGCTGCCAATACCAAAATAGGCACGGTCATTACTCTTTACATAAAGTTCGTAGCCATTATTCTGCAGGGAATCCTTGAATGCGTTGTCTAATCGTCCCAGTCGATATTCGAGGGATATTGGCGTAACACTGTGCAATTTATATTTCGTATCATACCAGTTATAGGAGATCGAATTAATAATATAGCGATTACTATAGGTATTCAACTGATCAAATATCTGCCAGTTGGTTGAAAAAATCGTATGAGGCATACCATTTTTACCTACTAACGGGATACGAAAAGGAACGATCAATCGTGGAATGGATAAATTAGCGCCAAACTGTAAGTCGCGGTTCCAGATCCTGCTCCACAAAGGACCTCCGAGTTGCGAATCGAACAAAGCGCCAAAACGTGCCTTGATCTCAAGCTGCTCAGAACCGCCGAATAAATTTCGATTCGTATAAGTATTACCAATATTGAAACCACTCCGACCCGAGGTGAATACATATTCACCTTCCACACGGTTAGACATCCGCTTCAAGGGCGTCAACTCATAATGAACAGTGAGATGCGTGGAGTCTTTTTTCTTATAGCTGGTTCTTATTCCCCTAAAGCTATTTAATTCATATAATCGATCATAAGTCAGGTTCTCCTTTTCGATGTCGAAGATATCGCCAATTTTGGGATAAATGTACCGTGCAAGTGGCTTTGGACGAAAACGTTGTGTATAATCCTTTACCTCCAAGCCATGAGCTAACTGAGTGCTATCCGGTTTGTTTATTCCGACTTCTCCATCACTGTTTTTTATGACAACATAACTACTATCGATTTTAAAAACAGTGTGCCCACTCTTGCCTTCGGGATTATCGATGAAAAGCCTAAGATCAGCTTGGCTACTGTTCATATTGGTATCCACTCCAAACCGAACATATTGACGTAGATAATCGTAATATCCATTATGTTTCATAAGGTTATAGATTGACTCACGCTCCTTTACCAGAGTATCTGCATCGAAGCGCATACCCGGTCGCAATACGGGAAAGCGTGCAATATGTTGTTTGTACAATTTATCAACCTGTGGATCACCAATCTCATGCTCAATATAACGGATCTTAAAAACGCCTCCCTGCTTCACGTCGAAGTCAATTTCTGCCTTTTTACGTCTCACGTAAATATGGCTTTTGACTTCTGCATTAAAATAACCCTTGGATACCAGGAACCTTTCGATTTGGTTTCGGGAAATCTCAACTAAGGAACTGTCTAGTATACTGGGAGGTTCGCCGACATTCCTAATTTTATCCGTTCGATATTTTCCACCTTTACTGTTTGCAAAATTATAAATGAAGAGATTTATCTTGGAGTTCGGACGGATTTCCCGTTGAACATAAGCTTCAGCACCCTCTTTAAATTCTTTATTTATCCCATTTAACTTTACCTTTGTAACCAATGCCTGGTCATCATTCAACAATCTCGTGGATCTGCAAGACGAGAAAAATAGTGATGTGAGCACTATGAATACAAAAAAATACAAGTAAGATAATTGCGATGCTCTCAAAGTCTCAGCTTCAATTTGTTAAATCCTTACATCAAAAAAAGTTCAGAAAAGAACATGGTCTCTTTATTGTAGAGGGTTTTAAATCCATAACGGATTTTTTTCACTCAGATTATGTAATACATAGTATTTACTATACTCCAAAAGTAGGGCCAAAGATCGATATTTTCGGAGAGAAAATAAAACATTATCCCATATCGGAACGTGATTTGGAGGCAATTAGCACACTGAAAACGCCACAGGGAATAGTGGCATTAATAGAAACGCCAAGTGAAGTTGCCGTTCAGGAGGATGAATTACGAGATCAATTTTCTCTAGTATTAGATACTATTCAAGACCCCGGCAATCTAGGCACGATTATCCGAACGGCAGATTGGTTCGGCATCAAACATATTATCTGTTCGGAAGAAACTGTAGAATGTTTCAATCCAAAGGTGGTACAGGCTACCATGGGTTCTTTAGCACATGTTTCTATACACTACACAGACCTGCATGCTTTTCTTAAGGATGTCACGCTGCCGAGTTTTGCGACGGTGTTGGACGGCCAATCCATTTACGAAACCGATTTCGGCAGTGAGGGATTCATTATTTTAGGCAATGAAGGGAACGGTATTGCGCCCGATCTGATCAGCAATAAAACACAACGTATCACGATTCCAAGTTTCGGAAACGCTGAATCGCTCAATGTAGCAGTTTCAGCCGCTATATGTTGTTCGGAAATAAGCAGAAAAGATAATTTGCATAAAAGTTGAAAAAAATTAGTAAAGAAAGATAATTTTACTATTTTTGCAAGCCTAAACGGAAAGGGTCGGATGGCCGAGTGGCTAGGCTGAGCTCTGCAAAAGCTCCTACAGCGGTTCGAATCCGCTTCCGACCTCATTAAAAGATTTATTAAAGAATAAAAGCCATGGGAGTTACACGCTTAAAAAGAAAAGATAGAAGAAATAAAACTGTATCACGTTTAGAGGTACAATTCTTAAAGCTTGGCCGCAATATTGAAGTTGGAAGTAGATCGAAAGAGCCAAAAAATAGCCAAGTCACCAAAAATAATGCTGTTTTAGATAAACTTACTGCAGAAAGCAAATAAGAAGCTAATAACAAAATATTAAAAAAGACCTGGATAAAAATTCAGGTCTTTTTTCTTTATAAGACCAAAGGATGCGTAAATTATCAATGGACGAACTGGGGCGCCCCAGTGTTGACGAATTCAAACAATTAGATAAGTTGCCGGTAACGGTTGTACTTGATAGTGTGCGAAGCCTACATAATGTAGGATCTGTTTTTAGAACATCTGATGGCTTTGCGGTGGAACGCATTCTTCTCTGTGGAATTACCGGTACCCCTCCCCATCGGGATATAGAAAAGACAGCATTAGGAGCTACACAATCTGTGGCCTGGCAATACGAAAAGAATATTGAGGAAGCGATAATTAATTTAAAACAGGAAGGAAAAAAAATAATCGCCATAGAGCAGGCGGAAGGCAGCACTATGCTGCATCGTTTCACCCCGGTGCTAGGCGAAAGCTATGCGTTAATCTTCGGCAATGAAGTAAATGGTGTTTCAGAAGAAGCAATGAAGCTGATCGATTATTGCGTTGAAATCCCCCAATTCGGGACCAAACACTCCTTTAATGTTGTCATTTCGGCGGGAATCGTTTTATGGGATTTCTATCGGAAACTAAAACTAAAAAGCGGCGACTCCTAGGAGTATCGCCGCTTTTACTATTAAAAAATCTTATGCGTATGACGCAATCGAATCTTTACTTTCAAGTACCGATTTCCCCATAAGAAATTCATCTACTTTCCTAGCACATTCGCGTCCTTCAGAAATTGCCCATACGACCAATGATTGCCCTCTGCGCATATCACCCGCTACAAACACTTTATCAACAGTTGTCTTATAGCTGCCTTCAGCTGCATTGACATTGCCGCGTGCATCTAAAGAAACACCAAGCTGTTTTAACAAGCCTTCATGTTGTGGATGTAAGAATCCCATAGCCAATAAAGCCAGCTCGCAAGGTATTTCACGTTCCGATCCAGGCACTTCTGCAAATTTAACCGGTCTGCCCAGGGCATCAGTTTCCCATTCCAAATCAACCACCAGTGCACCTTTTAAGTTACCATGCTCATCACCTAAAAACGCCTTGGTATTGATGCTCCAAAACCGCTCACAGCCTTCCTCATGTGATGTGGTATTTTTAAGAAGCATTGGATAAGTAGGCCAAGGCATCGCGGACGTGCGCTGAGCAGGCGGCTTAGGCATTAGTTCAAACTGCGTAACCGTTTTTGCTCCATGACGATTTGAAGTACCTACACAGTCAGATCCGGTATCACCGCCACCGATCACCAATACATTCTTATTGCTTGCTAAGATATCCTCTTCCTGATAGGCAGACTCACCAACACGCTTATTCTGCTGTTTCAAAAATTCCATTGCAAAATAAACGCCTTTCAGTTCTCTTCCGGGAATATTCAAATTTCTTGGAATGGTAGAGCCCCCTGCCAACACGATGGCATCAAAGGCTTTCAATTCATCGGCCGGCACATTGACGCCCACCTCCGCATTACATCTGAAAACAACGCCTTCTTGTTTCATCAGCTCAATACGCCGATCGATCACCCACTTGTCCAGTTTAAAGTCCGGTATGCCATATCGTAATAAACCGCCCGGTTTATCATCTCTTTCAAACACCGTTACCTCATGACCCGCCTTAATCAGTTGGGCTGCTGCGGCTAAACCGGCAGGGCCTGAACCAACAACCGCAACGCTTTTACCCGATTTAATAGCCACCGGTTTTGCTTTGGCAAAACCTTTTTGATAAGCTATTTCCGCTATGTGTTTTTCAATTTCTTCAATTGCCACCGGTGAGCGATTGATACCCAATACACAAGCCGATTCACACGGTGCCGGACAAATACGCCCGGTAAACTCAGGAAAATTATTGGTTGAGGATAGTATTTCAAAAGCCTCTTCCCATTTACCGTCGTACACAGCGTCATTAAATTCAGGTATAACGTTTCCGAGCGGACAACCTGAATGGCAAAAAGGGATGCCACAGTTCATACAACGGGCAGCCTGTGTATTTAATTCTTCCTCACTGTACGTATGAACAAATTCTTTATAATTTTTAAGTCTCTCTTCAGGAGTATCTTTTGTGGGGAGCTGTCTTTCAAACTCTTTAAACCCGGTTACTTTTCCCATTTCTCTTACCTAATAATATTATGCTTCAACCAATTTCGTCTGTAAAACACGCTTGTATTCTTTCGGGAATACTTTTACAAATAGACTACGCTCGTTCTTCCAGTTACTTAGAATACTTGAGGCTAGTTTACTATTTGTCAAATTAATGTGCCGTTTCAACAAATTAATAATTTGTGTTTCATCTTCTTCATCCAGCGGATCTAGATCAACCATCTCAAGATTGCAACGATCTTTAAAGGTACCGTTGATATCATATACCCAAGCAATACCACCGCTCATACCGGCAGCAAAATTACGACCTGTTTCGCCTAATATCAGTGCCCGTCCACCGGTCATATATTCGCAGCCATGATCACCGACTCCCTCTACAACGGTTGTTGCTCCTGAGTTACGTACTGCAAAACGTTCACCTGCCTGGCCGCATACAAACAAGTGCCCGGAGGTAGCGCCGTAAAGTGCTACGTTACCAATAATAATGTTCTCATGCGGAACCAGCTGACTGCTACTTGCAGGATAAATTGCCAATTGTGCACCGGACAAGCCCTTACCTACATAGTCATTTGCTTCGCCCTCTAACTCAAAAGATAAACCTTTTGCGGCAAAAGCACCGAAGCTCTGTCCTGCCGATCCAACAAATTTGAAGTTAATGGTATTATCGGGCAGTCCTTCTGAACCATATATTTTTGAAACCTCGTTAGATAATAACGTTCCGATGGTACGATCTGTATTTTTTACATTGAACGTACCGAATACAGGTGTCTTACTTTCTAAGGCTTTAGCAGCTTGTTTCAACATACCCCAATCCAAAATCATATCCATGCCGTGATCTTGTGATTCGGTTTGATATAGACTCTTACCGGATGGGTTTTGGGGTGCATATAGAATGCCGGACAAATCGAGCTTATTGACCTTCCAGTGATTAATATCTTCACGGACTTTAAGGAACTGTGCCTTTCCAACCATTTCATTAATGGTTTTGAAACCTAAGCTTGCCATGATTTCGCGCAATTCCTCTGCTAAAAATTTGAACAGGTTAACAATATCTTCCGGCTTGCCTGTAAACAACTTACGCAATTCAGGATCCTGCGTTGCAACGCGAACCGGACAGGTATTCCGATGACATGTACGCATCCTGATACAGCCTCCCGCCACCCAAGCAGCGGTAGC
>Ga0079224_100006746_pt1 | contig 15298 bp, 14 predicted proteins | sample Stecom2015_FD_80414 | JGI IMG/M metagenome (GOLD analysis project Ga0079224, IMG submission 80414) | Agricultural soil microbial communities from Utah to study Nitrogen management - Steer compost 2015 | ecosystem: Environmental > Terrestrial > Soil > Agricultural land | place: USA: Utah...
ACAAATTAAAAAGCGGAAATAGACGTGGAACACGCCCGGCCGCTCCTTTTTGAAAGGGAAAGGTTCTTCCAAAAAAGAAAAGGCTTTCAGATTTTCATCTAAAAGCCTTGTTCTCAGTAGTAGAGGGAAGTTTACAAATGTCGAACCTTTTGAGCGATCTTGACGCGGTATTAATTGCGAAAAGCAGCATCTAAATAGTCGATTACTCGCAGGTGTGTTTAATCCAATTTCTCATTTCGATGCCCCTAGAACGGTGAAAATTTATATTTAAGGTCGATAAAATTCGCCTCAAAAGCAAACAGCTGGCAGACATGAAATGAATGCGAATGCAAATAATCAAGGAGTATGCTTTTCTATGTAATGCTGTTTTGATGGTCCTAAAATGAAGCGGGATTCCTGATGGGCAGGAATCCACGCTTGCTAACCAATTATAAACCTAAATATGATGAGAAGACAATTATAAGTTCTTAATAAAAATTTTCCGACATTTATAATGTGGGCTCCTTGTACTCGTTAATCATTTTCGTGTAAGACCCATAAGACAAGCTATTTTACACCCTGCACATCTCGGTATCGTTGATAACTATTTCTGTGTTGTTAACATGATGCAAATATACAAACAAATTTATAATCTACTAAATTGGTAGTCTTTTTTTGTACCTTTACATCGAATATAGCGCAATACATATCGATGGAGGGTTATGATGCCTATATAAGTAGGTGTTGACAATAAATTTAGAATAAGATACAGATCAAAACCATGGTAGAAAACGTAATAGTTTCGTCGGCGAAAGCATTTGTGGATCCGAAAATCACTATAGTGGGCGCAGGCCCAGGAGATCCTGAGTTGATTAGTGTTAAAGGCATTAAGGCCCTCAGGTCTGCGAATGTCGTATTGTATGACGCACTAATCGATGAACGATTATTGAATTATGCTCCACAATCGGCAATCAAAGTATTTGTGGGAAATCCCTCGGGAGATGAAAATTTTTCGCAAGATGTAGTGAACCAATTGATGGTTGATTACGCCCTCAATTTTGGACACGTTGTGCGACTCAAAGGTGGCGATTTATTCGTGTTTGGGCGTGGATATGAAGAATTGGACTACGCTGCTTCATATAGCATTGAAACACATGTTGTTCCGGGAATATCTAGTGCTATATCGGTGCCTGGTTTGTTAGGGATCCCTGTAACTCATCGTGGTATAAGTGATGGTCTTTTAGTCCTTAGCGGAACCGACAACGAAGGGAATGTGTCACCCGAGATAATCGAAGCCTCAAACTATAAGGCAACCGTTGTTGTTTTACTTGGTTTTAAACAACTGCCTGAAATCGTAAAAGCCTACCAAAATGCAGGAAAAGGAAGACTACCCGTTGCTGTCATTCAAAATGGCTCGATGGCAACCCAAAAGTTTGCTATCGGAATAGTAAATACAATCGAGGAACTGACCGAAGAAAAAGAAATCGACAACTCCGGCCCCGTATTACTTATATTCGGCACTGTGGTTTCTTTGCACGACGGTTTTCAGTATATCCGGCGATTTTTTGAGATAGAAGATTACAAATAGTATTTTCCAGTATCTGTCTTCAGTTGAGAGAACAATATCTTGTTTCAAAACAGGATATTATCTATCAGGTATCCCATTATCGTAATTCGCCACGGCTTCGAAGGCTTAGAAGAGCAATTCTTGAGGATGGGAGATGATATTCTGAAAAATCCGATAAGCTCCCGGCACCCCGGCAGGCAACTGTCTGAACCAGGAAAACGTAGTATAAATTACATGTCCCTTTCCGACATTGGCCACCAGCAATCCGCCATCGAGCGGCTTTTCTCCAGCATCTTGCGTAGATAACACCGCTATGAATCGCGCATCCCAATCATTGGGGAAATAGATTCCCCTGTCATACACCCAGCCATCAAAATCAGCCTGCGTGATGACATTCGGATGCGTCAGGATGGCATGAGTCGGGTCGAGCATATGTACCGGAGCCTGTTCATTCACGACCCGGTTGTTTGACAGATGTACCGGCAAAACACCCACTTCCGGTCCGGGAAGGTCAAAATTGGTATTGTAGAGCAAAATGACATTCCCCCCGCGCTCCACATACTCCAGCAGACGTTGCCTAAGGTCTCCCAACTGCCTGTGCACATTGTATGCACGGATACCCAGTATGATGGCGTCATATCCCAGGGAATCAACGGTAAGATCACCGGGGGTAAGTTCTGTCACCGTATACCCCATTTCGCGGAGACATTCCGGCAGGCGATCTTTTGCACCGCAGACGTAGCCGATGCGTCCGCTGGCAGGAGCCAGCCGCACGCGGATGAAATTTGCTTCAGCCTTTGGAAAATAATGCTGCTGTTGGATGTGCGGATAATCGATAACGCGGTATCCATGCCGGTAGACCCTGTCCTCGATTCTCACCGTGGCAGAAACGGCTGCCCGGCATTGCGCATCCGGCGGCACAACTCCAAAAATGACCTCCCTGCTCTCGTCCTTGCTAAGACCGGTTATGCAAACCGATTCAGGTACCGACCGCCAGCCATCCCCAAGATTCAGCCTGACCTCCCCCTCAATCCGGTCCGTCAATGCCCGGATGTGCAATTTCACGGTTTTCGGCACCGAGCTCACAAACGTATACACCGGCTTATCAAACTGAACGGTTACGGCTGGCGCAACAGCTACCGGACTCAGTTCTTCGCCCACCGTGGGATCAACGGTGACCACCTGGATGGGCACCGTAATGGAAAACGGATAGTTTTGAACCCGTAAGAACAGTTCGCCGTGTATTCCCGAACTGGATTCACTCACCGTTTCCTCTTTCAATTGTGTGGAATGGATGCGGTATCTTCCAAAATCGCTTCCTTCGCGCAACCAATAAGGTTGGGAATAGGTCGCATTATCGTTCAGTTCGAGTGCAAAATTTTCCTGGGCAACCTCGTTGCTTTCCAGCACACTTTTCAGAATCCTTTCCACCGAGCCGGGATACACGCGTACGCGGTCCAGATTAACAGGCAGTGTAGACGGGTTCACAGCCTCCAGTGTGACCCAAAACCGCTCCCCGGCCACCAACGTAGCATCGGCCGTTGTCAGCCGTATAGACAAACCGAGCAACCGACAGACCAACCGCTCGATTTCCGTGCGTTTGCTTGCCGCCCAGGTATCCTCAGGAAAACGGGCAAGTCGCTTAGCTACATCCAACAAGGCCGACACGGACGACGCTGGGTTTGCAAAATCGTAGGTTGCAATTATTTTTTCCAACCGTGTGGCTATTCCACGCCCCGCCGTGCTGCGTTTCCAGGATGTATCGACACCTTCCAGCAACCCGGATACGGCCTTATCGCCCGCCTCATGCTGGAAATATTCAAACGCGCTTCCCCGCACTGCCGCCGCGCCCATCGCCTGCGAGTGATGCAACACCCGACTGCCCGCCCCGAGTTGCGTATACGTTAGTCCCAGCAGCGCATTGTACCCGCCGACATCCAGGGCGAGGTAACCCGAATCTGTCGGCACCTTTCCTTCACTTCCCTTCACACCAAACCGTTCGTACACATTCCACAACAGTCTTTTTGCACGCCAAGTCCCCACTTTATTGAGCTGTTCGGGGAACCGTTCCGGATCCGCCGCGGCAAAGAACGCTTCCCTTGTCAGTTGTCCTGAAGCGGTATGATGGCCATGGTCGTGCGGTTGGTCCGGCGGAAAGCGGCTGATGATGACGTCGGGTCGATAATTGCGGATAATCCACACCATATCCGCCAGTACGCTGTCTTTACCCCACTTTTCAAGCGTTTCCGCGGCTGTTTTGGAGTAGCCGAAATCCTTTGCCCGGGTGAAGAACACCGATGCACCGTCCAATTGCCGGGCGGCCAACGATTCCTGAACCCGGAGGATACCCAGCAAATCACCCTGCTCATTGCCCACCAGATTCTGTCCACCTTCCCCGCGTGTGAGCGACAGGTAGGCTACATCAACCTGTGCACCATTTGCCAGGTAGGCAATCAGCCGGTTATTTTCGTCATCCGGGTGTGCACCGACGTATAATACCCGGCCAAGCACATTGAGCCGGCCAAGCGACTGGAACAACTGTGCCGACGTGTTGGGCTGGATGGACTGGCCATCTGCAAAAAGGTATGCTGCGAGGGATGTGATATAGGAAAGCATCAGCCGCCGGATCATGTTATTCGTTTTGGTTGAAATGCCGGTTGATATCCAATTCACGCTGGGGTATCAGATACAGCAATCTCGGGGTTTTGCCAATGGCCGTCAATACCGGCCGCCTTGCCAAACCGTAAAAGATTCGATCAACGATGGTTGTCAAACGCAATTTCGATCCATCTTTCATACTACAGTTTATTATCATCCAAAATATTCATTCCTCACTCTGTCTTGGAAGCTGTTGGTAGAATTCGTCCAAGGAATAAGCCGTTCAGACGGAAGCGTAGTTTATTATCTCATTACGGATGTGCCGACTGTTGAAATAGTCGATGATGTATTGGTTTTCCACTTCATCACCCAATAAATGCAACTGTATATTGCCAAAATTGGCATTCCCTACATAATCCAACTGGGCGCTGATGATCTTAATGCTAAATTTGCAGCGGGACGATAAATCCGTGATAATTGTGTTCAGATTGGTTTCTCCATTCAACCGGAGTTCCAGCAATGGACCGAATACGTTAAGCGAAGAATGCTGTAAACTCATGACTTTTTATTTTGAATCCTGGATAACAGGGGTACGACAATCCAATTAAATACATAGCAGCCCAGACAAATTCGGAAAATCGATTCCAGCACCGCACAAAATATAAGTGTTCCCCCTACGACATACCCCCCAACCGCTATATCCAAGCGAAGCAATACGATCGTTGTCAGGGAGATGATAAACCCGAGACCGGCAGCAAACCGCTTCGGCGGAGCAAAAATAGGCACCGGAGTAATGCCCAGCTTGCCTGATACCCATTTCGCAGCCAATGCGAGCGGGGAAGATACTCCTGTAAAAGCACGCAGGAAAAAATCAACCGAAAGGAAAACGCCTATACCCTGCCAGCCCGAAACTAACCATAACGCGGTCAATAAGACAACACCCAGCGCAACTAACCGCACCACCTGTTCATTTGCATACGTTGCTTTCGTACCCATTTGCTAGTTATTGATACATGGATACAAATATGATAAAAAGTCTACTTATTTAGTAGACTTTTGTTGTTTTTTATGTTGCCTATATCCCGCAAGCATATAGCCTTGACATTCATACGCAGCTAGGTAAGACAGCGACATGAAAACCTATGGTCAGACTAGGTATTTGTTTTTTACCAAAATGACCAATGGCACAAACCAAAAAAAATCTTATATTTGCAACTATAAACAGTTATTAAAGACGAAATGTAAAAAATAATTTCTTTCAGAAAAGTCAAAAACGGCCACCGTAAAACGGAATGCCATATTGTTTAATTCTTAAAGAAAGAAATTATGGTTATCCTACAAAACATTTCCTATACACAGCCAAACAAGGATTTACTGTTTGGCAATATCCACCTGACAGTAAATAATCGCGAAAAAACAGCATTAATAGAACGGACAATTTCATTAACCCATAAATAGAATGGGTATGACAAGTAAATTAGCAACAGGCGCATTTCCTAATCCGCCAACAGGGGGAATACTTTCTCAAATTCATAGCTACTTAAACGATTGCGAAATCCCTGCATATCGCTACCGGCAAATCGTATATGCTTTGCAGCAGGGTATTGAATATTTCAGAGAGGTAAAAGAACTTCCCAAAAGTTTAAGGGAAAAGTTGGAAATACAATTTGGCGAAACACCTTTACCGCTAAAGCCAACCATTATTCATTCGGCTGAGCAGGTAGAAAAAGTGCTTTTTGAAACCCAATCCGAGGCAAAAATAGAAACGGTTCTTTCCCGTTACCGGACAGGTTGGACATCTATGTGTATATCCTCACAATCGGGCTGCGGTTTAGGGTGTACATTCTGTGCCACAGCAGCAATGGGATTGATGAAAAATCTTTCTTCCGATGAAATCTGTGCGCAGGTATTTCATGCACATTGGAATCGTCAACTACCCGATAGTATAGCTTTTATGGGTATGGGCGAAGCGCTCGCAAATCCAAACATTTTAGCAGCGATTGGCGGCGTTTCGATCACTTGACACACCTAAACCTAAGTTGTTGCTTCCACTACTTACCCCTCCCTTGCCGCGACTGCCGGCGAGGTAACGCTCACAATACTGTGCATTGCAAAAAAAAAGAACCTCTCCGTTGCACCCGCTTTACCGCGCCGGGTTCGTCAGGGTCATAGCTATCTGTCGGACCCTGTGGGTCATCGACGGCAGCTGCCGTATAATAATCGGGTCGGTTATAATAAGATTATCATACCCATACATTGTCTGGAATTAGAAGTTTCTGGAGGGTGAATATGATCGTCGCGTTTTTTGCACATTAACAATAGAGTCAGTCAAGAATTCAGCTATACACTGTATTTTGAAATAAGCGCGCTATTGAGCGTATGGCCTATTCCGGCCTGATTGCTGACAGTTATGTACCCATCATTGAATTCTTCGGCAGGATGGATAAGCTGCGCACGCCAGTCGACCTCGCCGTGTGCGAGTTCAACAATGGTGAAATTGGGAATACCGGCTATAGCTTGCACGGTGGCAGCTGTGGCTATAGGGCCGCTTGGATTGTGTGGAGCAATGTGCAGGCCGTATGTCTCTGCATGGGCGGCAATATACTGTAGTTCCTGGATACCGCCACAATGCTTCACGTCCGGCATCAGAATATCCAGCGCCTTGGTGTCGATCAGCGGTGCAAATCCTTCCCTCCCGAAAATGGATTCACCACCTGCCGTGTCTCCGGACGTGGAATCGGTAATGGCCTTTGTTGCCTGTACATACCGTTGCGGATTAACGGCTTCTTCAAACCAGAATAAATGGAAAGGTTCCACCTGGTTTGCGACCCGGATACCCAGCGCTTCATCCAGGTGGCTGTGTACATCAACCAGCAGGTCGATGCGGTCGCCGATCGTACTGCGGACAGCCGCTATACAGGCGATAGCATGTTCAATGTCTGCCTCGATCTGTCCCGGAGTGGACGGAAGTGGTTTCATCTCATCAAAAGGCGCTAATTTGATCGCTTTGAATCCTTGTTTCACGGCTTGCTCGGCATTGCGCTGGAAAGCGTGGGCAGGACGCCTGCCGTTGCTGTCACGTTCATTGGTCGCCCGGTTAATATTGGCATATACTTTCACGTGGTTGCGGATTTTGCCGCCGAGCAACTGGTGCACGGGAATACCAAGGGCTTTACCTTTGATATCCCACAGGGCCTGTTCAATTCCACTGAATGCGGTGGCGGAAAGCCGGGATGCCGTAGCCTGTTTCCAGCCGCGTTGCCGGTATTGTTCTGTTGTAAAGGGAGATTCGCCTTTTACCAGTTCATAGAATTTCGAGATCTCTTTGCGGATCAGCTGTTGTTCTTCGGTAGTAACGGCTTTGACTCCCTGCGATGCTTCTCCTATGCCGATGATTCCTTTATTGGTGTACAGCTCAATAAATACCCAGCTTCCCCGGTGATTTACTTTGACGACATGAATCTTTAATCCCGTTATTTGACTATCGATAGTCTTCGGTACGTTGAAGTCGGACAGGCTGATAGGGATTAGCGATGTGGTAACCGCTTTTTTTATAAAATTTCTTCTGGTATTCATCCGCCTTGTTATGGTGTGTTTGCTACTATACGGGGTTGTTGAGCGCCAGTATGATAATCTAAGTATCCTTCCTGACGGACAAATCGTTGTCCTTTGAGCCGTATCCAGTCAATAAAAGACCGTACACCCTGATCGACATTGTTGTTATAAAGGATCGTCACGTCGCCGACTGGGATGATTGATGCGATTTGTTTATTTTCCAGTCTGGAAAGCAGTGTGTCCAGCGAGTCATAGAAATTTTCATTGGAACTGATGACCCCGTCATTGTTGAGATCAATCGGTACTACCCTGATGCCTTTCTTTACTTTCCTTGTTTGCAGGTCATACATACCCGCGAGATCCAGAAAAGCCAGTCCCAAGCGATCATTCAATACGGTTTCGAGTAATAAATCATCATTTTCGATGGTATTCCCATGGTGTACAATGTCTTTTACGTCCCTGTTCAGGTGCGCTGCAAATGATACTGCGGCACAGGCTTGTCGCGAGTAGACATGCAGCGGTTGCTGATGTGTTGCGATGTGGTCAAGATCATGGTTGTCCAGACCCGCCGATTTAAAATATACGGTTGCTAACTGTTCTTTCGAAAATCCGTACCGTAACAGGCTGTCGGCAAGGGGATGATCAGCATTGATTACTGGCAGGATGGCAAACCGCGTGGCCGTGGTCGCGACTTTTCCCGGAGGGAGCGTTCCACGCTGTATAGGTGCAGCGGTAGCTCGTAAAGTCGGTCGCTCCAGTTTTGCTGTTATTTCGAAATGGGTTTCAGGATGATCATACTGATAGGCCTGTGCCCACTGTTGGAACAATGGAAAAAGGAAACGAGTTCCGGAAATGGAAATGGTATCCCTCTTTGTATCCCGCAGTTTCGCTTTGGATACATCCCGTTTCCCGTCGAGCCAGTGTACCAGGTTGATCAGAAATTGTGCGTTTTGTGTCGCATCCGGGGAATTAAGGCCGAATGGTATTTTATCCGGACCTTTCAGCTGTGCGGTGAACATGGCAGCTTCTCCGAATACGGCAACTTTTCCTTGGCCGTATGTCAGCACTGCGCCTTGTGACCATCCGTCTATAGGAATACGCGGTGTGTGCTGACCAAACAGCCAGGCAGTATCCGGAAACAGTATCTTATACCGCTTGTCAAATGTGAGTAATGAATGTGCCGCCGTCGGGATGCGGAATGCTTGTCCGGTGAAGGTCGCTACCTGGTCCACCTGCTCCAACTGGTTGGAGCCTTCAGTAATAGGGTGTCTGGCAAGCGTACGGCGGCTGGCCTGGAACAGATCGAGTTCTTTTTTCTTTCCGGGAAATAAGCCGGTTGTTGTGTCCGTGGCGAAGCCGTTCAGAAATTCAAAGCCGAATGCTTCAGCAAGCTCCTTACCTGCACCCGGAAAGGGCATGTGATCCGCAATGAAGAAGAGTGATCCACCGTGACTGACCCACTCTTTGAGCGTGGCGATTTCTGTTTTGGTGAAGGCAGATGGATTGGGTACATGCCATTGTTCATAACGTTGATTACTTTTATGAATGGCATTGGCAATAACCAGTATAGACGCTCCTTTTAGACTGTTAGCCGAAAAATGGCCCGTGTGAGCTTTCAATTGATAACCGTCCGCTTCCAGGATATTGGCAAAGACGCGGTATCGTCCGTCGAGTGTGTGGAAATTGTAGTGTCCTTCGTCAATCAGGACGAGTGGCCCGTTTTTGTCCGGATAGGCAGGGCTTGCCGGCCTAAAGGAGAATTCGGTGTGAGGAACCTGCTGCGCAGAAACTATACCGTATCGGAGCAGGACAAAGGCAAAAAGAAATATCTTTTTCATCGTCGGAAAATTTTTATTCTGCAAAGCTGGATCTTAGTTTAATACCCCAACGGCCGTTTTCATAGGTTAGTACGTAAAGCGATTCATAGCTTTTTATTGCGCTGCCATCTTCCCGATAGCGGGTAAACTGTGTGTCTATATGCACCTTTTCTGAAGAGATATGCACGATATTCCGCCGATCCCATTTGCTGTGATGCCAGTCCTGTTGTATGGACAAATAGGATGTGGTAGTTGACAGTACGGGTTGGTCCAGAACCGTCATTTTTCCACTCGCCAAACGATAATGGGGGAAATGGTAGGTAGCATAGTGTGCTTTCCTGTCTCCGGAGTTAAATGTTTTCATGAACTCATCCAGGACAGCGAATACGCTTGCCCTGATCTCCGGATCAACGTTTTTTTTTGTTTCCTGATGCTGTGCGAATGCACTTGAGCATGTTGATAATATAGCTAATAGCAGATAAAGTGTTTTCATTTTTTTTTGGTGTTTGGATTTTTGTACCAGACCACTCCCAGGCCTTTCTGTTCGTTACGGGCGTTATTGTTTTCTTCTGTGGTGATGATATCGGGAAGTCCGTCGCCGTCCAGGTCGTGTACAGGAACCAGATCGAATTTGATACCTTCCGGGCCACTCACTTCATTCCGGTCCCAAACGGTGTCGAACGCCGTTTGCTTATAACGAAGCCACACCACACCAGAACGGTTTCCTTCTGCTTTTTCAAAGGATACGATCAGGTCTTTTTTCCCATCCTGATCGATATCGGCTACCTGAATGCCTTTTCCGCGCAGGCCAACCTCTTCGGGATATTGGATACGGAGTGTTGCCCATTGAAGGCCATTGTCTGCGAGTTTTCGGTAAAAATGGATCTGGTCATCTTCCGTAGCCACCACAACATCTTGCCGGCCATCATTGTCGAGGTCATCAATATCCATAAATAAAACAACTTTCGTCGTATCGCCGATGGCGTGGTTCTTCCATAGCTGGTCTGGAGGTCGTAAATCGCCTCCCGGGTTTTCAAGCCAGCGGGCCTCTCTCGGGATTGTTTTACGGTCGGTATAAACAATATCTGCCAGTCCGTCGTTGTTCATATCCGTAACGAAAACAGACATCACCCAGCTTACTTTTGCCAAGGGGACCCATTCCCATTTGTCCAGGTCACGGGGATTTTCAGGGGACCTGAACCATCCTATAAACGGTTGCGGGTAGGTGTCGTTGTCCCATTTGCCCCCGGCTACGATATCAATGCCGTTTTTACCGTCAATATCTGCCGGTACGGCGAACATCCACTGGAATTTACCGGCCGATGCGGGTAATACTGCTGTTTCCCAGTTGGATGAATCGTAATAATCCTTATTTGAGGGAGGGCCCCAGTGCACATTGATCCGCATGGTATTTCCCTCTGAGCAGCTGACGACGTCCTGAATGCCATCGCCGTCCAGGTCTGTGAGCACCGCATCTTCTACATCAGGAGCCGTTCCTGCGGTAACAAATTGCCAGCGTCCTGTTATGTGGTTCTCGCCGGGATTGAAATAAATGCGTACAAGCCCGCTTTGTTCCCAGCCGGTAACGATGTCGGTATATCCGTCGCCGTCTGCGTCGGCCAGCCGGGCGCCGTCAGCTCCATACAGGCTGTTGTCAATGGTGTACTTTTTCCAAGGTATTGTTTCCTGGGCATATGCACGGTAAATCGTTCCGGCAAAAAGACATAATAGTATGACTGCGAATGATCTCATGGTTGATTGGTTAGTGAGAAATACCTGCTGTGATCTCTTTATACCGGTTTTTTAGTTTTTCCAGTATTTTCGGATGCTCAGTGGCCAGATTACGCTTTTCGCCGGTGTCGGATTTAAGGTGGTATAATTCCGCGCCGTTAAGAAGTTTCCAATCGCCTTGCCTGATGGCGTGCTGTTCCTTGAATTGCCAGATCAGAACCCGGTCTGCCGTTTCACCGGAAAACAGCAGGTCGCTGATATCAACACCATCTATTTGATCAGCTGGCAAATCTTCTTTAAAATCCAGTAACGCTGCGAAAGTCGGCACCAGATCGATATTAGCAACAGGTGACGTGATTTCCTGTCCCGGGCGGATATTGTTTTTCCACCATAGCAGGGCAGGAACACGGATACCGCCTTCCAACAGTGTACCTTTCTGGCCGCGTAACGGTCCATTGTCAGCGTGTCCGAAATAGCTCTCAGCATATCCGCCATTATCTGAAATGAACCATATCATCGTTTTATCCAACAGCCCCTCCCGCTCCAGATAAGCGGTCAGTTTACCGATATTGTCGTCCAGCGACGAAACCATAGCAGCGTAAGCCTGGCGGTAAGGGTCAGCGATATGGGGAAATCGCTGGTAATATTCCTCCGGCGCCTGTAAGGTGTTGACGATCGTATGATTCTGATAGGTGTCTTCCTTCAGCGGCAGGGTGTGGGCAGGGTATTCACCCCGAGTGGATTTGCCGTAGTGAGGTGCATTGTATGGGAGATAGAGGAAAAAGGGTTTATTACTTTTTCTTTGTTTTTCCAGGAATTGTATTGCATGTCCTGTGATCAGGTCGGTGGCGTAGCCTTCTTCCTTCGTTGGTTTCCCGTCTACATACCAATCCTCTTTTACAGATGCATAGGTGTGGGTGAAAAAGTCGATGCAACCCCCGGTGAAACCGGTGAACAGGTCAAATCCATGATCAGTAGGGGATGTGTGTGCTTCAGAACCCAGATGCCATTTTCCGATCAGTGCAGTACTGTAATTTTTACGTTTCAGGTAATCTGCAACGGTTGTTTCGGATGTATCGATACGGCCTTCATCAAACGGCATTAATGCCGTCCATAGTTTGTGTTTGGATCGTAACGGATAAGAACCGGTCAGCAAGCCAAAGCGGGAGGGCGTGCAAACGGGACCGGCGACGTAGAAATCGGTGAACCGGACGCCTTCACGGCCGATTCGGTCAATATGCGGTGTGGGTATATCCCCGCCGTATATTCCCAGATCTCCGTAACCCAGATCGTCCGCGTAAATAATAATGATGTTAGGGGCCGTTCCCGGATGTTTGGTTTTATGGCCGCAACCGGCAAACCATAACAATAAGAGAAAGAATGCCGCGAAGCATTTCATTTTTCAGCCTCCAGTTGAATGAATTGTTTGAATGCGCGTGCGGTTTCTTCGAGTATCCGGGGCGAAGTTGTGTGCTCATCATCGATGGTCAGATGAAAATACGGGTGACCATAGGCAATACCGGAAACATGGGGATAACCTTTATCGATCACGTATACCAATTCTCCGCCGACCCGCTCGTTGATCTCCCATTTTTTTCCGGCAAGATGATTAAGGGCTTCTTCAAAGGAGGCTCTGACCGACTCACTGAAGAAGAAATTTCTATTCGGATCCGTGTTGTCCAGCCATTCCGGTGCTCCGGAGTTTCCTTTTTTCCAATCGCGCGTAGCAATGCCTGCGCCGAGGTGCAGCCATAGCTTGGTCTTTTCAGGGGGAGGCGCACCCTTTTCCAGGAACAATTTAGCTCCGAGACCGGCCAGCTCGTGCCCTGAATTTCCTGTAAAAACAAACGTATAAGGAAAGTTCTCTGTGGCAACCCATTTGGCTAACGCCAGCCATACGGCCAGCCCGGGGCCCCTTTCACCGCCGTTGCGGAACCAACCGCTGATCGGTGTTGAGATAACAATATATTGTTCGCCCTTGCCGATCGTACCGTATATGTTTCTGCCGATGACGTCTTTAAATTCGCCGTCAATAGTTATTGTGGCATCCTTGTCGGTGCGTTGTGACAGTTGCTGCGCATCATCCTGCGAAACGACCACCACCGGCACCGGCCAGGGTTTGCCACCGTCCGGAGCGTTAAAGGCAATGAGCGAGCTGCCGGTATAATTTGCATATCCGATAATGCCGCTGGCTCCTTTTTTAATCAGCGATTGGACGTTGCTGAGGGTTTCCGGATCGATTTGTCCCTGAGCCCCGAAGCGGAATTCCGTAAGGATAATGTGCCCTGAAACGGATTGATCATCGTTGCCTTGTGAAAGGATGCCGGATGTTTTTCCAAGGTGCTGTTCTTGTATATACCAATGCGGGAATGCATTGTAAACATCGCTTCCCACAGCCACAGCCACTGTCTTCGGAAAGAACTGTTTTAGCGGAAATTCAAAATAGTTTGTCTGATAGCCGGCTTCCGCCAGGTCATCGCGCAGCCACGACGAAGTAACATTGTCGGTATCCGTCCCGGTACGGTGCTCGCCAAGCGAAACGTATTTTTTTACTGTGTTATACAAATTTACACCGCTAAACGGATCGTCGTGATCGTCCTGGGATGACGAGCACCCGCTTTGAAGTATCAGCGCAGATACCAAAGAGGCAAGAAACATTTTCTTCATAGCACAAAATTTATTGTCGTATCAGTTCGCCGATAGCCAGCGCTTTTTCACCGGCAGTCGAGTAAACAAGGTACCATTTCCCATTCTCCTCGTAGAACGCCGGGTCTCTGAGCTGACGGACCGGCCCGTAATGCGCCCCGACTTCAGAGGCCAGTAACGGTTCATTAACACCTTCATAGTCTTTTTCCGGTTTAACGACTGTAACAGGTTTCCCCGGAGTCCAGGTGCTCCAGTCATCATTGAGCTGAAGGACGGAAAGCAGGATCCGCTCAGGTTTATCACCAATGTTCGAATAGAATACCAGCAGTCGGTCACCATCAACCTTTACCGCCGCATGGCGGAGGTAGTTGGACTTACTCTGTACTTTATCAAACGGGTTCGGGCCACTTTCAAAAGTACGTCCTCCGTCGGCTGACCGATATAGCTGACCGGTACGGGCGATGGCATAGTGATTGTTTTTCCACTGGAATACCCGAAAATAGGATATCCCCAGAATGGTAGTATCTACCTTGAAATTGATTCCGTCTTTTGACGTTGCCCGGAAGGAGTACTGCCCCCTTGCCGAGTAATTGGTATCGACCGGCGCATGAAAATACAGGACAATTTCTTTGTTCTGATGGTCCACAAATACATCCGGTGATGCAATATGATTTCTGCAAACCCGGCAGTCACTAAGTCTCAGTGTGCCTTTGTCATAGATGTTCCAGGAAGCATCGAGCTGGTCAGCATATGCCAGCCGGATGTATGTTCCGCCGTGGTGGGCAAAATAGAGATAATAATTGCCAAGCTTATTGGGCAGCCAATCGGGTGCTTTGATCAGCGAGGGTCCATTGATGTTCTCGCCGTCTTTGCCGGGCAGCGAAGCTTGTGAGATAATCGGATTGGCCGCAAACCGTTTAAATAAATACGACTGGCTGCTGGCACTGCCGCTGAGCAGTATGCTCAGCAGGATCAAATAGTATGCGATTGCTTTCATGGTACGTACTCCTGTCTTTTATGGTTGAGTGATGTTCAAAAACCTTATCGGTATTGGATATGGATGTGATGCAATTTGCCCGTAAAAGCAAAAGGAACCTGGTAACGGTCAGAAACGGGCGAGTTGCGATCTTTTCCTACATCCACGCCGTCTTTGTATTTCGCAATGTATTGTATTTCGGCGGCGGTGATCGGACGTTCTTTTACTTTCGTGCCGTTTACGAGGATTGACGCTGTCCCCGCCGGCGCTGTCGGGACATATTTTCCGTCAGCTGGTGGGATGTAATCCAGGTCGAACGTCAACTGGAGTCTGCCGGTTGTGAGCGCACCTGACTCAAGGTATTCCAGCTGTCCGCCGGTGTTGTGCGCTACCTGAAATTGTCGGTCCTTAATAAATAAACTGAGTCCG
>Ga0079224_100006748_pt1 | contig 15298 bp, 11 predicted proteins | sample Stecom2015_FD_80414 | JGI IMG/M metagenome (GOLD analysis project Ga0079224, IMG submission 80414) | Agricultural soil microbial communities from Utah to study Nitrogen management - Steer compost 2015 | ecosystem: Environmental > Terrestrial > Soil > Agricultural land | place: USA: Utah...
ATGGCTTCGTTTTTCATCCCGAAGCCCTTCAGGAAATGGCCTGGAGGCAGCGCCAGGTTTTCCTCGGCGGCCAGGCGGTTCCAGCTCTCCGCGTGAGGGCGGGACGAGTCGATTACGACTCCGTCCCAATCGAATATGGCCCCCAGACGGGATGCCGATCGCGAATCGTCCATGGACAAGCCTGGTTCCTGGTTGGGGACCCCATAATTTATTAATAAAGGACCCCGCTACCAATGTTTCCGGGAGTGCGGGATCGGCTTTGGAGCAGGCGGAACGGGCCTTACATGCGTCCATGGTCCGCGAAAAGCTGGTCAATAAACCAGCCGGGTTGTAGAATAGAGGTAGGCCCGTCCGGCCCGTGAACCGAGGAGGACCCATGAACATGCTCAAGCACGGCGCCATAGACCGAACAGCCCTGGAACGCCTGGAAAGCGTGGGAGGCGTGGCCCTGATGGCCAAGGTCATCGATCATTTCCTGGAAAAAGTGCCTTTGCGGATGGATGACGCTTGCGATCGCGGCCGGGCCGGCGATTTGACGGAGTTGGGCCGGGCGCTGCATTCGATCACGGTGGCGGCGGGCAATGTTGGCGCCACCGAGGTCAGCGAAATGGCGGGAAGAATCGGGAAACTGGCCGAGGCCGGAGCCAAGGACCTGGTCCTGCCTCTTTTATGCCAACTCGACGACATGCTGGGCCAGGTACATTTCTGGCTGCAGGGCGAAAAGACCCGATTGCGGGGCGCAGGGAGCATGATTTGGCATTGATACCGATACTTGCGCGAACCACGGCCCGTAAGCGCATCTGACCCGGATGGAAGATCTTAAAAAGTGGTATAAAGCCGGCCTCGCCACCCGTGTCGAGGCCTTGAAGGCCGCGCGCCGCGACATGGATGGAACCGCGGAACCCATGGAATCGGCGCGTCGCATAGCCCATACCCTGAGGGGAACGGGAGCCACCTACGGATTCCCGGAAATCAGCGAAACCGCCGCCGCGCTCGAAGACGCTGCCAAGGAGGATTTCGAACCGGCTTTGGAAAGGCTTTTGGCGGCCATAGAGGTGGCCTGCGCGAATACCGGGCAGGAGGAGCGGGCGGGAATCCTCATCATCGACGACGATCCCTTCATAACCGATCTTTTGCGGACGGTTCTCGAGTCCGCCAACCGGGAAATCCTGGTGGCCGCGACGGCCCGGGAAGCGGAATCCCTGCTGGAGGAGAAAAGAGTCTCCCTCATCCTCCTGGACCTGATTCTTCCCGACACCGACGGACGCAATTTCCTCGTGCGCCTCAAGGAACGTCCGGCTACCGCGTCCGTTCCCGTCATCGTCCTTTCCGCGAAACTGGGCGCCCAACCGAAAACGGAATGCTTCGCCTTGGGAGCCGAAGCCTATTACGAGAAACCCTTCGAGATTGAAACCATCTGCGCCGCGGTTTCGGCCTGGCTTTTCCGCACCGAGGCCAACCTCCGGGAGTCGCGCCGGGACAACCTTACCGGCCTGCCCAACCGGGCGGCCTTCCGGGAGGCTTTCGCGCGCGCCGCGTCCCTGGCGGGCCGCCGGGGCGAATCCGTTTCGGTCGCGATACTGGATTTGGACAGATTCAAGCACCTCAACGACACCTACGGCCATGCCTGCGGTGACGACGTATTGCGGCGCTCCTCCGATCTGCTCGGCGGCGCTCTCCGCAAATCCGATTTGCTGGCGCGTTGGGGCGGCGAAGAGTTCGTGGCGCTGTTCCCCAACACCTCGCTCGAAGGCGCGGGAAACGCAGTCCGCAAGGCCCTGGAAGCGCTTTCGGCCCATGTCTTCGCCTCCTCCGACGGCCGCGCCTTCCATGTCACCTTTTCCGCCGGCGTGACCCAAGTCGCCCCGGCATGGACCGTGGACGAAGCCATCGCCGAGGCCGATCGCTACCTCTATCTGGCCAAGGCCCAAGGGCGAAATTGCGTGGTCTCGGCCGGGGACGAGCCTTACCATCAATCCCGCTCCATCCTGCTGGCCGACGCGGACGAAACCGTTTCCGCAATCATCAAGGCGCGCCTGGGCCGCGAGGGGTTCGGAATCCGGCAGGTTTCCGGCGCCGGATCCGCGGTCGAAGCGGCCGCCACGGGCGCCTATTCCCTGTGCATACTGGACGCGAAAGCGGGCGCGGCCGACGGCTTGCAACTCCTCAAAAGCCTGCGGGACCATCCCGCTTCAAGCCATCTGCCCGTCCTTCTGCTGACCTCCCTGGGAAGGGAAAAGGACATAGCGCGGGGGTTCGAATTGGGCGCCGACGATTACCTGGTCAAGCCGTTCTCGCCGTCGGATCTGCTGGCGCGGGTGCGCAACCTGCTCCGGAAAGCCTGATCCCGTCTCCCCGGGCATTGCCCCGGAGAGGATCAAAGGGATACAATGGAACGGCTCCATGCACGGGGCCGAGGGGGAAATACCATGTCCGCAACCGGCTCGGACCCATGCGTCCATATCAAGGTTGAACGCAACCGATCCCGGGGCCGCATTTTCCCGGGGGCCCGATGATGGACTCCATCCTGATCATGGGGCCCTGGATCCTGTCCATCCTGGCCGCGGCGCAATTCTGGATTTGGCTCGCGATGCGCCGCCGGGGAGGACGCCGGGGCCTGGAACTATACGAAAGCGGATCCATAGTAGTGGGATACGACGCCAATGGCCCGACCCTGGCCCTGGCGGGAGTCCTGCGTTCTCCCGATGCCGAAGTCTTCGTGCGGGCCGTGAAGGCGACCCTGACTTCGGACAAGGACAAGGAGAAACGGGAATTCGGGTGGATGGCCTTCCGGCCGGACTTCCGCCTGAATCAGGCCGGAGCCGGCGACCTGGAGATGCCGCATCCCTTCTTGGTTTCTCCCGGAGGGGCGGGAAGATTCAACATCGTTTTCCGCGACGTGGAGGCCTTCCCGCAGGTGGAGGGGATCATGCGCATTTACCGCCATCATTGGCGCGAAACGGAGGGCCGCATCACCGAATGGCGGGAGCGGCATGCCGAGGCCGGCCATGGATCACATGACGCGCTCGTGGCCGATTTCAAGAAACAGGAGGCATGCGTATCGGCGTACACGGAACTGGATCGCAAGTGTTACTGGGAACAGGGAAGTTACGCCTTGACCATCGAGGTGGAGACCGAAGGAGGCGCGGCGGATCTCGCGCGCGCGTTCCGGTTCACTCTGGGTAAAATGGACGCCAAGCTGCTCAAGACGAACTGCGTGACCATGCTGGACGAGCCCATCGCGGCCGCGTTGGGGAAACCTCAAGTGCCCTGCCGGAGCGTCCGGACCGAATACGTCCGCGCCGTCGCGGAATAGCTTCCTTCGGATTTCCCAAAATCCGGACCTTCGGACAGCGCCGTCCGCTATCGTAGCCGCATTCGGGAGCGGAGGTTCCGATCCCGTCCGCGCGCGCGGGGGCCGGGACTCCCATCCGTCCTCTCGCGGGCGGGAGCTGACTTTTACTTGGCGGATTTTGCGGCCGGGTTGTATATTGGACCGGTACCCGGGAGCAACGTCCGGGTATCTCCTGGGCCCGGTCGGATGAATTTCCAATGGGCGGAAAAATTGTGACCATCATTTCGGATATGTACCGGACCCTGGAAAAGAGGTCCGAGCCTGGAGAATGCCAATGTTTCGAAGATTTCGCAAAGCCCGCGGAGAGTGCGGCCGCTTCTGGCGCAAACCCCTGTCATTCCTGGTTTTAGCTTCGGTCTTGGCCTTCGCCGCGGGATGCGGCTCCGAGGAGCCTGCACCTGCCGCGGAGGCGTCGGTAATCGCGCCCAAGGTGGATTTCGACACCCTCGTGAACCGGGTCAGAACCGGGGAAAGCTTCAATTCCATCGCGCGCAATCTCGACGTCGCCGAGTCGGAATCCTCCTTGCTGCTCACCGGCATCAGGGAGCATTTCGGCTTGAAGCTGTACGCCGGTCAAGTATATCGCGTCGTATTCCGGATCGCGGAAGGCGCCCGGGAACTGCACACCTTCATTCTCGAGGATCGGTTTTCGGAGCACAAGCATGTCCTGACCCTGGCCGCCCCCCGCCCCGAGGCCCTCATCTCCGCTTCCCTCGGGGATGAAGCCCCCACGGACAAGGGTTACATCGAAGAGCCGCGCCCGGTTTATGAAAAAATGCCCATTCCCGTCCGAATCGATACCGTCGCGGTGTCCGGCGTCCTGAACACGAATCTTTACGACGCCTTCCTGTCCCGGGGCGAGACCGGCGCGCTGATACACCAAGTCACCAAGATCTTCGCCTGGGACATCGACTTTTTCAAGGATCCGCGCGTCGGCGACGAATTCGCATTGCTCGTGGAAAAACGCTATGGCGAAGACGGGGCGTTCCGGGGCTATGGCCAAATCCTTTCCGCCAAGTATTCGAATCGCGGCCAGGACTTCTGCGGAATTTTATATAACGGTTCCTATTTCAACGAAGAAGGGCGCAGCATGGAGAAGATGCTGATGAAGGCGCCCCTGAATTTCGCCCGCGTCACCTCCAACTTTTCCAGGTCGCGCATGCACCCTGTGCTGGGAGTCGCCAGACCCCATTGGGGCATCGACTATGGCGGTCCCTTGGGCACCAAAATCCTCGCCGCCGGGGACGGAAAGGTGGAGTATTCCAAATGGGTGAACGGGTACGGCAAAACCATCAAGATCCGCCATAACGGCGTGTACAATACCTATTACGCCCATCTCAACGGCTACGCTTCGGGAATACAGGCGGGCCGGAGAGTGAAGCAAGGCGAGGTGATCGGTTATATGGGCAAAACGGGTTTGGCTACGGGAGTCCACCTGGACTATCGCGTCGAATACAATGGCAGCTACATCAATCCCGCTTCGCTGAAGATGGAGTCCAAGCAAGGCGTGGACAAGGGCGAATGGAAAGCCTTTTGCGGCCATCGCGATTACCTCTTGGCCCGCATGTCGGTTCCAGAGGAAAAGCATTTCGCCAACCTCGCTTCTCCAGCTAACGATGGCGGCGCGGCCAAAACCTTCTGATCCTATTCCAGAGCCAACCATGCCCACCCTCAAGAAAAAACCATCCTCCCCGGCGACTTCTTCCGGGGGCCCCCAGCCCGGAGACAAAGCGCCCGCGTTCAAACTGGCCGACGATGCCGGAAAAACCGTTTCCCTCCCGGATTTCAAAGGCAAGAAGGTGATCCTGTATTTCTATCCCAAGGACAACACTCCGGGATGCACGACCCAGGCATGCTCCTTCCGCGACAATCTCAACCGCCTGGGGAAATCGGGCGCCGTGGTCCTGGGCGTAAGCGCGGATTCGGCGGAATCCCATCGCAAGTTCAAGGAAAAGCAGGGCCTCAATTTTCCGCTCCTGAGCGACCCGGACCATACGGCGCTGGAAGCCTATGGAGTATGGCAGGAAAAGTCCCTTTACGGCCGGAGGTTCATGGGCATAGTGCGGACAACCTTCATCATCGACGAGGCGGGAAAAATCGCCAAGGTTTTTCCCAAAGTAAAGGTTACCGGCCATGTGGACGAGGTGCTCGCCGCGCTAAAACACTGATAATGGGCGGGGAATCTCCCGGAAACCCTCCCTGACCTTGCGAAATGCCGGAAACCGCCGGCCAGGCTCGCATCCGCCCCTGCCGAATCCCCTTAGGTCCCTCTATCTTTATGCTTCCCGGAAGGAATTCGGGTCTGGAGTCGAATTGATCCGCAAATCGCGCATCTGGGTTTTATTCTGCGCCGCATGGATCGCTTATGCGCCCGCGCAGGAAACCCTCGTTTTGAAAGCGCGGCTATACGACCGGCATTACATGGATTTCAACGGCGAGTTTTCGGATCGCGAAATCGTGGGCTGTCCGATTGAGGTGAGAAAATGGACCTCGGGCATGGTGAGGGATACCTTGCTATTCAATGCCGCGGCCGGGAAGAAAATCCCCAGTCGCGGCGACGTGGACATGTGTTCGGAAAATCTGGAAAAATGGTTCGATCCGGTCCATGCGCGGAGCGTCGCCTGCGGCAATCTGTTTCTGCGGAAATCCGGCTCCCCCGACCGGCCCACCTGGAAACTCGACGACAGCGCCTTTTTTCCCATGGACGAATTCAGCCCGCAAAAGACCTGGCAATCGGATGCGCACGGAACGCTGTCCAACGACTTCGCGTATTGCATGGAAATCAACGCGGCGTTCACCTATCGGGGCGGGGAATCCATGACCTTCAGGGGAGACGACGATCTCTGGGTTTTCCTGGACAATCGCCTGGTGCAGGATCAAGGCGGTATCCATTATCCTATTGAGGGCACCACCCGGCTCGACAGCCTGCCTTTCCTGCGCGGCAGGGCGGGGGAGACCATGGATCTGGACATTTTCTTCTGCAGCCGGCAGCCCGCCACCGCGGTATTCGGAATGGAAACGGATGTCGAATTGAAGCCGGCGATTCTGAAAAGCATCCGGATCGCGGACACCTCCGGACGTCCGGTGGATTCCCGGGACGTGATAGTGGGCCCGGCCAGGCTATGCGCCAAGCCCGTATTCCAGATTCCCGGCGAGGAGACCTGCGGCAATTACCGGATTCCGCCGGAGCATACCCTTCTGGAGGCGGATTGGGATTTGAACGGCCGGATCCTTTCGGTAGCGGGAGGACAGGCCTGCTTGGATCTGGACCCGGCATCCTTTCCGAACGATACCCGCATCAACCTCACCGCCAAGGCCGAGGACAAGTCCAGCCGCATCTCCATCACTTTGATCCGTCCGGCCAGGCCGGTTGAAGGCATTCTATCGGGCGACGGAAGGGCGGAGCGGATCCAGGTACGCCTGGACAGCGCCGGCGGGCCCGCCCCCGAAGGTCTCGAACTATCCTTCGATTTCGCCGGACGTCGCCGCCAGGCGCGGGTGCGTCCGGAGGCGGGGTCCCCCTGGGTCCTGTCCGGAGCTTTGCCGCCGGATCAAATGGGTCCGTTGGCGGCTACCGGGTTTCCCGCCATAATCGCCGATGCGCGCCAATTCATCCATACCCACGTATCCGATCGTCAGGTTGCCCTCAGGGACGGGGTGGGCCCGATGCTGACGGGCATATGGTTCCGGTGGGGCGGCATAGACGGTGATCCCGCCTACCTGGATGTAGAGGCGTCCGAGCCTCTGCTGGGAATGCCGCAATCCCTGGGGAACGCCCTGTCGGTGAAAAGAGCCGGCGCGAAGCCGGTTGGAAGCGCGGGCATGGCCCTGGGCGCGGGCCTCAAGGGACTGGAGCTCAGGGAAGGGCGTTATATCCTGTCCTTGCCCGATTCTCTGGCCAAGTCCATGCATCCCGGCGACAGCGCCTCGCTGACCGCGGCCGCCTCGGATTCGAACGGCAACGCCGCGGCCCCGCGCCATCTTCCCATCATTTTCCCGAGTAACCTGGAAGAGACGGTGGGTCCGCTTCGTTTGGCCGGAAATCCCGTCCGCGGACGCTCCTTCGCTCCGGTTGCGGTAAAGGCGCTTATTCCGGTTTCCGAAAGCGGGGTTCCGCTTCGGGATCAAGCGAGGGACTTTGCCCTTGCCGCGGCGGGAGGGCCCATCCTGATGATCCCGACCCGGGCGCCGCTCCAGCGGATCCGGCTGGCCTTCCACGATCATCTGGGAAACTTCGTCTCCGACGCGGAGCGAGCCTTTTCGCCCGAGGATTGGCAAGCGGTGCGCGCGGCAAGTCCCGGGGACACGACATGGTTAAGGCTGATGTGGTATCCGGTATCCAAGGCCGGGGCGCGCCTGGGAACGGGCGCGTACGTGGTCCACGGCAGCGCTTGGACCAGGGCCGGCGCCCTGGTGGAGGGTCCGGGCGGGGAGATGACGAGGGTGAGGGGAAGGCAGGTTGAGTTGCGGCCCCGTATTTTCGGCTATGTGCGGGAATGAAACCGGAACGCTTTCATTCGATCCAGATCAGTTCCGCCTCGCTCCAATCCGATGCGGAATACTCGCTCCCGGTCACCAGCGAATCCGCCGCCGTATAAATCTTCTCGTCCGCGGAAAGGGCGTTGAGTTCATAACGGCCGGAAGCCATGCGCGCCAGGGTGAAGGTGCCGTCGCCGGCTATCTCCGCCCGATAAGGCGATCCCGGAACGAAAACGGATTTCAATCCCAATTCCCTTCCGCCGGCGCCTACCTGTCCCCGCATTTCCATAACCGGCGCCGCCAGGGCCGGGGCCGATGCAAGGACGCCTTTGGCGTCGGGATAGCGGATTTGCCCGCCCACCTTCCGGCTGAACTGGTATCCCGCCCCGCCAACGCGGACCAGTAAAAATCCACCCTCATAGGCTTCTCCGGAAGGTGATTCCCCGGGAATATCCGAAGCCACCAGATTGAACTCCACCGAATCGCGGTTGGACCAGTGGACCCCGCGAGCCTCCGCAGCCGCCATGGCCTGGAGCAGGGATGAGTCGGAGATACTGACGGCGCCCCCGAAGGGAACGGTCAGGGCCAGCAAAGGCGCCGGATCCCGGAGCGGGTTTTGCCGGCGGGCGTAAACGGCGGCAGTGGCGGGGCCGAAAGGCAGTCGTTCGGAAGAGCGCAGGGTGACCGTCAGGGCGGGATTGTCGACATCGTCCGAACCCCCGGATACCCGTTCGTCTCCGCACCCCGTCATAAGGAGGGCCAGAAAGAGGCACAGCAACGAATATGCGGCCTTGCCGGCGAATCGGGAATTCATGTTTTTCCGGGCCGGGAATCCCATTCCGGCAATCGGCTATTGGGGAAAAACTGCATGCCCAAAGTGTAAATACGATCTTCCTCCCTGTCCGCGTCGACGATCGATTTCAATTCTTCCCGGAAGACCCGGATTCTTTCCTTCATGGCCTGGTAGCCTTTTTCGGAAATGTAAACCGTCATGGCGCTGTACTCCCGGTTCGCCGGGGGGACATGATTGAACACTTCCTGCGCCAATCGCATCATTTCCAGGATGCGGAGTTTGCCCACGAAGTCTTTGTTCTCCCTTTCCGTGGCGATGTTGGAATCCCGCAAGGCGTAGCCGTTGGCGGTTTTGCTGATCAGGCCCAGCCGCAGCAGCAGGCCTATGGCCGCTTCCACGTCCTTCGCCGGTACTTGCGGGAAAATCCGTCCGCCAATGCCCGAGGCATTGTTTTCCTTCTGGTTGATTCCGAAAAACGCCCTGATGATGGAGTACTGCCATTTCGAATAATAGTCGTACCCCTCTTTCTCGATGATACGGGCCTTCGATTTTCCGTACTTGGCCAGCTCCGCGTACAGGTGGCGCTTGCCTTCGCCTTCCTTGCTTTGATCGAACTGCACCAACAATTCGAAATACTTGATTTCCGCCGGCCCCAACTTAAGGGCTTTGGCCAGCTTAAAGCGCAGGTCCTGGGTGAGATTGCGTTTGCCCGAGATGACTTTGGAAAAAAAACTGGAATTGGAAATGGGCATGCCGGCCTTGACGGCGAAAGCCCGTAAAGAGAATTTGGTGTCGGTCAGGCGGCGGGAGGTGAAATAATCGGCCAGAAACCTCCGGTAATCCAGGTAGTCGAATACGGTGGGCGGGTGGATTGGGGTATGCATGGGTTTTCTGTCCTGAAAATATACCCATACTCGGCTCGAAGTATACCCGGCTTAGGACGAGGCCCTAGACTGAGCGGGCCGATCACGGAAAGTGAAGAGCGGAATCCACGATTTGGTTGCAGAAAGGGTGGTCTTGGAGGATTATATGCGGTCATTTCGACCTAAGTTTCAGGCCTTACTTTGACATTGCCCGCGTACGCCGGCTTCATCATCAAGTGGGATGGCGCGCTGGAAGGGTGCGCCCACGACAGGAGAGTCGTCAAGAGTGGAAATGCGAAAGCCATGGTAATTCACCATGGCCTCTGAAACCGGATAACTTATTAGTAATAATATTTGAAGCGGAACAACCAGTAAAAGTCTCCCAAGTCAGTCAAGCCTTTGCCATTCCTTTGAGTCACTTCATAGAAGTTGTCCTTGCCCCAAAAATCGATAGTCCGCATATGATCCCGCGCGACCTGTAAGAAAATTTCCAGTCCCGGAACAACTGTTTTTTTGGCAAGTAAAGAAAATTTCCAATCGTCCTCGCTATAATTGCCTTTCGCGTCCAGCATTTCATAATTGGGCAACTCAGGCGGACCTTGCACTACCACGTCGGACATGGGATATTTCAATTTGAACAACTCGAATTCCAGACTGAGAAGATCCAAAAGCTTAAACGTCGGCAGGTTGATACCGAACATAATAGGAAGCCGTTCCATTATCGTTTCGCCGTAGACAGGCACTTTATCGAGGCCCATCAGAATAGCTTCGACGTATATGGAAAGATCCTTGGGGTTCAAAGATTCCATTTGCAGCATCGACTGAAAATTCAATGCCGCACGTCCCACCACCTTGGTTCCCGCAAAGGAATAGTATGCGGAGTCCACAATTCTATATACGGTGTCGACCACATTTCCGGATACTATGTCTTTTCTTACCAGAGCGGATCCATTTTGGGAAAGCGGCGCCTCTCCGGTGCACCAAGCAGCATCCTCAACTCGGCAAGCGGTTGAATACTCGCCAGCACCTAAAGTCCGTACATTGAAGTTTTTTTCCTCTCCGGTAACATTATGCACGGATTTATAGGACATGTTATTGTTTTCTTTGGGACTTAACAGTTCTTTCCTGTCGAAATACAAGTTTTCAAACTGCACGCCAATGCCCGTTTCGAAAATATTTTTGTATTTGTAGTCCAACATAAAGGTTAGCGACTGCGCCTTAAGAGGCACTCTGTCCATATTGATGGTATAAAAGGCATCCCAATGGAATCCGGCGGGAAGATTTCCGTCGACATGAAACCCGGTCAAAAATCCACCCGCAGTTTCAATTACGTCCAACCCCCCCGTTCGAACCTGAATGGGCATCACCCGGGACCGAAACATGTACTCACCCAGATTGGTCGCATAGGAATTGTATTTGAAAGGAAAAAGCCCCACTTCCAACCGAAGAGGTGTCGCTTCCTGCAACCGCCCACCTAAGGTGTATACCCCTTTAGCCTGGGCCAAAACCGGGGCCATCCGCCTGAATTGGGCATTGGGAACTCCCGCCCTGTCTATCACGGAAAAAGTCATGACTCCCAGACCCACATGAATGTCAAAGTCATCGGAAAGGTTCGCATCCTGAAACAGCCAACCGCTGGCCTGTTGCAGAAACTCCTTATCGAACTGCTTAGTCGGCCCGATGAATACTTCCTCCAATCGGCCGAATTCAACGGAAGCCATTCCCCGCATTGGCAGCAAGCCGGTTGGTTGCTCGCCGGCTGCGAAGGCGTTGAACACGCAGAAACCAAATGCAAAAAAATGGATAACTGTTTTATTCAAGAAAAAGTTCCTCCCACTCTTCGTTTTAATAAATATTCGACTATTGGTTTTTCCAATAGACCAAAGTCGTCATTCTGTTAGTTGTTATTCGGGCTATTGGATTCGGCAACCTGGCGCGAAACCTTTTCAAGGCGCCCTGCCTCGTGCGAAATCTTTTTTCCTTGCGCATTATATTGGTTCGTACCATCCTTGAAATTAGCTTCGCCGTTTCGAAGTACCAGTACTCCTTTTCCATTCGGAATCGACCTATTTTGTTTTTCTAATGCGGACCTTATGGAAACAGTCGCGCAACGATTTACCCAGGCCGATGTTCCATCGGCACATCGCCCCAGGGAATTCGTGTCCGGGTACATTTGAGGATTCGTTACGATCCATATGTTTTTGAACATCACGGGATCGCCACCGTGATTTTGGAGAAAGATCGGCCCCGCGCTGGGCCCTTCGGCAGCACCTCCTGTACCTGGGCCAGGAGATTCCCCGTCTTGAACCTTGATACCGTTCAAATAGGTTTTGAATCGCGCATTCGCGGTCTTGGTGCTGCCTGAAAATTTAGCCGCCGTAAAGTAAATGTCATAAGTCTCCCAGGAAACCAGAGGCGGTAGGCCGGCATTAAGCAACGGCCGAACACCTCCATATAAAGCGCCTTTGCTGTCCAAATTAAGCCCTTGTTCGCCAAAGGAGTCCTGAACCTGTTGCTCATATCGATTTTGTATATACACGCCGGAATTGCCACGAGCCTGGTTTTCATCACTTGGCATATAAGGCACCAAAAATTCAATATGCAGATAACAGTCTTGGAAACCAGTCTTGGTTTGAACCCCTCTGTTAATCGTTTTTCTGGCAGCGTTATAACTTCCGTCCTGTGTAATTTGCCAGTTTGCAGTAAAACTGGCCTCCGTTCCGTCGAAAAGGGTGGTCGCCCCTGTAACCGGAGGCATGTTTTCCGTGGGGGCGGTTCTTCTGACCCGATGCAACCTGAAAGCCTGCCCGCCCAATGTGCCGGCGATTACCTTAGTAGAATCGTGAGCCGTTCGGACACTGCCGGGAATCGTCAACGTGGCGGTGACGCCGGTGCCCGCAATATTCATGGTTCCGTTGGTAAACGTCATGACAGGGGTTACAAGATTGTTCCAATTATAATTCCACCCCCCCATGGGCCAGGAAGAGGCGCCTGGAAGTCCACCGCTGGTGAAATGAATCCGGAAGTTGGTTCCAGCGGCTCGGATATGGGCTCCCAATCTTTGGCCGCTCTGGGTATACGTACCAAAGTACTCGCCCTGAATAAAAAAGGATTCAGGAATGGAGCTTGAATTGGGATCATCCCACTCTTGGCTATGTACGGATGCCGTTCCCAACCCCATCACCAACGCAGCCACAAACCGAATTCCAGACTGAACTCCCTTTTTCATCAACCCCCCCGCTTCATAGTCAAAATTCCGATTTTCTACCGAGAATCAATTTAATCAATCCTCTCGATTCAATGTTCCCGAACTTTGGCCTAAACCGACGATTCGCCATAAATTCAGGTCATTTAGACCTAACGCATAGGCAAGTCGAACTTTATTTTTCGAGCATAAAGGTAGATCGAACCCGATTTTACGTCACCAGGATATACGGACGTTAATTACGAAACATAGTGGTTCCCGCCTCATCCGCAACCTGCCAAGTGAGCTCAGCGCATCTCCTCGGCGCTCAGCGTTGCGTTGCTGATGCCAGCAGGCATCGGCTTCTAGGGCGAGCAGATCGTGACCTGACCGGCTCCAGTCATTGGAGTCGTAGATCCAGCCAACAATTTTTTTTAGGCTGGCCAAAAATGTATCCAGGAAGGTATTCGCTGCGACTAATTACCCTCATCGGGCTCTTCGTTTGGTGCACGTGGAACGGTGGTAACCGGCACCTAGGTTTGGACCGCTGCGGACATGGGTGGGATGCTTTCAAGGTGGCCTTTGGATTTCCAGGAAATTTGCGCTAAGTTCAACGTACCGGACGGTGCAATTCCACATAATCGAAGATCGTCAGGTCAAAATGACCGCAACGATACCCTCTCTATCCCATTGGGTTGAAGGTCCGTTAACAAACCTGAAAAACCAAGGGTCGTAAAAAAATGCCGGTGTTATATTATGGGCTGGAGGAGTAAAGGCTTGGAGCTTTTTGGCGGTCAATATTCGGCGTTCGGCATCAGGGATTTTGGCTCAATATTCGAGTACAGGTCGTATAACAAGGGCGACCAAGCACTTAACCTCAATGTAGGTGTGTTCCCCGTCACAATTGTTCCGAATCCTGGAATGACCGGCGAATCCAAGAGTGGTATTCTCAGGAATAAAAAAATGAACCGGGTCTCTTACGAATCTTTGGGATTCTTTAGGAATACCAGGCAAGAAAGCGTGATTCTACATTTCCTGAATGTTATTTTCCCGCGCGACTAGTTTTGCTCTTTTATCGTGGAACCAGGCGAAAACCCGATTTCCTAATTTTGAATAAGGCGGATGAAATGAAGAAAGAATCGACCAAGGGATGGATTGTGAAAGCCTCGGCGCTCCTGGCAATGGCCTGCGCTTCCGCCTTTCCCCTCTGAAACCTGCATCCGTCCTTCACCGTTCAGCATATCCTGCCCGCAAGCCTTAGCGAAATCGCCGGCATAGGCGGCATCGACCTGTTCGCCAACGGCGACGGAGTCATCTGCACCTGGGGAGGAAGCCAACAGCCTTCCGGGCGACCGAGCATGAGCAATGGCGAAGTATGGATAATCCCCAATCTCGCGAGCGGCACTCCCGGAACGCCCGTGCGGGTGGCCACGGGACTGCGTGAACCCTTGGGAGTGAGGGTCGTGGGTTCGGATTTCTATGTCATGGAAAAACCCCGCATTTCCAAATTCACGGGATCGGGGGCGAATTGGACCAAATCCACTTTCTGGAGCCTGCCCACGGCTTGGTATAATGACAACCAATGGCATCACTTTTCCTTCAACCTGCTTCTCAAGGACAACCATTTCTGGTTCACAACCGGCACGGCCTACGATTATACCGCCAATGATCCGGTGCAGCGCGGCGCTCTCATCAAGGTGCCGTTGGCGGGCGGATCCTTCACGCAATTGGCCCGCGGGCTCCGCAATCCCGAAGGTCTCGCGGTAGGTCCGGAGGGTGAATTTTTCGCTACGGAAAACCAGGGTCATTGGAAGCCCATCAATGTTCTTTATCATCTTCCGGTCACCAATGTCCCGGCCAACGGCCGCTTCTACGGATTCCGTACCAACGGAAACAACGCCTGCGGCATCACCGCACCTGCCGTAGCCGGCGGTAGCTGTCCGGAAGATCCCGAATACCCCCCGGCTGTTTGGATGCCATATGGGGGCTTCAGTTACTCTCCGACCCGGCCGATTCTCTTGCAAAAGGGTCCATATGCCGGGCAGATGATTGTCGGCGACGTTTTCAAGGGCGGCATCTTCCGTTTCTTCCTGGAAAAAATGAGCGGCGGCGATTATCAGGGGGCCGCCTTTAATTTCATGACGGCCGGAAACGGCGGAATCAACTATGGTATCCATGAATTCAGGGATATGCCCTCGGGCAACCTATTGGTAACCGGCGTGGGCGGCGGCACCTGCAATTTGGGCGGGTCGGGCAATTGGCACTGGAACAATACCTGCCGGGGTCTGAGCGTGCTCACCCATACCGAGGAATCCCCCTTCGAAATACTGGCCATACGCGCCTTGGCCAACGGTTTCGAATTGGAGTTTACCAAGCCGGCCGGTGCGGCAGCCGCGGTGGCCTCTAATTATTCGGTTCGCACTACGGTGGTTACTCCCGTTCTGACCTATGGTGTGGATGCCAGTACCACGGACAACAATGTTACCGTCGCCGTCCAGTCCGCGACTCCGAGTGCCGATGGCAGGAGAGTGACGCTGCAATTGGCCAGTTTCCAAACCCGCAGGATGTATGCGATTACCATGAATATCGTGACCAGCTCCACCGGCCAGCAACCCTATACAAAT
>Ga0079224_100006750_pt1 | contig 15297 bp, 15 predicted proteins | sample Stecom2015_FD_80414 | JGI IMG/M metagenome (GOLD analysis project Ga0079224, IMG submission 80414) | Agricultural soil microbial communities from Utah to study Nitrogen management - Steer compost 2015 | ecosystem: Environmental > Terrestrial > Soil > Agricultural land | place: USA: Utah...
GCATCATCGTCATCGCCGCCACCAACCGCCCTGACGTGCTCGACCCAGCGCTGCTGCGGCCCGGTCGCTTCGACCGCCAGGTGGTGGTGCCACTGCCCGACGTGCGCGGCCGCGAGCAAATCCTCAAGGTGCACATGCGCAAGGTGCCGCTGGCGGACGACGTCGACCCGTCCATCATCGCCCGCGGCACGCCGGGCTTCTCCGGCGCGGATCTCGCCAACCTGGTGAACGAGGCCGCGCTGTTCGCCGCCCGCGCCAACAAACGCCTGGTCGACATGGACGACTTCGAGCACGCCAAGGACAAGATCCTCATGGGTGCCGAGCGCCGCTCCATGGTGATGAGCGAGAAGGAGAAGCGCCTCACCGCCTACCACGAGGCGGGGCATGCCATCGTTGGCTTGCTGTCGCCGGAGCATGACCCGGTGCACAAGGTCACCATCATCCCGCGCGGCCGGGCCCTGGGCGTGACCATGTTCCTGCCGGAGGAAGACCGCTACAGCTACTCCAAGCAGCGCCTCAACAGCCAGATTGCCAGCCTGTTCGGCGGACGCATCGCTGAGGAGATGATCTTCGGCAAGGACTCGGTGACCACTGGTGCCTCCAACGACATCCAGCGGGCCACCGAGATCGCCCGCAACATGGTCACCAAGTGGGGACTATCCGAGCGGCTCGGCCCGTTGGCCTACGGCGAAGACGAGGGCGAGGTGTTCCTCGGCCACACGGTCACCCAGCGCAAGCAGGTGTCGGATGAGACCGCGCGTGCCATCGACGAGGAGGTGCGCGCCATTATCGAGGCCAACTACAACCGGGCCAAGGAAATCCTCACCGAGAACATCGACAAGCTGCACGCCATGGCCGATGCGCTCATGAAGTTCGAGACCATCGATCGCGAGCAGATCGATGACATCATGAACGGGCGGCCGCCGCGGCCGCCGGCCGATCGCTCTGGCAAGCGCGACAACGCTTCGGCGGATGCACCGTCCACCGACGGCAAGGCCTCCGAGCCCGGCTACGGCTATCCTGCCAGCGACCACTGACAGCGGCCCATGACGACGGCGCGGCAGCCAGGGCCCATACTGGACTGCAACGGGCGGACGCTCGATCTGAGCGTCCCCCGGGTGATGGGCATCCTCAACGTCACCCCCGATTCGTTCTCCGACGGGGGGCGTTTTTTTTCGCTTCCGGCAGCCATAGATCATGCGGCGAAGATGATCGAGGAGGGGGCGGCCATCCTGGACATCGGCGGTGCCTCGACTCGGCCAGGTTCGACGGAGCCATCGCTGCAGGAAGAGCTGGATCGGGTGGTGCCGGTGGTCGAAGCGCTGGCGGCGCGCTTTCCGGTGCCGTTGTCGGTGGACACCTACCGGCCCGAGGTCATGCGCGAGGCGGTTGCCGCCGGCGCTGGGCTGATCAACGACATCTACGCCTTGACCCGCCCTGGCGCGCTGGCGACGGCCGCCGAGCTCGGCGTGCCGGTCTGTCTCATGCACATGCAGGGGACGCCGCGCACCATGCAGGACAACCCGCAATACGATGACGTGGTGGCCGAGGTGCGCGACTTCCTGCGGGCACGGGCGCAAGCTTGCGAGGCAGCGGGAATTCCCCGCGCGGCGATTCTCCTCGATCCAGGGTTCGGCTTCGGCAAGACCCTGGAGCACAACTGTCGGTTGCTGCGTGAGCTGCGCGCGATTGAGGCGCTGGGCTATTTGCTCTTGATCGGCGTATCGCGCAAGTCGATGATAGGCGCCATCTTGAACAAGCCGGTCGAACAGCGGCTGTATGGCAGCCTGGCGGCGGCGGTGGTAGCGGTGCGCGAAGGCGCGCGCATCGTGCGCGTCCATGACGTGCGGCCAACGGTGGATGCGATCGCGGTCGCCCATGCCATCGGCCGCTGAAATCCTGTCTCCGTGGGCTCCTTCGGGTGGCATAGCCTGTTGGCCGTCGAGGCAACAATGACAACCAAGGAGCGGAACTGATGAGTAAACGCTTATTCGGTACGGACGGCATCCGCGGCCGGGTCGGGGAGTTTCCGATCACCGCTGATTCCGTGTTGAAGCTCGGCTGGGCGGCCGGTCGCGTGCTCGGCCGCCAGGGCGGGCGCCAGGTCCTGATCGGCAAGGACACGAGGCTGTCGGGTTACATGTTCGAGTCGGCGCTCGAGGCCGGGCTGGCCGCCGCCGGGCTGGACACTGTGCTGCTCGGCCCCATGCCAACTCCGGGCATCGCTTACCTGACCAAGGCGCTCGGCGCTTGCGCCGGGGTGGTGATCAGTGCCTCCCACAACCCCCATCACGACAACGGCATCAAGTTTTTCTCGTCCAGCGGCGAGAAGCTGGACGATGCCACCGAGGCGGCCATCGAAGAGGCCTTCGAGCGGCCGCTGGTGACGGTCGACTCGACCCAGATCGGCCGCGCGACCCGGCTGCAGGATGCGCACGAACGCTACAGCGCATTTTGCATCGCCTCGATGGCGAGCGGCGCGCGCCTGGATGGGCTCAAGGTCGTGCTGGACTGCGCCAATGGCGCGACCTACCAGATTGCGCCGGCGGTGTTCGAGGAACTGGGGGCCGCGGTCAGCGTGATCGGCGCCGAACCCAACGGCGTTAATATCAACGTCGATTGCGGCTCGGTGCATCCGCAGCAGCTGCAGCAGCGCGTGCGGGCCGAGGGCGCCCACGTCGGCGTGGCCTTCGACGGCGACGGCGACCGGGTCATCATGGTCGACGAGAATGGCGAGATCGTCGATGGCGACGAGATCCTCTTCATCATCGCCCGCCAGCGGCAGCAGGAGCGGACCTTGCGCGGCCCCGTGGTCGGTACCCTGATGAGCAATTTCGGCCTGGAGGTAGCGCTGCGCTCGCTGGGCGTGGAATTCCACCGCGCCAAGGTGGGTGACCGCTATGTGCTGGAGCTGCTGCGCCAGCATGGCGGCAGCCTCGGCGGCGAGTCCTCCGGCCACATCATCTGCCTGGACCGCACCACCACCGGGGACGGCATCGTGTCCGCCCTGCAGGTCCTGGAGGTCATGGTGCAAACCGGGCGGCCGCTCTCCGAACTCAAGCAGGGCATGGCCAAGCTGCCGCAGCATATGGTCAATGTCCCCATCACGCGCGGCAGCGACGTGCTTAGCGCGCCTTCCGTGCAGCAGGCGCTGCAGGCCGTCGAGAGCAAGCTGGCGGGGGAGGGGCGGGTGCTGTTGCGGCCGTCCGGCACCGAGCCGGTGGTGCGGGTCATGGTGGAAGGGGCCGATGCCGACATGGTAGTGCGGCTTGCTAACGAGCTGGCCGCGGCGGTGGGCGAGGCGGCAAGCCGGATGGCAGCGATGGCGAATTGATTTTCAAGGGTCGTGCCGCTAAGCTGGCCGCCGTTTTCGTGGGCAGAGGGAGTCACGATGCGACAACCGCTGATCGCGGGCAACTGGAAGATGCACGGCAGCCGGGCCAGTGCCCGCGCCCTGGCCGAGGCCGTGCTGGCCGGCATGGCTGATCTCGAAGGAGTCGAGGTCGCGGTCTGTCCAAGCTTCGTGCTGCTGCCGGAGGTGGCCGCTGTAGTGGCCGGCAGCCGGTTGCGGCTGGGCGCCCAGAACGTCGCGGATCAGGACGAAGGTGCCTACACCGGCGAAGTTTCGGCCGCCATGCTGCGGGATTTCGGCTGCAGCCTGGCGCTGGTTGGCCACTCGGAGCGGCGGCAGCTGTACGGCGAGTCGAACCGGCTGGTTGCCAAGCGCTTCGCGGCGGCCAAGCGCCACGGCATCGTGCCCGTGCTGTGCGTGGGCGAGACCCTGGAGCAGCGAGAGGCGAACCGGACCGAGGCGGTGATTGCCGAGCAAGTGGATGCGGTGTTTGCCGAGCTTGGACCGCAGGCGTTTCGCGAGGCCATCATCGCTTACGAGCCGGTATGGGCCATAGGCACCGGCCGTACCGCCAGCCCGGAGCAGGCGCAGGAGGTGCATGCCTTCATCCGCGCTCGCGTCGCCGAGCAGGATTCTGAAGCGGCTCCCAGGCTGCGGATTCTTTACGGCGGCAGTGTAAAGCCTGACAATGCGGCCGCGCTGTTTGCGCAACCGGACATCGACGGCGGCCTGATCGGCGGCGCGTCGCTCAAGGCCGAGGACTTCTTGGCCATTTGCCGCGCTGCCGCTTGAGCAGCCGCCGTAGCCAGCGAGGGCGTGATGACGACGATATTGACAGTACTGCATCTTTTCATAGTGGTGGCCCTGATCGTGCTGGTGCTGCTGCAGCATGGACGCGGGGCCTCCATGGGAGCCGCTTTTGGCAGCGGCGCTTCGGCCACGGTGTTCGGCGCCCGCGGTTCGGCCAACTTTCTCAGCCGCACGACGGCCATCCTGGCGACGCTGTTCTTTATCACCAGTCTGACCCTGGCCCTGATGGGTGGACAGGGCAAGCGAAGCGGCAGCGTCATCGATGTCTACCCGGAGGCTCCGGCCGCCGGTGCGCCTGCCACGCCAGCGGCACCGGCAACTCCGGATGCTCCGGCCGCGCCGCCTCCGCCGGTCGCGAACGAGTAGCGGCCGGCATCTGCGGCGCGCCTGCTGGCGTGCCGCGGGGCAGGACGGGTTTGCTGCTGGCTCGCGCTGCTGCTAAAATGCGGCCAGCAAGAAAGGTAGACGGACAGCGTTCATCAAGCCAAGGCGAGCACGCCTTGCGACGATTGCGGATGTGGTGGAACTGGTAGACACGCCATCTTGAGGGGGTGGTGGGGCAACCCGTGAGAGTTCGAGTCTCTCCATCCGCACCATTTCAAAGATACCGGAAGCGAAGCTTTTCGGTTCCGGTATCTTATTGATTTTGTTGAAAATCCCTTCCCTGCTCGAGGTTGACCGCGAGCATCCTATGGCCTAGACTCTCGCGCTGCCGCACCAGCGGCGGCGCTGCAATGCGGCGGTGCCGCAGTCATCGAGGCCTAGTGTATGCTCGAGAACTACCTGCCAATCCTGGTTTTCATCGTCTTCGCACTGGTCTTTAGTCTAGTGCCCTTGCTCGCCGGCTTCGTGCTGGCGCCCCGACGCCCTTCCGAAGAAAAAACGTCGCCTTATGAATGCGGCTTCGAGGCGTTCGAAGACAGCCGCATGAAGTTCGACATTCGCTACTACCTGGTGGCGATCCTGTTCATCATCTTCGACCTCGAGATTGCCTTCCTCTTTCCGTGGGCGATTTCGCTCGGCGAGATCGGCTTGTTCGGCTTCGCCGCCATGGCCTTCTTCATCGCCGTGCTCACGGTCGGTTTTATCTATGAGTGGAAGAAGGGGGCTCTGGAATGGGAATAGAGGGCGTCCTCGAAAAAGGGTTTGTTACCACCACGGCTGACAAGCTGATCAACTGGGCCCGCACGGGCTCGCTGTGGCCCGTCACCTTCGGTCTGGCCTGCTGCGCGGTTGAGATGATGCACGCCAGTGCCGCCCGCTACGACCTAGACCGCTACGGCATGTTCTACCGGCCGAGTCCGCGGCAGTCGGATGTCATGATCGTCGCCGGCACCTTGGTCAACAAGATGGCTCCGGCGCTGCGCAAGATCTACGACCAGATGGCCGATCCCAAGTGGGTGATCTCGATGGGCTCGTGCGCCAACGGCGGCGGCTACTACCACTATTCCTATTCCGTGGTCCGCGGGTGCGACCGCATCGTGCCGGTGGACATCTACGTGCCGGGCTGCCCGCCGACGGCGGAGGCGCTTATCTACGGCATCATGCAGCTGCGCAACAAGATCCGCCAGACCAGCACGATCGCCCGCTGATGGAGACACCTTCATGGCACACAGACTAGAAGCTCTGGAGCAGCGTGTCCGCGAAGTGCTCGGCGACAAGATCGTCGACTTCAAGCAGGCGCTGGGCGAGATCACCATCGAGCTGCGGCCTGAGGACCTGCTCGAGTGCATGACCGCGCTGCGCGACGAGGATGGCCTGCGCTTCAACCAGTTGATCGACCTCTGCGGCGTCGACTACGCCGCCTACGGCGATGACGAGTGGATCACCAACGAGGCCAGCTGGACTGGCTTTAGCCGCGGCGTCGACGGCGTCACCATGGGCCGCATGGGCATTACCGGCATCTACGGGGTGCACGAGATTAAGTCCAACACGGGCCGCCGCTTTGCCGTGGTCTATCATCTGCTGTCCGTGGAGTTGAACCAGCGACTGCGGGTGAAGGTGTTTGCCGGCGACGATGCGTTCCCCGTGGTGCCGTCGGTGGTCAATGTCTGGAATTCGGCCAACTGGTACGAGCGGGAAGCCTTCGACCTGTTCGGCATTGTGTTCGAAGGGCATCCTGACCTGCGTCGCATCCTTACCGACTACGGCTTCGTCGGCCATCCCTTCCGCAAGGATTTCCCGTTGATCGGCCACGTCGAGATGCGCTATGACCCGGAGCGCGGCCGCGTTGTCTACGAGCCGGTGAGCATTGAGCCGCGCGTGCTGGTGCCGCGCGTGATCCGCCAAGACAACCGTTATGTCGGCCACTCTTATGGTGCCGCTCGTGAGCATGCCGGAGAGCGTAACTGATGTCTGAATATCGCTCGTACACCATGAACTTCGGGCCGCAGCACCCCTCGGCGCACGGGGTGCTGCGCCTCGTCCTGGAGATGGAAGGCGAGACGGTGCTGCGCGCCGACCCGCACATCGGCCTGCTGCATCGCGCGACCGAGAAGCTGGCCGAGAGCAAGCCCTACAACCACAGCATCGGCTACATGGACCGGCTCGATTACGTCTCCATGATGTGCAATGAGCACGGCTATGTGCGGGCGATCGAGCAGCTACTGGGCATCGAGCCGCCGATCCGAGCGCAGTACATCCGGGTGATGTTCGACGAGATCACCCGCATTCTCAACCACCTTATGTGGCTGGGCGCCCATGCCCTGGACATTGGCGCCATGGCGGTATTCCTGTACTGCTTCCGCGAGCGCGAGATGCTGATGGACGTCTACGAGGCGGTATCGGGGGCGCGCATGCATGCCACCTACTACCGTCCGGGCGGCGTCTACCGCGATCTGCCGGATCGCATGCCGCAGTACGAGCCTTCCAAGTACCGCAGCGAGAAGGACCTCAAGATCCTCAACGAGTGGCGCCAAGGCTCGCTGCTCGATTACCTAGAGGCCTTCTGCGAGCACTTCGCGAAGATGGTCGATGAGTACGAGACGCTGCTCACCGACAACCGGATCTGGAAGCAGCGTCTGGTGGACATCGGCGTCGTTAGCCCCGAGCGGGCGCTGCAGCTGGGCTTCACCGGTCCCATGCTGCGCGGCTCGGGTTTCGCTTGGGACCTGCGCAAGAAGCAGCCCTATGCCGTCTATGACCGGCTGGAGTTCGATATCCCGGTCGGCACCAATGGTGACTGCTACGACCGTTACCTGGTGCGGGTGGAGGAGATGCGCCAGTCCAACCGCATCATCCGCCAGTGCATCGACTGGCTGCGCAAGAATCCGGGACCGGTCATGCCCGAGGACAGCAAGGTCGCGCCGCCGCCGCGGGAACGCATGAAAGACGACATGGAGTCGTTAATCCACCACTTTAAGCTGTTCACCGAAGGCTACTGCGTGCCGGAAGGCGAGACCTACGCCGCGGTGGAGGCGCCCAAGGGCGAGTTTGGGGTCTACATCATCTCCGACGGCGCCAACAAGCCTTACCGGGTCAAGATCCGGGCGCCCGGCTTCGCCCATTTGCAGGCGCTGGACGAGATGGCGCGCGGGCACATGCTGGCCGACCTGGTCGCCATCATCGGCACCCAGGACATCGTTTTCGGGGAGATCGACCGTTGACACGCGAAAGCCACGCCGCAGACGAAATTCTGACGCCCGAGATGCGGGCGGAAATCGACCGCTGGATCGCCAAGTATCCGCCGGACCGCAAGCAGTCGGCCGTGCTGCCGGCGTTGCACATCTGCCAGGACAGCAATGGCGGCTGGCTCAAGCGGGAGCACCTGGACGCCGTCGCTGACTATCTGGGCATGCCGCGGGTGCAGGTCTACGAGGTGGCCAACTTCTACGGCAACTTCTTCCTGGAGCCGGTTGGGCGGCACAAGATCAACATCTACAACAACATCTCCTGCATGCTGCGCGGCGCCGACGAGCTGATCGCCTACATTGAGAAGAAGCTCGGCATTCGCCGCGGCGAGACCACCCCCGATGGGCGGATCACGCTGGTCATGGAGGAAGAGTGCCTGGCCGCTTGCGTGGGTGCGCCCATGATGTTGGTGGACGGTAAGTACTACACGGATCTGACCCCCGAGAAGGTGGACGAGATCCTGGACAGCTTGGAGTGAGCATGGCGAACGAGGTCTGTTTCGCGACCCTGCAGTTCGACCAGCCTTGGACCCTGGAGAACTACCTCAAGGTTGGCGGGTACCAGGCGTGGCGCAAAATCCTCACGGAGAAGACCCCGCCCGAGGAGATTGTCGATACGCTTAAAAAAGCTGCCCTGCGTGGCCGTGGTGGCGCCGGGTTCCCCACCGGCATGAAGTGGTCCTTCATGCCGCGCTCGGTACCCGGGCAGAAATACATCGTCTGTAACTCTGACGAGTCGGAGCCCGGCACCTGCAAGGACCGCGACATTCTGCGCTTCAACCCGCACGCGCTGATCGAGGGCATGGCCATCGCCGGCTACGCTATCGGCGCTACCGTCGGCTACAACTACATGCGCGGCGAGTTTCGCCATGAAGTCTTCGAGCGGGTGGAGCAGGCGCTGCGAGAGGCCTATGACGCCGGACTGCTCGGCAAGAATATCCTCGGCAGCGGCGTCGACTTCGACCTCTACAACCACATCGGCGCAGGTGCATACATCTGCGGCGAGGAGAGCGCGCTGCTGGAGTCGCTGGAGGGCAAGAAGGGATTTCCCCGCTTCAAGCCGCCGTTCCCGGCCCAGGTCGGTCTCTACGGCAAGCCGACCACCATCAACAACACCGAGTCGCTGGCCTCGGTGCCGGCTATCATCCGCAACGGCGCCGACTGGTTCCTTTCGCTTGGCAAACCCAATAACGGCGGTCAGAAGATCTTCTCGGTGTCCGGTCACGTCGAGAAGCCGGGTAACTACGAGATCCCGCTTGGCACACCGTTCCCCGAGCTGCTTAAGCTGGCTGGCGGGGTGTGGAAGGGGCGCAAGCTCAAGGCCGTCATTCCCGGCGGCTCGTCCATGCCGGTGCTGCCGGCCGACATCATCATGCAATGCACCATGGATTACGACTCCCTGGCGCAGGCCGGTTCGGGGCTTGGCTCGGCGGCGGTGATCGTCATGGATGAGACCACCGACATGGTCAAGGCCCTGCTGCGGATCTCCCGCTTCTACTACATGGAATCCTGTGGCCAGTGCACGCCCTGCCGTGAGGGCACCGGCTGGATGTATCGGGTGATCAAGCGCATCGTTGAGGGCAAGGGTCGGCCCGAGGACATCGAACTGCTGGAGTCGGCTGCCGGGCAGATCGCCGGCCATACCATTTGTGCCTTCGGCGAAGCCGCAGCCTGGCCTGTGCAGAGCTTCCTCAAGCATTTCAAGCACGAGTTCATCTACTACATCGAGCACAAGCGTTCGATGGTGGAGGCTGACGCCGGAGCTGTGGCATGACTGCAGACGTTAAGCAAACAGAACTGGTCACGATCACCGTCGATGGCGTCGAGATGCAGGTGCCCAAGGGCTCCATGGTGATCGAGGCCACCGACGCGGCGCGCATTGATGTGCCCCGTTTCTGCTATCACAAGAAGCTTTCCATTGTTGCCAGCTGCCGCATGTGCCTGGTCGAGGTGGAGCAGGGCGGCCGCCCGGCGCCCAAGCCGCTGCCGGCTTGCGCGACCCCGGTGGCGGACGGCATGAAGGTCTATACCAGCTCCCCCAAAGCCATCGCCGCGCAGCGAGGCGTGATGGAGTTCCTGCTGATCAACCATCCGCTGGATTGCCCGGTATGTGATCAGGGCGGCGAGTGTGAGCTGCAGGACCTGGCGCTGGGCTACGGTCGCAGCGTTTCGCGCTTCAGCGAGCGCAAGCGGGTGTTCGAGGATGAGGACCTCGGTCCGCTAATCGCCACTGCCATGACCCGTTGCATCCACTGCACCCGCTGCGTGCGTTTCCTGCACGAAATTGGCGGTCAGCGCGAGCTGGGCGCGGTGGGCCGGGGCGAGCACACCAAGATCACCACCTACATCGAGGGCGGGGTGCACTCGGAGTTGTCCGGCAACATCATCGACCTGTGTCCGGTCGGCGCCCTCACCGACAAGCCCTATCAGTTCTCGGCTAGGGCCTGGGAGCTGCTGGCGCGACCGACCATCTCTCCGCACGACGCGGTCGGCACCAACCTCAGCGCCCACTATCTGCGCGGCAAGATCAAGCGGGTAGTGCCGCGCGAGAACGAAGAAATCAACGAGTGCTGGATTGCCGACCGCGACCGCTTCGGGTTTTACGGCATCTACAGCGAGCAGCGCCTGAACCGGCCCATGATCAAGCAGGATGGCCAGTGGCGTGAGGTCGACTGGGAGACCGCGCTCACCACCGCGGCCGAGGCGCTGCGCAAGATCACCAGCGATTCCCCTGAACAGCTGGGCGCCCTGGTGTCGCCCAATGCGACCACCGAGGAAATGTACCTGCTGGGCAAGCTGGTGCGCGGCCTGGGCAGCCGCAACATCGACCACCGCTTGCGCCAGGGCGATTTCTCCGACCAGGCCGCGCTGGGCTCGTACCCGTATCTGGGCCGGCCCATCGCCGAGCTGGAGCGGCTGCAGGCGGCGCTGCTGATCGGCGCCGATCTGCGGGCCCAGGCGCCGCTGCTTAACCTGCGCCTGCGCAAGGCCAGCCTGCGCGGCGGCAGCATCCATTACCTCAACCCGCTGCGGCTCGATCTCAACTTCCGTGCCGAGCAGCATGTGGTGCCCGCTCCCACCATGCCGACCGAGCTGGCCTTGGTCGCCCAGGCGCTGGCCGAACTCAAAGGCGCCAGCCTGCCGGCGGCGGTGGAACAGCTAGCGGCGGCCGGCACGCGCCAGGATTGGCACAGCGAGGTCGCCAGGCAGTTGGCTGAGAGCGAATCGGCGAGTGTGCTGCTGGGCGCCATCGCGATCGCCCATCCGGCCGGCGCCAGCCTGCGCGCCCTGGGGACGCTAATCGCTGAGCTGGCCGGGGCCCGCTTCGGCGAGATTTCTGACGGGGCCAACAGCGCCGGCGGCTGGCTGGCCGGGGCGGTGCCGCACCGCAAGGCCGGCGGCGAGGCCGAGCAGCAACCCGGGCTGCATGCCCGCGCCATGCTGGAGCAGCCGCGCCGCGCCTACGTGCTCTACAACGTCGAGCCGGAGTACGACTGCTGGGATCCGGCGGCGGCCAGCGCTGCTATGGACAGCGCCGAGTTCGTGCTGGCTTTCACTCCCTTCGTCACCGAGCGGATGCGCGCCTATGCCGACGTGCTGCTGCCGGTCGGCACTTTTGCCGAGACCGCCGGCACCTTTGTCAACCTCGAAGGCCGCTGGCAGAGCTTCGGCGGTGTGGCGGCGCCGGTGGGCGAGGCCCGTCCAGGCTGGCGGGTGCTGCGGGTGTTGGGCAATCTGTTGGGACTGCCCGGCTTCGAGCACGAGTCGGCCGAAGAAGTGCACGCCGAAGTGCGGCAGCTGGTCGGCGACTATCAGCCGGCCAAGGCGCTGTCGCTGCAAGCAGCGGCGACGGCCGGCAGCGGTCTCTACCGCGTGGCCTCGGTGCCGATTTATGCCGGCGATGCCGTGGTGCGGCGGTCCACGCCACTGCAGCAGACGTCGCACGCCAAGCCGGCCGCCCTTCACATCAACAGTGCTGATGCGGCCGCCATTGGCTTGAACGACGGCGAGCAGGCGCTGGTGCGTCAGTCCGGCGAGGTCCGGCTCACGGTGAAGATCGACGACGGAGTTCCGGCCGGAACGGTCTGGATTCCCTCCGCTCTGTCAGAAAGCGCCGCTCTGGGTCCCATGTTCGGCGAAGTGACGGTGGCGCGGGCGTAACCGCCGGGCGCCGGAGGAAGCAACGGGTATGGCCGAAATACAAGAGCTGCTCTGGATCCTGGCGAAGATCCTGGTAATTGTGATTCCGCTGTTCACGGCGGTCGCCTACATGACCTACGCCGAGCGCAAGGTGGTGGGCTGGGCGCACGTTCGCAAGGGGCCCAACAAGATCGGCATCTGGGGGCTGCTGCAGCCGCTGGCCGATGCCGGCAAGCTGGTGATGAAGGAAATCATCATCCCCAGCGCTGCCAATAAAGTCATGTTTCTGCTGGCGCCGGTGCTGTCGCTGGCGCCGGCCCTCGCCGTGTGGGCGGTCATTCCCTTCGACGAGGGGCTGGTGCTGGCCGACATCAACGTCGGCTTGCTCTATGTGCTCGCCATGACCTCCATGGGGGTCTACGGTGTTCTAGTCGCCGGCTGGTCCTCCAACTCCAAGTACGCGCTGCTTGGCGCGTTGCGCAGCGCGGCGCAGGTGGTCTCATACGAGATCGCCATGGGCTTCGCCCTCGTCGGCGTACTGATGGCCGCCGGCAGCCTCAACCTCTCCGACATCGTCCGGGCGCAGGAAGGTCCGTTCTGGCATTGGTACTGGCTGCCGCTGCTGCCGTTGTTCATGGTGTACTGGATTGCTGGCGTGGCCGAGACTAACCGGTTGCCCTTCGACATGGTCGAGGGCGAGTCGGAGATCGTGGCCGGCTTCCAGGTCGAGTACTCTGGCATGTCCTTCGCGGTCTTCTTCCTGGCCGAGTACACCAACATGATCCTGGTCGGCGCCATCGCTGCCATCGCCTTCTTGGGCGGCTGGTATTCGCCGTTCCACGGCATTCCGGTGCTGGGACCGATCTTCGACGTGGTGCCGGGTATCGTCTGGTTCTGCCTGAAGGTCGGCTTCTTCCAGTTCTGCTACTTCTGGATCCGAGCGTCCTTCCCGCGCTATCGCTACGATCAGATCATGCGGCTGGGCTGGAAGGTGCTGATCCCGGTCACGCTGGTCTGGCTGGTCGTCGAGTCCGGACTCATCCTGGCGGGCGTGGGCCCGTGGTTCTAACGGATAGGTATCCCCCATGAGAGCGGTTCGCGACTTTATCAACAGTTTCTTCCTGGTCGAGCTGATCCGCGGCTTGATGCTGACGGGGCGCTACCTGTTCTCGCGGAAATTCACCATCGAGTATCCGGAGGAAAGCGCGCCCAAATCGCCTCGCTTCCGTGGCCTGCACGCCCTGCGCCGCTATCCTAACGGCGAGGAGCGCTGCATCGCCTGCAAGCTGTGCGAGGCGGTCTGCCCGGCCTTGGCGATCACTATCGAGTCCGCGCCGCGCGAGGACGGTACGCGCCGCACTACGCGCTACGAGGTCGACCTGTTCAAGTGCATCTACTGTGGCTTCTGCGAGGAGTCCTGCCCGGTCGACTCCATCGTGCTGACTCGCGTCCATGAGTTTTACATGGAGCGGCGGGGCGAGAACATCATCACCAAGCCGCAGCTACTTGCTCTGGGCGAGAAATACGAGGAGCAGATTGCGGCCGATAGGGCGTTGGACGCGCCTTATCGCTAATGGGCGAACCCACGTGCGGGCAAGGGCGGAATATTCATGCAGCTGACACTCTTCTACATTTTTGCCGCGGTGCTAGTGTTTGCCGCAACCATGGTGATCACCAGCCGGAACCCGGTGCATTCCGCGATGTTCCTGGTGCTGGCCTTCTTCAACGCCGCCGCGCTGTGGCTGATGGCGGAGGCCGAGTTCCTCGGCGTGGTGCTGGTGGTGGTCTACGTCGGCGCCGTGATGGTGCTGTTCCTGTTCGTGGTCATGATGCTCGACATCAACATCGCCCCGCTGCGGGAGGGCTTCACGCGCTATCTGCCCATCGGTGCGGCGGTGGCCCTGGTGATGCTGGCGCAGATGGTGATGGTGCTCAGCTCCGACCACATCCAGCTCATTTCCAGCGAGGCCGCGCCCAGCGGGGTTGCCGACAACACCCGCGCCATCGGTAGCGTGCTGTATACCGATTATCTCTATCCGTTCGAGCTCGCCGGCATCGTGCTGCTGGTGGCGATCGTGGCCGCCATCATGCTGACGCTGCGGCGGCGCCCCGGAGTCAAGCGTCAGAACCCTGCCAAGCAGGTGAGGGTGCGTAAGGCGGATCGGCTGCGGGTGCTGCAGATACCGGCGGAGTCGCGGATCGTTCCCAATGCCGCAGCCCAGGCCGAGGACAAGAAGTAAAGATGGAAGCCATGACGATACAGCTCGAACACTACCTGATCCTGGGCGCGATCGTGTTTTCGCTCGGCGTGGCCGGGATCTTCCTCAACCGCAAGAACGCCATCATCCTGCTGATGTCGCTGGAGCTCATCCTGCTCGCGGCGAACATCAACTTCATCGGCTTCTCCCGGTTTCTGGGTGACATCGCCGGCCAGGTATTCGTGTTTTTCGTCCTGACCGTTGCGGCTGCAGAGGCGGCCATCGGTCTGGCCATTCTGGTCGTTCTCTTCCGTAGCCGCGACACCATCAACGTCGGCGACCTGGATAGCTTGAAGGGCTGACGCACGATGAATCCGAACATTTATCTCTGGATCCCCCTGCTGCCGCTGATCGGCGCGCTGGTCGTAGGTCTTCCCAGCTGGTTCGGGCGACCGATCCGCCGGCCGCTGGCGCACTGGATCACCATTCTGAGCGTGGCGGTCTCCTGCGCGCTCTCCCTCTACGTGCTGTATCAGCACTACTGGGGCGGGGCAGAGACCTACAACGGCGCGGTCTACACCTGGGCGGTCGCCGACGGGATCCGGTTCGAAGTCGGCTTCTTGGTGGACCGGCTGACCGCCATGATGATGGCGGTGGTCACCTTCGTCTCGCTGATGGTGCACATCTACACCATCGGCTATATGCAGGACGATCCGGGCTACCAGCGCTTCTTCAGCTACATCGCCCTGTTCACCTTCTCCATGCTGATGCTGGTGATGGCGAACAACTTCATGCAGCTGTTTTTCGGCTGGGAAGCGGTGGGCCTGGTGTCGTACCTGCTGATCGGCTTCTGGTATCAGCGGCCCACGGCCATCTTCGCCAACCTCAAGGCCTTCCTGGTCAACCGGGTGGGTGACTTCGGCTTCGTGCTCGGCATTGCGGCTGTGTTGGCCTACTACGGCAGCATCGACTATGCCGAGGTGTTCCAGGCCGCTGCGGCGCAGGATAATGCCGTGATCGCCATCCCTGGCCTGGGCGAGATGACCGTCGCCACCCTGGTGGGGGTGCTGCTGTTCATCGGCGCCATGGGCAAGTCGGCGCAGGTGCCCCTGCACGTCTGGCTGCCGGACTCCATGGAAGGCCCGACGCCGATCTCGGCGCTGATCCA
>Ga0079224_100006751_pt1 | contig 15296 bp, 15 predicted proteins | sample Stecom2015_FD_80414 | JGI IMG/M metagenome (GOLD analysis project Ga0079224, IMG submission 80414) | Agricultural soil microbial communities from Utah to study Nitrogen management - Steer compost 2015 | ecosystem: Environmental > Terrestrial > Soil > Agricultural land | place: USA: Utah...
ACGAGCTGGCCGCCGAAGGTCGCGGCGCGCTGCTCTACGATCGCAGCGCCGACCAGCTGTGGCGCGACATGAAAGAGCGCTTCGCCGAGCACATGCTCGCCGCCGCGACCGAGCTCGAGATCAGGCTGGTCCTGCCGCCCGGGCTGACGATCCGCAATCGTGATCCGCTCGCCGCCGAGCCCGACGATCTCGACGATCGCGAGCTCGCCGTGCTCGGCCCCGACGACGAGATCGTGTTTCACCACGAGCTCGAGGCCTGCGCGCCGCTCGACACCGACGCCGTGGTCCGGGTCGAGGTCGACTGGATTGACCCGGCCAGCAACGAGGCCAAGCAGATCGTCTGGGAGCACTCGCTCGCGCAGCTCGGCTACGGCTCGATGGCCACCCGCAAGGGCGCCGCCACGGTCGCCTACGCGCGAGCGCTGCGGGGCTATCGCGACGGCACCCGGCCCAATGAGGGCTTTGCTGCGGTGCTGGATGCGATCTCGCTGATCGCCGAGGCCCTCGAGTCGCAGCCGGAGGATCCGGACTTGATCGAAATGTCGCAGGTGCTCGGCAAGCTCGAGGGGTAGCTCGAGGCCGCTCGGATCAGAGCTTGCTCGCGGCCTCGACAGCCGCGGCATAGGCCCGCTCGCGCGCGGGCTCGGACATCTCGGGCGGCAGCACGGTGCCGGAGTGCACGACAAAGCGCCGATCCCTGAAGCCGATGAAGCCGAACACCAGATCGAGGTACGGCACGAACATGTCGTACGCCGCCATCGGCGAGCCCTCGGAGTAGTCGCCGCCGGTCGCCAGCAGAAACTGGACAGGCTTGCCCTCGACCATGCCGAAGTAGCCGGTCTCGGGGTTGAACCCGAAGGTCTGACCGGGCTGAATGATGAGATCGAGCCAGTGCTTGAGCCGGTAGGGGACGCCGAAATTCCACATGCCCGCGGAGACCACGAGCTTGTCGGCGCGCCTGAGCTGCTCGATGTAGCGGTCGACGGCGTGGAACTGCTGGGCCTCGGCCTCGCTCAGCTCCATCTGGGCCATGGTCTTGAGCTTGCCGTCGGCGGCCAGACCTCGGAACTCGTGCAGCGGCTCGTCCCACAGGTCGCAGGTGACGATCTCGTCGTTCGGGTTGGCGCGCCTGTAGTGCTCGAGGAAGTGTTTGGCGAGGGCGGTGGACGCCGAGCTCTCGCGGGGACTACCGACAATGTGCAGGACTGTGCTCACGCCGCGACGATGGACGAGCGCCTGTTCGGAGTCAATCGAGACTCTGCGGGTCGTCTTCGGTATCCGGCGTCTCGCCTCGCAGCGCGGCGGCGGCCCTTCGCAGCAGCACCGACAGATCGATCAAGGCCATGACGGCGGCTGCCAGCCCGAGCACGGCGACGACCCACAAACCGACGCCGAGGCTGGCCAGCCCCTCGCGGGCGAAGATCCACAACAAGCTCGCCGCGCCGACGATCGTGATGAAGCGAACGCCTCGAAGCTGCACCTCGCCTGCAACTCCGGTCCGGTCGGCGACCCGCATCAGCGCGACGACCAACAGCACGATCCCCAGCACGCTGGCGCCACGCAGGTAGGGATCGATCGCCTGGACCCGCTGCAGGTGATCGAGCAGCGGGCTGTGAAAGTACGAGTCGGGCTCGAGCAGCGCCTGGTGCTGGGCCAGGGCCAGGCCGGCGCCGATGATCCCGAGCCCGAACAAGATCAGCCCGCCCGCCGCTCCGAGCAGGCGCTCGCGCGCGCGGTGCTGCAGACCGATCAGCGCGAGCGCGAGCGCCAGGCCGACCCCGAGCGCGGCCTCGAGCAGACCAAGCGACGCGGCGAGGCTGACGACCCGCTCGTGATCGGCCGCCGACGACGGGGTGTCGAACGGGCTCGACATCCGGCTGCGCTGGACCGCCTGCAAGGCCGCGGCCGAGGCGATCACGCTGACCACCACCAGGCCCGCGCGGATCCACACCAGCGCGCGCGCGAGCTCGAGGCTGCGCGCGCTCGCGAGATCGAGGCTGCGCTCGTCGAGGCCCGCGCTCGCCCACACGAACGCGATCCCGAGCGCGACCTGGCTTGCGAGCGAAAGCAGGGCGGTCCAGTGGAGCGCGCCCTGGCGAAGCGGCTCGAGCAGCTCGGGATCGGCCAGCGACACGGCCAGCAACAGCGGCCCGAGGGCGGCGAGGGCCGCGAGCAGCTGAATCGGTCGAGCCTGCGCACGACCACGCGAGAGCAGCAGCACGGTCACGATCCCGCCGAGCCAGACCAGCACGTCGGACAGCGAGACGATGTCGGCCCAGATCTCCAGGCGATCGATCGCGCCGGGATCGCTGGTCGGGGTCACCATCGACAAGAACCGGGCGGTCGCCACCGCCTCGATCGCGGCCAGGATCGCGGTAGCGATCGCAGCCGGTCGCGCGGGGCTGGGGGCGCGGGCGATCAACAGCATGCCGACCAGCCAGGCCAGCGCCTCGAGCACCCACATCGCGGCGTGGATTGGCGAGAGCAGCTCGAGCACTTCGTGCACGTGCTTCGAGCCGAGCTCGAGGCCGCCGTCGAGCACCGCTCGCAGCCACACGAACAGCAGGTGATCGGCCAGACCGATCAGCGCGAACGCGAGGATCAGCAGGCCGGCAATTCGTGCACCGAGCAGCGCCCGAGGCTCATCGGAGGTCGGCATCGGGGGCTACGGTATCAGCTGCGTGCGGGTGCTGTCCGACCGACGCTGAAAGCTCGTAAGTCCGGCCTCGGAGATCTCCATGATGTCGTGCCTCCAATAGAGCTCGGGATCACCAGCAATTCCAATGACTCGATCGTCCTCACACCCCTGCGGTGAGTTCGTCGTCCAGACACCATCGATCCACGGCTGAGGCGTCCCCACGCAAGTCACGATTTGGCACGTAGACTGCCCGGAAACGTCCGCGAGCATGGCGTCGAGCGTCTCTCCGAATTGCTCCGTCGAGCGGATGCTCGACCTCGATCAGCGCGCTCAATTCCTCGGCGGTTCCAGTATACGAAAACCGTTGAGGCAGTTGGTCGTCGAACGCGGTCGCCAGCCCTTCCTGCAAGAGTGGCTGACGTTGGGGCCACGCGGCCAGGTGCAACGCATGCACGAGTTCGTGCTTGTCGAGAAATCTGGAGGCGTAAATCTCGATCTCGTCTCCATGGCGTTCGGCGCAGCCCAGGCCGCCATCACAACGCTGCCTCGCGAAATCCCGGTCAACGTAGTAGTATGTGATCGGGAGTATCTGACCTTCCGCAATACCGAGCGCCTCGGCGACCGCGCCCATCCAGCTTTCGGTCTGTGTGACAGTGCCCGGGCAGACCTCGGTATCCGCGGCATAGGCGAGAAACTCACCCTGCACTTGGACCGGCGGCAGCTCTTCTCGACGCTGCGCTCCACAAGCTGACAGCGCGATGGCTGACAGCGCGGTCACGAATCGGGCGCGCGGGCGCCCGCTCACCCGCGCAGCGCCCCGCGGACCTCGGGGTCGGCGGCCGCGAGCGCGGGTGGGAGCGCGTCGCCGAGGTGCCCCCAACACTTCTTGCACGCGGCCTTTTGCGTGGCCGAGAGGTGCCGCAGCACGTGACGTCGGCGGATGCCCTTGCGCTGGCTGTCGAGCGCGAGCGCGTAGCTGGCCTCGGGCAGCGAGAGCCCGGCCCGGACCGAGCGCAGATCGACGCCACAGCCTCCGCCGCAGCAGGAGTTCTCGAACAGGTAGGCGCCGTTGGCCACCCAGATGCCCATGCCGAGCAGGATCCCGGCCAGCTCGGAGTCGGCCTCCCACTCCTGGAGGCCGTCGAGACCGGTCTCGGGATCGGGCTCGAGGCCGACGCGATCGAGGGCGATGCGGCCGAGCTCGCGCGCGACGCTGGCCAACATCAGCTCGCGAACCTTGAACACGGCGGGCGTGAACAGCAGCAGGTACTCGTCGGGTCCGCGGACGGTGTGAAGCAGCTTGCCGCGCGAGTCACCGAGGCTGGCGAAGCTGTCGGGGAGCTTGGGCGGAGTGCCTCGCTCGTCGACCTCGAGCAGGGTCAGCTCGACCTCCGACTGGCCGACGACCTCCTGGGTGGCGCAGATCAGATCGAACAGCGAGTCGAGATCGCGCGGGGTCTTGCTGGCGCCGAAACCCAGGTCGCTGCCGTCGGTCAAGAGCCGCGGCTGGCTGGCGATCGGACCCAGGCGACCAGCCAGCTCGACGATGCCCGCGGCGATCCACTCGCGGCTGTCTTCGTTGGGGATGAACTCGGGGCCGCTCGCGACAAGGCCGCTCAAACTCATGGTGGGCAATGTAGCACGACCTGCTGGAGCACTGACCGAGCCACGCGCCTGGGCGCGATCATTGACCGCGACTCGGGGTCGGATGCTCGCGCGCGACGCCGCGACGCAGGCTTGCTTGCGATCTATCGGGAAGCTCACACACTCGAATAAGCGTAGGCGGACGATCGAGCACATGGGTGCGAGCAGGACACGAGGGACAAAGCGACGGCTCCGCCGGGCTTTGACCCACCCGCTCCGCAAAATCGCCCCATTGCTGTTGTTGTTGGCCATCCTCGCCGTCGGTCTCGCCACGCCGAGCGTCGCCGAGGCCCGCGAGGTGCTGCGGATCCCGATCACGGTCCACATCGCGACCAAGGCCGGCCGCTCGGTGGCCAGCGAGCAGCAGGTGCTCGCCTCGGTCGATCGGGCCAACCTCGAGCTGGCCGCGTTCGACATCGAGCTGGTGGTGGCACAGATCGTGCCGATGCGCGGCGGCTCGCACCTCGAGACCCAGGGCCAGCGCTTCGAGCTCGGCCGCCGGGCCGACCGCGACGGCACCATCCACGTGTTCTTCGTCGAGCGCGTGAAGCTCAACAATCCCCGCAAGGGCGACCGCCGCGTCAGCGGCATGCACTGGCGCTATCACGGTCTCGAGCGAGACATCCGCGGCCGCGAGTACGTCGCCGTCGCTCACAATGCGCCGACCACCACGTTGGTTCACGAGGTCGGCCACGCGTTCGGCCTCACCCACGACAAGAACGACGATAATTTAATGTGCTCGTGCCGCCGCGGTTTCGACTCGGCCTTCACGCGGCACCAGGGGCGACGGCTGCGGTGGGGCGCGAAGCGGTTCCTGCGGCGAGAGGCGCTCCGCGCCGCGAGGCGCTAGCAGGTGCTACCCGATCATCTGCGCCAGGCGAAACGCTTGCCAGGCCTCGTGCGCCCGCTTTCCGAGCCAGTAGCTCTGGGATCCTTGCCCCTTGCCGTCGGGAAAGTGCATGCCGGCGATGCGTGCGATGGTCCGGCCCTGGCGATCCACGAACGTGAAGGCGACCAGATAGCTCGTGTGGATCCCGTAGCTCCCGTGGCCGGTGGACTCGACGCGGACGTCGGCGACGTCCTTGAAAGGCACGAGCGCGATCGTCTTCACCCGCTTGCCCTTGCGCTCGAACAGCACCGCGCCGTCGGTGCCGACATACGAGCACTGCCCCTCGAGCGGATGTATCGAGCGCATCAACACGAACGCCACACCCGCGAACGTGACGGCTCCCGCGATGCCCAGCAATTGGACGGCGCTCGGATCATTCGGAAGCAGGCTCTCGCTGACCCACATGCCGGTCAGGAATCCGAACACGCCGAGCAGCGGCGCGACCAGGAACCCGGCGCAGCCACTCTTGCGCTTCTGCCCGGTCTTGGCGTCGGTCTGGGCGCTGAGGACCGTGCCGATCTCGGGCGGGCTCGGGGCGAACAACAGAGCATCGGGTTCGAGCGGGAGTCCATCGTGACGGTGCATGGCGCGAGCTCGCTCGCATCAGAGCGCGGTCCACGGCCCATTACAAGTAGCGGAGCTTGAGCCAGGCGTTGCGCAGCAATTCGCCGTGAAACTGCAGGCGGCCGCCGGTCTCGCGGATCAGCTGGTCACCCAGCAGCTAGGCGACCACCCGCCGGATCGCGTCGTCGTCGATGGGCAGCTCGACGGCCAGCGCGCGACGCAATTCGCCGAAGGTCAGCGCCTGGTCCTCGGCGAGCGCGAGCTGATCGAGGACCGACAGCGCGAGGCCCCGCTGCGGCTGCATGTAGTCGTCGAGCGCGGGGGCCAGCTCGCGCCGCAGGGTCCAGGGCGGGCGCTCGAGATCGGCGACGGCCTCGATCAGGCAGCGCTCGAGATCGCCGTCGACGATCGGCTTGCGGCGCCTGGCGAAGTACGCCATCGCGCAGTGGATCCAGCGTGGCACGTGGTCGCAGTTCTCGGCCAGGCTGCGGGCGAAGGCGGCGCGGTCGCGGGCGGTGATGCTCTCGCCGAGCAACAGGGCCATGACCAGCCGAGCGCCGGATTCGGCGGTGAGCGAGTCGAGCTCGATCCGGGCGGCGCCTTCCATCAGGCCGATCAGCGGCTCGGGTCGCAGCCGCGAGATGGTGCGATCGAGGTGGGTGTTGCTGATCAGCACGATCCGCAGCTTGGGCTGCTCGGCGCAGGCCCGCGCGAGCGTGCTGGTGAACGGGGCGTAGCCGACGGCGGGCAGCTTGGCGGTGGCGGCGAGCCAGCGATCGAAGTCGTCGAGGGCCAGGACCAGGCCGGCCGCGCAGCGATCGAGGGCGGCATCGATCGCCACCCGCAAGGCCGCCGGAGGCTCGCCGCCGAGCTGATCGGGTCGGACCTCGTCGTCGCTGACCAGCGTCTCGACCACCGCCGCGCAGGCGTCGGGCCCGTTGCGCACGTCGCCGAGCGAGACCAGCTGCCCCGACCAGCCGGTGGGTGCGTCGGCGACCGCGAGCCGGGCGAGCGTGGTCTTGCCGATCCCCAGGCGGCCCGAGAGGATCACGTTGCGCTCGACCAGCGTGGTCCACAGCCGCTCGACGTCGGCCTCGCGCCCGATCGCCTCTCCGAGCTCGACGGCGCCGCTGGGATCGGCTCGCATTGGCCGACGATACGATCGCGGCGCGGCGCTTGTCTTTTGGATTCGATGTCAGGGCACCAGCTCGGCCAGGCGCGTCCAGGCCCGCTCGCGCTCGAGCTCGTCGGGCTGCAAGCGGCGGCGCAAGGCGGCGATGTCGTCGGGCTGCGAGCCGCAGCAGGCCCCGGCCAGGACGAACCGCGCGCGACCGGGCCGTTCGGACTGCAACCACGCCTGCATCTGCCCGGCAAACACGTCGGCCTCGATGATGCGGTCGATCCAGACGCCGTCGTAGCGACGCTTGCCAAAGTGCGGGCTCACGCCGAGCGGCAGCTCGGGGCGGGTGTCGGTGGCGGCGATCAGGGCGTCGAGGGCGGCCGGGATCGCGTCGATCTGCGTGCAGTTGATCAGCAGGGCGTCGACGCGATCGACCAGCGACGCGAGCTCGGCCAGCGGCTCGCCGTCGATCAGCCGGGTACCGTCGGGCCGGGTTGGTCGCGGGGCGCCGGCGACGATCGACAGCCAGATCGGCAGGTCGATCCCGGCGAGCCCGGCCAGCGCGAGCTCGGCCTCGGCGAGGTTGGTGAAGGTCTCGAGCAGGATCAGATCGACGCCGGCCTCGGCGAGGTGCTCGGCCAGACAGCGATACTCGGCCCGCGCCAGCTCGGGGTGGCCGCCCCACTCGTCGCGCGGGCGCGGGGGGATCGATCCGGCGATCCGAAAGCACGCCAGCTGACGATCGTGCGCCAAAACCCCGTGCCTGACGTGGGCGAGGATCTCGACCGCTCGTCGGGCGAGCGCGCGCTGCTGCTCGCCGATCCCCGCCCGCGCGAGCGTGCTCGCGCGCAGGCCGAAGCTGTTGGTGGTCAGCACCTGAGCGCCGGCCAGCAGGTAATCGAAGTGGATCGCCCCGACCAGCTCGGGCGCGTCGAGCAGCGCCCGCGCGGCGAACAGCGGCTCGGTCAACGCGAAGCCGCGCGCGGCCAGCTGGGTCGCCATCGCGCCGTCGAGCAGGATGATCGGCTCTCGCATCGCCGTCTGGCTACCACTCGCACAGCAGCTTGTCGCGGAGCAGATCGTCGAGCAGCTCGTCGGCGTCGTGCGAGTCGGCGCCGAGCTCGATCGCGACGCTCGCCAGCTCGGCGCGCGGACGCGGGTCCTCGGCGGCGCGCAGCAGCTCGACCAGGGGCTCGGACGCGGTCGCGATGCCGAGCGTGCCGTCGACCTGCGGCTCGATCAAAAGGTGCTGTCGGCCGCGCCGGGGCGGCTTGTGCGGCCAGGGCTTGCGCAGCTTCGTCAGCGCCTGCAGCGGATCGGGCCCGAGCCGCTCGCGGGCGCGGCGGTACCAGGCCAGGGTTCCATCGGGGACCTGCAGCGGGATCACTCCGGGAGCGCGTCGGAGTTTTTGGGTCGACTCGAGTCGCTCGCGGCCGAGCTCACGCCGCGCGCGAGCGAGCCCGGCCTCGATCGCACCGACGCCTGCGGTCCGATCGCCCAGCCAGCGCTCGCCGAAGTCGAGCGCCATCGAGCCGCGATCGAACACGCAGGCGCGAAACTCCGGCGACGAGAAGAACCGATCGACCACGTCGATCCCGAGCATCGCCGCGCTGACCGGGTACTCGTCGAGGATCACGTGCAGCGCCCGGGCGCGGCGCATCCGATCGGTCGCCAGCGCCCGCGGATCGAGCTCGCGCAGCAGCTCGCGCTCGCGCTCGCTTAGCTCGGGCAGCGGCTCGCGGCCGCGCACCCTGGCGGCGTAGTCGGGATCGAAGAGCATGCAGACCAGCGCCTGCTGGACCCGCCGCGGATCGAGCTCGCTCACGGGTCACTCCGCAGCCGGGCCGGGAGCAGGGCCTGCACGGCTTCGAACAGCGGGACCACGGCGGCGATCGGGTTGCGCTCGCACTCGACCACGATCGCCCGGAGGTTGACGGCCCGCTCGATCGCCGCGCGGGCGATCGTCCAGGTGTCGGGCAGCACCGCGACGCCGTGATCGTCCTCGACCCAGGCGAAGCCGTCGTGCTCGTGGACCTGCCCGCCCGCGATGTGGAGCTCGACCACCCGCTGCCAGGCGAAGTCGTCGAACCCGGCCAGCGGATCGAGCCCGCGGGCGCGCTGAAACATGGCCAGGTGCGCGCAATCCAGCAGCAGCCCGGTGTCGGCGGCCTCGGCCGTGCGGGCGAAGAACTCGAGCAGGTGCAGGCGACCGACGAACGCCGAGCCGGGCGGGTTCTCGGGCAACACCTCGCGGCCGGTCGCCTCGCGCAGCGCGATGATCCCCTCGGCCATCGGCGTCACGGCCTCGGGCTCGAGCACCGGAGGCAGCAGCAACATCTGTCCGCGATCGCGTCCACCGAAGTGCCAGAGCCCCGCGTCGCCGCACAGCCAGGCGGGCTCGAGAATCGCGACGGTCTCGCGGACCGCGTCGAGCCAGCCGCGATCGAAGTCGTCGGGCTCGTCGAGGTTGACGTCGAGGAAGTGGTAGGTGGTCGGCCAGCCGCGCGCGGCCCAGGCTCGCGCGTCGTCGTCGAGGCCCTTGACGATCTCGACCCCGACTTCCAAAAACCGCGCGAACGCGGGGTGCTCGGCTCGCAGCGCGGCCGGATCGAGGGCGCCGTCCTGCCGCCGCGCGCCGTACTCGGTGCTGACTCCGAGCCCCAGCGTCGGCAGCAAATCGAGGCGTGCGAGAAAGTCCGGCACGAGTCCGGTCAGCGCGTCAGACCCCGCACTCGCCCGAGTCGGTGGTGCAGCAGTCGACCGGGTTCATCAGACAGAAATTCGGATCACCCTCGGACGCGATGTCGGGCATCAGCCGGCAGCCGTAGCCCTCGCGCCCGCACTGGCTGTGGTTGTCGCACGGCAGCGCGCAGGCGGTGAAGGCCCCCTCGACGCCGACGCAGGTGACCCCGCCGTTGGGATCGCAGTCGGGATCGTTGTGCTCGAAGGTCACCGAGGTGTTGGGCAACGAGCACGAACGAGTGCAGTAACCACCGGCGAGATCGTAGACGCCAAGGATGTTCTGGATGCACACCGCACCGTCGCCGAGCAGCGGGACACAGTCGGCATCGGTGGCGCAGGGTGCCCCCCAGGTGTCCATGATCGACGGCGTCATCCCGTCCTTCTCGGCCCACTCGGTGCCGCACTCGTTTTTCTGGTTTCCGGTCTCGCCGTCTTCCTCGTTGCCCGAGCCGCCATCGCAGGCGGAGACGGAGGACAGCAGGCCGAGACCAAAGCCGAGGAGCAGAGCGAGGGGGCGCTTCATGAGCGGACACTAGGGTCCGGGCTTGGTATTGGTCAAACCGTAAAAGCGCGCACAAGCGTGCGCAGCGGTCCCTGGCGGGCGATCTGCGCTTTCGGCAGGAGCCGCGGAAAGCCTGAAAAATTGCGGCTTCCGGGCTCCTCGCGCCGAGCTCGTGTTCTCTCGGACTGTGCTCTGGAGCACACTCGACCGGTCTCGAGCGCGCCGCTCAGCTCACTCGCTGCAGCACACAGGCGATGCCCTGGCCGACGCCGATGCACATGCTCGCGAGCCCCCACTCGACGTCCTTGCGGCGCAGGTGGTGCACGAGGGTGGTCACGATCCTCGCGCCCGAGCAGCCGAGCGGATGACCGAGGGCGATCGCGCCGCCGAGCGGGTTGACCTTGTCGGGGTCGAGCTTGAGCGCGCGCATGCTGGCCAGGGTCTGGCTGGCGAAGGCCTCGTTGAGCTCGACGACGTCGAGCTGGCCGACGGTGATGCCGGCCCGCTGCAGCGCCTTGCGGCTGGCGGGGATCGGGCCGATGCCCATCATGTTCGGGTGCACGCCCGCGTGGCCCCACGCGACGATCTTGGCCATCGGCTCGAGCCCGAGCGCCTCGGCCCGCGCCTGCGAGGTGATCAGCAAGGCGGCGGCGCCGTCATTGAGCGGCGACGAGTTGCCCGCGGTCACGCTGCCGCCCTTGCGAAACACGGGCGGCAGCTTGGCCAGCGCCTCGAGCGAGCTGTCGCGGCGGACCGACTCGTCGAGGGTCACGCGCAGCGGATCTTCCTTGCGCCCGCGCGGCACGGTGATCGAGATGATCTCGTCGTCGAACAGCCCGTCGTCCTGCGCATCGGCGGCGAGCTGGTGGCTGCGCAGCGCCCAGGCGTCCTGATCTTCGCGGCTGATGTCGTGGCGAGTGGCGACGTTCTCGGCGGTGCTGCCGAGCGACTCGATCGGATACAGCGCGTTCATCTTGGCGTTGATCATTCGCCAGCCGAGCGCGGTGTCGAAGATCTCCGGCTTGTTGTGGAACGCGACGTCGCCCTTGGGCATCACGAACGGCGCCCGGGTCATGCTCTCGACCCCGCCGGCGATGTAGACGGCCCCCTCGCCGACCATCACCGCCTTGGCGGCCTGGATCACCGCCTCCATGCCCGAGCCGCACAGTCGGTTGACGGTCACGCCGGGCACCTCCTCGGGCAGTCCGGCGAGCAGGGCGCCCATGCGGGCGACGTTGCGGTTGTCTTCTCCGGCCTGGTTGGCGGCGCCGAAGTACACGTCCTCGAGATCCTCGAGCGCGGCCGGATGGCGCTCCTTGAGCGCCTGGATGACGTGCGCCGCGAGGTCGTCGGGACGGATCGACGAGAGCACGCCGCGGAACTTGCCGATCGGCGTGCGCAGGGCGTCGACGATCACGGGCGTGCGGGCGGGATCCAGCGATTCGGCCATGAACCTCTGCGTACCACGGTGTTTGCGGGCGTCGTGGTCGCCGGACATTGCGGACCCTCACGGACTTCGCGACGCAACCGGAGCTCGCCCGCAGTCAACTCACGTCGCCGACGCCCCTGCTACCCTGCGCGGGATGGCAGCGGCCTTCTCCCTGATGACATGGAACGTCAACTCGATCCGCGCACGGCTCGACAACGTGCTGGCGTACCTCGACGACCACCAGCCCGACGTCGCGTGCCTGCAAGAGACCAAGGTCGAGGACTCGCTGTTTCCCAAGGTCCCGTTCATGGAGCTCGGCTACCAGGTCGCGCTCAACGGCACCAAGGGCTACGCAGGCGTCGCAACCTTGATCAAGGGCCGCAAGCCCGAGCAGGTCCAGCTCGGGTTCGCCGAGGGCCCGGCCGACAAGCACCCGCGGATCCTGGCCTGCAGCTACGCGGGCGTGCGGATCTACAACCTGTACGTGCCCAACGGCACGGCGGTCGGGTCCGACGCGTTCGCCTACAAGCTCGAGTGGCTCGCGCGCCTGCGGGCCGAGCTCGACGCGAAGTTCAAGGCCGACGATCCGGTGATCCTGTGCGGCGACTTCAACATCGCTCGCGACGAGCGCGACGTGTGGTCGGTCGAGGCGATGATCGGCCACACCCACTTCACGGAGGTCGAGCACCGGGCGCTCGACGAGCTCGAGGCGTTCGGTCTGCGCGACTGCTTTCGCAAGCACGATCAGGAGCCGGGCCGGTTCACCTGGTTCGACTATCGCGACGCCGCCTGGGAGCGACGCCACGGGCTGCGGATCGACTACGTGTACGCGACCGCGCCCGTGTACGAGCGCTGCACGGGTGTGATCCACGACTGGGAGCCGCGCGAGTGGGACACGCCCAGCGACCACGTGCCCGTGGTTGCGAGCTTTGATTGAGACCCCCACGGGGGTCACCACGTGCGGTCGAAGTTTACGAGCCAGGAGAGCGAGCAAAGCGAGCGGCGCAGACCAAAGCGGCCGCGGGGGGCAATGCTAGCGCCGCAAAGGATTGTGGTCGGGGTCGACGCGGGGCGGCTCGAGCTTCAGCTCGCGCATCAGCGACATCATCCGTGCGTAGGCGTCGTCGATCAGCGCGCGGTCGTTGGGATCGCTGCCGTCGGTCCAGGCCGACAGGGCGGTGAACGAGCCGGTCGCGCGGTTGTAGAGCTCGGCCTGCTCGAGCTCGCTGAGCCGACGGCCGTCGTCGACCGCGGCCTCGAGCTCGTCGAGCACGGCCTGGAACGTGTCGATCGCCTCGTTGCGATCGAGATCGCCGGGATCGCCCGCCTGCGGGGTCTGCGACTCGACCCAGCCCTGGCGCTCGTAAGATTGCTCGCTCGCGCCCGAGTAGCTGCCGCGTTGGTGGAGGAAGCGAGGGGTCGAGCGCTGGTGCGGCTTGGATCGCAGCCGCTCGAGGCCTTCCTCGAGCTCGGCCTGCTCGGGATCGATCCTCAGCGCTCGCCAGCTCCACACGCCGCCGATCAGCAGGACCACGGCGCCAAATCCGAGCAGCAGGTGGTCGATTCGGACCTTCATGGACGGGGCGAGGGTAGCAGGGTTGGGCTTTGCCGGACCGGTGCCCGACGAAGTTGGTAACATGCGCCCATGCGCAAGCTTGCACTCGGGTTCGCTGCCGTCTCTGCTTTCGTCGCCGGGTTCGCCCTCGAGGGCTGCAAAGAGCAATGCGTGGTCGGAGCCGAAGGCTGCGACTGCACGGCCGGAGGCGCCTGCGATCCGGGCCTGGTGTGTCTGAGCAAGACCTGCGTCAACGCCGGGCCCAACTACGAGGAAGGCGCCGACGCGGAGACCGGCAATCCCGGCGACGGCGATCCGAGCGGCGACGGCGATCCGTCCGGCGACGGCGATCCGTCCGGTGACGGCGATCCGTCCGGCGACGGCGCTCCGACCGGCGACGGCGACGGGCCCAAGCTCGACACGCTCGAGAACGAGACCGCCGACGACGGCCCCTGCGTCGACACCGGCTGCAAGAAGGTCGACATGCTGTTCGCGCTCGACGGCTCGGGATCGATGATCGAGGAGATCAACGCGCTCAAGGCCGGCGCTGCGTTCCTCGGCATCGTCAACGCGCTCGAGGATCTCAACTGTGGCGGTATCGAGTACCGGATCGGCGTGACCGGGGACAACAACAACGGCTGGGTCACGCCCAACAACTGGCAGCATCCCAACCCCTGGTTCGACAGCAACGAGTTCACGCCCGCCGACATCTCGGTCCACTTCCAGGCCGCCGCGACCGTGGTCGGCAACAGCGGCATCAACACCCCGCTCGGCTGCGAGCACGTGCTGTCGTCGGCGGTCGCGTTGCTGGCCACCGATCAGAGCGGCTTCGTCCGCGACGACGCGCTGCTGGTGGTGGTGCTGATGTCCGACGTCGACGATTACGGCTGGTACGATCAGGCCAACGGCAACGCCTGCGGGATCGGCTGCCAGACCCCCGGCCAGCCGGTCATGACCCTCCACAATACCCTCGTCGACCTCAAGGACGGCGACCCGGCCGGCGTCGCCGCGATCGTGATCGCGGGCGATCCAATGATGAACGGCGGCACCAACATCTGCGGCCAACCGCAGAGCTGCGGCGCGCCAACCTCTGCCTTTCATGCCGAGCGGCTCTACGAATTCGCCGAGCTGCAGGAGGGCATGAACGGGTTCACGGCGGATATCTGCGACGGCGCAGCCGCGGTCCCGCAGGCGGTCCAGACCGCGCTGGGGGACAACATCGATCTGGCCTGCCAGGAATTCGAGCCGGTCGGGTGAGCTCGGCGAGCACCTGGCGAGTCCGCAGTCAACTGGAGTAGACGGAGTCCAGCAACGGTGGACGGAGTCGACGGAAGTAGACGAGCACGGCCGAAGGCCGCGCGCAGTCAACTGGCCGACTGACGCCGCTCGACTCCGGCGGCTGGCAAGTCCAACATCAAGCGGGTCCCCTCGCCGGGCTGGGTGTCGACGCTCAGCTCGCCGCCGTGGTCCTTGGCGATCCCGTGCGAGACCGCGAGCCCGAGGCCGGTGCCCTGATCGCGGCCCTTGGTGGTGAAGAAGGGATCGAAGATCCGCGGCAGCACGTCGGCCGGGATCCCGGCGCCGTGATCCTCGACGATCAGCCGCACCCACGCGCGGCCGTCGACCTCGCGGGTCTCGCCGCGGATCTCGATGATCTTGCGCTCGTCGTAGCCCGGGTAGCGCTCGTTGAGCGCGTCGCGGGCGTTGGTGACCAGGTTCATGACGATCTGCTGGATCTGCTGGGCGCGGCAGCGGACCGGCGGGAGCCCGGTCGGGATCGCGACTCGCAGCTGGATGTGATCCTTGCGCATCACGGCCCGGATCAGCGAGAGCGTGGCATCGACCAACGCCCCGAGATCGGCGTCCTCCATCTGCTGCTCTCGCTCCTGCCGCGAGAACGCGAGCAGGTTGCGGACGATGGTCGCGACCCGGTTGGACTCGGTGGTGATCTCGGCCGCGAACTCGCGGACGATGCCGGGCTCCTCGGCGTTGTCGCCGATCAGCTCGGCGTAATTGAGGATGCCCTGGACCGGGTTGTTGATCTCGTGGGCGACGCCGCTGGCCAGCGTGCCGACCGACTCGAGCCGCTGCTGCTGGCGGAGCTGGGCCTCGAGCGAGTGCTTCTCGGCCTCGGCCCGCCTGCGCTCGGTGATGTCGGTCGCGACCACGACCGCATGGCGGGCCCCGCCGCCCTCGGCGTCGATCGGCGCGAG
>Ga0079224_100006752_pt1 | contig 15295 bp, 26 predicted proteins | sample Stecom2015_FD_80414 | JGI IMG/M metagenome (GOLD analysis project Ga0079224, IMG submission 80414) | Agricultural soil microbial communities from Utah to study Nitrogen management - Steer compost 2015 | ecosystem: Environmental > Terrestrial > Soil > Agricultural land | place: USA: Utah...
GGCAAAGGCGAAACTCCATGCCGCGGATGGCGCGTTCAAGTCGGAATACGACCTGCCCGCCAGCCATTTCGAAGCACCGATAAGCGAAGCGGCCATGTACAATGCCGTGGATGTCTATCTCGGAAACCAGCGTCAGGGCACGCATAAGACCAAAAGCCGTTCCGAAGTGAGCGGTGGCGGCAAAAAGCCCTGGAAGCAAAAGGGAACCGGCCGCGCCCGTCAGGGTTCGAATACGGCTCCCCAATGGGTCAGGGGCGGCAAGGCCCATGGACCCCTCCCGCACCTTTACAAGCGGGATATCAACAAGAAGGTGAAGCGCCGCGCCCTGTTGTCGGCCCTCACCATGAAGGCGAACGAATCGGCCGTGTACGTGTTCGAGAAGCTGACCGTCGCTGCGCCCAAGACCAAGGACCTGGTCAAGGTGCTCATGACCGCCACCCTTTCCGGCCAGAAGAATCTGATCCTGGTTTCCGAAGCGGACGTGAACCTGTCCCTGGCCGCCCGCAACATTCCCGACCTGGAAGTGCAGCGCGTGTGGGACATGAACACCTATACGCTCATCAATGCCAAGAACATCATTTTCACGGATGCGGCCATCAAGGCGCTGACCGAACCGGCGCCCTCGGCGAAAGCCGCCGAGCCCGAAGCCAAGGCCGCGCCGGCGAAGATCGCGCCCAAGGCGGCGAAACCCGCAGCCAAGCCCAAGGCCGCGAAAGCCGCGAAAGCGTAAGGGATAAGCCATGAAAGCGACAAAAGACATTTTGGATTTTCCCTGGATGACGGAAAAATCGACCGCCATCCGGACCTTGACCAACCAGTACGTCTTCAAGGTGAAGCCGAGCGCGAACAAGATCGAGATCAAGCAGGCCATAGAAGCCCGCTTCCAGGTCCGCGTCGAATCGGTGAATACCATAAACGTACAGGGAAAGTTGAAGCGGACCCGGGGTATTCTCGGTCGCCGCAATGCCTGGAAGAAGGCGGTCATCCGCCTTGTCGAAGGCGATACCATCAGGGAAATAGAGTAAGCCGGTAAACGGGAGACTATCAGATGCCACTCAAGTCATATCGGCCGTTGACGGCGACGCAGAGGTACAAGCAAATCTTGGACGTCAGCGAAATCACAACCAACGAGCCTTACAAGCCCCTCACCATCGGACGGCGCGAAAAGGCCGGACGGAACAGCCGGGGCATCATCACCATGCGCCGCCGCGGCAAGGGCCACAAGCAGCTGCTTCGCCTGGTCGATTTCAAGCGCGACCGGGTCGGAGTCTCCGCCGTGGTCGAGACCGTGGAATACGATCCGAACCGCTCGGCCAATATCGCCCTGATCCGTTATGTGGACGGCCAGCGTGCATACATCATCGCTCCCGAGGGCGTGACGGTCGGACATAAGCTGGTGAACAAGGAAGACGCCGCTCTCGAAGCCGGCAACGTCCTGCCCCTGGGCAAGATTCCCTTGAATACCTACATACATAACATCGAACTCAAACCCGGCAAAGGCGCGCAAATGGCCCGCTCCGCCGGAACCCAGGCTGAAATCGTGGCCCGGGAAGGCGACATGGTCCATGTCAAGCTTCCCTCCGGCGAAATCCGCCTCCTGCCCTCGGCATGCAAGGCCACCATTGGCCGCGTGGGCAATGTGGATTACAACAAGGTCGTCAGCGGTTCGGCGGGTCGGTCCCGTTGGCTGGGCAAGCGTCCCAAGGTCCGCGGCGTAGCCATGAACCCCGTCGATCACCCCATGGGCGGCGGCGAAGGCAGAACTTCCGGCGGCGGCCATCCGGTGTCCCCGTGGGGCAAGAAGGCCAAGGGTAAGAAGACCCGCAACAACAAGAGAACCGATAAATTCATCGTCCGTCGTCGGCCGAAGAACGGTTAAGGGGATATAGCATGTCCAGATCGCTAAAAAAAGGCGCGTTCATCGACAGTCACCTCATGAAAAAGGTGAAGGATTCGGGCGCGAGCAGCAAAAAGACCGCAATCAAGACCTGGAGCCGTCGTTCCACGATTTCCCCGGACTTCGTGGGCGCGACTATCGCCGTGCACAATGGAAAGACTTTCATACCTGTGTTCGTTTCCGAGAACATGGTAGGCCATAAGCTGGGGGAATTCGCCCTGACCCGCACTTTCCGCGGGCACGTGAAAACCGAGAAGGCGAAACCTTCCGCTCCTGCGTCGAAGAAATAAGGAACGCAACAATGGAAGCGATAGCAAAAGGCAAATATCTGCGCTCCTCCACCAACCGCATGCGGCAGGTGGCGGACATGGTCCGCGGCAAGCCCGTGGAAGCGGCTCTGGGAATCCTGCACGGCCTCGGCATACGCAAGAAAAGCGCGCGCATGGTCGACCAGGTCCTGAAATCCGCGTTGGCGAACTTCAACGTGAAGAGCGAAGCCAGCGGCGCGAAACCGAAGAACTTGATTGTGAAGACCATTACCGTGGACGCAGGACCGCTGATGAAGCGCATCCGCGCCCATGCCCAGGGTCGCGCGTTTCGGATTGAAAAAAAATTGAGCCACCTCACGGTGGTCGTGTCGGATTAAGCGGAGGTAGGCCTTGGGACAGAAAACCCATCCAGTCGGATTTAGACTCGGCGTTATCAGAACCTGGAATTCCAGGTGGTACGCGGAAAAAAGCTTCGCGGATCTTCTATATGAAGATATGATGATCCGCCGTTACTTGAACAAACGCCTCGGCCATGCCAGCCTGTCGAATGTGGGCATCGAGCGCACCGTCAAGGAAGTGACCGTGAATATTTTCACGGCCCGCCCCGGCGTCGTCATCGGCAAGAAGGGCGAAGAGGTCGAGCGCATCAAGGGCGAGCTCCAGCACCTGACCGGCAAGGAGATTTACATCAACATCCGGGAAATCAAACGCCCTGAGGTGGATGCCAAGCTCGTGGCCGACAATATCGCCCGCCAGCTCGAAAAGCGCGTCGCCTTCCGCCGCGCCATGAAGAAGGCCGTATCCAGCGCCATGCGTCTGGGCGCCCTGGGCATCAAGATCCAGTGCGGCGGACGTCTGGGCGGAGCGGAAATCGCCCGCGTGGAGAAGTCCCGCGATGGACGGATTCCCCTGCAGACCCTGCGCGCCGATATCGATTACGCGCAAGCCCGCGCGGAGACCACCTACGGCACCATTGGCGTTAAGGTGTGGATTTTCAAGGGCGAGATTATCAAGCGTGAAGAGTACAACGCCGATGGAGAAAGGGCCGTGGCCTAATGCTTAGCCCAAAGAGAATCAAGTATCGTAAGATGCAGCGCGGAAAGATGAAGGGCGTTGCGCCCCGAGGCACCACGCTGGCCTTCGGCGAATTCGGAATCCAGGCCCTCGAATCGGCTTGGGTCACGAACCGCCAGCTCGAAGCGGCCCGTGTGGCCATGACGCGCAAAATCAAGCGCGGCGGACGCGTCTGGATCCGCGTGTATCCGGACAAACCCTTCACCAAGAAGCCCGCGGAAACCCGCATGGGCTCCGGCAAGGGCAACGTGGAAGGCTGGGTGGCCGTGGTTTTGGCCGGCCGCATCCTGTTCGAAATGGGCGGGGTGGATCGGGCGCTGGCGATGGAGGCCCTTTCGGTCGCGTCCCAGAAGCTGCCCATCAGAGTCAAGATTTGCGAGGTGGATAAAAATGGCTAAGGCTAAGGCCCGGGAACTCCGGGAAATGGCGGCGGACATCATCGCGACGAAAGTCAAGGAGATGGAAGCCAATCTCTTCAACATGCGGTTCCAGGCGAGCATGGGCAAGCTGGAGAATACCGACCTTTTGAAGATCCAGCGTCGGGATATAGCCCGCGCCAAGACTGTGCTGACGCAGAAGTCTGTTTCGGGAAAATAAGGGCAAACGCGAGGAACTATGGAAGAGCGAGCGAGCAGGAAAACCCGGACCGGGGTCGTGACCAGCGACAAGATGGAAAAGACCATCACCGTTGCCGTCGTCAACAGAAAGTCTCATCCCATCTACGGGAAGACCATGACGACGACGGTCAAGCTGAAGGCGCATGACGAAGAGAACAATGCCAAGGAAGGCGATACCGTGGAAATCATGGAAACGCGTCCCTTGAGCAAGACCAAGCGCTGGCGCCTGACCCGCGTGGTCGAGCGGAAGAAGTAGGACGGGGAACAAAGAATGATCCAGCAGCAGACGAAACTCAACGTCGCCGATAATTCCGGCGCCAAAGAGGTGATGTGCATCAAGGTTCTCGGCGGCACGCGCAGGCGTTACGCGAGCCTCGGCGACGTCATCGTGGTGTCCGTTAAGACGGCCACGCCCACCAGCGGCGTGAAAAAGGGAAGCGTCCAGAGGGCCGTCGTGATCCGGACGACCAAGGAAGTCAAGCGCAAGGATGGATCGGCCATCCGCTTCGGCGACAACGCCGTGGTCATCATCAATGAATCGCGCGAACCCAAGGGCTCCCGCATTTTCGGACCTGTGGCCCGCGAACTCCGCGAGAAGCAGTTCATGAAAATCGTGTCCCTGGCGCCGGAGGTCATTTAATCATGTCGATCAAGCTCCGCAAGCAGGATATGGTCCAGGTGATTTCGGGCAAAGCCAAGGGCAGCCGGGGTCGGATCATCCAGGTATTGAAAGAAGAAGGCCGCGTCCTCATCGAAGGCGTGAACAAGGCCAAGAAGCACCAGAAGCCCGGCCGCGAAAGCGAAAAGGGCGGAATCGTCGATAAAGAAATGCCGGTTCACATTTCCAATGTGATGCTGGTGAACAAGGGCAACGAGCCAGTCAAAGTGCGCAAGACCGTGGAAAACGGCCGGCGCATCCGGGTGGAAAAAAAGTCCGGCAAGCCCGTAGACTGATAGACTGAAAGGTCATACTGAAAATGCAACGGCTTAAGGAAAGATATCAAAAGGAAATGGTCCCGGCTCTCATGGAAGAGCTGGGAATGACCAATCCCATGGAAGTGCCCCGCCTGGAGAAAATCGTCCTGAACATGGGCGTGGGCGAGGCTACCGGCAACCAGCGCCTGATCGAGGAAGTGGTGGGCACTTTGTCCGCAATCACCGGACAGAAAGCGGTTCCGACCCGCGCCAAGAAGGCCATTTCGAACTTCAAGGTGCGCGAGAACCTGCCCATCGGCGCGAAGGTCACTCTGCACGGCGAAAAGATGTGGGACTTCATGGAAAGGCTCATTACCATCGCCCTTCCCCGCGTCCGCGACTTCCGCGGCGTGCCGAAGCGCGGTTTCGACGGCAACGGGAACTATACCATGGGCGTCAAGGAGCAGATCATGTTCCTGGAGATCAACTACGACAAGATCAGCCAGGTGCTCGGTATGGACATCAGCTTTGTAACCAACGCCAGGAACGACGAGGGCTGCCGCGCTCTCCTGTCCGCCCTCGGCATGCCGTTCCGCAAGTAGTCGGGAGAATAGAGACATGGCAAAGAGATCGATGATTGAAAAGCAGAAGAGGACCCCCAAGTTCGCGGTGCGGGCTTATAATCGCTGCCGCCGTTGCGGACGTCCGAGGGCCTTTATGCGCAAATTCGGGATGTGCCGCATCTGCTTCAGGGAATTGGCCCTGCAAGGCGAGATCCCCGGAATCACTAAGTCCTCCTGGTAAGGCCGAGTCGGTACGGGTAGAGATATGCAAGGAGAAAAGAGCTAAGCATGAGCGGAATCACAGATCCTATCGGCGATATGCTGACGAGAATCAGGAATGCGACCAAGGTCGGCAAACGCATCGTCGAGATGCCATCATCCAATCTTCGCCGCGAAGTGGCGAAAATACTGGTTCGCAGGAACTTCGTCCAGAAGTTCGTCATCATCGATGACGGCAAGCAGGGCATTATGAAGATCCTTTTGAAATACACGGACGGCGAGCCGGCCATCCAGGGCATCCAGCGCGTGAGCGTTCCCGGACGCCGGGATTACGCGCGGGCCACGGGCATACCCAAGGTCATGAACGGCCTGGGAATCGCCATCGTGTCCACGTCCAAGGGACTGCTAACCGATTATGAGGCTCGCGAGCAGCATGTCGGCGGCGAAATCATCTGCAAGGTTTGGTAGAGGTCAACAATGTCTAGAGTAGGCAAATTACGGGTCAAGGTTCCCGCCGGGGTCAAGTTGAGCATCGACGGTCAGGCCGTGGTCGCCGAGGGGCCCAAGGGCAAGGAAAACTTCACCTTTCATGAACGCATGAAAATCGTGAGAGAGGGCGACGAGATCTGGATCGAGCGTCCGTCCGACGCCAAACAGGACAAGGCCCTGCATGGGACGTCCCGGGCGGTTCTGGCCAATATGGTGAACGGTGTTTCCAAGGGATTTACCAAGGAACTCGAGATCCGGGGCGTGGGCTACCGCGGAGAACAAAAGGGGAAGGCCGTCAGCCTTCTCCTGGGCTTCTCCCATCCCATTCTCCACACCCCCTCGACAGGGGTGTCCATCAAGATGGACGGAAACGTGAAAATCGTGATCGAAGGCACCAACCGCCAGTTCGTGGGACAGGAAGCCGCGACTATCCGCGGTTACCGTCCGCCGGAACCCTATAAGGGCAAGGGCGTGCGGTATGCGAATGAAGTCGTGATACAGAAAGAAGTGAAGAAGTCGTAAAACATGATCGCGCCGCCGGCCCGCGAAGCGGGCGGCATGGCGCGGCGGATTCGGCTTCGTCGGGACCCACGGGTCGTTTCGGAATCAGGAGAGGATGAGGAAAGATGTTCGCGGATAAGGCAGTAATCAGGTTGGCCAATAGGGTCGCCAGGCATCAGAGAATCCGGAAGAAGATCGACGGCACCACGGCGCGCCCCCGTTTGAGCGTGCGCCGCAGCCTCAATCATATCTACGCGCAGATCATCGACGACACCACGGGCAAGTCGCTGCTGCTGTATTCTTCCCTTTCTCCCGAGCTCAAGGCTTCCGCCGAGGGCAAGACCAAGACTGAGACCTCCAAGGAGCTCGGTAAGCTGGTGGCGCAGAAGGCCATCGAAAAAGGAATCAAAGTCGTCGTGTTCGATCGCGGCGGGTATCTCTTCCACGGCCGCGTCAAAGCCGTAGCGGACGCCGCCCGCGAAGCCGGATTGGAGTTCTGATGAATCAAGGCATGCATAACCAGAACAGAAACATGGAACCCGAGAACAAGGAGTTCCAGGAGAAGGTCGTGGCCATCAACCGCTGCGCCAAGGTAGTGAAGGGCGGCCGGCGCTTCAGTTTCAACTCCATCGTCGTGATCGGCAACGGTAACGGCCGCGTGGGCATCGGCTCCGGCAAAGCGAACGAAGTCGCCGAAGCCATACGCAAGGCTACGGAAAACGCCCATAAGAACCTCGTGGACGTGATCCTCAAGAACAAGACCATCCCCCACGAAGTGAACACCCGCTTCGGCGCGGCCAAGATCTTCATGCGCCCGGCCTCCCCGGGTACCGGCGTTATCGCCGGCGGCGCCGCCCGCGCTGTGCTGGAACTGGCCGGCGTGCAGGACGTGCTGACCAAGAGCATCGGATCCACCAATCCGCACAATGTGGTCAAGGCCGTATTGCGCGGCCTCCAGATGCAAAGAGGCAGAAATGAATTCGCCGCTCTCCGCCAGGTCGTCCGGCCTGCCGCAGCGGCCCCGGCAGCCGCGGTAGCGGCGAAAGTATAAGGAATCGAAGCATGGCCCAAGTCAAAATCACCCAGATCCAGAGCGAAATCCGCTCCCTGGGAAAGCAGAAGCGGACCCTGGAGGCCCTCGGCCTCCGCGGCATCCATAAGAGCGTGGTCAAGGAATCCAACGTCAGCCTGGACGGCATGATCCGGGTAGTGGCGCATCTCGTGAAGGTTGAGGAAGTGAAATGAATCTCTCCGAACTCCGGCCCCAAAAGGGCTCGCGCAAGAAGCGTTTCAAAGTCGGACGCGGGCCCGCGTCGGGCAAAGGCAAGACCGCCGGTCGTGGCGGCAAAGGCCAGACCGCGCGCAAAAGCGGTCCCGTAGGCGCGGCCTTCGAAGGGGGCCAGAATCCCCTGCAGCGCCGCGTTCCCAAGTTCGGCTTCCGCTCGCATTTCCCGAAGAACCTCCAGATCATCAACCTGGGCGCCCTCGACGCGAAGTTCGACGCCGGATCCCTGATCACCGCCGTGGAAATGAAGGCTTCGGGCCTCATCCGCCACAATGACGAGCCCGTCAAGGTGCTCGCCACCGGCAAGCTCACCAAGGCCCTGAACATCCGCGCGAACAAGTTCAGCGCCGCCGCCCTCGCCGCTATCGAAGCAGCGGGCGGAAAGGCCGAGGTCATCTAAGGTGGACGCGCTCCAGGGGTTTCTGAACATCCTCAAGATCAAGGATCTCAGGGAGAAGATCGTCTTCACCTTGGGTATTCTGGCGATCTATCGCCTGGGCGGTTTCGTTCCCCTTCCGGGTATCAACAGCATCGCCATCGCCGAGTTCTTCGACAAGAACTCCAACAACCTTTTCGGCTTGTACAATACCTTCGTGGGCGGCGCTCTCGAGCGCGCGTCCATTTTTTCCCTGGGCATCATGCCCTATATCAGTGCGTCCATCATCATCCAGTTGATGGGAACCGTTGTTCCCTCCATCGCTCAGCTCCAAAGGCAGGGCCAGGAAGGGCGCGCCAAGCTCACGCAATGGACCCGTTACGGCACGCTCATCATCAGCGCCATGCAGGCCTGGGGCGTCGCGACCTGGCTGAGCAGCCAGTCCACTCCCACCGGCCAGAGTCTTCTGGCTTCCGGGGTGGGTCAGATGAGCTTCACCTTGCTGACCATCCTCACTTTGACCACGGGCACCGTGTTCATCATGTGGCTGGGCGAGCAGATCACGGCCCGCGGCATCGGCAATGGCATCTCCCTGATCATCTTCATCGGCATCATGGCGCAAATGCCCAGCGCCGTGTTCAGCGAAGCGGAAATGGTTCTTTCCGGAGAGCGCAGCATCCCGATGGAAGCCGTAATCCTGTTCGTGGTCCTGGCCATCACCACCTTCATCATTTACATCGACCTGGGGACCCGCCGCATTCCGCTGCAAAGCCCGAAGCGCGTGGTCGGCCGTAAAATCATGGGCGGGCAATCCAGCTTTCTGCCTTTCAAGGTCAATACCGCCGGCGTCATGCCCGTCATTTTCGCCTCGGCCATCATGTTCGTTCCGGCCCAATTGGCCTCCTTTTTCCCGAACATGACCCTGGCCCAGAATTTCGGCAACGCCTTCCTGCCCGGCCATTGGGTTTACTCGGTCGTATTCTCCGTTCTCATCGTGTTCTTCGCCTATTTCTATACGGCCATCATGTACAACCCCAAGGATATCGCCGAAAATCTCAAGAAATCCGGCGGATTCATCCCCGGCGTCCGTCCCGGCCGCCGCACCGCCGAATTCATTGATCAGATTCTTACCCGCGTGACCCTTCCGGGAGCTATTTTCCTTGCGCTGATCAGCGTCGGTCCCTTGTACCTGAAGGATGCGCTTAACATGACTTTCTACGTTGGCGGGACCAGCGTTCTAATCGCCATCGGCGTGGCTCTGGAAACCCTGCGGCAATTCCAGACCCATTTGCAGAACCAGCACTACGATGGTTTCATGCGCAAAGGCAAAATCCGCGGTCGGAGAGGATTCTAAGTGTCCAAACAAGAAGGCATTCAGGTTGACGGACGCGTCCTGGAGGCCCTGCCGAACGCAATGTTCAAGGTGGAGCTGGACAATGGCCATGTCATTTTAGCCCATATTTCGGGCAAAATGCGCAAGAACTATATCCGGATTTTACCGAATGACCGGGTTTTGCTAGAATTGTCGCCCTACGATTTGTCGCGGGGCCGGATTACCTACAGGCACAAATAAGGGAGCAAGGGCCCCGATAAGGTCCACAGGACCTTCGGGGTCCGAGGCAGCGTAGGCGGGCTCTGTCCGCCATATCGAGATTACAGGAGAGAAAGATGAAAGTCAGGGCATCAGTGAAACCGCGTTGTGAGCACTGCAAAATTGTGCGCCGCAAAGGGGTTATCCGCATCATTTGCAAGAAGAATCCCCGTCACAAGCAGCGGCAGGGCTAACCGCCCTCACGATAAAGATCTAGGAGACACCCAAAGTGGCACGTATTTCCGGCGTAGACATCCCGAACAACAAGCGAACCGAAATCTCGCTCACCTACATTTTCGGCATTGGCCGCAAGTCCGCTACGGATATTTGCAAAAAAGCCAATATCGATCCGGCCAAAAAAGCCGGCGATCTTTCCGATGAGGACATCGGCAAGCTCCGCCGCGTAATCGAATCCGGCTATCAGGTCGAAGGTGATTTGCGCGCCCAGGTGGGCATGAGCATCAAGCGTCTTGTGGATATCGGCTGCTATCGCGGCCTGCGCCACCGCAAGGGCCTTCCGGTCCGCGGACAGCGCACCAAGACGAATGCCCGTACCCGGAAGGGTCCGCGCAAGACCATGGCGAACAAGAAGAAGTAATCCATTCCGCCGCATAGCCGGTAGATCAAGGAAATTGTGATGGCAGACGAAAAAGTGAAAACCGACGAAAAGCCCAAGGCAGAGGCCAAGCCCAAAGCGGCAGCCGCCAAGGGTCCCGCCGAAGGCGAAAGCGATACCAAGGCCAAAACCGAGGGCGCCGAAGGCGAAGGCGATGCAAAGACCAAGATTAAGAAGTCCAAGAAGCGCGTGGACGTGCAGGGATCCTGCACCGTCAAAGCCACCTTCAATAACACCATCATTTCCATTACGGACGTGAGGGGCAATGTTGTTTCCTGGGGATCCCCGGGCAAGGTCGGCTTCAAGGGCTCGCGCAAGAGCACCCCGTTCGCCGCCCAGGTCGCCGCCGAATCCGCGGCCACCACGGCCATGGAAATGGGCATGCGCAAGCTGGATGTCCGCGTCAAGGGCGCCGGAGCGGGACGCGAGTCCGCGATCCGCGCCTTGAAGGCCGCCGGCATGGACATCATGTCCATCAAGGACGTTACGGGCGTGCCGCACAACGGCTGCCGGCCCAAGAAGCGTCGCAGGGTTTGATTAGAAGAAGATTCTCGAGGATCATGCTCGAAAATTCAGAACAAGGATTGAGGTTAAAGAGATGAAATGGAAAGCTCTCCACATGCCGAAGGGCATAGTCAAGGAAAAAGGGGATTCCAAATACGGCAAGTTCGTGATCGAGCCTTTCGAACGCGGATGGGGTATCACCGTAGGTAACGCCCTTCGCCGCGTATTGCTGTCCAGCCTTCAGGGCGCGGCGATTGTCTCCGTCAAATTCGAAGGCGTTTCCCACGAGTTCTCGACCCTCGAAGGCGTCAAAGAGGACGTGGCCGAAATCATCCTCAACATCAAGCAGTTGCGCGTCAAGCTCCTCTCCGACGAGGATGCGACCCTGCGCCTGGACATTTCCGGCGAAGGCGAAGTGCGCGCCGAACATATCGAGGCCAATCCCGACGTTCAGGTTTTGAATCCGGAATTGCATCTCGCGACCCTGAGCAAGAACGGCAGCATCACCCTCGAGATGCGCGTTTCCGACGGCCGCGGCTATGTCGTTTCCGACGAACTCAAGCGCGAAGACGACCCCATTGGCGTCATTCCCATCGACGCGAATTTCAGCCCGGTGACCAAGGTCGCCTACGAGGTTTCCGACACCCGCGTCGGCCAGCGCACGGATTTCAACCGGCTGGAGATGGAAGTCTGGACCGACGGCAGCATCGATCCCGAAGACAGCATGGCCTACGGGGCCAAGCTCCTGGTCGATCACCTGGAAATGTTCATCAACTTCGAAGGCGATCTCGAAGCCGCCGAAGAAGTGGTGAAGGACGAGGAGAAAGAGCGCATCCGCCAACTGCTCAAGATGCGCGTGGACGAGCTCGAGCTCTCCGTGCGTTCCAGCAACTGCCTGCGCTGCGCCAACATCCATACCATCGCCGACCTGGTCCGCAACCAGGAAACGGAGATGCTCAAGTACAAGAATTTCGGCCGCAAGTCGCTGATCGAATTGAACGAAGTGCTGAGCAACATGGGACTGTCCTTCGGCATGGACGTCGATTATTACCTCGGAGACGAAAAGTAAGGAATGCGGGATCGGGGCAGGGCAAGGCCCGCCCCCCCTCTTTGAACAGATTCGGAGCATAGATGAGACACGGTGTAGTTGGAAAAAGACTTTCGCGGAACAAGGGCCATCGTACCGCCCTCCTCAAGAACCTGGCCACTTCGGTGATCGCGCAGGGACTCAAGGAAGAACCCATGGATCGCCAGGTCGTCACCACGGTGACCAAGGCCAAAGCCATTCGGGGACTGGTAGAGCGCCTGATCACCTATGCCAAGCAGGGTGATTTGGGATCGCGCCGCCAAGCCGCCCGCTTCGTGACGCAGAAGGACGTGCTGAGCGGCCTTTTCGATACCTTGGCCAAGCGCTACGAGAAGCGTCCCGGCGGTTATACCCGGGTGCTCAAGCTCTCGAACAACCGCATCGGCGACAATTCGACCATGGCCATGATCAGCCTGGTGGAAGAGGAAATCAAGCCGAAGACCAAGAAGAAGGCCCCTTCCGCCAAAAGCGGCAAGGCCAAGGCTGAAAAGAAGGTCGATATCACCAAAGCGGAGGCTCCCGCCGCCGCTGAAGGTACCGCTCCGGCTGCGGACGCTCCCGCAGCCTGAGGACGCTTTCCGCGGATCTGGCCGCGGACTTCGTCGGACTGTTTCGGTTGTCCGAGCGGGGCGACACGGTGTCCTTCCGAAGCCTTTAGGATCCGCAAGGAACCCTTCGGTACGAAAAGTCCGAAATCGATGATGAGACCCCCTATACAGGGGGTCTTTCTTTTTCCATCTTCTTCCCGCGTTACGATTTACACAATTGTTTACGATGCAGTAGGTTTGCCGATGAAATACCATGCGCCCGGAATATTCCTGTTGCCGGCCTTTTTGATGATCGGCTGCGCCTCCGCCCCGAAAATCCTGCCCAAGAATGAAATCAATGAACCCGTTTTCCACCAAACGGATTTCTTAGCCTTGGGGGCCGGCATAGGGCGGACCTGGTCGCAACGCGAGGAGGGCGATCCCTATAAGGAACGCGGGTACGTCCTGCCGATTCTCAACTACGAAAACAAGGTGAGCGATTGGGCCGGTTATACCCTATTGCCCGTGTTTTGGAACCTGCGTCTGACCGGAGAACAGTACTCCGACAACGTGCATCTCAAGCCGCAAAAACTCCACATCGCCTTCCATGGCGGCATCAATTATCTAGGCTATTCGTCCAGGGACGGTTTGGTGTCGGGTGGTTTGGCTTCTTTGGAGGGAAAATACCTTATCAATCGATATTGGTTCCTCGGGACCGTACTGAAAAGCGGGCTGGAAGATTTGGAAGATCGGTCTAGCAGAATCGATGGCTTTTCGGCCGGATTCGGCGCCCAGGTGAGCGAGCGGAACTCCCTGAAATGGACCTATTCGCTGCAACGATTCATTCTTCCCCGGAACACAGCCTACGATATCGGCGGCATTTACCATCTCGATGGCGATACCCGGACTAAAATCGATTTGCGCCATACCTATTACGCCTGGCGCAAGCATGTTCTAGGGTCCGAAATCGGTTTTGCCTACAGGAACTACTCCGTTTCGACCACCCGCCAATTCGCGCTCGGCGTCCATTACGCCTACATGTTCGATTAAGGCGCCCCCTACCGGGCCCGCTTCCCAAGGACTCCGGTTTCGGTTATTTTGCTTCCTATGATCCCCGAAATGGCCGCCATCCCTGCCACCCTGCAGGCCAAACTGGACGCACTCCCCACCCGTCCGGGCGTCTATCTGATGAAAAACGCCAAGGGGGACATCGTCTATATCGGCAAGGCCGTGAATCTCCGGAACCGCGTGCGCAGCTATTTCAACAACAAGGCCCAAAGCAACCACTTGGCCTCCACCCTGTTGCGGGCCGTGGCCAAGGACCTGGAATGGATCATCACCGACAACGAGGTCGAGGCCCTGATCCTGGAAGCCAACCTGGCCAACAAGCATGCGCCCAGGTACAATGTCCGGCTCAAGGACGACAAGCATTTTCCCTATATCAAGGTCACCCTGGGGGAGACCTATCCCCGCCTGGTCATCACCCGCCAGGCTGTTTCCGGGGGCGCACAGTCCAAGGACATGTACTTCGGGCCGTACACCAATGTCCGGGCCATGCGCAAGACCATCAACCTGCTCAATAAGATTTTCCGCATCCGCGATTGCGATCTCAAGTTGCCTCTGGAGCAGCCCATCCGGCCCTGCCTGAGTTATCACCTCAAGCGATGCGACGCCCCTTGCGCCCATCTCACCACACCCCAGGCCTACCGGCATCTTGTAGATCAGGCTGTGCTTCTCCTGAAGGGCCGGCACCGCGATTTGCATCAGGAGCTCGACCGGCGCATGCGCCAGGCCGCCGAGGCCGAACGTTTCGAGGAGGCCGTGCGCATCCGGGACCAGATCCGCGATCTCGATGCGGTCAAGGAAAGCCAAAAAGTGGACCTGGGCCCCGACCAGGTGTCCCGGGACCTGATCGCCGTCGCCCGTACGGGCAAGCAGGCCTGCATCCTCATTCTGGAAGTCCGGGACGGTTTCGTTTCGGGGCGCAGGCATTTCGAGGTGGATTGCCCCCTGGAGCAGGACGAGGAGAGCATCATCACCGAGTTCGTCAAAGGGCATTATGTCCGGCAAGGGGCCGAGTCGATACCCCGGGAGATCATCCTGTCCCATCCCACCCTGGAGGAGGAGAATGTACAGGAGGCGTTGCGCGGCCTGCGAGGGGCGGCCGTGGACATAGAGGTGCCGGTCAAGGGCGAAAAAAAGCGCCAGGTGAACCTGGCCCTGGAAAACGCCAAATTGCTTGTAGCCGAAATGGTGGCGCGCCGGGAGCGCAAAAACCGGCAAAGCTATATGGTCACGGCCCTGCAAGAGGATTTGGGGCTGGCCTCTCCGCCCAACCGCATAGAAGGGTTCGATATTTCCCATCTCGGGGGAACCGACACGGTGGCATCCCAGGTGGTTTTCGTGGACGGCAAGCCCTCGAAAAAGGATTACCGGCATTACAACGTGAAGACCGTGGAAGGCATCGATGATTTCGCTTCCATGCGCGAAATCCTTTACCGCCGCGTGAAAAAGCTGATCGATGAGAATCTGCCTTTCCCCGATTTGATCCTCATCGACGGGGGAAAAGGACAACTGGGCATGGCGATGGAGGTATTGCAAGAGGCGGGAAGGTCGGATCAGCCCATCATCGGCCTGGCCAAGCGCCTGGAAGAGGTTTTCTTTCCGGGCCGGTCCGAGGCCTTGCTCATCCCCAAAACATCGCCCAGCCTGCAATTGCTGCAACAGGTACGCGACGAGGCCCACCGTTTCGCCATCACCTTCCA
>Ga0079224_100006753_pt1 | contig 15294 bp, 13 predicted proteins | sample Stecom2015_FD_80414 | JGI IMG/M metagenome (GOLD analysis project Ga0079224, IMG submission 80414) | Agricultural soil microbial communities from Utah to study Nitrogen management - Steer compost 2015 | ecosystem: Environmental > Terrestrial > Soil > Agricultural land | place: USA: Utah...
ACTGTCCAGCGTCCGCCCAGCTCGCCGAAAATGGACTCCAGCTCCGATGTGCGCACGGCATCGAGGTCGGCACTGTTCAACTCCGGAAGATTGCCGGGTGTCACAATGCTGTCCGTACACTCGATCGTCAACTCTTCGGCATCGAGGTTGTAGTCGCAGCCGTCGCCCTCGTCGGGTACCCCCGTGAAGCGCAGCGCGCCCGCGAGCGGCAACGGCATGACACCGAGGTTCATGTCTGATTCGCGCTGCCGGGTGGCCTTTGCCGCCTCGCCCTCGTACGCAATGTCGATGATGTCGTTCGCGATGAGCGCGGCGACCTCGAGCTCCCCTGTAACCAACAATTGAGTCGGCGAGAGTGTCACGGTAGCAGTACCGGCGCGGCCGTTCGGATTCGAAACGATGACGTCCCACGTGCCGCTCAGGTCGGTCACAACGCCGCCGCCGGTTCCGGTCGTGGCGGTCGAATCGGTTTGCGTGTTGTTTCCACCCGAGCCATTCGCGCTGCTTCCGGAGTCGGAGCCACCCGAGCCGCCAGCCCCATGAGATCCACCTGCATCGACAGTCGCAGTCGCTCCGCCCTGCCCGTCGCGGGCATTGGACTTCGAGTCACCGCCGCAGGAGAGGATGCCCGCCAGCGTACAAGGCAAGAGCCCCAGCGCAGTCAGCACCCAAGTACGCCGTTTCATCATCCAAGCCACCGGCGGAACGGTATCGCGTCCAACGTCTAGGCGCAACGCCATGATTCGAGGGTCACGACACTTGCTTCCGAAAGCTCGCATCCAGCACAGCGACGGCCGCTTCGATCAGGTTCGGGTCGTCGTAGAAGTCGATCTGTCCTGTGGATGAGAGCCATTCGAGGTGCTTGTCGCCGCCGAGCTTTTCGAAGAACGCGCGCGCCAGGCTCGGTGAAAGCGCATCCTCGGAATGCACCAGCGTCACGGGCACGCGGACCTCGCGAGCGGCACTTTGGGAATCGTAGACCAGCGTGTGTTCACGGGACATGACGGCGAAAGCGTTGACGTACCCGCCGAGGCTGCCGCCGCGCGACGTGCCGTAGTACTCGAACGCCTCGGCCAGTGGCATGGCGACGTCACCCTCTTTGCCGACGGCGGGAATCGTCTCGGCGTCACCCGTCGTTTCCCAGCGATGGCGTGCCGCCCGTGCACGTTCGAGGGTCTGCTCGAAGCCGGCGCCCGACCACTGGCGCTGCTGTTCGGCATCGTGGAAGAAGCCGGCGACCGCTCCGAAGGCTCGCAGGCGCGGTTCGCGCGCCACGGCACCCGCCATGTAGCCGGCACCGGCGCACACGCCGACCGCCAGCTGCGGTTTCGATGCGAGATCCGCTCGGGTTTGCAGGTAGTCGACCGCTGCAACGACGTCTTCGATCTTGGCGGTAGGGTTTTCGTATTGGCGGGGCTGTCCGCCACTTTCACCGAAGTAGCGCGGATCGAAGGACAGCGCGGCCCATCCCCGTTTGGCCAGAGCGGCAGCGTAGTTGCCCGTGGCTTGTTCCTTCACCGAGGTCAGCGGCCCTAAAAGCACGATCGACCCGAGCGGAGGCTTTCCTTTGGGCAGATGCAGATCTCCAACCACCGTTTGGCCATGAGAAGGGAATTCGACTTTCATGTTTCGGCTCCTAATTTTTGCGATCCATCCGAAAGGTAGTCTGGGTCGGGGGTCCTGCGCAGACATGCCGCAGTGTAACCAGCAAACGGTTGGGGTACAGTGAGGCGAAGCTCGAATTAGTCGATTCTTTGGCCTCTTCGCCGCTTTTGCCGCATCGGGAGTTAACGGCGCCGGGTGACGGCCGTTTGAGCCGCAATGGCGCATTGGACGGGTACCTTTCCAGGTGGGTACTGGAGCTACCACTCGGGCGCCCATACCGACGCGAGCTGGAAAGCTTACCTCGCCGACCTGGAGCATTGTCTCGCCAACGCGCACGGCCCGGTCGTGCTGATCACGTTCGTACAAGGGCTTTCGCCACCCAGTGCGGCGCAGCGCAAGGCGTTGGCCGACTTGACGCAGCGAGAGGCAGCCAAGAAAGTCACGCATCACTGCTTCATCACCCGTTCGCGTGTGATCCAGCTCACGTTGACGGCTCTCGATTGGTTGGTGAAAAAGCATTACCAGGAGAAGGCGTTCGTCAACGCGATGGAAGGTCTGCGTTGGGTCGGCAGTCAGCTGCCGGGCTGCGATACGCGCGCCATCGTCGAGCAGATCGTCGCCAGGGTTCCCGCCGAGCTTTTGATGGAGGAGCTACAGGGGGCGCCGAGCCTGGCCCACGATCGTCAGCGTCTCTCGAGCTGATCGGCGCAACGACCCAGCGGGTCAGTCGCCAATACGGCGCCGGAGCCAGGCGAGAGGGTCGGAGCTCGAGAGCATCGATAGATCCACCTGCCGTTGGCGAGCGTGGCGAAGCCGTTCGAGGTACTCGCTACGCGTGATTTCGGCAGCCCCCAGCGACGCCAGGTGTTCGGTCAAGAACTGTACGTCGAACAGCTCGATGCCGAGCTCCGTGAGCACCGTGACACAGGCGAGCAGTACCAACTTGGACGCATTGGTGCGCCGATGAAACATACTTTCGGCGGCGAACAAGCCGCCGCGATGGACGCCGTACAGACCACCTACGAGGTTGCCCGCATACCAGGCCTCGATGCTGTGTGCGTGGCCCAGCTCGAACAAACGCGTGTACGCATCCAACATCGTGTTGAGGATCCATGTACCGTTCTCGCGCTTTTGCCCACACTGGTACATGACTTCGCGAAAGGCGCGATCGAAGGTGAGGGTGACGGGGGTCTTTCGGATTTCTCGCCGCATGCTACGCGAGATCCGAAGTGCACCGGCTTCGATGACGGCTCTGGGATCGGGGCTCCACCACAGCGGCGGCAGGCCCTTGTCGTACCAGGGGAATACGCCGCGGTCGTAGGCAGCAATGAGTCGCTTGGGACTGAGATCTCCCCCTACCGCCAAGAGCCCGTCGCTGTCGGCCTGCTCGGGATCCGGAAAATACGGCTCCGAGCCGGGCACGATCAACCAGGGTCGGCGTGCGGCGTGCATGCCCTTTACGCTAGCTCAAATGAACGCTTGAAGCTGTTCTAAAACGCTGCCCTTCACGCGCCGCGTCGGCTACGCTGGCGGGTGTGACAATACGTTGGGGAATCATCGGTTGTGGACAAGTCTGCGAGCTGAAAAGCGGTCCGGCCTTGTACAAAAATGCCGCAAGCGAACTGTCCATCGTCATGCGTCGGGACCTTGCCAAAGCCGAGGACTACGCGCGGCGGCATGGGGTGCGCAGTTTCACCGACGACGCTGCCAGGGTGATTGAAGCCTCCGATGTCGATGCCGTTTACGTGGCGACGCCGCCCGGAGCCCACCTGGAGTATGCGCTGAGAGTCGCAGCAGCAGGCAAGCCCTGCTACGTCGAAAAACCCATGGCCCGGTCGGCCACTGAGTGCCGGCGCATGGCTGCCGCTTTCGAGGCAGCGGGTCAGCCGCTGTTCGTGGCGTACTACCGTCGCGCGCTGCCGCGTTTCTTGAAGCTCAAGGCGCTGATCGATTCGAGTGAGCTTGGCCGTGTAGCGAGCGTGAGCCACTGCCTCAAGCGGCCGGCGGGCGCGCTCGGTGAGAGCGCAGCCTTGCCCTGGCGGCTCGACGCGGCTCAGTCCGGTGGGGGTCTGTTCCTGGACCTGGCCAGCCATGCCTTCGATCTGTTCGACTTCTTGCTGGGGCCTATCCAACACATCGTTGGTCATGCGGCCAATCACGCTCGCCGCGCGGCCGTAGAAGACACGGTGGTTGCCGCATTCACGTTCGAGTCGGGGGTGGTGGGGACCGCCAGCTATCAGTTTGCGGCCAGTGTGTACGAAGACCGCCTCGAAGTCGTGGGAGACCGCGGCCAGGTCACCTGCTCCTTGTTCGGAACCGAACCACTCGAGCTCTGCAATGACGAAGGTAGCGAGTCGATCGCCGTGGAGCATCCAGTCCACGTTCAAGCGCCGCTGATCGCCAGCATCGTGGACGAGCTCAGCGGCAAAGGCTCGCGCTGTCCTTCTCGTGCTGAAAGCGCGCTCAGGACCTCGCTAGTCATGGACAAGGTGTTGCACGCCTACTACGGCGGCCGCGACGACGCCTTCTGGAGGCGCCCCGCGACTTGGCCTGGGCTCGCCAAGGCCGGTGGCCTTGCGGCGCTCTCCGCGTTCAGCTCTGCAGATCGGCCATGAAGAATTGAGTGACCATGGCCATGTTCAAGGGCTTCTCGAATATGGCGTCGGCTTCTGGGCATGGCGCGATGGACGACGACCTACTGCCGGTCATGATGGCTACTCGCTTGAGGCACTTGTACTCGGCGCGCCAGCGCGGGATGAGCATGATCGCCGTCGGCTCTTCAGGGCCCAAGTAGTAATCACACAGCAAGAGCTCCGGACTACGTGAGCGGAGCAACTCTTCCGCTTGGTCCGCTTTGCTTGCGCTCACGATCTCGGTGAAGTGCAGCGCGAAGTAGCGGGCGAGCGCCAGGCGCACTTCGTCTCGATCATCGACGATGAGCAAGACCCGGCTCACCTTCTCGGGCTTCTCTGTCACGGCACTCCTGGGGAGAGCCTACTCCTTGTCCGCGCGCACTGCACTGGTCACGCTACTATTTCGAGCTTTTTCAGTGATGAGAGGGTGTTAGAAGGCGAACCCCACCTCTGCCGCCAGGCTCATGGAGATTACCGTGTCGTTGTGGGCCGTCCAGAACGTCGGTGCGATGAGGTCGAGGCCGACCTCGAGATTTTCATCGAGCGCATAATATACGCCCGTGGCAAAGCGCACGGCGACGCCGTTTTTGACGAGGTAGCCGAGCCCGGCACGCAGCGGAACGATGAGCCTTTGCTTGCTGCCGAAGGTGATGCGATAGGCGAATTGGGTCATGAGCAGCGTCGAATGCACGCGCCCCACGGTGCCCTTGAGGTTGGCGTAACCGACATAGCCGCCCAGCGTTACCGAACGGGAAGCGTGAATATCGTAGCGGGCCCCGAGCAGGTGATTGTAGAAGGGCCCTTCGTCTGCGCTGAAGACGGCTTCGGTTTGCAGGCTGATTCGGTGACGCAAGTAGTCCGGCTCGGGTAGGGTCGGCCAGGGCGCTTCGGGGGGTGGCGGTTCCACATACGGGGGCGGATAGCCTGGGGGCGGATAACCCGGCGGAGGGTAACCCGGCGGAGGGTAACCCTGAGCGTAGCCCTGCTGAGCGTACGGTTGAGCTGGTGCTGGAGCAGGCTGACTGGGAGCGACGGATTGTACGGGTGGAGTATAGATCGGCGGGGGCGGCTCGGGCTGGGTGCTTGCCGCCGGTGGCTCGCTAGGCGTTGGAGCGGGTGCACCCTGCGCAGGCGTCGGACCCTCACCCGTGAACGGTGAGGGTGCGTTGGGCGCGGGAGCCTCGCCGGTGAAGGGTGAAGTCGGAGCGGCCGGGGATGGTTGTTGAGCGCGAGCCTGCGACGCCACGAACGGTACAGCGGCGCAGGCCATCAACAAGCGGAGCTGACGCCGGCGCGCAAAAAAGCCGAACGCCCTGGTCATGGTGCGCCCACTCTGTGTGCGTTGCCGTCGTGTAGATCGAGCATTTGTTCAGTGTGACCTAGCAGAAGCTCGGTGTAGTCGGGATTGTGTACGTCCGCCGCAGGATCTTCCAAGAGCAAAAGTAGGTTGTAGGCCGCTCGCCCGAGTGGATCGTCGAGGTCTAGCCGGCCGGGGGACGCATGCGCCGGTTCAGCGCGGCTCGCGCCTGTGTGCAACCTGGCGCGCAGCAAGGCGGCCCACTCCGATTGTGATCGCTCCACCACGTCTTCGAGCAATGTGCGCGCTCGGGCGAGAGCGTTGCTCCTGGTCGGCACGCGGTCATGACACCGCTGGCACGCTCGGAAGTCTGCTTGGAACCCGTGGCTTTGGCCGCGCTCGTAGCCACCCGTTGAGCTCTGGTGACAGGCCAGACAACCGTCGACGGACATAGCGTGGACGGCGCTGCCCTTCAGCGGTCGACCGTCGCTGGCGAAGCCACCTCGGCCGAGCCACAGGGCAGAAGCGCTCGCCATCGGCCAGGTGCGATCCTCGTCTGGACCATGGCCATGTGGTGAGTGGCAACCAAGACATATGCGACTGGAAGCCATTAGGGATACGTCCAGATGTCGAGCGACTTCGGGTTGTGGCACCTCGCGCAGCAGCGCTGGCTCAGTGGGGTCTTGGTGCACGGCGTGGCACGCGACGCAGGTGATGCCCAGCGTGTGCTGGGCGGGTGGCTTGCGCGCTGTGTTTGCCTGCTTGGAGGTCGCTTCCAAGAATCCCCACGTCGTGTGACAGCCGCTGCACGCGCGATCGTGGGGATTGGCCAGGTTTCGCTCGGAACGACTCATTCTCGTCTCGCGCCAGGCGGCGCTGTGTCCATAGCGCGGCGGAGCATCATGGCAGTAGCCGCATACCTCCGCGCGCAAGATGCTCCAGCGCGCAGCGGGTTCTGGGATGGCGCCAGGCCCATGGCAAGCGAGGCAACCGACATTGGCCAATCGCTGCAAGGCTGGAGGGAGATCGCGATACTGCCGAGCTTGGGACAGTCCATGACCCAGCTCCTCAGCGACGTGATGAAAGCCGCCGTCTTTCAGGCCGGGCTCACCCACCGTGTGGCAGGCCATGGCGCACTCGATACGGTAGCCGGCACCCAAATCGCCGCGCATGCCACGGATCAAGATGTCGCTCATCCCACCTTGGAGCTGCCCTTCCAAGGCGGTGTGGCAGCCGACGCGCGCGCAATCGAGCGGCATGCTGGAGTAGGCCGCGCTGTACAGCGAAAGTTGCTGGCCGTTGTCATTCTCGAGCAGCCAGCGGCCGTCGCTGTCCGGTCGTAGCGAGGTGTAGCCATCAGCGTGGAAAAGCTCGGCATGCGCTCCAGGGGGTGCATTGGACATGCGCCAGCCATTGCCGCCGATGAGCACGGTGGCGTCGGTGGCGATATTCGGCAATCCGCGCGAGCGACTCACCGCGCGGACTTCCAAGCGCGCGACCTGCCGTTGGCCCTCTCCGGTCCAGGTGGCCTCCAAAACGGCGCGCCCTTGGTGTGGGGCGACAGCGAGCACACCCGCCGTGACCGGATTGGGGAAGACCTCTTCGAAGCTCGGTGACCGGGCGCGCAAGGTGAAGCCGCGTTGCTCTGTAGCGAGATCCCGCAGGGGCTGGCCTTCGATTTGGCGCCAAGCGACGCTCCCGCGTTCTGCCTGCTCGCAACCCGGCTCGACATCGATGCGAAAGGGCACATCGAACCCGAGCTCGGGACGCGGGGGCCCCAGGCTTATAAAGGGCCGCGCTTGTCGCCGCAGCGTTTGCCCCGGGCGAAGCTCCCGCGTGTCGAGAACCACCGGGCAAGCGCCCGCGCCCGCGATCTCGATCGCGTCGGGCGTGTCGTCAACCGGTACGGTCAGGGTCAAACGGCGGTCGACTAGCTGCGCTGTCCGAGTGAGCGATTCGGGAGCGAGCTCGATCTGCTCGGCGTTCACTGGATGCGGAAACTCGACGACCACGAATGCCGGGCGCGGGCGTGGCTCAGGTTGGCAAGCGCACGCGAAGCCCAGCAACAAACCCAACGAGCGCAGGCAGAGCGAGCGGATCACGGTAGGCATGCCCCCAACCGACAGCGCCGGCTCTTGCAGTCGGTGTCGAGCCAGCAATGGGGTTTGTCTACGTAAGGGACGCAGCGGCCGGAAATACAGCGGGTACCGGCGCTACACGGAACCTGGTCATCGCACTCTGCTGCAAGAGCTCGAGTGGCTTTGCGCTCACAAATGCGCTCCAGCTTCGGTTCGCTCCGATAGTGACAGCTCCAGCGGCTCGAGTGGCCGTCTGGAAAATCCGGCGCGTAGTCGATGCACAACCATGCCCCGGTGCGCTTGCCCTGCACTTCGCGCTCGCCGCAGCGAAAGCCGGCTTGTGGTCGATGGGGCGCGATCCCGGAAGCCGCGTGACGGCGGAGGCATAGTTGTGCGCCGGTCGCATCGGCGCACCACCATTCGTCCGCATTGGGAACCCGTGGATACGGCTGCACGCAACGCTCACCCTCGCAGGCAAAGGCGCCCACCCCGTCCCTACGGTCGAAGCAGTGTCGCTCGTTCAAAGCGCCCACGCAGCGAAACCCCATCGGGGTCGAGGCGTGAACCTTGGGAGTCGTTTGCTTCACCACGCAGAGCCCGTGGCTGCAAGCGTCGCTCCAGCAGATGCGCGCGCCGTCGTGAGCACCGCCGATGTCGTAACAGTCGGCCGATACGTCAGGCGCCGGTACTTCGAGCGCCCGTTTGACTTCGAGCTGCTCGTCCGGCTTGGACTGGCAGCTCGTCGAGAGCAGCAGAGCCGACCAGGCCACGAGGTGTCGAGGGCGAACCCTGATCTCGCTCACGACTAACCCGTGGTGACAGCCTACGCCTCGCGGCTTGGCCCGCCTCGTCGCGCGCGGCCGACCAGGCCAGCGCCGAGCAGCAAGAGCAAAGCATAGCTGTTGCCGCGTGTGCTTCTACTACGGCCAAGTTGACAGCCATCGAAAAAGGGAGGGCGCGCCGTCTCCGTGCAGACTTCGCGTTCGGCGCCACCCGAGACAAAGCCACTTGGCGCTTGAACGATTGCCGAGAAACAGACTCGACCAGCACCGTCGGCGATGGGGCGCTTGACTCGGAGCCAGTCTTTGCCGGTGTAGCGACCCGTGAATATGGGTTCCGGGACCGGTAGTCCTGTTTCCGAGCGCTTCAGGGTAGGCCCCTCGGTCTGAAAGGCGAGCACGGTGAGCAATTCGACGCCGCCCGAGAAGTCGGGTTTCGAGAGACGAAGATCGAACACGTAGCGTTCGGATTCCGTATCGCTGCAGCTGTCGTATTCTCGCTCGAAGTCCCAGCGCACGGCCGTCAAGCCCTCGAAGCTGGGAGCCGACATATCCGGCCCGGCCCCTACCGTAAAGGTAACGAAGGCGCCTTTCCCAACGCGCGGTTCGTCGTCGGCCGTGCTGAGCGCGGGCCACTCGACGCTGTATTGCGCATTGGCTTCGAAGGCGCCGCTCGGGAGTCGAGCGCTGAGGGTGCGAACGGCGCTGCTGAACGTGGCGGCCAAGCGCTCGGGTTGCCCCCCGAACCGAGTCACGATTACCTGTTCGCCGTTGTGGAAGGCGCCCAGCTCGTAGGTGGCCAACAGCGGCGTGTTGGTGGGTATCGAGATGGCGCCGTCAGGTGGAATCGTGTCGATCACGTCCGCTCCCTGACAGGCGGCGCGAGCGTCGTGATCCAAGGTGACGAGAGCCAACAGAGCTGCTCCGGCACAGCCGAGCCGCTCTACTCGTCGCCACATAGAACTTTGCTGCAGTTGCCCACGTAATCTCGGGTGCTGCCGTCGTTGTCGAGATCGAAATCGTCTTTGCAGCAATAACCTTCGTCGATGCAGCACTGCTCCAGCTGGCGCGACTTCTGGTGTTTTTGCGCGATCTCGCGGCAGGCACTAGGAGGCGGCTCTTCGACGCAGCCGCTCAAACTCTTGCCGTCTCCGTGGCAGGTCTGGACGCCCCAGAAGTAGCAGTACGAAACGAAACAAATGGTCTCGCTTCCGGGCATGCAAGTCTCGCATTGCGTGGGGCATTCGCTCATCACGCCAGCGATGCAGTGGCTGAACCCCCCATCGGGACACGGAACCGGCGGCACTTCGTCGACCTGTCCGTCGCAGTCGTCGTCGATACCGTTGCACACCTCTTCGCTGGGTTCGCACGCGTCGGGGATTTCGGGCACGTCGACTTCTGCATCTTCTATTTGTGCATCTTCGACGTCCGCGTCCTCCACATCCGTGTCGGGGCCAGCGTCGACCACCACGTTTGGCTCGCGCGATTCGCCGAACTCCAAGTCGGCCGGATCGAGATCGGTGCGGGCGCAATGGGTTGCGCCGAGCGCCAAGAACAGCACGGCCATGAGTACGAGCAGGCGGCCACCCCGGCGCTGAGGGTCAGGGTCGGCAAGGTGCCCAATCACGACGCGCGGCGTTTCGCCCGAGTGAGCCACGGCAATTACAGTAGCAGCCTCGCTGTCCCTTGGCCACGCCGGAGGCGCCCGCCGAGCCGGCTCGGCCCCAAAGGCCAAGAAAGACAGATTTTTGCCCGCTGTTCGGCTGTGCTACGGGTGGTCGAATGCTTTGGGTGCGCCGGTTCGGGTTCGCCGTTATCACCGCCCTATGCTTGGGCTGGTTCAGCACGGCTTGCGCTCCCGCGATCCCCCCGGAGGTATTCGCCTACAGCGTTGGTCCATGTGACGATTTCGCCATCGATGCCGCGCGCGTCTGGAATCCCGAAGTCAAAAGCCACGTTCGCACCAGGTTGGGGCAGCACCCCAGTGAATTCAGCAAGCGAGCGGCCGTGCAGTTGGTGTCGGCGTTGGACACCTTCACGGACCGCTGGGTCGGTGAAAGCCGCGATGCCTGCCAGGCGACGGTCGTGCAGAAAAGTCTTTCCAAAGCGGCCTACGCCGCACTCAGCGCTTGCTACGATGCCGCGCTGACTCAGACAGCCGTCGTGATCGAGCGCTTCGACGAGCCCGATGCAGAAACGGTGAGTCACACGCACGATGCCCTCTACGAGCTCGAGCGCGCGCTGGATGCCTGCGCGAATCCCCTCGTTTACAATGATTTCTCGGAGGATTTGAACGCAGAGGATGCGGCCGCCCTTGGTCGCGCCAAACACAAGCTGGCGGAGGCTCGCGCGCTGTTGGTTACCGGCAAGAACGCGCGGGCAGGCGAGGCAGCGCTACAGGCTGCTGCGGAAGCCGAACGAGCCGGGGTCAAGCGCGCGCTCGCCCAGGCGTTGTTGGAACAAGGTCGAGCGCTCGAAGCGCGAGCTCGCTACCGAGAGGCGGGTGCGCGTTTGGAGCTGGCGCTCGACATGTTTTTCGAGATGCGCAGCCCAAGCGGGGCTGCCGACGCGCTGGCGGCGCTTGCCCGAGTGCACACTGGTGCGGGCAAGTACCAGTTGGCCGAACGTCGCCAGGCGGAGGCGCTGGCGCTTCGGCGCTCAGTCATGGGTCCAGCGCATGTAGAAGTGGGCTTCGCTTGGTTTGGGTTGGGTCAGGTGATGAATCACCAGGCGCGCCACAAAGAGGCTCTCGAACATTTTCGGACGGCAGCGCAGGTGTGGGCGGAAAATCTGCAGCCGGGACACCCTTTCTTGCTTCATGCCAAGACCCAGGTGAGCGCCGAGTGGGCAGCGCAGGGAGATTTCGACGCGGCTTTGGAAGAGCTAAAGAGCGCCCTGGCTGCGGCCGAGGCGCGGCTTGGCGAAGACCATCCGGAAGTGTCGAGCATACGCCACGACATCGCACGCACTCTGGCTGATTCGGGTCAGCTGCAACAGGCGTTGCCCGAAGCCGCACGGGCGCTCGCGCTGCGCGAAAAGGCGTTCGGCCCGCAGCACCCCGAGGTTGCCCTGACGCTGCACTTGATCGCGGAGCTTCACGAACGGCTGGGTCAGTACACCGAAGCGTTGGCTGCCCTCGAGCGGTGCTTGAGCATACGCAAGAGCGCGCTCGGTGAACAGCACCGACTTGTCGGCGAAAGCTTGGAGCAGCTCGGCGATACGCTACTGGTTGCCGGGCAGCCGGCGCAGGCCCTCACGCAGTTCGAAGCAGCGTTGAGCGTGTCGAAGGCGGCGCTCGGCGAAGATCACCCGCGTGTGCTCTCGCTCCAGCAGCGCCTGGCCGACGCGCTGCTGTTGCTCGAGCGCTACGACGAGGCGAAGCCGGTGTTGGAAGGCTTGCGTGCCGACCTGGAAAAGCGCTTCGGTCCGGCGCACCCGAACATCGCGTTGGCGCTCGTCGGCTTGGCTCGGATCGACGAGGCACAAGGCAGGCTGGAGTCAGCCCAGGCCTACTACCAGCGCGTGCTTTCTTTGCGCGAGGCCACGCTACCCAAAGGTGATCCAGCGGTGGCCGACGCGCATTCCGATCTGGCGCTCGTGTCGTTGAAGCGGCGCGACCATGCCGAGGCGGAGCTGCACGCCAAACTCGCGCTCGACATGCACAGCCAGAGCCTGCCGAGCGATTCGCTCGTGATCGCCGACGACCTGGTGCTGCTGGCCACCAGCCTGCTTGGCCAGTACCGGCGTAAACAGGCGATCGAGCATCTCGAGCGTGCGCTGGACATCTATCGAGCACGGCCGCAAGCCACCCCCGCAGAGCTCGAGCGCCGCCAGCTCGAGGCAGCCGAGGTCATCGACCAGCTCAAGAGTCTTGGGGTGCCGGTGCGCTGACTATTGCACCGGCATCACTTCTAGCCAGTAGCTGCTGAGCGAGGTCGGCCGCACCTGATGGGCTACGATTCGCTCTTGATCCAGGCCGAAGCGTTCGCTCACCTGTTCGGCAATCTGTTGGCTCGCCTTCTTGTCGTATGTGGAGTTCGAGTAGACCGCAAGCCGCAGCCGCGAGCGCGTGAACACGCCGGCGATGAACCCCACCTCTTGCACCAGCTCGGCGTTGTCGCGCTTTGCCTTGCCCGAATCCAACGCGAGCAGCGGGTCGGCGCTGCCCGCGGAAATGCTGCTCCGCGGCGGCGATACCGGGCCCGCGGGTCCCAGCGCTGCTCCCTTTTCCGAAAGGACCAATTGCGCGATGACTTCGCCGCTCACGGGCGCGCGTTCCGGGGGGGGCGTGGTCAACACCTTGAGAGTGCGCCAGTACCTCCAGCAATGATCGAACAGCGTGCTCAGGTTCACTGCGCCGCGACCCGCCACGCCGGCGGAGAGAGCATTGTCCTTGATCGAGCTCGCCGCGACGCGCCCTAGCTGGCCCAGAAGGCCCAAGGGTTCTGGACCGCCGTCCAATTTGGCCAGTCGTCGTGACGCGGTCGTGGGATCGGCCGTGACCTCGCGCTGACCTTCGAACCACACCCGTGCCAAGGCTGCCAGCGCGTCCGTGTGTTTTTCGACCAACGACCGTTGAGCAATGGCGACGTACGGGATCAGCCTGAGCGCTTCGGCGGACGACAAAAGCACGTTACCTCGGTACGTATCCGGCACGCTGTCGAGCTGGTCGCTCGGTATGGCCCACACGTCAGGGTTGGGGGTCTCGATGTCGGCTGCCTCGAAGGAGAGCCGGTTTAGGTCCGCCCCCGTGGCGGCCAGAACGAATGCCGTCAAGAAGAGCTCGGAGCTTCCCGGATTGCCTCTCACCACGATCGGACCGTCGCTCGGCAGTTGTGAAACGTTGCCGTGCCGGCTCAACATCACGTCGCGCCCGCTGGACCAACTCGTGATCAAGAACATGACTGGATCGAGTGCCTTGAGCGCCTCGTACGAAGCGACGAACTCGGGCAGCGGCACGATGGCCACGTCGGCGCCTTTGTCGTCTGCCCCGCCGCGAGCCAGAGCATTTTGTACCTGGTTCATGCTTTCGCTCACCGTGAGCCGCACGTGCAGGCGTTCTTTGGCAAAGGCTGACTTTGGATTGACACCCAGGCCGTCGTTTTGCAGCACACCCGGCGCCGCCAGGCGCCAGCCTAGCGCAGCGATGGATAGTGGGCGTTCGAAGCGTGGGCCAGGTGGTGGCGGTGCCGCAGGTGCCGCGCTGGCGGAGGCGTGGCCGGTGACCGTGCCCACTTGCTTCGGCGGCTTGGGGGGGGACTTTTCGGCTGCGAGCTGAGCCGGGGCTTTTTCGGCTTCTTCGTCGCTGGCGAAGCTCCGTGCGGCGAAGCCGAAGACAAGCCCACCCAGCATCAGTAGCAGCACGCCGAAAACGATATTGGAGCGCGTCATGGGTTCATCACCAGTGAGTGGAACGTTTGGCTTCACCGAACTTGCGCTTCGCGGGGTAATCGCTCTTGACGAGCCGCTTGAGCACATTGACGGGAACCGCCAAATTCAGGTTTTGCGCGAGGCCGAAGAGACCGCCCACGGAGGCGGTGGTGACCCCGATCACTTCGCCCTTGAAGTTGAACAGCGGTCCTCCGCTGTTGCCGGGCGAAATGGGCACCGTAGTTTGAATCCATTGACGCCCCTCGTAGGTGCGCCGGGCCGAGATCAGCCCGTCCGTCAGGGTGTGATCGAGCCCTAGTGGGTTGCCGATGGACAGGGCGCGCTCACCCACGATCACCGTTTCGGAATCGCCGAGCCTGAGAGGCTTGACGTCGACTGGTTTCCCTTCGTCGGGGCGGTCGAGCGCGACCCTCAGCAAGGCGAGGTCGACCGTGACATCTTCGGTGAGCAATTCAGGTTGCTTGAACACGGCGCCGGCCATGAACGTGACGCTCACTTGGCCGGCTTCTTTGATGACATGGTAGTTGGTGGCGATCGTGCCATGCCGGTCGATGAGAAACCCCGTGCCTCCAGTCTGCGCGCCTTCGTTCCGAATGACGGACACGGTCACTACCGCTGGAGCCAGCTCTTCGAACAGCGCGGCAGCATCTTTGGTCGGCAGCTCCTCATCGACGTCAGGCGCACCAGCACTTGCCGAAGGGCTGGGCTCCACGGGAGCGGCGCTGCTGCTCGGCAACGGTGGCAGCGCTCGTTGGCTGGTTGGGCGCGGCTTCTGCTTGGGGGGTGCCTTGTCGGGCTTGCCTGCCGGTTTGGCGTCTTTTGCTGCCGGGCTGGTTCCAGCGACGAAGTAGGCGACCTCTGCCAGCCATTCGTACCCCGCAGCGTCCAAGCGCTCCGCTTCTGTCGTGAGCGCCGGTTTGGTCAAGCTGTACAGTAGTACCGTGTACACTAACGCGATACCCAGCCAGACCAGCGAGAATACGTCGGTAGGCAAGCCCTTGGCCTTGAGGTCCGCACTTTCGGGAAGCAGCCTGTCCACGATCACCGCGGGGACGACCAGCATGACCAATGCCGCCACGATGCTGCGGATCCATCCGCTTTCTGCGACCAAGCCGGTCGTGGCCATCAACGCCAAAAACGTCAGCGCGCCTCCGATCACCAGCGCCAGTGCCTTGACGACTCCGCGCGCCACTCGCAGCGGTCCGTTGGCTTCCGTGGTGGGCAACGAGTGCAGAGAGGTTCGAGAGGTTCGCGAGGAAAAAGACGGTGTACGAGGACGGTTGGCCATCGAAGGGAAGACCGCACCATAGCCGGCCGCTGACAAAGTGTCACAAGTTGTCCGGTGGTTGGCCAAACTGACTGCCAAGAGAACCCTGACCGGCCCGATGTATCGCGCGATTCAGCCGTAATTCGGCGGGCGAAGCAAGGGACGACCGTGGCACACCGCTTGCTCTTGGTAGGGGCATGTTCGAAAGCAGGAGGTTTCGGAAACGGGGAGTCACCGTATTCGA
>Ga0079224_100006754_pt1 | contig 15294 bp, 13 predicted proteins | sample Stecom2015_FD_80414 | JGI IMG/M metagenome (GOLD analysis project Ga0079224, IMG submission 80414) | Agricultural soil microbial communities from Utah to study Nitrogen management - Steer compost 2015 | ecosystem: Environmental > Terrestrial > Soil > Agricultural land | place: USA: Utah...
CGCATCGAGCGCGCGGACGCCGCCGGGGACGGCATCCCGCCGGTGCTGACCGCCATCACCGCGATCTCCGCGGTGGCCGTGGCGGTGCTGCCGTTCGCCATGATCAAGCAGCGTTCGGCCGCCGCCTACTTCTGGGCCTCGGTCAACCTGCTGTTCGTCTTCGCGCCGGTGCTGTTCATGCTCTACATGGGCAGCCCCTACACCGGCATCCTGGTCAACGACGCGGGCGGCATCGAGGACGCGCTGGCCGGGTTCGAGCGGGCCGACACGGCGCTCGACGCGCCCTGACCGACTCCGCCGACCGACCCGGGGGCGGGGCCGCGGCCCCGCCCCCTCTCCTCCTGGGTCAGCCCCCGATGCGCGCCGCGGCGGCCCGGCCGGCCCCCGCCGCGGCGACGGCGACCACCACCACGATCACCATGGTGCGCATCGGGGTGAAGGCGCCGGCCGAGGACTGCCCGCCGGGGACGAACGAGGCTACCGGCACGGCCTCCTCCCCGGCTTCCTCCTCGGCCGGCGCGGGCTCCTCCCCGGGGGCGGCCGGCCCGGCGGCCGCCCGCTCCTCCGCAACGGCCTCCGGCGCGGGCTCCCCCGGCTCCGGGGCCGGGTTTCCGGCCTCTTCCTCCACCGCCGCCGGCTCGTCCGGAACCCCGGGCTCGGGCGCCCCGGGCACCGCCGACCGCTCCGGGGCCGGTTCCTGCGGCGCCGCCGGCACCTCCGGCGCGGGCGGTGCAGGCGGCTCGGGCGGTGCAGGCTCCGGGGGCGCCGGGGCCTCGGGCACCGCGGGGCAGTCCGGCACCCGCCCGGCGGTGACCACCACCCGCACCCCGTTCGCACAGGCCAGCACGTAGGGGTCGTCCGGCTCGACCTCCACCCGGGTGCCGGGGGTGTCGACCCGGACCCCGCCGGGTCCCGCCTCCACCCGGGTGTCCCCGGTCTCCGCATGGACCCCGCCGGGACCGGCCTCCCCGACCGCGGCGGAGGCGGACGGTACGGCGCAGGCGAGCAGGAGCGCGCTCACCGCCGGCAGCAGGGACAGGGCGCGGCGGACCACAGGCATGTCACTCCTCGTGTCGTCATCGGGGCACAAGGTGATCGTATTTCGGCCGCCGCGCCTCCACACCCGAAAACCCGCACCCGCCGCGATGATCTTGACGTTGCGGCCCTGTCGGAGCGCTCCGACAGGGCCGCAACGTCAAGATCATCGGGAAGTCCGGCGGGCCCCGCGCCGGGCGCGGGGCCCGCTCCGTCTCAGTCGATTCCGTCTCAGTCGATCACGAACTGCGACCCGGGTTCGACGACGATGTCGCCGTCGGCCGAGTCGGTGATCTCGACGTCGGTCAGCACCGCGTTGCCGCGCGCTCCGCCCTGGGCGAGGACGCCCGCGCCGTTGTTGGACTTGGAGATCGTCACGCCGGTGACCTCGACGTCCGGCATGGCGCCGCCGCCCGACTTGAACTGGATGCCGTCGTAGGTGGAGTCGTGGATGTCGGTGTCCCGGATGACGACGCCGGGGATGTCGCTGCTCGCCGGGAACACCGTGATGGCGCCGAACTCCTGCTGCCCGCCCCAGAACGCGCCGCCGGTGCGGTACAGGCCGTTGCCGGCGATGACGGTCTCCCCGGAGAACGGCACCGGGTCGTGGTCGCTGGCGAGCATGATGCCGGGGTAGGACATCGTGTCGGAGATCAGGTTGTTCTCGATCGCGTTGCCGCTGCCGCCGTAGACCGCGATGCCGTTGGCGCGCCACGGGAGCTGGACGGTGTTGTTCCGGAAGGCGTTGTCGCGGCCGACGTCCACCGCGGGGTCCTCGACGTACTTGCTGGACCACACGGCCAGGGCGTCGTCGCCGGTGTTGCGGAGCGAGGAGTCGGAGACCGTGGAGTTACGGGTCCCGTTGGCGAAGTTCACGCCGTCGGCGTAGGTGTTGCGGATCCGCATGCCGGTGAACTCCACCCCGTCGCCCGGGTTCCACAGCTCGGGGATGTTGCTGTGGTCGCGGCCGACCCACGCCCCGACGTTGGCGTGCTCGATCCACACGTTCTCGATCCTGGTGCCCTTCCCGAACCGGCCGTTGAGCGCGACGCCGCCCTCGTGGCCGCCGTCGCCGCCCCGGATGGTGCCGGAGCCGAAGATGGCGATGTCGGAGATCTGCGTGTTGTCGTCGATGTCGAAGCCGAAGTTGCCCTCGTGCGGGTGGTTGATGCCGCCGGCCTCGTGCGGCGGGGTGAGCGTGTAGAGCTGCGAGTGCCACATGCCGGCGCCGCGGACGGTCACGTCCCTGATGCCGACCTGGTTGTACTCGCCCCGGTCCTCCGGGTCGTCGGTGAGGATCTTCTGCTCCTGGCGCCACTGCCCCGCCGGGATCCACACGCAGTCGATCTCGCCGTCCTGGTTGGCGGTCACCGCCTCCTGGATGGCCGCGGTGTCGTCCTCGCCGTCGTCGGGGACCGCCCCGTACTCGGTGATCGAGGTGCACTCCTCCGGCTTGGCCGCCGGGGGCGCTACCTCCTCCAGGTCGATCAGGTCGACGACGTAGTACTCGGCGTCGTCGTCCTGGTCGCGCTGCAGCCGGAACTCGGTGCCCTCGGGGTAGGTGTCGTCGAGGAGCGCGTGCGCCTCGTCGAAGAGCCGCCGCGCATCGGGGCCGGGGGTGTTGGTCAGGCCCTCCGGGTCGTCGGTGCTCCCGTAGAGCCAGCTGTGCTTGGAGGACAGGGTCAGCTTCTGCACGAACTCGCCGTCGGCGTAGAGGCTGAGCGTCGCCTCCTGCCCGCCGCCCTCCGGTGCGTCCGGGATGGAGTTGCGCACCACGATCGAGTTGGTCGCGGTGGTCGAGGTGAATTCGACGTATTCGCCGGTGGAGTCGAGCCGGACCGATTTGCGGCCGGAGGACTCGGTGGCGAAGTTCGTCTTCCCGAAGGGGCGGTCCGGCTCGGCTTCGAGGAGGGTGCCCTGGTAGTCGCCGTCCTCCGCCTCGTACTCGGTGTAGGGGGTGTCCGCTCCGCGCTCTTCGGCGGCCGTGTCCGCGGGGGCGGGGGCCGCGGGCACGGGGGCCGCCTCGGCGGGGGCGAGGGCGGCGGCCGCGAGTCCGATGCCGAGCACCGCGGCCCGGCTGCGCTGTCTGGGCCTCATGGGGGATCACTCCACGTCGATCTGGAAGGTGTCGGTGGTGTTCCGGATGTCCTCGGCGTTGTCGGTCAGCGTGAGCCCGCGGAAGGTCGCCTGGCCGACCGCCGGACCCTGCCCGGGTTCGGGCATCTCGTTGGCCCAGATCCCGAAGCCGGACTTGTCGTCGTACTCGTCGCCGGACTTCTGCGCGCCGGAGACGGTGATGTTCGACAGCACGGTGTCCTCGATCGGGTTCTCCGGCTGCCCGCCCACGTAGTTCGTCTGGAACATGACGCCGTGGTAGGTCGGGTCGATGATCCGCGCGTCGTTCACCCGGATGTTCTGGAACGGCTCCGAGGCGGAGAACAGCCAGATGCCGGGGAAGGTCTGGCCGCCCCAGAAGTGGCCGCCGGCGCGCTCGATGGTCAGCCCCTCGAAGGTGGTCTCCCCGGGCCCGAAGCCGTGCATCGGGTAGCCGAAGTCCAGCGAGGAGATGGTCACCCCGGAGTAGACCAGGGTGTCGGCCACGTGGATGTCGCGGAAGGTGTTGAGCTGGCCGCCGTAGACGGCCAGTCCCGCGGCCCGCCAGGTGAGCTTTGAGGTGAGGTTCCGGTAGACGTTCCCGGTCTGCTCGCCGCCGCCCGCGTCACTCGCGGAGAACAGCGCGAACGAGTCGTCGCCGGTGGCCCGCGCCTCGTTGTCGGCGACCAGGTTGCCGCTGGACCCGTTGGTCATGTTGAGGCCGTCGGCGAAGGTGTTGCGGATCCGGTTGCCCCGGATCGTCATGTCGTCGGTGTTCGACCCCCAGAAGAAGCACACCATGTGCTCCACCCAGATGTCCTCGATCCTCATGTCGGAGACGTTCTGCAGGTCGAAGACCTTGCCCGGGCCGTCGACGCGGGAGGTGTAGTTGCCGAAGTAGGCGAAGCCGGAGAACTCCGAACCGCTCGCGTCCTGGTCGGCGCGGAACCCGATGTCGGTGTTCTCCTGGTCGTCCGGGGCGTGGAAGCGGGTGAACCACGGGCCGGCGCCGACCACCTTCACCGGCTTGCCGTACACCTGGAACTTGCTCGCGGTCTGGTAGTCGCCCGGCGGCAGGTAGACGCCTTCGACCCCGGAGTCCATCCGCGCCTCGTCCAGCGCGTCCTGCACGTCCTGGTGGGAGGTGCCGTCGGGTTCGACATAGGCGTCCGGGTCCGGGTTGGGGGCGGCGACGGCCTTCTCGAAGTCGACGAAGTCGACGGCGTAGTCGGAGGTGTTGTCGGCGTCCTTCTGCAGCCGGATGGTCGCGCCGGCGGGGACGGTCTCGTCCAGCATCAGCTGGGCCTCGTCGTAGATGTGCCGGGGCGGGCCGGCGCCGGGGTCGTTCACCGGGGCGTCCTCCGGCCCGTACAGCCAGGCGTACTTCGAGGTCAGCTCGAACGCCCCGGCCTTCTCCCCGTCGATGTAGACGTTGAGCGTGGCCTCCTCGCCGTCCGGGATGGAGAAGCGGGTGACCAGGGTGTTGGTCTCGACCGGCGCGGTGAACTCCACGTACTGCCCGGTCTCCTCCAGGGTCACGGCCTGCCGCCCGGACGCCTCGCCGGCCGGGTCGCCGATCGTCCGGTTGGGGCCGACCACCTGCGCGCCGCCGCCCGCGGTGCCGTCCTCGGCCTCCACGGTGGTGTAGGGCATGTCGGCGCCCTCCGCGGACGCGGCGGGGGCCTCTTCGGCGGGCGCGGCCTCCTCGGCCGCGGCCGCGCTCACGCCGGTCGCCAACAGTCCCGCGCTGAGGGCGGCGGCCAGTGTCGTGCGCATGGCGTTCCTTCCATGGGGGTGGGGGGATGAAGGATGCGGTCAGGCCCGCAGCCAGACCGCGGTGTCCTGCGGCACCAGACCCCCTTCGGACAGGGGGCCGCTGGCCAGCAGGGGTTCTGCGCCCGGGGGCGGCGCGGCGTCCTCCGGGCCGAAGTTGACCAGGCAGATCCACTCGGCGCCGTCCTGTTCGCGGGTGCGCGCGAAGCAGAGCACCCGCGGGTCGTCGGCGCGCATCCGGCGCAGCGGGCCGGCGGGGAGCAGGGAGCGGCGCAGCCGCAGCGCCGCCCGGTACAGGTTGAGCATCGAGCCGGGGTCGCGCGCCTGCCGCTCGGCGGAGTAGCCGGCCCAGTCGGCGGGCACCGGGAGCCAGCTGGGGTCGGGGGCGCCGTCCCAGGGCAGCGGCACCCGGCAGCCGTCCCGGCCCGGGTCCGTCCCGCCGGAGCGGGCGTGCATCGGGTCCTGGATCAGCTCCCGGGGGATCTCGGCCTCCGGGAGCCCCAGCTCCTCGCCCTGGTACAGGTAGACCGATCCGGGCAGGGCCAGGGTGAGCAGCGCGGCGGCGCGCGCCCGGCGGGTGCCCAGCTCCAGGTCGGTGGGGACGGAGAAGCGCTTGCGCTCGAAGGCGAAGCCGGTGTCGCCGGCCCGGCCGTAGCGGGTGACCGTGCGGGTCACGTCGTGGTTGGCCAGCACCCAGGTCGGCGGCGCGCCGACCGGGGCGTGCGAGGAGAGGGTGAGTTCGATGGACTCCCACAGCTCGGCCGGGTCCCAGGGGCGGGCCAGGAAGTCGAAGTTGAAGGCGGTGTGCAGCTCGTCCGGGCGCAGGTAGCGGGCGAACCGGTCGGCGTCGGGCAGCCACACCTCGCCGATCAGCACGGCGCCGTACTCGTCGGCGACCCGCCGCCAGGAGCGGTAGATGTCGTGCAGCTCGGGCCGGTCGTGGAAGGGGTGCTCCCGGGAGGCGGCCATCGGGGGCAGCCCGTCGGCCTTGGCGAGCAGCGCGGCGGAGTCGATCCGCACCCCGGCGGCGCCGCGGTCGAACCAGAACCGCAGCACCTCCTCGTGCTCCCGGCGGACCGCCGGGTGGCCCCAGTTGAGGTCGGGCTGCTGGGGGGTGAACAGGTGCAGGTACCACTCGCCGTCCTCGGTGCGGCTCCACGGCACCCCGCCGAACTCGCCCACCCAGTCGTTGGGCGGCTCCGGCGAGGCGGGGCGGAAGTGGAACAGCTCCCGCTCCGGCGAGCCGGGGCCCGCCGCCAACGCGGCCCGGAACCATTCGTGCCGGTCCGAGACGTGGTTGGGGACGATATCCACGATGCAGCGCAGGCCCAGCCCGCCGGCCTCGGCGATCAGCTTCTCGGCCTCGTCCAGGGTGCCGAAGGCGGGGTCGATGGCGCGGTAGTCGGCGATGTCGTAGCCGCCGTCGGCCAGCGGCGAGCGGTACCAGGGGGTGAACCAGAGCGCGTCCACGCCCAGCCCGGCCAGGTAGGGCAGGCGGGCACGGACGCCGGCGAGGTCGCCGGTGCCGTCGCCGTCGCCGTCGGCGAAGGAGCGGACGTACACCTGATAGATGGCGGCGTCGCGCCACCACTGGGTGCGGGGCAAGAGGAGTCCTTTCGTGTTCAGCCCTTGAGGCCGCCGGCGCTCAGCCCGCCGATGATCTGGCGCTGGAAGAGGAGGAACAGCGCGATCAGCGGGAGCGAGGCCAGCACGAGCCCGGCCATCAGGATGTTGAGCGGGGTGTCCTGCGCGACCCGCTGGAGGAACACGCTCAGCGGCTGCTTCGCCGGGTCGGGGATCACCAGCAGCGGCCAGAGGAAGTCCTTCCAGGCCGTGACGATGGACAGGATGGAGACCACGGCGATGATCGGCCGGGCGAGCGGGAGGACGACGCGCACCATCACGGTCAGCGGCCCGGCGCCGTCGATCCTGGCGGCGTCGAGGATGTCGTCGGGGATGCGGTCGAAGAAGTTCTTCAGGATGTAGATGTTGAAGGCGTTGGCCGCGGCGGGCAGCCAGACCGCGCTCGGGCTGTCCAGCAGGTTGCGGTTGAACAGCGGGACGTCCACCACGGTGAGGTAGACCGGTACGAGCAGCGCGGTGACCGGCATCATCAGGGTCAGCAGCATCAGCGCGAGGATCGCGTTGCCGAACCGCGGGCGCAGTTTGGACAGCGCGTAGGCGGCCGGCACCTGCACCGCGAGCTGCACCAGCCACGCCCCGCCGGCGAGCACCACCGTGTTCAGGAAGTAGCGGCCCAGGTCCATCTCCCGCCAGGCCCGGGCGTAGTTCTCCGGCTGCCAGGTCTCGGGGACGAGGGTGGGCGGCGTCCGGGCCAGCTCCGCCGGCGACTTCATCGCGCCGGTGGCCGCCCAGTACAGCGGGACGATGAAGGCCGCGGTGAACAGCACCAGCGCCAGGGCCAGCACGGACCAGTAGACCAGCCGGCCGCGGCGGGTCCTCAGTACGGCGGGGCGGACGAGCGTGCGCACGGACGCGGACATCGGGTCACTCCTTCGGGCCGCTGGTGGCCCGCAGGTAGAGGACGGAGAAGACGGCCAGCACGACCAGGAGCAGCAGGCTCATCGCGCTGGCGGTGCCGAAGTCGTTGTAGACGAAGGCGTACCGGTAGATCAGGAACATCACGGTCACCGTGGAGTCCTGCGGGCCGCCCCCGGTCATCACGTACGGCTCGGTGAAGATCTGCATCGTCGCGAAGACCTGGAGCAGCAGCAGGACCAGCAGCACGAACCGGGTCTGCGGGACGGTGACGTGCCGCAGCCGCTGCCACAGGCCGGCGCCGTCCAGTTCCGCCGCCTCGTACAGCTCGCCGGGGATGGTCTGCAGCGCGGCCAGGTAGATCAGCGTGGTGGTGCCCATGTTGGCCCAGGTCGCGACTATGACCAGGGAGACCAGGGCGGTGGAGGAGGAGTCCAGCCAGGCCGAGGTCGGCAGGTGCAGGGTGCGCAGCGCCTCGTTGATCAGCCCCGGGCCCGGGTCGTAGAACCACTTCCACATCAGCGCCACCACCACGGGCGGCAGCATCACCGGCAGGTAGACCAGGGTGCGGAAGTAGGCCTTGGCGTGCCGGAACTCGTTCAGCAGCACGGCCGTCGCGAACGGCACCGCGAACCCGAGCACCAGGGCGTACAGGGTGAACAGGCCGGTGTTCTTCCAGGCGGTGAGGAACAGCGGGTCGGCGAGCAGCCGCTCGAAGTTGGCCAGGCCGGTCCAGGTGTTCCCGGTGGCGAAGTCGACCTCCTGGAAGGCGAGCGCCACGTTGCGGGCGATGGGCCACCAGGAGAAGAGGGCGAAGACCGCCAGGGCGGCGGCGAGGAACGCGTACGCCGTGGCCTGCTCGCGCAGTCGCGCTCCCATCAGGAGGCGCTGTAGATGTCGTCGACCTTCTTCTCGGCGTCGTCGAGAAGGCGGTCGATGTCGGCGTCCTCTTCGGTGAGGACGGCCTGCATCACCGAGTCGAGCACCGCGTAGACCTCCTGGGCCTGCGGCGGTTCGATCACGCCGGGCAGGTCCGGGGCGGCCGCCATGAAGGAGGCGTAGTTCTCCACCGGGACGTTGGCGTTGCCCTCCTTGAGCTCCTCGATCCGCTCGCGGGCCGGCCCCTTCCAGATGTCGGGGGTGGGCGGCATCGGGAGTCCGACGGGGAGGTCGTCCTCGACGTAGTCGACGACGTCCTGCTCGGTGGTCTCCGGGTCGAGGTACTTCCACTGGATCCACCGGACGCCGGCCTCGATCTGCTCCGGGGAGGCCTTGGGGTTGATCATGTACCCCTCGCCGCCGAGCAGGGTGCCCCCGCCCTCCGGCATCGGCGCGAGCCCGTAGTCCGGGTAGGCGCCGCCGAACTGCTTGGCGATGACGCTGATGTTGTCGGCGGCCGCGAGGTACATGCCGAGGTTGCCGGCGCCCATCATCCGCTGCGCGTCCTCGGCCTGGAGCAGCTGCTTGCTGCCCATCGAACCGTCCTTCCAGCGCATGTCGTGCAGGGTCTGGAGGGTGGCGCGGCCTTCGGGGGTGTTGAACGCGGCCTTCCACTTCCCGCCGCTCTCCTCGGCGACCCGGCCGCCGCGCGAGTACAGCTCCGCGGTGAAGTGCCAGCCGCCCTGGTTGTTCTTGGAGAAGTCGGCGTAGCCGACGGTGTCCTCGTCCAGCTCGGCGATCCTCTTGGCCGCGGCGCGGACGTCCTTCCAGGTGGACGGGGGCTCGTCCGGGTCGAGCCCGGCCTTTTCGAACAGGTCGCGGTTGTAGAGCAGCCCCATCGAGTAGTTGGCCGTGGGCAGGCCGTACTGCCGGCCCTCCTCGTCCTGGAAGACCTCCATCAGCCCGTCCTGGATCTCGTCCCGGCGGGGCATGTCCGCGACGGCGTCGGTGATGTCCGCGGCCTGGTTCTTCTCGATCAGCGGGCGGGCGTCGGTGAAGTAGACGTAGAAGACGTCCTCCAGCTTGCCGCCGGCCAGCTTGGCGCTGAAGGTCTTCGGGTCCATGAAGCCCTCGTGCGGAACGATGTCGATGTCCGGGTTGGCCTCCTCGAACTCGCGGACGCGCTCGTCGAAGAGCTCGCGCTCGAAGGCCTGGGTGGTGGGGGGCTGCCCGTTGACGTCGAGCCGCACCTTGCCGTCGGCGGTCGTGTCGCCGGCGTCGCTGCTGGTGCCGCAGGCGGCGAGGAGGGTCAGCGCGCAGGCGGCCGCGGCGGCGGTGAGTCTGCGCCCGGTTCTGGATGGCATCGGACGGGCCCCTTCCTGAGTGGCGTGGGACACAGATAACCACCGTGTTCATATGAGCGCAATACCCGTACAAGTTCTTGAAACAAATCGACAGCAATGCGAGCGCATACGACAGCGGGCCCCGCGTCCCGTTCGGAACGCGGGGCCCGCACCCGTCACCGCCGGCCCGACCTCGGCCTTCACCCCACGGTGGTCTCGACGTCAGACCCTCCGCACCGGCCCGGTGGAGGCCCGGACGACCAGCTCCGGCTCGAAGAGGATCTCGTCCCGGACGACCTCCTTGCCCTCCATCTGGGCGGTGAGCAGCTCCACCGCGGCGCGCCCCATCGCGTCGATGGGCTGGCGGATGGTGGACAGCGCCGGAGCGGTGACCGTCATCAGCGGCGAGTCGTCGTAGCCCACCACGGACACGTCCTCGGGGACCGAGAGGCCTCGCCGCCGGGCGGCCCGCACCGCGCCGAGGGCGATGATGTCGCTGGCGCAGACGATCCCGGTCGCACCGGCGTCGAGCAGCCGGAAGGCCGCGGACTGCCCGCCCTCCATCGAGTAGAGGCCGCGCGCCACCAGCCCTTCTTCCAGCTCACCGCCTGCCGCGGCCCGGCCGGCCTCCAGCTTGCGCAGCGAGGGCACGTGGTCGGCGGGGCCGAGCGCGAGCCCGATCCGCTCGTGCCCGAGCGAGCGCAGATGCCGCCAGGCCTGCTCCACCGCGACCGCGTCGTCGGTGGAGACGCAGGGGAAGTCGAGGCCGGGGATGGCCGCGTTGACCAGCACCACCGGCATGCCCCGCTCGTGCAGCAGCCGGTAGTGCCCGTGCGGGGCGTCCGCCTGCGCGTACAGTCCTCCGGCGAACACCACCCCGGAGACCTGCTGCTGCAGGAGCAGGTCGATGTAGTCGGTCTCCTGGATACCGCCCGGGGTCTGCGAGCACAGCACCGGCGTCAGCCCGCGCTGCGCGAGCGCACCGCCGACGACCTCGGCGAAGGCCGGGAAGATCGGGTTCGACAACTCGGGCAGCACCAGGCCGATCAGCTTGCCGCGCTCCCCGCGCAGCTGCGTGGGCCGCTCGTACCCCAGCACGTCCAGCGCGGTGAGCACCGCCTGCCGGGTATCCTCCGACACCCCCGGCTTGCCGTTGAGCACCCGGCTGACCGTGGCCTTGGAGACGCCCACCTTCTCCGCCACCTGTGCGAGTCGTTGCGTCATTCCTGCAACGCTACCGCAAACGAGCGCAACTCGTTTGCACTCCCCCTCCCCGCATTGTTCTCGACCTTGCCGCCGCCTCAGCACCGGCGGGCTGGGGCATCCACGAGCCGACCCCCTCGAGATGGGACCGCCCCGCCCTGACGAAGCTGTGCCGGGAGCGCGCCCCCAAGCCGACGAGGCTGGTCTTCACCGGCCCCCACGGCTCTCCTCTTACGCCCATTTTCTACTATTTCGTTTCCGGCGTTATCGACGAGCACCTTTTCCTCGGAGCGGTCGTGAGTCCGGTCGGCCTCACCAAGGCCCAACTCCTCCCGAAGAGCGTCCATCTCTCGCTGCTCGGCGGTCTTGATCTCGTCGAACTCGCGTAGTGCGGCGTCCATGTCGCCGTCGTGCTTCGCGGTCAGCTGGTCGAAGAGCTCGACATCGCTGATCTTCGGGTCGGCCAGGTCCGCCTCAGAGACATCCCACTCGGAATCAGCGGTACTCGATCAGCCCGGGCTGCACCGGCAGGACCGGTTGAGTGCGGTCCAACGCCTGGATCTGGGACTTCTCGTCCACGCACAGCACCGCCGCGTTCTCCGGCGGGGCCAGGTACAGCCCGACGTTCTCGGTCACTTTGCCCACCGGCTCAGGATCGGTGGAGAAGTGGAACGACTCGGCGCGCCGGGGCTGGATCCCATAGGCCCGCCAGGCACGTGCCGCCGTAGCCGCTGAGCTCTTTAGCCTCGCGGCCAGCAACCTGGAGGACCAGTGCGTGACCTCCAGCCGCTTGGGTGGCGGAGTCAGTGCCGCGGTCACAATCATCCGTCGTGCGCGGACGCCCCGGATGAGGCGCGTCTCCCAAGCCGGAGATCCCCGACTTCTGGTACCGGCCACGCCAGGTCAGCACCGTGGGGATCGAGACCCCGGCCGTCTCCGCGAGGCCGTGCGCCTGCTCGCCGGCCTTGCCCCCTCGCTCGCGACGGTGCTGCGCCGGGCCCGCCGCAAAAGGCCGGACCTTCGTGATCGTGGACGGAACCCTCATCGCCTGCGACCGCCTGGCCGCCGACCGGCCGTTCTACTCGGGAAAGCACAAGCGCCACGGCATGAACATCCAGATCGTGACCGCACCCGACGGCGAACTGCCGTGGGTCTCAGGGGGCCTGCTCGGGTCGGTGCACGATTTCAGGGCGGCCCGGATCTTCCACCTCGCCGGCCGGATCTCGGCCGCGGGCCTGTTCGGCCTTGGCGACAAGGGCTATGTCGGCTTGTCGCCGGTGGTGGTCTGTCCGTTCAAAGGGCGGGGCAAGCCAGAGCGGCAGAAGGAGGCCAACCGGGTCCACGCGCGGCTTCGCGGGCCCGGCGAGCGAGGGAACTCACAGCTCAAGAGCTGGGACATTCTGAAGCAGTTGCGCTGTTGCCCCTACCGGGCCGGTGAGATCGCACGAGCGGTGCTGGTCCTACAGCAGGGCTGATTCATTCTCGGTGTGAGCGGCGATCGCCGCAGGTCACGGGTGTGTGACGGTCCAGCAGAACCCTCGAACACGACAACCTTCGGTGAGGACGCCTGCAGGGTCCGCACCGGGCACGCGCCGGCGAACCTGGCCGCGCTGCGCAGCCTGACCGTGCTCCTGCTGCGCGCACTCGGCCGGACCACGGTCCCCGACGCGCTGCGGTGGGTGTCCCACGAGTGCTTCAAGCGCCCGCTCGACCTGATCGGACTTCACTGACCAGCAAGAACGTTTGGCCACACCGAGAATGAATCAGCCGTGCCGTCGACCGAGGGGACCCCGAAGAAATCGGGCTCGGAGTCGTAGTCGAAGTCCACCGAGTACCTCCCAGGCGGCACGATCCTGTACTCTATCAGGAACCAGGTGCCCTTGCCCTGCTGGTACATGCCCTTGCGCAGCTTCTCCAGGTCGAGGTGGACCGCGGAGGTGATCTCCAGCTCCTCCTCGGCCCCGTCCTGCGTGCGGACCTGCACACCTATGGCCTTGTGCTTCCTGACCGCGTGGTAGGTCAGGCGGACCTCCGCCCATTCCCCCGGGAGGCGTTCCAGCAGCCGGACGCCGATGCGGCGGAGGAGTTCGCCTTGCTCCGGGAGGGCCGGTTCCATCATCCCGTTCCTTTCGACACCGCGTTGAAGACCTTCCCGATCATGGCCCCTCCCGGTGACAGGCGGCCGGGTAGGTTGTGCGCACTCGCCACGAGGGAGCGGATCGCATGCACACCACGACGGTACGGATCTCCGGGGTGCGGATCCGGGGGCGGACCGCGCTCTGGAACGGCCTCGCCGTCCTGCTGTTCCTGCTGCTGATCTTCGGGCTCCTGCTGCACACGGTGGTCGACTGGGACATGTCGTTCCACGGCATGCCGCTCGGCGAGGCGCTGTGGGCGGGTACCAACCGGCGGGCGACGGTCGCGGTGGCCGTGCTGGGGGTGCTGCTGCTCGCCGTGGTCGCGGTGCTGGCGGCCGGCGCGCCGCGCAGCCGCGCCCGGCGCGAGGTGCGGGTGGGGCCCGCCGGGATCGAGCTCGTCGCCCGCCCCGCGGGGTGGTACCGCGGGCGCAGGGCCATGCTGCCCTGGGAGAACGTGCAGCTGGTCAGCGCGCCGCGCGCCGTCTTCGCGGAGAGCGCCGGCACGTCCGTGCACCGCGCCTCCCGGGAGGTGCTGGACCTCTACCTGTTCCGCGGGGTCGAGGGCCTGCCGGACTTCGCCCGCGCCGCGGCGGTCGACGGCACCCCGCTCGACGGCCTGCACGCCCCCGCCGTGCGGGTGCGCATCGGCGGGGCGGGGAACCGGCTCGCCGCGAGCGTCCGGGAGCTGGCCGCGGCGGTGGACGCGGCCCGGCCCGGCCTGTTCTACCGCGGGACCGCCGTCGACCAGTGGTTCACACCCTCGGTGACGGGCGGCGAGGCGGCCGGCACCGCACCGACGGTGGACGCCCCGGCCGGGTACGCCCTGCCCGGCGCGGTGTGGCTGGACTTCCGCACCCCGCCGCTGCGCACCTTCGGCACCCTGGCGGGGCTCGTGCTGCTGGCGGCGGCCTGCTATCCGCCCATCCACCTGCTGTCGCGGACCGACGGCGGGATCCTGGCCGGGCTGGTCGGCCTGGTGCTGATGGTGCCGTTCCTGGTCGGGGTGTGCGGCGCCCTCTTCTCCGTCCTCGTGCTGCCCCGGGCGCTGGCGCGTATCGGGATACTCGTCGACCCCGACGGACTCGTGCTGGTCGAGAAGCGCCCGTGGCGGCTCCGCGGCCTGGTTCGCGGCCGCATCCCGTGGGGCGACGTCCAGGCGATCGTCGCCCGCGGATCCGCGGTCCTCGGCGTGCACGGGGTCAAGCGGGCGCAGGAGCGGCCGGTCGTCGACGTCTACCTGCGCGGGGACACCGCCTTCCGGCGGCTCGGCGTCGGCCTGCCGGTCGAGGTCACCCGGCAGGGAGGGGCGGATTCCGCGCGCGTCCGCGAGCTGGTCGGCTTCCCCGCGGTGCGGCTGCGCCTCGTCCCCTCGCTGGGCGGCGGGCCGCGTACCGGCGGGGAGGACCTGGCGGACCAGGGCCCCGGTCCGGTCCGCCTGCCCGGCGCCCGGTCGCGGAGCGCACTGCACGCGGCCCGCCCGGATCTCTGCCACGGCTTCGGGGACCGCGGGGCGACGGGTTCCTGAGCGGAGCCGCCGGAAGGGCCGGAGCGGCGCCGCTCCTCCGCGGCCGCTTCCGGCCTCCTCCCCTGCCGGGCGGGCGGGGCGGGTCGTCCGCCGGGTAGCGTTCCCCGCGCGTGTCCTGCGCCTTCCTCCCGGATCCGGCGAGCGGGCGGGAGCATCCCAGGTGAACGACCTAAGACGAGGAGGATCCGTGTCCCATCCGCCGAACCCGGCCCCCGGGCCGTACGGACCGGGCGTTCCGCCGCAGGGGTACGGGCCGCACGCCCCGCCCCCGCCGCATCCGGGGCGGCCGCCGCAGGCGCCTCCCCCGCCGGGGGCATGGGCCGGCCACCCGGGACGGCAGCGGCCCGAGGGCCACTGGCAGCCGTACCCGGGCCACCCGGTGCACGGGGCTCCCCGGCACGGGGCGCCGCACCCGCCGCCGGAGGAGGTGCAGGCGGCCAGGGCCGCGGGCCTGCTGGGCGGTCTGCTCTATGCCAGCGGAGGGCTCGCGCTGCTGTTCGGCGTGCTCTTCGGGGTCGGCGCGGGGCTCATGGCGGCCGGTGTGCTGGACGCCCCGGAGCGGATCCCGAGGGTCGGCGGCACCGCCCTGGGCGCCCTGGTCGCCGGGGCCGGGCTGATGCTGCTGGGAGCCCGGGCCAAGCGCCGCCGGCCGTGGGTGTTCTGGACCGCGTTCGCGGTGTACGGCGCGCTCTTCCTGGGCAGTGTGGCCGTCACCGTGGCCATCGGGTTCGAGTCGATCGCGGGGCCGCTGCTGACCCTGTTCGTCCTCCTGGCGATCGTCCTGCCGACGCGGAAGGGGTTCCTC
>Ga0079224_100006758_pt1 | contig 15289 bp, 9 predicted proteins | sample Stecom2015_FD_80414 | JGI IMG/M metagenome (GOLD analysis project Ga0079224, IMG submission 80414) | Agricultural soil microbial communities from Utah to study Nitrogen management - Steer compost 2015 | ecosystem: Environmental > Terrestrial > Soil > Agricultural land | place: USA: Utah...
CAGGGCGGCTGGGACGGGGTGTTCGCCTACGTCGGGGTCATGGCGCTCGGCTTCGCGATCGTCGCGGCGCTCACGGTCGCCGCGATCCGCGCCCGCGCGGCCGAATCCGTGTCCGGGAGCGTTCGCTGAGCGCCCTACGATCGGGATGTGTTCACCTGGATACTCCGCATCGCCTGGCTCGCGCTCAGCGCGTTCCTGCTGATCCGCGTCGGTGAGGCGCTGTTCAGCACGGATCAGTCGACATCGATCCTCCCCTTCGACGTCGGCTTCGCCAGCGTCGACGTCCCCTTCCTGCTCGCGGGCGTCGCCTGGGGTGTCCTGATGACGTTCGCCATGGCCTTCACTGGTCCGTCGGATCTGCGCCGAGTCGTCTCTCGCGGCCTCCCGAACGCCGTCGCGCCGGCGACCGTCGTCGACGTCGATCGCACGGGCGTCTCGGTCAACGACGTGCCGCAGTACGAGGCGATCCTCGAGGTGCAGCCCACCGAGGGCGAGGTCTTCCTCGCCCGCTTCCGGGCGTATCTCGCGGCGCCGGAGGCCGCGAACCTGCAGCCGGGACAGCTCCTCGCGGTCCGCTACCGCGCGCCGATGTCGGACGACGTCGAGCTCGCGGACCCCGAGGATCCCGAGGTCGCCGACGAGCTGCTGCGGTGGAGGATCGCCCATGGGCTCGTCCGGGAGGACCTGCTGCGGGCGCGCACGCGCGGCATCTCGCAGCCCGCGAGCGTCCTGGCCGTGCGGCCGACGGGCGTCCGCCGCGAGGGGCAGGTCGAGATCGAGGTGCGCCTCCTCGTCACGCCCGAGGACGGCGCCGACTCGTTCGAGGCCGACTCGATCATCTTCGTCCACCCGGAGGCGCTCTCGCACGTGCAGGTCGGATCGCCCGTCTTCGCGATGTACGAGCCGAATCGCCCCGACCTCGTCCACATGACCATCACGCGACAGAGGGGCCTGTCATGAACCCGATTCTCGACACGCTGGTGTGGCTCGTCGCCTTCCCGGCGACGCACGCCTACGAGATGGTCTTCGTCGGCGGCTTCAGCATCGCGGGCATCCTCGGCATCGCGGCGCGAAAGGGGCCGCGGCGCTCCCGGCTCGACCGCATGCGCATCGAGCGCGGCATGGCGTCGGACGAGCTCGGGGCGCCCACTCGGCTGCTGCAGGCGCTGCGGTCCTGGTTCGCCCGGGCGCTCGCGCTCGTCATCGGGTCGGGACTCGTCATCGCGATCGCCAGCTTGATCTTCGGGCCGATCACGAACGCCTACATCGGCCAGCACGGCGTGCAGGCCGTCGCCTCGCTCGAGAACGACATCGTGTCGTTCACGGCCGAGGACGGCACGCAGTATCGCCTGCGCCTGCCGTTCTTCTCGCCGCCCGCCTACCCGGACCGCGATGCCTTCATCACGAGCAGCGACCAGCTCGTCGTGCGGTACCTTCCCGGCCATCCGCAGGCCTACGTCGTCGACACGGCGGAGAGCCTTGATACGTGGGGCGACCCGCTCGGCGACTGAACCGCGCGCACGCACGCGAAGGGCGGCCCGGGATCTCCCGGGCCGCCCTCGTCGTGCGCTCACTCGGACAGTTCGAGCAGGCGCTCCACGGCGTCGGTCAGGTCGGCGTCGGCCTCGGCGTAGGCGACCATGTCGCCGGCGTCGAGCGCCTCCCGCTTCGCGGTGAAGGCCTCCTGCGCGTCGGCGAGCGCCTCCTCGTAGGTGCCCGTCGCGGGCGCCTCCGGAGCCGGCGACGCGTCCTCCTCCGTGGACCCCTCGTCGGTCGGCGCCTCGTCCTCCGGCGTCTCCTCGGGATCCACCGGCGTCACGTCCTCGTCGCCCGTCTGGGCGCCGGAGTCGCCGCCGAACAGCGAGTCGAGCGCGTCGGCGAGCGTGTCCTCGAAGGCGAGCTCGTCGCCGAAGGCCACCAGCACCTTGCGCAGCAGCGGGTACGAGGTGCCGCGCGACGACTGCACGTACACGGGCTGCATGTACAGCAGGCCGTCGCCGACGGGCAGCGTGAGCAGGTTTCCGAGGCTCACGTTCGAGTCTCCGATCTGCAGAACGTTGAGCTCCTGGGCGATGCTCTGGTCGGAGTCGAACGCGTTCTGCACCTGACCTGGCGCCGGCACCGTGCTGCCAGAGGAGATCTCGAGCATGCGCAGCTTGCCGTAGTCCTCGCGCACGGTTCCGGCCTCGCTGCCCGCATCCGAGTCGACCGACAGATACCCCATGAGCACCTGGCGCTCACCGCCCTCGGGGATGAAGGTCGTGAACATCGAGAAGCTCGGGTTCTCCTGCCCCGGCATCTGCATCGTCAGGTAGTACGGCGGCTGCAGCTGGTCGGAGTCGGTCGGGTCGTTCGGCGTCTCCCACGCGTTGTCGCGCTGGTAGAACGCGCTCGCGGTGTCGACGTGATACGTGCCGAGCATCGACCGCTGCACCTTGAACAGGTCGGTCGGGTAGCGCACGTGGCTCATGAGGTCGCCCGACATCTCGCTGATGGGCTGGATCGTCGACGGGAAGATGTTCTGCCACGTCTGCAGCACGGGGTCGTTCTCGTCCCACGCGTACAGCGTCACGGATCCGTCGTACGCGTCGACCGTCGCCTTGACCGAGTTGCGGATGTAGTTGACGTCGTCGACCAGCAGGTTCGGCTGCGGGTTCGACGAGTCGCTGATCGCCTGCGACAGGCTCGTCTGGGTCGAGTACGGGTACGACGCGCTCGTCGTGTAGCCGTCGATGATCCAGACGATGCGGCCGTCGACGACGCTCGGGTACGGGTCGCTGTCGAGCGTGAGGTACGGCGCGACCTTCTGCACGCGGTCGCGCGGGTTGCGGTCGTACAGGATCTGCGACTCGGAGTTGATCTGGTCGGAGAAGAGGATCTGCTCCGACTGGAACTTCACGGCGTACAGCAGGCGGTGGAAGTAGTTGCCGACGCTCGGCCCGCCCTCGCCCTCGAACGTCGTGTAGGTCTGGTTCTCCTCGCCCGAGCCCGTCGCGTAGTCGAGCTCGCTCGGCTCGGCGCCCTCGGGCGCGCCCACGATCGAGTACTCGGGCGACTGCTCGCCGAAGTAGATGCGCGGCTCGTACTCCATGTCGGTCAGGAAGCCCGACGAGGGGATGTCGCCCTCGATGAAGACCGGCTCGCCCTCGTTCGTGCGCTCGTTGCCCCGCGCGGCCACCATGCCGTAGCCGTGCGTGTAGGTCATGGTCGAGTTGACCCAGCTCTGCGCCTCGTCGCCGAGGTTCTCGATGTTCAGCTCGCGCAGCGACACGACCGTGTCCTGCACCTCGCCATCGATCTCGTAGCGGTCGACGTCGAGCGTGTCCTCGAACTGGTAGTACGGGCGCACCTGCTGCAGCTGCTGCACGGTGGGGCTGATGACGCTCGGATCCATGAGGCGCAGCGATGCGGTCGTCGCGGCGTCGTTGCGCAGCTGGCCGGGCTCGACCGTCGTCTCGGCCTCGTACTCGGTCGTCTCGACGTTGTCGAGGCCGTACGCCTTGCGCGTCGCGTCGACATTGCGCTGGTAGTAGTCGAGCTGCAGCGAGCGCTCGTTCGGCGTGACTTGGAACGTCTGCACGCCCCACGGCAGCGCGACCGTCACGACGAGCGACGTGACGATCAGCAGACCGGTCGCGACGAGCGGATAGCGCCACTTGCCGATCCACGCCGTCACGAGGAACGCGATCGCGACGAGCGCCGCGACGACCGCGAGGATCGTCTGACCGGGGATCAGGGCGTTGTCGGCGACGTAGTCGGGGCCCGTGATGCGGCCGGTCGGCGCCACGAGCGAGGCGAAGCGGTCAAGCCAGATGCTCGCGGCCTGCAGCAGGAGGTAGAGGCCCGCGATGATCGCGATCTGCATGCGCGCCGGGCGCGAGATGCTGAGCTCGCGCTCGCCGACGCGCACGGATCCGTACAGGTAGCAGACGAGGGCCGTGACGATCAGCGAGATGAGGACCACGGCCGACGCGAAGCCGACGACGCCCTGCCAGAACGGCAGGTCGAACATGTAGAACGACGTGTCGAGGCCGAACTGCGCGTCGGTCTCACCCGAGTCGACGCCGTGCAGCCAGAGCCACGTCGTCTCCCACTGCGTCGAGGCCGCGAAGCCCGCGAAGAAGCCGAACAGCACGGGGATGCCCCAGGTCGCGAGGCGGCGAAGCGGCTCGACGACCTCCTGGTAGCGGTCGAGCTGCGAGCTGAGCCGCGCGTAGACGGGGCGCAGGCGGTACGCGAGCGTGATCGAGAGCCACACGGGCAATGCCATGCCGATGAAGCCGACGACGAACATCACGACCCGGGCGATCCACTGCGTCGTCAGCACTGACCCGAAGTCGAGCTGGCGGTACCAGAGGAATTCCGTGTAGAGGCTCGCCATCCCGAAGAACACCGCGATGAGCACCGCGATGATCGCGACGGTCGCGATGACGATCCGTCTTGTCGGGGAGGGCGATGTGGCCGGGTTCTGCGTCGAGTTCGTGGTCACCCGTCCATCCTACGGGCGACTGGTCAGGACGAGGCGCAAGAGGGCAGACCCGATGCCTCGCCCGCGGCGATCGCCTCGACGGCGGCGAGCGCATCCGACAGCGTCTCGACGCTCACGACCTGCAGCCCGTCCGGCACGTGCCCGACGACCTCGTTGCAGTTCGAGGCGGGCGCGAGGAAGAAGTCGCTCCCCGCGTCGCGCGCCCCATAGAGCTTTTGGCGGATCCCGCCGATCGCCCCGACCTGGCCGTCGGCCGTGATCGTGCCGGTGCCCGCGATGTCCTCGCCGCCTGTCAGCTCCCCCGGCGTGAGCGTGTCGATGATGCCGAGCGCGAACATCGTGCCCGCGCTCGGGCCGCCCACGTCGTCGAGCTGGATCGTGACGTCGACCGGCAGGTCGTAGCTCGTCGACAGGCTGATGCCGAGGGCCCAGCTCTCCTCGCCGTCGATCTCCTGCTGCTCGGGTGAGACGCGCTCCGTGACGGTCTCGCCGTCGCGGTCGATCTCGAGCTCGACGGGATCGCCGCCCGCTGCGCCGACGATCTCGCGCAGCTGCGCGACGTCGGCGAGGTCCTGGCCGTCGGCCGCGAGGATCCGGTCCCCCTCTCGCACCGCGCCCTCGGACGGCGAGCCGTCGGTGAGCGAGACGACCCTGATGTCGGCGGGCACCTCGTAGCCGAGCTCGATCAGGGCCGCCGCCGATGCCTCGCTCTGCGAGTCGGTCATCATGACGGCGTTCTGCTCCTCGCGCTCCTCGCTCGTGACGCCCTCCGGGAACACCGTGTCGATCGGGACGATCGCCTTCGAGCGCTCGAACCAGGCCGTCGCGAGCTCGATCCACGACAGCGGGTGCTCGCGGTTGCCGACGACCTGCACGGTCGTGAGCGACAGCGACCCCGACGTCTCGTACGTTTCGGCGTCGGCCGCTTCGATGAGCGGCACCTCCTCGCCCTCGGCGTTCTCGACGCTGCCGATCGTGTTGTACACCGGTCCAGGCTGCTCGAGCACGTAGTCGGTGGGGAGGAACGTCATGCCGAGCAGCCCCGCGAGCGCCACGACGAGGGCGATGCTGCCCGCCACGGTGCGCCGGGGCCACCGACGGCCGGGGCTGGTCTCGACGGCGGGTTCAGCGTGCGTCACTCGGGCTCCCTTCACGCGCGGGCTCGGCGCCGCCGGGTGCGACGTTCGCGGGCGGCGTAAGCGTCTCGTCGCCATCCGCCGCCGGAGAGGACACGCGTCCGATTAGCGTAGAACGTGTTCGCACCCACAGGCTGAGGATCGCGGCGGAAAGGCGACTGACGTGAGCGACGACAACACCCCCGAGGACGACTTCCAGGAGATGCTGCGCCGCATGCTGAGCGGCGACGGATCCGCGCCGGGCGGCGCTGGCCTGGATCCCGAGCAGCTGCGCGGGCTCGGCATCGATCCGGCGCAGATGCAGCAGATGATGTTCGCCTTCCAGCAGGCGATGCAGGGCCAGGGCGACGGCATCTCCTGGGAGCAGGCGCGCGTGGGCGCCCTGCACGTCGCCAACCAGGAGGGCCGTGCGATCACGCAGGGCCAGCGCACCGACCTCGACCAGGCGTTCCACCTCGCAGATCTCTGGCTCGGCGAGGCGACGGGCATCGCCGCGACGGGCGAGGCGCCCGTCGTGCTGACGCGCGGCGACTGGGTCGAGAAGACGCTGCCCGTGTGGCAGGAGATGGCCGAGCCGGTCGCGACGAGCATCGCCGACGCCCTCACGGAGGCCCTGCGCACGCACACGCCCGAGGAGATGCAGGACGTCGTGCAGAACGCGACCCGCATGCTGCGCCAGGTCGGCGGCACGCTCTTCGCCGCGCAGCTCGGCCAGGTGGTCGGCAAGCTGTCGAAGGAGGTCGTCTCGGGCGGCGACGTCGGGATCCCCGTCATGCCGGCCGGCGTCGCGGCGATCCTGCCGCAGAACTTCGCCGACCTCGGCGAGGGGCTCGAAATCCCCGACGACCAGCTCGCGCTCTACTTCGCGGCGCGGGAGCTCGCGCACGCCCGCCTGTTCAAGCACGCGAAGTGGCTGCGCCTGCACGTCATGAGCCAGGTCACCGACTACGCCCGCGGCATCCACGTCGACACCGAGGTGCTCGAGGATCTCGCCGAGCGGTTCGACCCCTCGAACCCGTCGGAGCTGCAGGAGGCGCTGCAGTCGGGCGCCCTGCTGCCGCAGCAGACCGAGGCGCAGCAGAACGCGCTCTCGCGACTCGAGAACATGCTCGCGCTCATCGAGGGGTGGGTCGACGTCGTCGCGGCCGACGCGACGAGCCGCGTGCCGAGTCTCGACCGCATCGCCGAGGCCACGCGCCGCCGCCGCGCGGTCGGCGGGCCCGCGCAGGACGCGCTCGGCGCCCTGGTCGGCCTGCAGCTGCGCCCCCGGCGCCTGCGGGAGGCGGCAGCGATGTGGCGCGCGGTCGGCGACGCCGTGGGCGTGGCAGCGCGCGACGCCCTGTGGGACTACCCCGACCTCGTTCCGACGGCCGACGACATCGACGACCCCTCGGCGCTCATCGCCAGACTGCAGGCGACGGCGCGCGGCGACGAGGCGCCTCGCGACGAGATGGACGACGCGCTCGCGCAACTGCTGGCCGACGCGGAGCGCGATGAACGAGGCGAGGATCCCGAGGGACCGGAGGGACCCCGCGCCGTCTGACCGGCGGGCACCGGGTGCCCTGTGGATAACCTCCGCGGGCGCGGGCCGGGTCGCGGCAGAATCGGCGCATGCCGATGATCGAGCTGAACCCCGCGTTCCCCGTCCTGTGGCGGGATGAGCGCGCGGTGCAGCTCGGCGCGCGGCACGCGGCGTGCGTCGTCGACGATCCCGCCCCGTGGCAGCTCGCGCTCCTCGACGCGCTGCGCGACGGGATCCCCGCGGGCCGCATCGCGGGCGTCGCGATAGCGCTCGGCGCCGAACCCGACGAGGCAAGCACGTTCCTCGCCACGATCGCGCCGGCCCTGCGCGAGGTGCAGGTGCCGCACGAGCTCTCGCTCGTGACGACCGATCGCGTGGCGCATGCGGCCGTGCTCGGCGTGTGCGACGCGCTCGAGGACGCGGGCTTCCGGCCCGTGCGGCGCACGACGCGGGACGCCGTGGCCGCGGCGCCCCACGCGGTTGTGCTCGCGGGCGAGGGCGTCGTGCCGCCCGTGCTCGCCCGCGAGCTCATGCGGGCCGACGTGCCGCACGTGCCGCTCGCGCTCGGCCCTGACGGCGCCGTCGTCGGCCCGTTCGTCGTGCCGGGCGAGACCGCGTGCCTCGCGTGCGTGTGGGAGCACGAGCGCGACCGCGATCCGCAGTGGCCCGTGCTCGCGGCTCAGCTCGTCGCGCCGCGCGGCGCCCCGTCGTCGTCGCGCGCGCTCGCGACGCTCGCCGCGAGCCTCGTGACGCGTGTCGTGGCGTCGTTCGACGAGTCGTCGGGCCGCACGCGCTCGGTCTCCGTCACGGCCGACGGCCGGCGGCGGTGGCGTTCGCATCGGCCTCACGAAGCGTGCCTGTGCCGATCTCCGCGAGGAAGCGAGATGGTCGACGCGGTGAGCGCCCGCCACCGTGCGACCACGAGATCGACAGCGAGCGCTCCGCACGCGTGATGCCGACGTAGGCGAGCCGGCGCTCCTCGTCGATCGCCTCGAGCGACGTCGCGTACGAGATCGGCAGCAGCCCCTCCGACGCGCCCGCGAGGAACACGTGCGGCCACTCGAGGCCCTTCGCCGCGTGCAGCGTCGCGAGCGTCACCGTCTGCAGGCTCGGCTCGTGCTGATCCTTCGCGCGCGCGAGCAGCTCGTCCGCGAACCCGCGCATCGTGGCGCCGGGTCCCGCGTCCTCCGCGAGCTGCAGCAGCGCCTGCCGCGCCTCCCACGCCGTGCGCAGCGCGCCGCCCGCCTCCGGCGCCTCGTCTGTGTGCCCGAGGCCTCGCAGCACGTCGCGCACGGCCTCGGCGAACGACAGGCTGCTCGGGGCGACGGCGGCCGCGCGGATCGCGAGGATCGCCTGGCGCACCTCGGGCATGTCGAAGAACCGCGTGCCGCCGAGCACCGTCGCGGGGATCCCCTGGCGGCCGAGCGCCTGCTGCAGCCGCGCCGACTGCGCGTGTGAGCGGTACAGGATCGCGATGTCGCTCGCCGCGGCGGCCGGCGCGCCGGATCCGTCGACGAGCGCGCGCACACGCGTCGCGATCCCCTCGGCCTCGGCGTCGTCGTCGCGGTACGCCGTGACGGTCGGCGCGGGCGCGCCCTCGATCTCGCGCGCCGCCCGCAGGCGGAGCGCGCCCGGCCGGTCGCGCATGAGGGCGTTGGCCGCGTCGAGGATCGGCGGCGCGGAGCGATAGTTGCGCTCGAGCTGCACGACCGTCGCGTCCGGGTAGCGCGTGCCGAACTCGAGCAGGAATCGCGAGTCGGCGCCCGTGAACGAGTAGATGGTCTGGCTCGCGTCGCCCACGACGCAGAGGTCGCGCCTCGTGCCGAGCCAGAGCTCGAGCAGGCGGTTCTGCAGCGGCGAGACGTCCTGGAACTCGTCGACCGTGAAGTGCCGGTACTGTTCGCGGATCTCGACGGCGACGCGCGGCTCCGACTCGATCATGCCGGCGCACGCGAGCAGCACGTCCTCGAAGTCGAGCTGCCGGCGCTCGTCCTTGAGCTTCTCGTATGCCGTCATGAGCTCCGTGAGCGCCGTCGTGTCGAGCGCGCCGACGCTTCGGCCCAGCGCCCCGAACTCGTCGATCGAACGCATCGTGACCTTGCGCCACTCGATCTGCGACGCCACGTCGCGCAGCGTGTTCGTGTCGGGGCGGATGCGAAGCGAGTCGGCCGCGTGCGCGAGCAGGCGCACCTTGTTGTCGACGATCGTCGGCGCCGTGTCGCCCGCGACGGTCGGCCAGAAGAAGTTGAGCTGCGCGAGCGCCGCCGCGTGGAAGGTCTTCGCCTGCACGCCGACGATGCCCATCGCACGCAGGCGCCCCCGCAGCTCGCCCGCGGCCTTCGTCGTGAAGGTGAGCGCCATGACGCGGTTCGGCGTGTAGGCGCCCTCCTCGACGCCGTACGCGATGCGGTGCGTGATCACGCGCGTCTTGCCGGCGCCCGCGCCCGCGAGGACCGCGACGGGGCCGCGGACGATCTCGGCGGCGGCGCGCTGCTGGGGATCGAGCGCGTCGAGCGCGCTCACGACGCGCCTGACCCGCTCGCCTCGTGCCACGCGCGGATGAGGCGGTTGGCGACCGACGCCTCGCCCGGCAGGCGCACGTCGAGCTCGCCCGCGAGCCCGCGCCCGATCTCCTCGCGCGTGAACCAGCGCGCCTGGACGATCTCCTCGCCGTCGGCCCGCACCTCGCGCTCGTCGACGACCGTCGCGTGGAACCCGAGCATGAGCGAGCGCGGGAACGGCCACGCCTGCGACTCGACGTACCGGAGGTCGGTCACACGCACGCCCGCCTCCTCGCGCAGCTCGCGGTGGATCGCGCGCTCCGCCGACTCCCCCGCCTCGACGAACCCCGCGAAGCACGAGAACATCGCACCGCCCCACGCGGCGTTCGCGCCGAGCAGCAGCCGCTCGCCGTCCTGCGACACGATCGCGACGATGACGGCGGGATCCGTGCGCGGGAAGAGCTCCCGATCGCACGTGGGGCAGTGCCTGGCCCACCCGGCGGTCGAGAGCGGCGCCGCCGTGCCGCACGTCGGACAGAATCCCGAGTCGACGAGCCAGCGACCGAGCGCGATCCCCGCGACGAGCAGGTCGGCGTCGGCGCGGTCGAGCACGGCGCCGACGTCGCGGAACGAGGTCCACCCCGTGTCGTCGTCCCCCGCCTCGACCGCGGGAAGCGCGCCGAGCAGCAGCGCGGCGCCGTCGCCCGTGCGTCCGAGGAACGCCCACGTCGTGCCGTCGGGCGCCTCGTCGACCGGCGAGAAGACGAGGCCGCCGTCCGCGATCCTCGCGCGATCGCCCCGGACGAGGAGCGCGCGCGTCGACGGCTCGCGCAGGAGCGTCGCCACGAGATCCGGGATCGCGCGCTCATCGGCGCTGATGTCGAACGCGCCGACGTGGGCGGGTAAGGTCATCGACTCCCTCTCTGCGGGGCGTGGCGTGGCGTGGGCTCGCGGCTGTCGACCTAGTCTGGGCGGCATGGCACGATCCCCCCTCACTCTAGCCGCGGCGGCTTCGGCGGCTCTGTCCGACGCCGAGATCCGGCAGGCGCGCCGGCTGACGGCGGGTGGCTCGGGGCGTTTCGACGCCGCGCTCCTGACGCTGGCGGACGGTGACGACGTCGTCGTGCGGATCCCGAACGACGACGACGCGCTCGCCGACGTCGACAGCGAGATCATCGCGCTGCGCGCGCTCACGGCCGGCGCGCGAGAGGTGCTGGGGATCCGCGCCCCGGAGGTGCGAGGATCCGCTCCCATGGACGACCGACGTGTCGTCGTGACCTCCTACCTCCCCGGCTATCAAGTCGAGGCCGCGCACATCCCCGCCGGCCGCGGCGTCGCGGGCGAGATCGGCCGCGCGATCGCTCGCGTGCACGGCCTGCCGCCATCGGTCGTGCGCTCGGCGGGGCTGCCGGAGCGCTCCCCCGCCGATGCGCGCGCGGATCTCGATCGGCTGCTCGACCGGATCGGCCGCAGCGGCCGGGTGCCCGTGCGCCTCATGGTGCGCTGGCGCGAGGCGGTCGAGGACGACCGGCTGTGGGGCTACGAGTCGACCGTCGTGCTCGGCGGCGCGCAGGCGACGTCATTCGTGCTGCAGAACGACGCGCGCGACGAGCCGTCTGTCACGGGCGTGCTCGACTGGCAGGGGCTCGCGATCGGGGATCCCGCGATCGACCTGCACTGGACCGCGTCGGCGCCCGACGCCGCGGACGATGTCTTCCGCGCGTACGCCGACGCCTCGGTGCGCGCGCCCGACGGCGCGCTGCGCGTGCGCGCGCGGCTCCACGCCGAGCTGGAGTTCGCGCGCTGGCTGGTGCACGGCCTCGACGCGCATCGGTCCGACGTCGTGGACGACGCCGCCGACCTGCTCGACTCGCTCTCGGCGGGCCTCGTCGACGACGTGCTGCTCGCCGATCTGCCGTTGCGCGAGCGCGCCGACGTGAGCGAGGCGATCGCCCTGCTCGACCGTGTGCCGCGCACGCACACGGGCGAATCCGACACCTCGATGCACACCGACGCGTTCGGGCCCGAGGAGCTGCGCCTCCACGGCGACGAGACGTGGGACGCCGCGCCGCCGCGCGCCGCGGACGGCCTCGAGGAGACGCAGCCCGTGGGCGGCGCCTCGCCCGAGACGCAACCGGTGGACGCCGACGACGCGACGCAACCCACGACGCCTCCCGACGCGCGGGACCGCTGACCCTCAGGCGCCGCGCGCGCGGCGCCAGCGCTCGACGAGCTCGCGCTCCCCGATCGGCTCGGCGTCGCGCAGCACGAGGTCGTCGGGCACGTAGAACAGCGCGACGTCGATCTCGTCGAGCGGCACGCCGTGCCTGCGGTGATAGGCGAGGCGATACAGGGCGAGCTGCAGCAGCCGGTCCTCGCGCTCGGCGTCGGTGCGCGGCGCCTTGCCCGTCTTCCAGTCGACGATCTCGATGCGCCCGCCGCGGTCTGCGCGCCGGTAGACGGCGTCGAGCTTGCAGATCATGATGTGGGGCGGCGCATCGGGGTCGAGCCGCAGGGCGAAGTCGACCTCGGTCTCGACCTCGATCGGCTGGAGCGGGCCCCACTCGCTGCGCTCGAAGATCTCGCGCAGCCTGGCGAGGTCGCGCTCGTCCTCGGCAGAGGCTGCAGCCTGCCCGCTCCACTCGCCCTCGGCGTCGTCGATCTCCCAGAGCGCCTCGTCGGGCGTCGAGCCCGCCCCGACGAGGCCAGAGCGCTCCTCGACCCAGCGGTGGAAGAGCGTGCCGAGGCGCGTCTGGCGGTACGGCCGCTCGGGCATGGGGCGCGCCAGCTCGTCGAGTGCCTCGTCGAAGCCGACGACGTAGTCCTTGAACTTCGACGCCGGCACGCGCGCCGGCACCTCGATGCGCAGCCCGCGATCGCGCTCCTCGCGCTCGGCGAGCAGGCGCGCGACCTCGGGCGAGGGCGCGGCCGACGCCGCCTCGCGCACGGCGCGCGCCGCGTCGTGCACGCGCGCCGCGCGCTCGCCCAAGGCGTCGAGCGGCCACTCGAGGGTCGCGCTCACGCCGTCATACGGGTCGGCGTCGTCGGACGTGCGCTCCTCGATCGCGTCTCGGCCGAGCTCGTCGAGGATCTCGGCCAGATAGGTGCTGACGGCGCGCGGCTTCTTCTGACCCGACCAGTGCGAGCCCGTGAGGAGCAGCGCGCCGCGCGCGCGGGTGACGGCGACGTACGCGAGCCGGCGCTCCTCGTCGAGCTGATACTCGCGGTTCTGCTGCGCGAAGGTCTCGAAGGCCTCCTTCAGCACCCGTTCCTCGGCCTTGGCGGCCTTCGCGTCGGGCACGACGGCCGGCGCCGACCACTCGAAGCGCGGCAGCGCAGGCGCGTCGCCGCGGAACTCGTAGGGCAGCTCGCCGAACGCGAAGCCGCCCCGCACGTTCTTGGCGCCGGACGGCAGCTCGCCGTCGACGAGCCGCACGACCGCGACCGCGTCCCACTCGAGGCCCTTGGATCCGTGGATCGTGAGCAGCTGCACGACGCCCGGCTCGGGAGGCTCGCTGCGCGGCACGAGGTCGTCGGCCGCCTCGGCGTAGTCGAGCCACGCGAGCACGCTGCCGATCGTGCCGCGCTCGTCGACCGAGAGGAATCCGCGCACCTCCTCCGCGAACGCCCGCAGCTGCGCCGCCGCCGTGCGCGCGGGCCCGCGCGTCTCGTTGGCGGCGAGCTCGATGTCGAGGCGCAGCTCCTGCTCGATCATGCGCAGCAGATCGGGGATCGGCTGGCCGGCCGCGCGGCGCAGGCGGTCGAAGACCTCGGCGGCCTCGCGCAGGCGCGCGCGCCCCTCTGCGGTGAACCCCTCGAGCAGGCGGTAGCCGTCTGGGGCCGTGCGGATGAAGTCGAGCGCGTCGATGATCGACACCTGCTCGTCGAGGCCCGCCGAGGCGCGCACGCGCGCGCGGACCTCGTCGGACAGCGGCGCGAGCGATTCGTCGCGGCGCGCGAGCTCGGACGCGAGGTCGTGCAGCGCGCCCATGTCGGCGACGCCGACCGCGAAGCGCGGGCCGACGAGCAGACGGATGAGCGCGGATCCCTCGCTCGGGTCGTGGATCACGCGCAGCGCGCACACGACGTCGGTCACCTCGGGCACCGACATGAGGCCGCCGAGGCCGAGGATGCGGTGCGGCACGCCGCGCGCCGCGAGCGCGTCGGCGAAGCGCTGCATGTGCTTCTTCGAGCGGAACAGGATCGCGCCCGTGTGCGGATCGGACCCGCCTGCGGCCTCGTGCGCCGCGCGCCGCTCGACGAACCAGTCGGCGACCGCCGCCGCCTCGTCATCGACGGTCTCGGCGTAGGCGACGTCGATCGTGCCCTCCCCCGCCCCGGGGCGCGGCTCGAGCCGGGCGACGGCGGGCGATCCCGCGCGCGCGAGCGGGCGCACGAGGCGGTTCGCCGCCTCGAGCACGACGCGGTCGTTGCGCCAGCTCGTCATGAGGTCGAACGTGTGCGACGGCGCCTCGCGCGCGAAGTCGCGGGCGAATCCGTGGATGTTGTCGGCGCTCGCGCCGCGCCAGCCGTAGATCGCCTGGTTCGGGTCGCCGACCGCCATGACCGCGGTGTCGTGGAACAGCTCGGCGAGGAAGCGCGTCTGCAGCACCGAGGTGTCCTGGTACTCGTCGAGCAGGACGACCGGGAACTCCTGGCGCAGCGCCTCGGCCACGTCGGGGGCGGTCTCGACGACGTCGAGCGCCCCCGAGACCTGGTCGGCGAAGTCGAGCACGCCGCGCCGCTGCTTCTCGGCCGTGTACTCGGCGACGAGGTCGAGCAGCATCGGCAGCGCCGACAGCGCCGCGTGCGCGCGCTCCCACGGGCGAGGCGACGACAGCGCGGGGTTGAGGAACGGCTCGAACTCGCGCGCCTGTGCCTCGGCGTAGCGACGCACCGCGGCGGGGTCGGCGCGATGGTCGAGCAGCGCCCCCGAGAGGTTCTGGATCGCGCGCACGATCTCGCCGAGCCCGCTCTCGGTGTCCTCCAGGCCGACCCCGTCGGCGCGCAGCGCGACGTGGCGCGCGAGGGTCCAAGCAGCGGACGAGCTCAGCATGCCCGCGTCTGGGTCTCGCCCGATGCGCGCGGCGTTGTCGCGGACGACCGAGTCGGCGAACGCGTTGTACGTCGACACCCGGGGCCGGTTGAGCAGCGACTCCTCGGCGCCCGCAGCGCCAGCGGGCATGGTGCCGAGGCGATCCGCGAAGCCGTCGAGCACGTCGCCGCGGATCGCGGCCCGCTGCGCGGGCGAGTCGGCCTGCGCGATGCGTGCGAACTCGGGGCTCTCGACGATCTCGGCCAGGTGCGGCAGGAGCCCCCTGCGGCCGAACTCGTCGATCTGCTCGAGGCGGCGGGCAACGCGCTCGGCGAGCTCTCCCGCGGCCTTGCGCGTGAAGGTCAGGCCGAGGATCTGGTCGGCGCGCACGTGGCCGTTGGCGACGAGCCAGAGCACGCGCGCCGACATCGTCTCGGTCTTGCCGCTGCCCGCGCCCGCGACGACGAGCGCGGGCTCGGCCGGCGCCTCGATGACCGCGCGCTGGGCGGGCGTGGGCGTGAACAGCCCGAGCGCCCGCGCGATCGTATCGGCGGACAGGTTCGCAGAAGAGGGCGTGGTCACGCGCTCACCGCCTTGATCGTATGG